>JAESGV010000044.1_pt1 | contig 348125 bp, 342 predicted proteins | sample 9269781 | NCBI WGS metagenome assembly JAESGV01 (sample SAMN15741586, study PRJNA653496) | algae metagenome | isolation source: Tildeniella torsiva UHER 1998/13D and co-occurring heterotrophs from... | place: Slovakia: Slovak Paradise National Park, Hrabusice, Kosice Region | collected 2000-01-01
AAGGATCGATGGCGAAGCTCTACCCCGAGCGCGAAGATGCTCCAACGGTCACCGCCGAGCTCAACACCGGCGACTGACCCACACCGAGGATCACTCTCGAATCCCCACCACTCCACGGGGCGCTGCCATGCGCCGCGACCGTCGTCGGCTGCCAGTCGAACGCCTTGGCCTGCTGCCAGAGCTCGAGCAGATCAGCGACCGTCGCCCCGACGGTGCCCGGGGCGGTTCCGCGCAGCGACGCTTCCCACTCGGCGACGTCTGCGCGCACCGCCTTCTTGCCGCCCCGGAAGACCTTGCCGACCTGGCGGCCCTTCTCCCCCGCTGCCGTCGGCGGCAGGAAGACCCGGGCGAAGTACACCCCCGGCTGGCGCTCCGTGATGGTGGCCATGGAGGCGAACGTACACGCGTTCGCAAGATCTGACTAGTACCAAACTAGTACCTAGCGCCTCCTGGAGACGCGGAACGGCCGGCGGACAGAGCCCGCCGGCCGTTTCGAAGCACTTGGATTCAGGTGCTCAGATCCCTGCAATTGCAGGGATCTGCGACTACTCGATGCGCAGGCCGGAGATGGCCCGGGCGATGACCAGCTGCTGGATCTGCTCGGTGCCCTCGAAGATGTCGTAGATCTTGGCGTCGCGGTGCCAGCGCTCGACCGGGTACTCACGGGTGTAGCCGTAGCCACCCAGGATCTGGATCGCACGCTCGGTCACCCACACGGCGGTGCGGCCGGCCATCAGCTTGGACATGGAGCCCTCACCGATCGTGTAGCCGCCGCCGTTCTTGGACAGCCACGACGCACGCCACACCATCAGGCGGGACGCCTCGATCTGGGTGGCCATGTCGGCGAGCATGAAGGCGATCGACTGGTTCTGGATGATCGGCTTGCCGAAGGCGTAGCGCTCCTGGGCGTACTGCAGGGCGTACTCGTAGGCGGCACGGGCGACGCCGACGGCCTGGGCGCCCACGGCGGGGCGGGTCGCCTCGAAGGTCGCCATGGCGGGCTGCTTGCCCGAGGAGACCTGCGGATTCTTCAGCGCCTCGCGGGCACGGGCGAGCTTCTCGTCGAGCTTGTCCTTGCCGCCGAGCAGGCACGAGCCGGGGATGCGCACGTCGTCGAGCACGACCTCGGAGGTGTGGCTCGCCTTGATGCCGTGCTTCTTGTACTTCTGGCCCATCGACAGCCCGGGGGTGCCGGGCGGGACGACGAAGCTCGCCTGTCCACGGCCCTTGAGCTCGGGATCGACCGCTGCCACCACGACATGGATGTCGGCGATGCCGCCGTTGGTGATCCACGCCTTGGTGCCGTTGAGGACCCACTCGTCCTTGGCCTCGTCGTAGACGGCGCGGGTGCGCAGCGAGGAGACGTCGGAACCGGCGTCGGGCTCGGACACGCAGAAGGCGCCCAGCTGGACCTTCTCGGGCGTGCCGTAGCACTGCGGGACCCACTCTATGACCTGCTCCGACGTGCCGTTGCCGGCGATGCCGGCGGCCGCGAGCGACGAGCCGAAGATGGCCAGGCCGATGCCGGCGTCACCCCAGAAGAGCTCCTCGAGCGCGATGGGCATGGTCAGCCCGGTCGGGTCGCCGAGCATCGCCTGGGCGATGAAGTCGAACGAGTACAGCCCGATCTGCGCAGCTTCCTGGACGATCGGCCACGGGAACTCCTCGCGCTCGTCCCACTCCTCGGCCGCCGGGCGCACGACGCTCTCGGCGAAGTCGTGGATCCACTTCTGGATCTGGAGCTGGTCCTCGTTGAGGCTGACGGAGAAATCAGACATGTTCCGGTGTGTCCTTCCGGTCGTGACGTGTGGCCTGTGCGACCACCGGGTCGACGTCGGTTACCCGTGGGTAGGTTACCGCCCAGTAGGTTACCCACGGGTAACCGGCGTCGCCACTCGTCCTCCCGACGCCACCCGAGCCTCCCCGCGGACCATCCTGAGGCCGACGACCGCCCGGCCCAAGGGGCGGATCTACCCACCACGCTCAGGTTCGGCGCAGCGATGCCGATGTGGACCGTGGAGGATCCGCCATGCCGAGCACCACGATGACGACAGGACACGCACTGCGCCGGGCCCGAGAGCTGGCCGACATGAGCGAGCGCGCCGCCGCACGCTCGCTCGGTGTGCGCCGTTCGACGCTGCGCGACTGGGAGGCCGACCGGGCCGCTCCCGACGCCGAGCAGCTCGCCGCCGCCGTGCGCCTCTTCAGCGTGGACCTCGAGACCATCTGGCCCGACCGCCGGCCCCTCGTCAGCGCCGATGACCCCGGCGTGCTGAACGTCGGCACCGAGCGCGTGCCCGTCGAGACCGACCCGGTCCTCGATGCCGAGGGGGTGCGCCGCGTCGACAACCGCGTCGTGCTGACCCGCTACCTCGCCGCCGTCCGTCGCCAGCGAGGCTTGGACCCCACCGACCGGGTCGACCTCCGAGCGGTCGACATCGCGAGCCTCGCCCACGTGCTGGACCTCGACGACGCTGCGCTCGAGCACGAGCTCGCCGAGTTGCTCGAGCTCACGCCCGCCGGTGCGCGCTGGACCATGCGCGCGCTGGTCGTCGGCGGCCTCATGGCCATCGGAGCGACCTCGGCGATCGGCAGCACCTGGTTCTCCCCCGTCACCGCCGCCCCGCTCGACACCGCCACCCCGGTCACCCATGTGGTCGACGTCGCCACGACCGTCGGACCCGAGACGGCCACCCCGACGACCGAGGTCAGCGACCAGGCGCTCGTGCAGACGCCGAGCACCGTCGAGGCCCCGTCGACCGAGCTGGCTCCGCCGACGACCCAGGCCCCCTCGAGCGACGTCGCGACACCTGTCGGCGACCCCGCGTCGCCGTTCAGCACCGACCCCAGCTCGATCGCCGTCGAGCTCGCCCCCGCCGTGTTCGCCGTCGCGCCGGCGACCGAGTGGAGCGAGGTCGACACCAGCCCGTTCAGCACCACGCCGAACGACCAGGTCGACGTCGGCACCCCTGCGGCGTTGCCGGCACCCCCGGCAGAGCTGCCCGCTCCCCCGCCCGAGCTCTGAGCGCAGCGACACCGTCGCCCGCGCTTCTGTGATCCGGAACGATGGCCATGGCCAGGTTGCGGATCACAGAACGAGGTGAGCTCGGCGGTCAGCCGGGACGGACCAGCGTGCCGCCCGAGGCGTCCTCGACCACGTAACCCGCAGCGGTGATCTCGTCGCGCAGCGCGTCCGCCGCAGCCCAGTCGCGTGCGGCCCGGGCCTCGTCGCGGCGACGGGCCAGCTCGGTGATCTCGTCGGGCACTGCGGCCTCGTCGCTGCGGACCTCCAGCCCGACGGCGTCCAGGATCGTGTGCCACGCCGCAACGAGGGGCGCGGCGGCCGACGTGTCGCCCGCATCGAGCAAGCGGTTCACCTCGGTGACCAGGCCGAACAGCTGCGCGCACACCGCGGGCGTGTCCAGGTTGTCGTCCATGCGCACGGCGAACGAGGCCACTGCCGCCGAGTCGGCAGGAACGTCGGGCAGGTCGCGTGCGCGGCGGGCGAGCGCGTCCAGACGGTCGAGCGACGCCTCCGCCGCTGCGATCGTGGCGCCCGTGACCTCGAGCGGCGAGCGGTAGTGCGACTGCAGGACCAGCAGCCGGTAGGCACGGGGATCGTGCGCGGCGACCAGGTCGGTGAGCGTCGTGAAGTTGCCCAACGACTTGGACATCTTCTCGCCCGCGACCTCGACGAAGCCGTTGTGGACCCAGCGTCGCGAGAACTCGCGACCCAGCGCGACCGCCTGGGCCCGCTCGTTCTCGTGGTGCGGGAACGCCAGGTCCATCCCACCGCCGTGCAGGTCGAAGCCGTCGCCCAGCAGGTCCAGGCTCATGACGACGCACTCGGTGTGCCACCCGGGTCGCCCCTCGCCCCACGGTGACGGCCACGACGGCTCGCCCGGCTTGGCGAACTTCCACAGCGCGAAGTCGGCGGGGTGGCGCTTCTGGTCGCCGACGAGGGTCCGCTCCCCGCCTCCGGCGAGCATGTCGTCGAGCGACTGGTGCGCCAGCAGCCCGTAGCCGTCGACCGAGTCGACCGACAGGTAGATGCCGTCGTCGGTGACGTACGCGGCATCACGGTCGATGAGCTCGCCGATCGTGGCCACCATCTGCTCGACGTAGGCCGTCGCGTGCGGATCACGGTCCGGGCGCAGCACGTTGATCGCGTCCATCGCCTCGAACCAGACGCGCTCGTACTCCTCGGTGATCTCCTGCCAGGGACGTCCCTCGTCAGCGGACCGCTGGATGATCTTGTCGTCGATGTCGGTGATGTTCGACACGTAGGTCACGTCGAGCCCGGACCAGATCAGGTACCGGCGCAGCACGTCGAACACGAGCGAGAACCGTCCGTGACCCAGGTGCGGTGGCCCGTAGACCGTCGGCCCACAGACATACATCGACACCCTGCCCGGCTCTTTGGGGTCGAGGGGCAGCACCGATGCTGCCGCGGTGTCGTACAGGCGGATCATGACCGGCGATGCTACCGGCGAGTGCTCAATGACCCGTCCGTGACGCCGATGGAGAACCGTGAGCCGAACCACGTCCACGCACGCCCGCGAGACCGCCGCCGGAACGGGCCTGCTGTCGATGGTCGCCGCCACGGCCGCGCCGATGCTGCTCAGCATCACGCTCGCCGTGCTCGTCGATCCGTCCGAGTGGGTCATCGCGGTCCTGCTGTCGGTCGGCGTGGTCGCCTCGGTGCTCGCCACCCGGGCGTTGGTCGTGGCGCCGCTGCTGCGCTCGATCGACCGCGCCCGCCAGCGCGGCGACGATCTGGAGATGACCCTGGTCCGCGAGCGCGCCGTCAACGACCTGCTCGGCCGGCTCGAGCAGGCGTTGCGGAGCACCGACGGCGAGAGCGAGACGCTGCGCCTGGGGGTCCGTGCCATCGCCGAGCTCGTGCCCGACCGGGAGGTGTCGCTCCTGCTCAGCGTGCCCGGCGAACCTCGGGTCGGCTGGCGGGTCGGCCTCGTCGAGGGCACCCTCGACCGTGCCGAGGCGATCGAGCACACGCCGCGATGCGAGTCGCTCGCGCGCGGCACCTCCGTGTCGACCGCCTCGTCGTCCTCGATCGACGCCTGCGCGCACCTCCAGGGCCCCGGCCACGAGGTCGCGGCGACGTGCGTGCCCCTGCCGACCGACCACCACCCCCTGGGCGTCGTGTGCCTGCAGGGCGCACCGGGCGAACTGCCCGACGGCGCGACCGTGCGCCGCATCGAGTGGGTGGTCCAGCAGGTCGGCGCGACCGTCGCCCGTCAGCGCGCTGCGGCGGTCGAGTCCGGCTCGCACCGACGCGACCCCCTCACCGGGCTGCCGGGTCCGGCCGCCATGCGCAGCCGGCTGCGCGAGCTCGTGCGCTCGTTGTCGCCGTTCAGCGTCGCCGTGCTCGACATCGACGGCCACGACGGGCTCGCCACCGACGACGATGCCGACGAGGCGCTGTGCTCCCTCGCCGAGGTGCTCAGCGACACCCTGCGACCCGACGACCTGGTCTGCCGCCTCGACGGCGCCCGGTTCGCCGCTGTCCTGCCCCAGTGCTCCGCCGAGCACGCGACCGCCGCACTCGAACGTGTGCGTGAGCGCCTGGTCCTGGCACTCGCGACCGATCCGGACGCGGTGCCGATCACGTTCTCGGCCGGGGTCGTCGAGGCGCAGCGGGCGACGTCGCTCGACCAGATCGTGCAGCTCGCCGAGTCGGCGTGCATGGCGTCCACGACGGCCGGCGGCAACCGCGTCACCAACGCCGGCTGACCGGCGCCCACGTCCTCAGCCGAGCAGGTCGACCGGCTCGCGACCGTCCATGATGCGCTGCACCCGGTCGATGGCGCCCCAGGCGACCTCGGGTTGGGGAAGGACCCAGAAGCGGTGCTCGTGCACCGCGTCGACGATCGCCTGCGCCACCGTCGACGCGTCCTGACCGGCGTCGTTGCCCGAGCGCACCGTGGCCGCCACCGACGCCGCCTCGCCCGACAGCTGCTCCTCGACGATGCCTGCGGCCGCGAGCGAGTTCGCCGCCATCGGCGTGCGGACGTTGCCGGGGCACACCACCGACGCGTGCACGTCGGGCGCGACCCGGGCGAGCTCGTGGTGCAGCGACTCCATCAGCCCGACCACGGCGTGCTTGGTCGCCACGTAGGGCGCCAACGCCGGGGTGGCCACCAGCCCGGCGCCCGACGCGGTGGCCACGACGTGGCCCGCGCCCCGCTCGATCATGCCCGGCACGACGGCGCGCACGCCGTGCACGACGCCCCACAGGTTGACCCGGACCTGCAGCTCCCACTGCTCGAGCGGGACCTCCCAGGACAGCCCGGGCAGGTAGACCCCCGCGTTCAACACGCTGAGCGTCGCGCCGCCGAGGTCCGACGCTGCGGCGACGAGCGACTCGTGGTGGGCCGGTTCGCCCACGTCGCCGACGAGGGTCTCGACGGTCGTCCCAGGGGGCAACTGGGCCACCAGTCGGTCCAGCAGCGCGGCGTCGCGATCGGCCAGGACCAGCGACATGCCCTCCGACGCGAGCCGTTGTGCCACGGCGGTGCCGATGCCCCCGCCGGCACCGGTCACGATCGCCACTCCGTCGGTCAGCTCCACCAGATCGTCCCCCGGGTCCGAGCCACGGCAACTGCAGTGGCGTTTCGGCTTCGGACCGTAGCGGGCGCGGCCGGTAGGTTTGGTCGTCGTATGCCAGCCACGCCTCCCTCCCCACGCTCCCGCCGCACCGTCCCCGACAAGCCGACCGTGGACGGGCTCGAGGAGCGCTGGCTGCCGACATGGCGCGACGACGGCGTCTACGCCTTCGAGCGGCCCGACTCGCGGGACCAGGTCTTCTCGATCGACACGCCCCCACCGACCGCGTCGGGCTCGCTGCACATCGGGCACGTCTTCAGCTACACGCACACCGACACGATCGCCCGCTACCACCGCATGCGGGGCCGTCACGTCTTCTACCCGATGGGCTGGGACGACAACGGCCTGCCCACCGAGCGACGCGTCGAGAACTACTTCGGCGTCGTCTGCGACACCTCGGTCCCCTACGACCCCGAGCTGGTCGTGCCCGACCAGCCGCCCAAGGACCGCGGCGACTTCCTGCGGGTGAGCCGTCCGAACTTCATCGAGCTGTGCGAGCAGCTGCTCGTGACCGACGAGCAGGCCTTCGAGGACCTGTTCCGCCGCCTGGGCCTCTCGGTCGACTGGTCGCTCGGCTACACGACGATCAGCGACTCGACCCGTCGGATCTCGCAGCGCGCGTTCCTGCACAACCTCGCCCGCGGCCAGGCGTACTCGGCCGAGGCGCCGTCGCTGTGGGACGTCACGTTCCAGACCGCGGTCGCCCAGGCCGAGCTCGAGGACCGCGAACGCCCCGGCGCGTACCACCAGCTCGCCTTCCACCGCACCGACGGCGGCGACGACATCGTCATCGACACCACCCGCCCCGAGCTCGTCGTGAGCTGCGTCGCGCTCGTCGCGCACCCCGACGACGAGCGCTTCCGGCCCCTCTTCGGCTCGACCGTCACCACGCCGGTCTTCGGCGTCGAGGTCCCGGTGCTCGCCCACCCCCTCGCGGAGCCCGACAAGGGCACCGGCGTCGCCATGATCTGCACCTTCGGCGATCTGACCGATGTCATCTGGTGGCGCGAGCTCGCGCTGCCGACCCGTGCCGTGGTCGAGCGCGACGGCCGGTTCTCCGCCGACGCACCCGACTGGCTCGACTCCGATGCCGCGCGTGAGGCCTACGGCCGCATCGCCCGCAAGGCCGCGGGCGGCGCCCGCAACCAGATGGTCGAGATGCTGCGCGACTCGGGTGAGCTGCTCGGTGATCCCCGCCCGATCACGCACCCGGTCAAGTTCTTCGAGAAGGGCGACAAGCCGCTCGAGATCGTCACGTCGCGCCAGTGGTACATCCGCAACGGCGGCCGCTCCGACGAGCTCAAGGCCGAGCTCATCTCCCGCGGCAGCGAGCTGTCCTGGCACCCCGACTTCATGCGGCACCGCTACGACAACTGGGTCCAGGGGCTCAACGGCGACTGGCTCGTGTCACGCCAGCGCTACTTCGGGGTGCCGTTCCCGATCTGGTACCGCGTCGACCAGGACGGCATCGTCGACCACGAGGACCCGATCCTGGCCGACGAGTCCACCCTGCCGGTCGACCCGCAGGCCGAGTGTCCACCGGGCTACACCGACGACCAGCGTGGCGTGCCCGGCGGCTTCGTCGGCGACCCCGACATCATGGACACGTGGGCGACGTCGTCGCTCACCCCGCTGATCGCGTGTCGCTGGGGCGAGGACGACGAGCTGTTCGACGTCACGTTCCCGATGGACCTGCGGCCCCAGGGCCACGACATCATCCGCACCTGGCTGTTCTCCACCATGCTGCGCAGCCACGACGAGTTCGCCCACGTGCCGTGGTCCGACGTCGCGCTGTCGGGATGGATCCTCGACCCCGACCGCAAGAAGATGTCCAAGTCCAAGGGCAACGTGGTCACGCCCATCGGCCTGCTCGAGAAGTACGGCTCGGACGGCGTGCGGTACTGGTCGGCATCGGGACGTCCGGGCACCGACACCGCGTTCGACGAGCAGCAGATGAAGGTCGGTCGACGGCTCGCCATCAAGCTGCTCAACGCCTCGAAGTTCGCACTGTCCTTCGGCGACGCGGACGCACCCATCGACGACCCCTCGGCGATCGTGCGACCGCTCGATCGGGCCATGGTCGCCACGTTGGCACGACTGGTCGACGACGCCACCGCCGCGTTCGACGGCTTCGACTACGCCAGGGCGCTCGAGCGCACCGAGCAGTTCTTCTGGCGCTTCTGCGACGACTACCTGGAGCTGGTCAAGGGCCGGGCGTACGACACCGACGACGCCGAGGGCTCGGCGTCGGCACGAGCCGCGCTCGCCGTGGCGTTGTCCACGCTGCACCGCCTGTTCGCGCCGTTCCTGCCGTTCACCGCGGACGAGGCGTGGTCGTGGTGGATGGAGGGCTCGGTGCACCGGGCCGCCTGGCCCGAGGCCGAGCCGCTGCGCACGCTGGCGGGCGACGCGGATCCCGCAGCGCTCGACGTCGCCGGCGCCGTGCTGTCGGAGCTGCGCCGCGCGAAGTCCGAGGCCAAGGTCTCGATGCGGGCCGGCGTCGAGCTGGCGGTCGTGGCCGACACCGACGCACGCCTGGCGTTGTTCGACTCGGTGCGCGACGACGTCGTCGGTGCCGGCAACGTCGCCGAGGTGCGCACCGAGGTGGCTGAGGCGTTCGCCGTCACCGCCACGATCACGCCCCCGCCGCCGGCCGACTGATCACGCCCCGGGCAGCACCGCCCAACCCCGGACACCTGGCGGACATCGGGGTCGTCATCGACACATCGTGTCGATGACGACCCCAATGTCCGCTGGCTGGGTCGTTCAGACGCCGCGTTCGGGCAGGGTGGCATCGGCGATGCGGCCCTGCTTGCGGTCGACCATCTCGACGAGCACCCGGTAGAAGTAGCCCGGATCGTCGACGTCGTCGATCGTGCGCAGCCCGGAGCGCTCGTTCGCCGACTCGATGCGGATCGTGGCGGTGTGGGCGAACCACTGCAGCAACGTCTCGCTGCGGGTGATGTCGGTGACCTTGCCCCATGGGATGAACTCGGCGTGGCGGTTGAGCACGCCGTGCACCCGCAGCACCCGCAGGTCCGTGACCACGTAGCGGGTGAACCAGGCCTGCAGCGCCCGGTAGCCGATGATCCCGGCGACGATCACCAGCAACAGGAACGCCGGCAGCGTCGCGCCGGCACCCAACATGGCGACCATCAGGGTCGCGAGCACGAAGGCCACGACCATCCACACCGCCTGCCCCACCAGGAAGCCGCGCACCGATCGGGTCTCTTCCAGCACGATCCGTTCGTCGGGCATGAGGTAGCCCATGACGATCGCGTCGGGATGCCACCCACGCGACGCGCGGTGACGTGACTGACCGGCGCCGGGTCGGAGTCGACCCCGCGGCCTGGGTGCTCGTCGCACCTGGCGGACGGGCCGGTCCGGGGTCACGAGCCCAGGTTGCCGAAGAACTCCGCCAGCTTGGCGAGGAGCTCCTGGAGGAAGTTCCCGACGTTGCCGAGCACGTTGCCCACGTCCTGCGCGGCGACCGCGGGGTTCCTCCAGATCGCCAGGATCATGAAACCACCCGCCAGCAACAGGACCGGCATCAGCAGCTTGTTGTTCATCGGATCCTCGACCTTCTCGTCACGACCGTCGTCGTAGTTGTGCAGAGGTCGACCCGATCCCCGGACGCGCGAGACGCCGGGCAACTCCGTCCGCAGGATCGAACGTACCAGCCGGTCTCAGGCGGTCGGTGGACCCTCCGCACCGCCGTCGGCGCGCGGCATCACCAGGTTGGCGAGTGGGATGCCCTCGAGCTCGTAGGCACGCAGCACCCGCCGGCGGAACTCGCGCTCGACGGGGAACTGGCTCGCCGGCTCGGTGTCGCAGACCACACGCAGCGTCACCCCGGTCGGATCCATGAGGTGCACGCCGAACACGTCGGGCTCACCGGTCATGCGGCCCGTCCACGTCGGATCGGCCGCCAGCTCGCGCCCGACCTCGCCGAGCAGCTCGCACGCACGGTCGATGTCGGCCGACGGGTTGACCACGACGTCGACCACGGCCCTCGACCAGTTCTGGCTCTTGTTGCCGACCCGCAGGATCTCGCCGTTCGCGACGTGCCACACGGTGCCGTTCACGTCACGCAGGCGCGTCGAGCGCAGCGTCACCCGCTCGACGACCCCGACCGCCGGTGGGCCGGCGTCGATCGTGTCGCCCACCCCGTAGCGGTCCTCGACGACGATGAACCAGCCTGCGAGCACGTCGCGCACCAGGTTCTGCGCACCGAAGCCCAGCGCGACGCCGAGCACCCCGGCGCTGGCGAACAGCGCCGCCAGGCTCACACCCAGCACGCTGAGGATCCAGCCCGCCGCGACGACGAGCACCACGCCGGTCGCCACGCTGTGCGCGACGGACGAGAGCGTGGCCCCACGCGCCTCGGCCCTGCCGTTGTCCGAGCTGACGCGCAGCCGTGAGGGCATGTAGTCGCCCAGGCGGTCGGCGTGGTCCACCATCCGCTCGCTCGTGCGCGTGATCAGACGACGCAGCAGCTTGTTGCACAGCCACGCTGCGAGCAGGATCCCCAGGATCTGCAGTGGCTTCTCGGACAGCCAGCCGGCCGCTGCGGCGAGCTGCTCGTTGTCGGTCGCGTCGAGCACCGGCTGACACGCCCAGCCCCGATCGTCGCAGTACATCGCCGGATCGTAGCGAGTCCGACAGGTCCACGAACCGGACCCCGGCGCACCGTAGTGTCGGCCGTCACGGGACCACTCGTCGTCGGCGGCCACCTGCCCGAGGATCCCGGCCGATCACCCCACGGAGGACTGCAGCGTGAAGCCCTGGTCGCGACGGCGACGCAGAACGGTGGAGGCCTCGATCGAGGCTCCCGCAGCGCCGCCGACGGTCGACCTCGTGGTGGCCGAACGCGACCGGGTCGTGGCGGCCCGCGAGGCCACCGAGCGCGAGCTCGTGCGCACCCGCGCCGAGTACGACCGGGCGCTCGCCGACAGCGGGGTCGTGGTCGTGCAACAGGTGGCGCCCGACGTGGATGCGTTCCACGTGTCGCGCTCGATGAGCCAGGTCATGGGGTGGGCTCCATCGACCTTCCGCACCCCGGGCGTGCTGCGCGCCATGGTCCACCCCGACGACCTCGCCGTCTTCGCCACCGTGTTCCCCCCACCCGACGTCACGGACGCCCCGGCCCCCGTCATCGACCTGACCGATACGGCCGGCCCGGCGGCACCCGCCGCGGTGCGCCTGTCGAACGACGATCCCGTCGTGCGGTTCCGCACCGCAGCGGGCCCGTGGGCGCACGTGCAGCTGCGACGGGCCGCAACCGACCCGTCCGACGGCGGCCCTCTCGGCGGCGCGCTGATCGACGTGACGCTGGAGGAGCGGTCCCGCCGGACGACGCGGCACTTCGCCGAGGTCGCTCGTCGCGACCCCGCCGGCACCCTGCTCGTCGAGTTCGCCGATCGGGGCGACCCTTCGTCGCTCGTCGTGCGCGCCGCGAACCCGGCCGCACGCGCCATGCTCCGTCTGGACCAGGAGCTGCTCGACGACACCCCGATCGACGCGGTGCTCGGTCCCGCGTCGTCGCAGCTGATCCGCTCCGCGCTGTTCGACGTCTGCCACACGGGCGAATCGATGACGGCGGAGCGGCTGTCGCTCGCCGAGGTCCGGGGCACGTACCTCGACCTGCGCGTCGACCGGCTCGACGACGGCACGCTGTCCATGACCCTCGAGGACGTCACCGGCACCGTGGCCCTCGAGGACCGCCTCCGCCACCAGGCCTCCCACGACGCGCTGACCTCGCTGCCGAACCGGGCCCTGTTCGAGGAGCGACTCGCCGGTACGCTCGCCACTGCGACCGCGGACGCACCGGTGGCGCTCGTGCTGGTCGACATCGACGGCTTCCGTGACGTCAACGAGGCGTACGGGCTGCACCTGGGCGACCAGCTCCTGGTCGAGGTCGGGCGCCGCCTCGTCCGCGAGGTCCGCGGCGCCGCGGTCGTGTCGCGCATCGACGGCGACCAGTTCGCCGTGCTGACCATGCGGTGCTCGAGCGCACCCGAGGCCACCGAGCGTGCGGACGCCGTGAGCGCCGTGATGGATCGCCCCTTCGAGGTCGACGGCCACCTCGTCGCGCTGCAGGCGAGCGTCGGCGTCGTGCTCGCACCGGTGCACGCCGAGGACGCCCGCACGGCACTGCGCTTCGCGCTCGCAGCGCTCGAGCGCGCCAAGTCGGACGAGGGCCGCTTCGCGGTGCACGAACCGGACGCCACGAGCGGGTCCATCCACCGACTGGCGCTGCTCGCCGAGCTCCGCCAGGGACTCGCCAACCAGGACCTGGAGCTGCGCTACCAGCCCATCGTCGACCTCCGCACGGGTCGCGTCGATCGCGTCGACGCCGTGGTCCGCTGGCGTCAGGACCGCGAGGGCACCCACCTGCCGGTGGAGTTCCTGGAGCTCGCCGAGCAGTCGGGTCTCATCCAGCCCCTCACCCGCTGGATCCTGGGCGAAGCGGCAGCGGCATCACGCCACCTCGCCCGCGAGGACCGGCCGATGGTCGTGTGCACCACGTTGTCGCTGCGGAACCTGTGCGACCCCGACTTGGTCACGTTCATCAGCCTGCTCATCGCCAGCGGCGAGCTCGACCCGGACCTCGTCGAGCTGCAGGTGGGAGAGACCGAGCTCATGGACGACCCGGTGCGATCACGCGAGGTGCTGTCGCAGGTGCACGACCTGGGCCTGCGGATCGTCGTCGACGAGTTCGGGACCGGCTACACGTCGTTGTCCACCATGCAGCACCTGCCGGTCGACACGTTGAAGATCGACCGCAGCTTCGTGTCGAGCATCGTCGAGAACGCCGCCGACGCGTCGATCGTGCGCTCGACCATCGACCTCAGCCACGAGCTCGGGCTCAGGGTCGGCGCCGACGGCGTCAGCGACGCCGAGACGCTGTCGTTGCTGGCCGCGTTCGGATGCGACCACGCCCAAGGAGCGCACCTCTCCGAGCCGGTGCCCGCCGAGGCGCTGGCCGAGCGCATCGAGCAGCTCGAGTCCGCGGTGCGCGGCTGGATCGGCACCTCGGCCTGACCGGCCGCTGGTTCGAAACCCCGAACCGAACGCGCCGCCGCACCGAGCGAGCCCAACTGGCCGTTCTGTAGTGCGAAATCCGGCCTGTGGGTCGGATTTCGCACTACAGAACGATCAGGCGCGGTCGGCTCAGATCGGTCGGTCCGGATCGACGACACCGGCATCGCTGCCGCCCGGCACCTCGGCCACCGCGCCGTCGGGGCAGTGGAACCCGTCGACGTCGTCACCGTCGCCGCCCAGCTCCGGGTAGCGACGCACGAACGCGCCGTCCTGGACCTCGACGAGCATGGCGCACACACCGGGCTCGACCTCGTCGAAGCGGGCCGGGTCCTGGGGTGCGTGCAGCCCTCCGGCGGTCCAGTCCTCGACCTCCGCCGCCTGCTCGAGGATGCACGTCCGGTCGAGCACGCCGTCGTTCGCCTCGCCGCACGCGTTCGCCGCCGTGGCGAACAGGAGCCAGGACGACAAGCTCTGCATTCCCAGCGCGCCCGTCCGTCCGTCGTCGACGTAGGTGTCGATCAGGTCCAGGTAGTCGGCGACCGCCGGCCACTGGTCGGCCTCCTCGAGCGGATGGAACGCCGTGCGCACGAGGGTGCCCTCGCTGGCCTCGGCCGCCGCGGTGACCGCGGGGTCGTACATGTTGGTCTCGAGCAGCGCCGTGCCGTCCCACCCGCGCTGGCGGGCGGTCTCGAGGAACTCGGTGAAGAACACCGACTCACCGATCCAGGTGAAGCTCGTCGCGCCGGAGTCGATCATGTTCTGGACGTAGGGCACCCAGTCGGTGGCACCCGTCGGCGGGTACGAGATCGACTCGAGCACCTCGGTGCCGCCGATCGATTCCATGCCGGCCTCGTACTTGTCCTTCACCGCCTCGAGCGACGGCAGCTCACCCCAGATCACCACCCACGATTCGGCTGCCTCGGGCTCGAGCTCCTGGAAGTCGCTGAACCAGGTGGTGGGCTGGGCGCCACCGGTGTTCGGGATCGGCTGGACCTGCCCGTTGGAGTCGGTCTTCTCCGGCGAGTTCGCGTAGCCCGGGACATCGACGAGCCCGCACTGGTGGAAGTCGCTCTCGGCCTTGCCCGAGAACTGCAGCTGGTCCTGGGCCAGGCCCCCACCGACGAGCGCGAACACACCGGTGCACGCCGTGGTCATGGCCGCCTCGACGTTGAAGAGCGCAGCGTCAAGATCGACCAGCTCGATGGGCAGGCCACCGATGCCGCCCTGCTCGTTGCACCACTCGGTGAACGCCACCGAGCTGTCCCACATGTCCTTGTTGAGGCCAGGTCGGATGTCGGAGCTCCGGTCGTTGGCGACGCCGAGGCGCAGGGTGTCGGGGCTGCCGCCGGCCTCGTCGGGATCGACGCTGAAGTCGCCCTCGCCGCACACGGGCTCGTCCATGTCGCCGAACACCGCCTCGTCCGCCTCGACCGCGGTGGTCGTCGACTCGTCGGATTCTCCCGACCCCGAATCGCCGGACGCGCCACAGCCGGCCGCGACCAGCGCGAGCACAGCGGCAAGGACCATCACAGGTCGCCTCATCGGATTTCCTCCTGTCGGCCGAACCCCCCGGTTGCCGAACCGGCACACCATATGCCCACCCACCACGCACGTGGCGGCGATCCGTCTCCTTCGCCGAATGCCAGCGCGAGGGTTCCCGACGACCCGCCGTCGCCGGCGGTGGGACACGACGGCGACGACCGGGGCGCCCGGTGGCCCGGGACCGAGGACCGGCGCCGCGCCCCGACCGGCAGGCTCAGTCCGTCGACCCGCCGGCCGTGGCGACCTCAGCCGCCCAGCGATAGTCCGGCTTGCCGTTCGGTCCCCGTTGGATGGACTCGACGAGCACGACCCGCTTGGGGCACTTGTAGCCGGCCAGGTGCTCCTTGGCGTGCGCGATCAACGCCGCGTCGTCGGGGCTGTCGGCGTCGTCCGCGTCGAGGCCGCCGACCAGCGACACGACCGCCGTCACGGACTGGCCCCACTTCTCGTCGGGCAGCCCGACGACGTTGCAGTCGAGCACGGCGTCGTGGAGCTTGAGCACCTCCTCGACCTCCTCCGGGTAGACCTTCTCGCCCGCGGTGTTGATGCACACCGACCCGCGGCCGAGCAGCTGGATCGTCCCATCGGGCTCGACCGTCGCCCAGTCCCCCGGCACCGACCACACACGACCGGCGAAGGTGCGGAACGTCCCGGCGGTCTTGTCGGGATCCTTGTAGTACCCGATCGGGATCGGTCCGCCGACCGCAAGCAGACCCCGCTCACCCGACCCGGGCGCGACCTCGTCGCCGGCCTCGGTGAAGACCCGAGCATGCTCGCCCAGGCTGAACCGGGCGGTCGGCGCCGGCTCGCCCTTTCGGGCGATCGAGCTGGCGAAGCCCACCCCCTCGGACGAGCCGAGCGTGTCGACGAGGGTCGCCGAGCAGAACTCGAGCAGCTCCTCCTTGGCCGGGGCGGACCACATGACACCGGACGACACGATCACCTTGAGCGACGACACGTCGTAGGGGCGACCGGCGTCGCGGGCGCGGCGCAACGCAGCGACGATCGGCTTGGCGAACGCGTCGCCGACGATCGTCAGCTGCGTGACCCGGTGCGCCTGCACCGCCTCGCACAGCTCGTCCGCGTCGAACGACCGCTCGGTCAGCGTCACGACCGTGCCGCCGGCGCTCAGCACCGCCACCGCCGTGATCGCCGAGGTGCCGTGCATCAGCGGCGCGGCGGGCAGCAGCCGAACGGCGCGGCCACGATCGTGGAACGCCCGCACTGCGGCGACCACGTCGTCGGCCGTCGAGGGCACCGGGTGCTTGACCACGGCGAACGTCGCCGCTGCGGTCTGCAGCAGGTTCGCCTGTGGCCACATCACGCCCTTGGGCATGCCGGTCGTGCCACCGGTGTAGAGGAACCAGAGGTCGTCGCCGGACCGTTCGATCGGCGCTGCCGGCGCCGTGGTGGCGATCACGTCCTCGTAGGGCGCTGCCCAGTCCGGGCACGGGCGCTCGGCGTCGCTCCCCACGCACACCCAGACGGTCGCCGTCGGCAGCGACGGCCGCACCCGGTCCAGGCGCTCGGCGAACTCGACGTCGAACACGACCGCTCGGGCATCCGCGTTGTCGAGCAGGTAGGTCAGCTCGGCGTCCAGGTACCGGTAGTTGACGTTGATCGGCACCGCCCGGGCCTTGAAGGCGGCGAAGGTCGTCTCCAGGTACTCGGGCCCGTTGTAGAGGTAGCAGGCGAGCTTGTCGTCGTGACCGACGCCGTGGGCCCCGAGGTGCGCCGCCAGGCTCGCGGCGCGCGACTCGAACTCCGCCCAGGAGCGCGCCAATGGCCCGTGCACCAACGCGGGAGCGTCCGGCACGGTGCGTGCGACCGCCTCCCACACGTCGGCCAGGTTCATGCCCGGCCCCGCGCCCGCCGTTCCACCGTGCTGCGCCGTGCTGTCGGCCCCCGCTGTGCTGTCGGTCTCCGCTGCGCTGTGCGACATGCACTCCCCTGTTCGATCGTGGTGCACTCCGGGTCCTCGTGCCCTGTCGGACCCACATGCGGTAGGTGACGATACGGTCCACGCGACGCCGGGTGCACACGTACCCGGGACAAGGGGAGGACGTTCGACGATGACGGCTCGACGGGTCGACACAGCCAGCGAGGCTGCCGCAGCGATCAGCACCACCGACGGGGTCGCCGTCGGGCTCGGCCCCGCCCACCCGGTCGGGTTCCTGCACGCCATGGGCGAGCGCGAGGACTGGGTGGACCTCCAGGTGTTCGGCGCCCTCCTCACCGATCTGTACACGCTGTTCACCCGACCGGGAGTGCACTACCGCAGCGGGTTCTACGGCCCCGCCGAGCGGCTGCTGCTCGACGCGGGCGCCGACATCCAGTACGTGCCGGCCGACTTCCGCCGCTTCGGCCCGATCGTCGAGATGCTGGCGCCGCGGGTCATGGCCACCGCCGCCTCCGCGCCCGATGCGAACGGCTACTGCTCGTTGTCGCTGCACGCCGGTGCCACGGTCGACGAACTGCACCGCGCCGGTGCGGACCCCGACCGGCTCCTCGTCGTGGAGCACTCCGAGCACTTCCCGCGCACCTTCGGGCTGCCGCCCGAGCACATGCACCGGCTCCACCTGGACGAGATCGACATCATCGTCGAGACCGACAGGGCCCCGATCGACCTCGCTGACGCCGTCGCGGACGACATCGACCGCCAGATCGCCGAGCACGCCCGCCGCTTCATCCCCGACGGCGCGACGTTGCAGACCGGGATCGGCGCGATCCCGTCGCTGATCGCGACCCTCCTCGCCGAGGGCGACGGCTCGGGCTACGGCGTGCACTCCGAGATGTTCACCACCGGGCTCATGCGCCTGCACCAGGCCGGCAAGGTCACCAACGACCACAAGGGCGAGTTCGAGGGCATGTCGATCACGACGTTCGCTGCCGGCACGCCCGAGCTCTACACGTGGCTGCACGAGAACGACCTGGTTCGCTTCCTGCCCGTCGACATCGTGAACTCCGCCGACGTGATCGCCGACAACCACGACTTCGTGTCGATCAACGGCGCGACCGCCATCGACCTGTACGGCCAGGTCGCCGCCGACACGATCAACGGCCACCAGTACTCGGGCACCGGTGGGCACGAGGACTTCCTGGCGGGAGCGGGACTGCAGGTCGACGACCGATCGCTGCTCTGCCTGCGATCGTCGACCGTCGTCGAGGGCGTCACCATCTCGCGCATCAGGTCGAACCTGGGTCCCGACTACCTGGTGACCACGCCGCGCCACCAGGTCGACATCGTCGTCACCGAGCACGGCGTCGCCGAGCTGAAGGGTCGCACGGTGCAGGAGCGGGCCCATGCGCTCGCCGAGATCGCACACCCCGACGCTCGCGAAGAGCTGCGCGCCGCCGCCGAGCATCTCGACTGAGCAGATCCCGACCGCCCGGCTCGAGCCGACCGCCGGACCGAGCGTTCAGCGTCGACGCTGAGCTCGCCAGCTGTTCGAGAACGCACTCGAGCCGGCCGCCGGGTGGTCAGGCGTCGACGCTGAATCGGATCACGTGGCGATGGCGGTACGTCTCGCCGGGGCGCAGCACCGACGACGGGAAGGACGGCCGGTTCGGCGCGTCCGGCAGGTGCTGGGTCTCCAGGCAGATCGCCGCGTGGGCCGGCAGTGGACCGGCGCCGTGGTTGGCCGTGTACACCTGCACCCCCGGTAGGTCGGTACCGAGTCGGATCCGTCGACCACTCGCAGGGTCCGACAGCTCGGCGAATCCCGCCACGCGTTCGGCGATCGGCTGGTCCAGCACGTAGCAGTGGTCGACACCGCCGAGTGCCCGGATCTCCGATCGGTCCAGCACCGCGCCGATCGTCACGGGTTCCCGCAGGTCGAACGGCGTCCCGGCCACGGTGAGCAGCTCGCCGGTGGGCACCTTCGACGCGTCGACCGCCACGACCCGGTCGGCATCGAGGCGCAGGACGTGGTCGCGCACGGTGGCGTCACCGGGCACGCCGGTGGTGCCGGCCAGGTTCCAGTAGGTGTGGTTGGTGACGCTGAGCACGGTCGGCGCGTCGGTGGTCGCGATGGTCTCGATGGACAGCTCGCCGGCGGCGCTCAACCGATAGGTGGTCCGGACCGACACCTCGCCGGGGTACCCCTGGTCGCCGTCGACCGAGACCAGCGACAGCTCCGCCGCGGCGGTGTCGTCGGACCGGTCGGTCCGCACGCGCCAGGCGCGCCGGTCGAGCCCGTCCGGTCCGCCGTGCAGCTGGTTGGCGCCCTCGTTCGGCGCCAAGGTGTACCGCCGACCGTCCAGGTCGAACGACGCGCCGCCGATCCGGTTGGCGTAGCGACCGACCATGCCACCCAGGTGCGGGTTCAGCCGGGGATCACGGTAGGCCGCCGCGTCCAGGGTCCCGTCCGTGCGTCGCAGCGAGACCACGACGTCGTCGACACGGCCCTCGCGGTCGGGACAGCGCACCGACACCAGGTGGGCGCCGTAGCTGAGCACCTCGATCTCGACGCCGCCGGCGACCAGGCGGACGAGCTCGTCGTCGCTGACACGCTCGACGTCCACCTGCGGAGCAGCGGTCACGTCGTGCGGCGCTTCGACCGTGCCAGGGCGGCCACGTCGTCGTCGCCGCCGACCGCGCGGCACCAGAACGCCAGGGTGTGCGTGCCGGCGCCGATGCGGTACGGCTCGAGCGTGTCGGGACCGCAGGAGCCCGTGCCGAGGCCTCGTTGCGCGACGTCGAGGTACAGGTACGTCGCCGGCGGGTGCGAGCGGGTGCGCTCGTCCAGCTCGTCGGTGTGCGTGCTGGCCCACAGGTCCGCGTCGCGGTGCCGACGGACCGCCATGTCGAACGTGCCACGACCGACCGTCGGATCGGCGACCAGCAAGCACCCCGGCGCCGCCCTGCGTCCCGATCGGGCCGGTCCGAGGTGCATCCAGCGCACCCCCGTGCGTTGGCCGTGCTCCTGGGGCAGGACGTAGTCGGTGTAGAGGTCGTCGACGCTGCTGGACCACCGTCCGACCGTGGTCGCGCTGCGCCGGTCGGCATATGCCTCGTGCGGACCGTCACCGAACCACTCGACCCGATCCAGCGTCGCCGGCAGCACCCATTCGGTCCCGACGCGGGGCGGGTCCGCCAGCTCGTCCGGCACCCGCAGGGTGATCTCGACGTGTGCCCATCCGTCGTCGTGCCGGCGGACCCGCCGCCGCACGGCCACGGGGGCCGACGCGCCGGGCGCACGCAGCTCGCCCCGCACGGTCTCCACCACCACGCCGTCCTGTCGTCGACGTCGCGGCGGCTCGACCGACCACTCGCACCGGTCCAGCCCCTGGACGTCCACCCACCGGGCGATGTGGCCGATGAAGCCGCGCATCCAGCTCTGGCGAAGCCCGTCGTTGTCGGTGAGCGCCCGGAACAGCGTCGGCGACCAGTCCGCCCGGTCGAGCGGCCACTCCGCCGCCCCGTCCAGGGCTGGGACCACCGGCACGGCGTCGGAGCGGGTGCGTTCCGCGCGACGGCGCGTCGTGAGCGGCAGTTGGTCGGTGGCCACGACGTGCCCCTTCGGCGCCCACGGGGTCGCGCCTCGGAGCGCCCATCGGATCCGCAGGTGCGCCTCGGCGCCCTCGGGTGCAGTCGGCACGCGGCACGGCCGGGTGACGAGGACCGAGGCGCGAGGACCGACATCGGGCACGTCGAGCTGACCGGACTCGACCACGGTGCCGTCCACCGTCACCTCCCAGTGCGCCACCAGGTCGTCGAGGCCCTGGAACCAGCGACGGTTGGAGATGCGCAGGCGTCGACGCGCCGCCGAGTCCCACGCGACCACGACCGGCCGACCCACCCAGTGGACCTCGCGCATGGCGGGGTGCGGCTCCCGGTCGGGTGACACCAGTCCGTCGCAGATGAAGTTGGCGTCGTTGGGGTGATCGCCGAAGTCGCCGCCGTAGCCCCACGCCGTGCGACCGCCCGGACCGGTCCCGGCGCCGTCACGGGCCAACCCATGATCGAGCCACTCCCAGATGAACCCGCCCTGCAGCCCGGGGGTCGACTCGAACGCGGCCCAGTGATCGGCCAGGGAGCCGTTCGAGTTGCCCATCGCGTGCGAGTACTCGCACAGGATCAGTGGCCGGCGGCGGTCACGGCTGGAGCGTGCCCACTCGACGATCGAGTCGATCGGCGCGTACATGGGGCACACCACGTCGGTCGCGGGTGCCTCGGCGTACAGGTCGTGCATGAGCGGACCCTCGTACTGCACCGGCCGGCTCGGATAGTGATGACGCACCCAGGCGGCTGCGGCGACCTGCGCCGCGCCATCGCCCGCCTCGTTGCCGAGCGACCACACGATGATGCTCGGGTGGTGCTGATCGCGACGCACCATCCGCTCGACCCGCTCGACGATCGTGGCGGTGTAGCGGGGGTCGTGGCAGAGCGAGTGCTGGCGGCCGTGGGACTCCACGTTCGCCTCGTCCACCAGATACATCCCGAGCTCGTCGCACAGCTCCGCCAGGTGCTCGTCGTGGGGATAGTGCGCGGCACGCACCGCGTTGAGGTTGTGGGCCTTCATCAGCGTCAGGTCCCGGCGGGTGAGCGACTCGGGGACGGCCCGACCGCGCTCGGGGTCGTGCTCGTGCAGGTTGACGCCGTGGATCAGCACGGGCTGGCCGTTGATGCGCAGCTCGTTGTCGGCGACCTCGACCGAGCGGAACCCGGTGCGCAGCGACGAGACCTCGACGAGGTCGCCGTCGGGCGATCGCAGGCTGGTGAGCACCCGGTACCGGGTGGGCGACTCGTGCGACCACGCCGAGATGCCCGGCACCGTCACCGCCAGGCGCAGCACGCCCGGCTCCACGTACATGGCGCCGAGCAGCTGCGCCGCTTCGCTCGACGCGTCCCAGCTCGGGACCGCCTGCGCCTCGAGGCCGCCGAGTCGACGTGGCGCCGCTCCCCGCCGACCGACCAGCTCCTCGACCGTCACGTCCACGGTCCACCCCGGCTCGACCCGGGCGTCGCCGCCGACGTCGACCGACATGTCCAGGGTGCCGGTGTCGGCCCCGTCGAGACCGGGTCGCAGCTCGACGGTGGTCAGGCGGCTCCGGTCGGTCGAGTAGAGGCTCACGCTGCGCTGGATGCCGCCGTGCCACCACTGGTCCTGGTCCTCGACCCACGTCGCCGCGGACCACCGGGCGACGACCAGCGTGACGGTGGCGCGTCGCCCGGCTCGCACGTGCTCGGTGACGTCGAACTCGTTCGGCAGTCGACTGTCGGTGCCTGCGCCGACGACGGCGCCGTTCACCATCGCGACGAGCGCCGATTCGGCCGCGCCGACCCGCAGCACGACCCGGCGGCCGGCCCACTCGCGGGGGATGGTCACCGTGCGCCGGTGGACGCCGACGGGGTTGTGCTCGGGCACGGACGGCGGCTCGCCCGGGAAGGGCATGACGACGTTCGTGTAGTGCGGTTGCACGACGCGGCTGCCGTCGCGTCGACGCTGGAGGCTCCAGGCGCACGGCACCTCGATGGGCTCCCACTCCCCCGCCGCCACCGCGTCCAGGTCCTCGGGCAGATCGGCGATCGAGTCGTACATCGCCAGGTCCCAGGTGCCATCCAGGTCGCGCCACCACGGCGACGCGTCGGCCCGGTCGAGTCGGGCCGTGTCGACGTCGGGACACGGCGCGGTGCGTGGTCGCATCGGCAGCCGGCGGGCACCGGTGACCGTCGGGTCGGCGACGACCAGCGACAGCAGGTCGCTCAGCTCGCTCACCGGTCGCTCAGCCGGCGTTCGCGCGCAGCGCCTCGAGCGCTTTGTCCGCGTGCACGTCCATGTTCGTCTCGGAGCTGACCTCGGCCAGGATCCGACCGTCGGTGCCGATCACGAAGGTGCTGCGCCGGTTCGGGATCGGTCCCATGCGCTTCACGCCGAACGCCGCGGCCACCGTGCGGTCGGGGTCCGACAGCAACGGGTAGCCGAGCCCGTGCTTGTCGTCGAACGCCGCCTGCTTGTGCACCTTGTCCGCCGAGATGCCGACCCGCTGGGCACCGAGCGCGGCGAACTCGCCCGCCAGGTCGCGGAAGTGACACGACTCCTTGGTGCAACCCGACGTCATCGCCTTCGGATAGAAGAACAGCACCACCGGACCGCTGGCCAGGAGATCGGCCAGGGACGTGTCCGTCCCGCTCTGGTCCTGCAAGGTGAACTGGGGTGCCTGGTCGCCGACGGTGAGCATCGGGCCAACCTAGCCCTCGCTCAGTCGCCCGGCCCCGTGAGCACAGCCCGTCGCAGGGCATCCAGGTCGGCGCGCGCCACACCGGCGTCGACCAGGTAGGCCTCGGCGCCGCCCCGGGTGTCGCGCAACCAGTCGAGCGTGGTCTGCATCGTCTCGGGTCGTGCCGACCACACGCCGAACTCGAGCTCGTCGTCGGTGGTCGCGCCGCCCGGCAGTCCGAGCGCCCACAGCCAGCTGACCTGCACCGCCGTGGCGGCCGATGAGCGCACGTAGTCGGTCACGATCGTCTCGTCGGGGACGCCGAGCACGTCGAGCAGCAGCGCCGTCAGCAGCCCGGTCCGGTCCTTGCCGACCGCGCAGTGGTACGCCACGCCGGCGGGCCGCACGGGGTCGGCCACCGTCGCCACGATCGCGTCGATCGCCCCGGCGAACCGATCCGCGAACGAGGACAGGATCAGCTCGTAGCGGTGGGCCAGGAGCGTGGCGGGCTCGGGGTGCTTGTCGTCGAGCCACTCGAACGTGGGGTCGAGCAGCGGCTGGTGCACCACGTCGATCCCCTCGGCGACGAGCACACCGGCTTCGTCGCGCTCGCGGTCGTCGCGCAGGTCGACGACCCGGACGATCCCGTGGTCGAGCAACGCCCGGGCGGAGGCCGTCGAGCGGTGCAACGCATCTGCCCGGACCAGCCGGCCGGGACGGATCACCCTGCCGTCCCGGGTGGTGATGCCCCCCAGGTCGCGTGCGTTGAAGATGCCCTCGCGGGCCAGGAGCGGTCGGAGCTCGGGGGTCGGCACCGAGTCGCCTCAGCCCATCGAGAGCACGATGCCGAGGCCCTCGCTGGTGACCCGCAGGTCGTCGATCTGCACCGGCAGGGTGGCATCGACGTCGGGCAGGGGCACCTCGATGGTGGCAGGGAAGCGCACCTTCATGGGCGTGAGCGCCACCAGTCCGCCGAGGCGCTTGGCGACCTGGTTGAAGATCGACGGCACGACCGGCGGGAGCTCCAGCCAGGCGGCCTGCACCGCGAGCTCGAGCCGACCCCGGACGAGGCGGGTGCGCACCTCGGTGCGCAACGACGACCGCAGGTCGGGGAACCCCTCGGGCAGGAGGCGCGACTGACGGAGCCGTCCGGCGACCTGCTGCTCACCCAGGTCCACGTCGAGCTCGAAGGGCACGGGGAGATCCCCCGCTGCCCGCAGGATCAGCAGGTGTGCCAGGCCGTCGACGACGGAGTTGGCCAGACCGATCCCGAGACGCTTGCCCGCCACGGGGACGGGCAGCGCATCGCCGCGCAGCTGGTCGTCGCCGGCCAGCGTCACGGTCACGAGACCCGAGCCGATGCTGATGTCCGCTCGTCCGGGCGCCACGCCCAGTTGCACCATGACGTCACCGATGTCGGAGGGCAGCTCGAAGCCGGCCGTGCCGACGTGGTCGCCGAGGGAGTCGAACAGTCCGGCGCCGAGCACGCCGAACATCATCCCGAACACGTTGAGGATGCCGGCCCACGCGGTCGCGTCCACGCCGTCGGGGGTCGGCGCTTCGTCGTCGATCGCGAGCGAGACGAGCGTGGCGTCGCCCAGGTCGAGACCGACCGACAGCGTGTGGTCGTCACGCAGTTCGACGTGGGGTCGCACCAGTGCCTCGACGCGCACCGGGATCGGCGCCGGCGGCGTCGGTACGCCCATCGCCGTGCCCCCGAGGTCGTCGGGACCGGTCTCGAACGCGACGGTGCGTGCCGAGACGTCGCCGTCGGCGGTGACCACGACGCGCGCCCGGCCGTCGTCCTCGGCGTGAAGATGGAGGGTGCCGCCGGTGACCGTGAGCGCCAGGCGGACGTCGACCTCACCCATGCCGGGCAGGGCGACCGAGGTGTCCAGCGGTTCGAGCGCCACACCGGCACCGATGGCGATCAGCACCATGTCGTTGAGCAGGTCCTCGGTGACCGACAGCACGATCGCCCGATCGCCGCTCGCCACGTGGTTCGCCGCCTGGTCGTCGCGCACGACCCGCAGGTGAGAACCGCGCGTGACGGGGTGTTCCGGCGGTGCCGTCGTGACGGGACCGGCCGTCGCGGCGACCGCGGCCTTGCGCGCCGACAGCGGCGCCGGGCCCTTCTTGGCCGGGCCCTTCTTGGCCGGGCCCTTCTTCGCGGGTGCCTTCTTCGCGACAGCCTTCTTGGCCGGAGCTTTCCTCGCGGGTGCTTTCTTGGCCGGGCCCTTCTTCGCGGGTGCCTTCTTCGCGGGCGCCTTCTTGGCCGGTGCCTTCTTCGCGGCAGCCTTCTTGGCCGGACCCTTCTTCGCGGCAGCCTTCTTGGCCGGACCCTTCTTCGCGGCAGCCTTCTTGGCGCCGCGTCCCGGCTCCGTCACGGGGGCCGGCGTCTTGCCCTCGAGGCCGAGATCCTGGTCCCCGTCGTCGCTCATGATCGATGGTCTAGCGCAGCGCGCCACGGCGTCGGAACACGGCGGCCATACTTTCGAACATGAGCCCGGACGACGCCGGCGGACGCCGCACCGACCTGACCCCTCCGGCGGGAGTGCCGCACGAGAGCTGGGTCGAGATGCTGAACGCCGCAGCCCTCGAGGCCGAGCGCGAGACCGGTCGACGCGAGGAGACGATCGAGCAGGCCCGCCGCGGGGTGATCATCCGGCTCGCCCGAATCATCGGCGGGTTCACCGTCATCGGCGTCGGGCTCGCCGGGTTGGCGCTCCCGGGACCCGGGTGGTTGATCATCATCTTCGGGCTCAGCCTGCTGCCGTTCGCCTGGGCGGAGCGCACGATTCGCTTGATCCGCCGCAAGATCCCCGGTGTGCCCGAGGACGGAACGATCCCGGTGCGGACGTGGATCATCATGGGCGTGCTGCTGGTGACGTTCACGACGCTGAGCATCCTGTACGGGCACATCGTGACGGACTGGCTCGCCGGGCTCTGGGGTGATCCGGACCGCATCTTCGGCTGAGCGGTCCACCCGGCTCCGCCCGACAGGCGAGCACTACCGTGACCGGATGACTGCGTTCCCGCTGCCCGTCCACCACACGTTGTCGGGGGCGAACACGCCCGACGAGCCCGCGGTGGGACCGGTCCGCATGGCGGTGCACGAGGCCGGCAACGGCGCCGGACGCGTCCCGGTGGTGTTCTGCCACGGCTTCCCCGACCTGGCCTTCGGGTGGCGAAACCAGCTGCCCGCGCTGGCCGATGCGGGCTTCCGGGCGATTGCCCCGGACCAGCGCGGCTACGGCGGAACGACCGCCCCGGAGCAGATCGAGGCCTACGGCATCGACCACCTCTGCGGCGACCTGGTCGACCTGCTCGACGCCCTCGAGATCGACCGGGCGGTGTTCGTCGGCCACGACTGGGGCGGCTTCGTCGCGTGGGCCATGCCGGTGCTGTTCCCCGAGCGCTGCGCCGGCATCGTCGGGGTCTGCACGCCCTACACGCCGTTCCCCGGGACGGACTTCCTGAAGGCCGTGTTCGGCGAGGATCCCGAGAACATGTACATGCTCTGGTTCCAGGAGCCCGGCGTCGCCGAGTCCGTGGTCGACCGGGATCCCCGCCTGTTGTTCCGCAAGCTCAGCGTTGGCGGGATCGACCCGGCGACGCTGGCCGAGATCGGCGTCGCCCGTGAGTCCGGCGCCACGTTCAATCCCTTCCTCGATCTGGGGTCACTGCCCGACCTGGGCGAGAAGCTGCTCAACGACGAGGAGCTCGACGTCTACGGATCGACCTTCGAGACGACCGGCTTCCGCGGCGGCATCAACTGGTACCGCAACGTCGACGAGAACGCTCGACGCCACCCCGACCTGGGCGTGCGACCGCTCGACCTGCCGACGTTGATGCTGTGCGCCGAGTGGGATCCGGCGCTGCCGCCCGCCCTGGCGGCCGACATGGGCAACCGCTGCTCCGACCTGGAGATGCACACGATCCCCAAGGCCGGGCACTGGGTGCAGGACGAGTGCCCCGAGGAGCTCAACGACCTCCTGATCGACTGGCTGACCCGCCGCTTCGCCTGACCGACTCGGAGACCTCCGAACCCACACCCCCAACCCCAACAAGAAGACCCATTTGTGTTCTGAAACCGAGGCCATGGCCTCGGTTTCAGAACACAAATGAGGTGCTGTGCGCCGGACCGGGCTGCGAGGCTCGGGCATGGACGCCGACCGCTACACCCACGGCCACCACGAGTCGGTTCTGCGCTCACACACCTGGCGCACCGTCGAGAACTCCGCGGCGCACCTGGTGCCGCACCTCCGCTCCGGGGCATCGGTGCTCGACGTCGGCTGCGGGCCGGGCACGATCACCGCGGACCTGGCCGCACGGGTGGCTCCCGGTCGGGTGATCGGAGTCGATCGCAGCGCGGAGGTCATCGAGCGCGCCGCAGCCGACCATGGAGCGACCGGCGCCGAGTTCCGGACGGCGGACGTCATGGACCTCCCCTTCGACGACGACACGTTCGACGTCGTGCACGCGCACCAGGTGCTCCAGCACGTCGCCGACCCTGTGGGAGCGTTGGTGGAGATGCGGAGGGTCTGTCGCGTCGGCGGGGTCGTCGCCGTGCGCGACGCCGACTACGCGTCGTTCTCCTGGGCGCCCGGCGACGAGCGACTCGATCGCTGGCTCGGGGCCTATCGCAGCGTCGCCCGACGCAACGGCGGGGAACCGGACGCGGGACGACACCTGCTGGGGTGGCTGCACGCCGCGGGCTTCGAGCGCGTCGACCCCGGTGCGTCGGCGTGGTGCTTCGCCACACCCGCAGAGCGGGACTGGTGGGGCGGGCTCTGGGCGGATCGGATGACTCGTTCCGCGATCGCCGGTCAGCTCATCGACGCCGGGCTCACGTCGGGCGAGGACCTCGAGGACATGGCCGAGGCCTTCCGAAAGTGGGCAGCGCACCCCGACGGGTGGTTCTGCGTACCCCACGGCGAGGTGATCGCCCGCGCGTGATGGCGCTGTGCCTCAGGTGGCCGCGCCGGGGCGTTGCAGCCGGGCGAGGGCCAGGTCGAGCGCCCTGTGCGCGTCGGCCACCCCCAAGCGCGACGACAGGACGGCGTCGGCCAGGGTGCTCGCTGCGTCGGCGACCTGTTGCTCGGCAGGCGAGGGCGCGCGCTCCGCGACGACCGTGCCGCGCCGGCCCTGGCCGTGCAGCCAGCCGGCGCGCTCCAGCTCGGTGTAGGCCTTGGCGACCGTCCCGGGGGCGAGTCCCAGGTCGGCGGCGAGCGCCCGGATCGTCGGCAGCTGGTCGCCGGGCGCCAGCTCGCCCCCGTCGATGCTCGCGGCGATCTGCACGACGAGCTGCTCGGCGGGTGAGCTGGGCGAGGACGGGTCGATGCGAACGATCATGCGGCGGCACGCAGCGCGTCGATGCGGCGGCTGCGAACGATCAGTCTGGTCCCGCAGCCGATCCACACGCCCAGTCCGAGCAGGCTGAGCAGCGAGGCGACGAGGAGGATCCAGCCCGAGAGCTGAGCGCCGCCGCGCGGGATGGACACGATCTTCGCCGACAGCTCCCCGAGCATGGCGATGGCGGCACCGGCGAGCGCGTTGACGGTGGCGGTGCGGGTGAGCTCCTCGTACGCCAACGCCGCGTCATCGGCGGCACGCTGCAACCGATGGCTGGCCCACCATGCGCCGGCGAGCGCCAGGGCGACGACGGCGGCCGGTGCGACGACCGAGACCCATGCCGGCTCGATCGTGAAGGACGACACCGGCACGGGTACGAGCCCCCAGACGGTCGCCACGAACACCACGGCGAGCGTGAACCCGCCGAGCGCCCTGCTGACGCCGGGGTCCAGGTAGTCGCCCAGCCGTCGCGGGCTGAGCAGCGCGGCGCCGGCGTCGCTCCCGGGCACCATGCGGGGCTTGCGCAGCTCCGCCCACCACGAGCCGATCACGTAGCCGAGCGCCGGCATCCAGTAGCCGTTGACCTGTCGGCTGGACTCCGGCCACCAGGCGACCGCCTCGCCGCCACCGGCGTTGTACACGCCGTTGATCATGATCGGTACGGCGAAGCCCACGGTGACGCCGAGGGTCCGGGCGACGCGGGTGCGGGTCAGGTGGTGCCAGAGCACCACGTTCCATGGGGCCGAGAAGCGTGCGCCCCGCGCCAGCGCCCACGCGGCGGCGCCGGCGTTGGACGAGCCGAGCGCCACGAGCGACACGGGACCCACCACCATGCCGAACGCGATCCATGCATCGGGCGGGTTCACGGGCACCACGGCCCGCACCAGCAACCACAGCACGACCCATGGGCCCACGGCGACCACCTGCAGTCGCAGCGGGTACCAGTCCCCGAGTCGGCGGATTGTGCTGATCACACCGATACAATGCGCACAAATGCCGGAGGTGTCAACCCTTCACGCCGCGCGCCGACCCTCAGCCGCCGGCGGCGACCACATCGGCGAGCAGCTCACGCAGATCCGCGGTTCGCCGGTCCCAGGTGAACCCGGACGCGACGAACGCGGCTGCCGCCGCGCCCATGCGCGTCGCACGCTCCGGGTCGCCCAGGAGCGCGGCCACCCCGTCGGTCACCGCGTCGAGCGACTCGCCGTCGACGAGCAGCCCGGTGCGTCCCGCATCCAGCGCGTCGGGCACACCGCCGATGTCACCGGCCACGACCGGTCGTCCGATCGCCTGCGCCTGGATGAACACGATGCCGAACGCCTCCACCTCGAGCCCGCCACGACGCTCACGACACGGCATCGCGAACACGTCGCCCGCCGCGTAGTGCGCCGGTAGCTCCTCGTCGCTCACCTGCCCGGCGATGGCGACGTGGTCCGACACGCCGCAGCGCCCGGCCAGGGAGACCAGGTCCTCCCGGAACGGGCCGCTGCCCACGAGCAGCAAGCGGGCGCCCGGGACACGTCGGCGCAGCTCGGGCAGCGCACGGATCAGCTGGTCCTGACCCTTGCGTTCGACCATGCGGGACACGCAGACGACCACCGGGTCGTCACCGAAGCCATAGCGCTCGCGCACCGCCGTGCCGTCGACGCCGGGGTGGAAGTCACCGGGGTCCACCGCAGGCGGCAGGAGCGCGTAGCGGGGTCCCGGACCGAACCCCGGTTGCAGCACGCTGCGACACCAGTGCGACACGAACGTGACCGCCGCCGCATCGCGACCGATGCGGCGCAACACGCGGGCGCCTCCGGGCATGCGGGCCGAGCTCACCTCGAGCCCGTGGGTGAACGCCACATACGGCACGCCGGTCGACCGTCGCAGCCGCGGGCCCATCAGACCCAACGGGAACGCCGCGCCGTAGACCACCACGTCGGGGCGCAGACGTTCGATGGTCGCCTGCGCGTGCCGGCGCACGAGCGGCGTCGGCAGCAGCATCTCGGTCGGCTCGCGAACGACGGCATAGGGCGCGGCGGCGTCCCAGTCCTGCCAGCCCTCGGAGCTCGAGCCGTAGACCGTCACGCGATCACCGGCGTCGACGAGGCCCCGACAGAGCTGGTCGACGTAGTACTGGATGCCGCCGACCCTCGGCGGCAGGTCGTTGGTGATGACCAGGACGTGCATCTGCTGGGGTCGCCGCCCCGCTACTTGATGGTGGCCCGGAAGAACTCGAGCGTCTCGTCCCACGCGGCGGCGGATGCCTCGGGCGAGTGCACCTCGGGCCGGTCGTCGTTGAAGAAGGCGTGGTCGACGTCGGGATGGATGCGGATGCTGGCGTCCTTGCCGAGCTCCTGCAGCTTGGCCTCGAGCTCGCGGGCCTTGTCGGGCCCGAAGAACCCGTCGTTCTCGGCGAAGTGCCCGCGGACGGGGGCCTGCAGCGCACTCCAGTCGGGCTCAGCGGCCTCCCACGGGATCAGCCCGTAGAACGGCGCGCACGCCACCACGTCGTCGGGCTCCTGCGCGGCGAGCATCATGGCCAGCCCACCGCCCATGCAGAAGCCGATCACGCCGACACCCGTCGAGCTCACGGCGTCGTCGCCCTTCAGGAAGCCGATCGCGCCGCGCAGGTCCTTGGCCGCCTGGGTCAGGTTCAGCGCCATCATGAGCTTGCCGGCCTCGTCGGGCTCGGTGGTCGTCTCGCCCCGGTAGAGGTCGGGCGCGAGCGCCGAGAAGCCGGCGGCGGCGAAGCGGTCGACCACGTCGCGGATGTGGGGCACCAGGCCCCACCACTCCTGGATGACGATCACGCCGGGACCGGATCCGCCTGCGGCCGGGGCGAAGTAGCCCGAGCCGGTCGTGCCGTTCGAGGGGAACTCGACGATGCGGCCCGCTCCCCCGTTGTCCGTGTCGCTCACCATGGGTCGGACAGTATCGGACGACGCCGCGTCGGCGTTCCCGCCGCGACGGGCAGCGAGGCTCAGCCGGCCAGGCGGAACAGCTCGGGGGCGACGGGACAGTCGGTCCGTCGCAGCCCCTCGGCCACCTCGACCACGCCGTCCGTGCACGCCAGGCGGTCGACGAGGCCGAGCGGGACGACCTCCTCGTCGGCGGCCAGCGGGTCGGCTCCGACCGACCACCGGTTCGTCAGCGCGTCGAACATCGACGCCGGCATCATCCGTCCGACCCCGGCGACCATCCAGACGGGCACACCCCGCTCCCGAGCGATGGCTGCGGCGGCGTAGGACCCCGCTGGCACCAACGCCCGCTCGGGGCCGACGGCGAACGACTCGAGCAGCACCAGGTCCGCCACCACCACCGCGGCGCCGGCGCCGCGTGCGGGCACCTCCGACGCGTCGACGTCCATGCGCACCAGCTGATCGACCGCCTCGTAGGCCTCGCCAGCCACGTCGACCACCAGCACCTCGAGGTCGCCACGTCGGCGGAGGGCCGCGACGGACTGCGCCGGCCAACCGACCACCGCGACGCTGGCACCGTCGGGGAGCTCGGCCGCCAGGCGTGCACCGGTCGGGTCCTGATCCATCTCACGGACCGCCTCGCGTGCCTCGACCATGGGGTCCGGAGCGCTGAGGATGCGTGCACAGAGCCACCACAGCGGACCGCACGTGAGCTGTCGGTCGATGATCCGTCGACAGGCCGCCACCATGCCGGCGGGGTCGTCGCGGAAGGCGCCGAGGGCGATCGCGGACTCCTGGACCAGCATCTCGGCGGGGGCACCCTGGGAGCGGGCCACGTAGCGGAGTCGCTCGATGGGATGCACACGGGGAGTGTAGATGCGGTCCCGGATCTGCTCCCCGTCGCCGGCGCGCGCTACTTTTCGCCCGTGGCTACCGTCCCAGCAGATCTGAAGCTCCACCCCCTCGGCGGCGAGCCGCTCACCATGTCGGACCAGGTGACGATGTTCCACCTCGCCGCCGTGGTGCTCGACCCCTACACCTACGAGAGCGCGTGGCTGCTCGAGACCGCGGGTCGCATCCTCGAGGAGTTCGCCGAGGCCGACTGCCGCACCGCGTGGATCGTCACCGCCGACGAGAAGGACGCCGCGGCGTTCCTGGGCCCCTGGGCCGAGCGGTTCCTCACCCTGTGCGACCCCGACCGGAGCATGGTCGAGGCGCTCGAGGTCGAGGAGATCCCCGCACTGGTGCACATCGGCAACGATCTGAGCATCATCGGCAAGGCCGACGGCTGGGATCCGGAGCAGTGGCGCCCGATCACCGACAACCTGGCCAAGATGATGTCGTGGTCCCGTCCGGTGTTCCCGAAGCCGGGCGACCCGCTGGCCTTCGCCGGCTCCCCCGCCGCCGGCTGACACACTGCCGACAGGGACCCGGCTGAGCGATCCCGAGACCCATTTGTGTTCTGAAACCGAGGCCATGGCCTCGGTTTCAGAACACAAATGGTGTCGGTGGGGTGGGCCGGCGACCGGAGTGACGCTGCCGCTCGACGTCAGCGGGCGGTCCAGCCGCCGTCGACGGCGAGGATCTGACCGGTCACGTAGGTCGACGCGTCGCTCGCCAGGAACAGCAGCGCGCCGTCGAGCTCGTCCACCGTGCCCGGTCGTCCCATCGGCGTGTTCCGCGACACGAAGTCGGCACCCTTGTCGTCGTCGAACATGTCGGCCTGGGTCATCTCCGAGGGGAACCAGCCGGGCGCGATCGCGTTGACGCGCACCCCCTTGCGTCCCCACTCGCAGCCCAGCTGTCGGGTCAGGTTCACCACGGCCCCCTTGGACGCGCAGTAGCTGGCGTCCTTCATCGGTGCCGAGGCGACCATGCCGAGGATCGACGCGATGTTCACGATGCTGCCGCGGCCTGCGGCGAGCATCGACGCCGCGGCCAGCTGGCTGAGGTGGAACGGCGCGACGACGTTGAGGTCCATCGTGTCGACGAAGTGCTCCACCGTCTCGTCCTCCGCCGGCGTCGGCTCGCTGCGACCGGCGTTGTTGACCAGCACGTCGACCCTGCCGCTGATCGCCGTCGCGACGTCGATCAGGCGGATGCGATCCTCGGCGAGCGTCAGGTCGGCGGCGACAGCGGTGGCCCGCTCGCCGAGCTCCGCCACGAGCTGCTCGAGGCGATCGTGACGCCGTGCGGCGACCACGACGTGGGCGCCGGCCGCGTGCAGCACGCGGGCGAACCGGTCACCCAGTCCCGAGGACGCGCCGGTCACCACGGCGACACGCCCGTCGAGACCGAAGGCCCCCGACACGTCGATCGGGGACGTCGTGCTCACTTGACGACGGCGACCGTGGTGCCCACCGGCGCCCAGGCGTACAGGCCCTGGGCGTCCGAGTAGCGCTGGCGCACGCAGCCCGCCGACAGCGGGGTGCCGAGCTGGGCCTCGCTCTGCAGCGGCGTGCCGTAGCGGTTGGTCGGGATCGAGTGGAAGCCGATCGCCGCCGAGTGGCCCCAGGTGAAGCGCACCATGAACTCCATGCGGGCGGACCCGTCGAGCGAGGTGGTGTAGTGGCTCTTGGAGAACACCTGGTAGATGCCCGGCCTCGGCGTGCCGGCACGACCGGAGACCAGGTACTCGTTGACGACGCGTCCGTCGCCCTCGACCCACCACACACGCTGCTGGCCGACCGAGTACACCACCCGGCGCCCGCTGCCGGAGCCGCTGGGCAGCGGCGCGGCACCGGCGTTGCCGGCGCCCACCAGGACGATCGAGCAGGCCAGGATCAGCGCCGCGGCGAGCCGCGTGAGGTTTCGTCGCGTGAGCATCGGTTCATGGTGCTCGCGAACCGGCCCGCTGCCAAGTCCTGACACGGGTCTCACGACCCGGTGCCGGCGTGGGCCCGGACCCACGAGTGCATCGCGATCCCCGAGGCGACCCCGGCGTTCAGCGACCGGGTCGAGCCGTACATCGTGATGCCGCACACGACCCTGCAGGCAGCGAGGGCCTCCGCGGACAGACCGTCGGCTTCGCCCCCGAACACCAGGAGGGACCGTCGCGGCAGCTGCACCTCGTCCAGGGGGACGGCACCCTCGACGTTGTCGATGCCGATCAGCTCGAGCTGGCGGGCAGCTGCCACCGCCACGAGCGAGTCGACCTCCGCGTGGTGCTCGACGTGGAGGTAGCGGTCGGTGACCATCGCGCCACGACGGTTCCACCGCCGCCGCCCCACGATGTGCACCCGTCGGACCCCGAAGGCGTTGGCGGTGCGCACGACGGTGCCGATGTTGAAGTCGTGGCTCCAGTTCTCGATCGCCACCTCGAGCGGCATCGCCGAGCGGTCCAGGTCGTCGCGGATGGCCTCGACCCGCCAGTACCGGTAGCGGTCGACGACGTTGCGACGATCGCCGTCGCGCAGCAGCACCGGGTCCAGTCGATCGTCGTCCGGCCAGGGCTCGGGGTGCGGCCCGACGCCGACCTGCGCGTCCTCGCCCGGCGATACCGCATCGTCGCCCAGCGGCACTGCGGTGTCCTCGCTCGGCGATGCCGCGTGGTCGCTCGGCGGAGCTGCGGTGTCCTCGCTCGACGGTGCCGCGTTGTCGCTCACGGGGCCGGACCGTAGCGTCTGGGTCCATGAGCACCCCTGCGCCGGCCGACGTCACGCTGCTGGTCGCCCACGGCAGTCGCAACCCAGCGGCAGCCGAGGCGCACTCGAGCCTCTGCGACGCGGTCGCGGCGGCGTCCGGCGCGGCGAGCGGTCGGACGGTCGTCGTCGTGCCGGCCTACCTGGAGATCAGCGATCCGTCGATCCCCGACGCGATCGACGCGGCGGTGACGGCAGGCGCGACGACGGTGCGTGTGCTGCCGCACTTCCTGGGCCCCGGCAACCACGTGCTGGTCGACATCCCCGAGATCGTCACCGCGGCCCGCGAGCGCCATGCCGGTGTCGACGTCGAGCTCGTCGAGCACCTGGGCGCCGATCCGGCGCTGGTCGACCTGCTCGCCGCCCGGGTGCTCGCCTGAGCCCGAGCAGGGCGGCGGGACACCGGCGGGCGCACTGGGCTCTCTCGGGGGCGCGGACGAGGCGCCCCCCAACGACGACATCTCGGGGTGTCGCGTTGGCGAGCAACGCGGAACCCCGAGATGTCGAAGAGGAACCGGGATGGACGTCGCCGAGGCGACGAACCGACTCAGATGCCGATGCGCTGCGCCAGCAGCTCGCGGTGGTAGGTCGGGTCACCGAAGAGCAGCTCGGAGCTCTTGGCACGCTTGAAGTACAGGTGTGCCGGGTGCTCCCAGGTGAAGCCGATGCCACCGTGGATCTGGATGTTCTCGGCCGCGGCGTGGAAGTACGCCTCCGAGCAGTAGGCCTTCGCGAGCGAGGCCACCGAGGGCAGCTCGTCGTTCAGCTCCGAGGCGCACCAGCCGGCGTAGTACGCAGCGGACTTGGCGGACTCGACCTCGAGCAGCATGTCGGCGCACTTGTGCTTGATCGCCTGGAACGAGCCGATGGGACGGCCGAACTGCACGCGGTCCTTGGCGTACTGCACGGCGGACTCGAGCACTTCCTGGCCGCCGCCGACCTGCTCGGCGGCGAGCGCCACCGCGGCCAGGTCCAACACGGTGGACAGCGTGTCCCAGCCGGCGCCCTCCGTGCCGATGAGCGAGCCCGCCACGTCGGCGTACTCGAGGCGCGCCTGCTTGCGGGTCTGGTCCATGGTCGACAGGGCGGTGCGGGTGAGTCCCGCGGCGTCGCCCTGCACGGCGAACAGGCTGATGCCGGCGTCGGTGCGAGCGGCGGTGATGATCAGGTTCGCGGTGTGGCCGTCGAGCACGTAGAGCTTCTCGCCGTTCAGCTTCCAGGCGTCGCCGTCCTTGGTGGCGGTCATGGTGACCGCGGCCTCGTCCCAGCGACCGTTGGGCTCGGTGTAGGCCAGGGTGGCGATGGTCTCGCCCGAGGCGATGCCCGGCAGGTACTCGGCCTTGGCGGCGTCGTCACCCGAGTGGATGAGCGTCTGGCCGGCGAGCACCACGGTGGAGAAGTACGGGGCGCAGAGCAGGCGGCGACCCATCTCCTCGAGCACGACGATGAGCTCGACGAAGCTGTAGCCGGAGCCGCCGAACTCCTCGGGGATGACCAGGCCCTGCAGGCCCATCTGCTCGGCCATCTGGGTCCAGACGGCCTGGTCGTAGCCGGACTCGGTGTCCATGAGCTCGCGGACGGTGGCCTCGTCGGACTTGGCGTTGAGGAAGTCCTTGACGACCTTGCGCAGTGCTTCCTGGTCCTCGCTGAAGGCGAAGTTCACGGTGATGTCCCCCTGTGGGTGCGTGTGTCGACCGACGTTCTATCCCGGCAGTCGACCGCCCGCACGTCGAGGCGTGTCCACCGGTGTACACACCTCGCCCGGCCGGTGCGTAGGCTGTGGACATGGAGCAGATGGGGGTGCGCGAACTGCGCAACGGCGTGTCGGCGGCCATCCGTCGCGCAGGGGCGGGCGAGCGCATCGTCATCACCGTCGACGGCACACCGGTCGCGCAGCTGGGACCGCTGGAGCCGACCGACGCACACCTGACGGTCGAGGACCTGGCTGCCCGAGGGCAGCTCGTGCTCGCGCGACGCGACGACCGTCCGCCGCCCGGGTTCTCCATGCCCATGTGGGCCGGCACCCGCCTCGATCACCTCGTGCGAGAGGTCCGCGGCCGATGACGCTCTTCCTGGACTCGACGGCGCTGCTGGCGCGCTACCTCGAGGGACCGTCGCGCGACGTCACACTCACGGCCATGGCGAACGACCACGACTGGTGCGCGAGCTCGCTCGCCCTGTCCGAGTCGTTGATGCTGGTGGACCGCCTGGGCGACGACCCGTCACGCACCGACGAGCTGCGCCGGGCCATGCGCGACGACTGGGAGCGCATCCACGTGGTGCCGGTCGACCAGCGGTGCCTGGACCGCGCCGCCGAGCTGGGTCGTGTGCAGCCGGTGCACACGGTCGACGCGATCCACCTGGCAGCGGCGGACCGACTCCCCCGCCCGCTGACCTATCTGACCTTCGACCCGTCGCAGATCCCGGTCGCGATGGCGCTCGGCTTCGACGTCACGAGCGGCTGAGACCGGGTCACCCTCACGCCGGGCCGACCACCTCCCGCGCGAGGCTGGCGCCGTGCTGCACGACTGGTCGATCGAGCCCCGCGAGTACGCACGGCACGAGGAGCGACGCGGGCGCCGGCACGCGTTCGAGCAGCTGGACCCCCACCGGACCGCGCTCGTGGTCGTCGACATGGTGGAGTTCTTCGTCGAGCAGAACCCCTACGCGTGCGGCATCGTCGACAACATCGAGCGACTGGCCGGCGCGCTCCGCTCGGCAGGCGGCGTGGTCGCGTGGGTGCTCCCGAGTGCCGAGCCGCTGCCACCCGCCCGCGCGGAGTTCCTCGGGCCGACGATCGCCGAGCGGTACCGGAGCTCCGGCGGCACCGGCCCGCTGCGCGATCGGCTCTGGCACGAGCTCCACGTCGAGGACGCGGACCTGCTCGTCGAGAAGTCGTCGTCGAGCGCGTTCTTCCCCGGGCACTGTGACCTGGAAGGGCGGCTGGATCGCCTCGGCGTCGACACGGTGCTCGTCGCCGGCACCGTTGCCAACGTGTGCTGCGAGTCGACCGCCCGCGACGCGAGCACGCTCGGCTACCGGGTCGTCATGGTCGCCGATGCCAACGCGGCGATGCGCGACCGGGACCTCGACGCGACGCTGCACACCATCTACCGGTCCTTCGGCGACGTCCGACCGACCGACGAGCTCATCGCACTGCTCGCGGCTCGGCCTATCGAGTGAGCGGCTCCGCCGCATCACTATCCCGGCGTTCGGTGACGCTTCCGCGGAAGCGCCAACTGTGGTGATTCTGGTCGACATTCCGCCAGAATGCGCGTAGTTGATCGACCTCACGTGCTCAGCGGGGCCAGCGTGCGGGGTGTGGCTGATGTGCCGGTCGGGGGCACCCGAGTATCAGGGTTCAGCGCTCGGCGGTGACCAGTCCGCGGTCGGGCCACCACGACCGGATCACCATGCACTCCCGCTCGTGGTCGATCTCGCTGAGCACGACCTGGGCGATGTCGAGGCGGAACAGGTGGAACGGCTCGGGCACCTCGGGTCGCTCCGCCTCCGCAGCGTCGGCGCTGAGCTGCTCGGCGATCGCGGCGGCCATGGCACCACGCAGCTCGACGGCGGTGCCCGACACCTTGGCGTCACCACCCTCCATGGAGCCGTCGCCCGGATTCGAGTGCAGCGCGAAGCGGCCGTCGCGGCGCAGGTCGAGCGCCTTGACCGCACGCCACATCGAACCGATGGCCAGGACACCGTCGTGCAGGATGATCTCGGTGCCACTCACCCGGGGCGCGCCGTCCGACCGGAGCGTCGCGAGCACGTGGTGCTTGGTGACCTCGAACCGTGCTCGCACCGCGGCGGCCAGTTCGGGCTCGACAGCGACCAGATCGGCCCAGCCGGCGTGCTGCTCGGCGACCGGGAGCTCGGCGCGGTCGGGGTCGAAGGGGAACGTCTCGTCGTCCATGCATGGATGGTGCTCGTCCATCACTGACAGAACATGTCAGTGACGCGGCGTAGGTTCGCGGCATGCGCTCGAGTCGCCTGCTGTCCATGCTCATGCTCTGTCGGACCCGGGAGCGTTGGACCGCGGCGGAGCTGGCCGACGAGCTCGAGGTGTCGGCGCGCACCGTGTACCGCGACGTCGAGGCGTTGCAGGCATCGGGCGTGCCGCTGTGGACCACCGCTGGACCCGGCGGCGGGATCCACCTGCTGCCGGGCTGGCGCACCGACCTGGGCGCGCTGACCGGTGACGAGGCGGCGGCGCTGTCCCTCGCCGGTGCCCCCGACGCGCTCGCCCAGCTGGGTCTCGCCTCGGTCGCCGCGAGCGCGCAGCTCAAGGTGAGCGCCGCGATGCCGCCCGAGCTCCGCGCCCGGTCGGCACGCATCGTCGATCGGTTCCTCCTGGACGCACCCGGATGGTTCCAGCAGCCCGAGTCGACCGAGCACCTGCAGGTCATCGCCGATGCCGTCTGGTCGGCTCGTCGCATCGACCTGACGTACCGACGCGGCGACCGGACCGTGCGTCGGCGACTGGACCCCCTCGGGCTCGTGATGAAGGCCGGCACCTGGTACCTGGTCGCCGCGCACCGGGCGCAGGTCCGCAGCTACCGGGTCGGGCGGGTCGAGGGGTGCATCGTGCGCGACGACCCGGCGCAGCGGCCGGACGGCTTCGTGCTGCGCGACTGGTGGGCCGACTCGTCCGTGGCGTTCGATCGCAGCCTCCTGCGGTACCGCTGCCGGCTGCGCTGCACCTCGAGCGGGCTGCGGCGCCTGCACGATGCGGTCGGCACGACCGCCGCGCAGGACGCGAGGGCCACTGCGTCACCCCCGGACGCCGACGGGTGGCAGACGGTCGAGCTGCACGGGGAGCGCCTCGAGGTGCTCGCGAACCAGCTCCTCACCCTCGGGCCACGGGTCGAGGTGCTCGAACCGCCCGAGCTGCGCGCCGAGGTCATCTCGCTCGTGGAGTCGATGGCGAGGAACTACCGACCGATCCGGAGCACCTGAGCGCACCGGGACGCGCCGCGGCGCGAGACTCGGGACATGGCCGATGCCTCCTCGACGCTGCACCACGCCGACACCGATCTCGAGATCCACAAGGTCGTCGTCGGCCCGATGGACAACAACGTGTTCGTGCTGCGCTGCCGCCACACCGGCGACAGCGTGCTGCTGGACGCCGCCAACGAGCACGACGTCCTGTTGGACCTGGCGCGCTCGCTGGGCGTACGGCGGGTGCTCGAGACGCATGGTCACTGGGACCACATCCAGGCCGTGCCGGAGCTGCGCGACGCCGGGTACTCGGTCGGCGTGACGGCGCAGGACGCGGAGATGCTCGACAGCTACGACGAGATCCTCGAGCACGACTCGGTGATCGACGTCGGGCGACTGAAGCTGCGCACGATCCACACCCCCGGCCACACGCCCGGGTCCATGTGCTTCCTGGTCGAGGGCAAGCCGCTGCTGTTCAGCGGCGACACGCTCTTCCCCGGCGGCGCCGGCAACACCAACTTCGGCGGCGACTTCGACACGATCATCGGCTCGATCGACCGCCTGCTGTTCGCGCCGCTCGATGCGGACACGATCGTGATGCCCGGTCACGGCGACGACACCACGATCGGCGCCGAGTCACCGCACCTGCAGGAGTGGATCGACCGGGGCTGGTGACCTTCCGGCCGCTCAGCCGGCCGGTGCGGCGGGAACCTGCGCCTCGTCCTCGGCGGGGATGAGCGCCGCCAGTGCCGCCTCTTCGCGGGCCACCATCCAGCTGCGCCACACCAGCACGGCCGAGCCGACGCCCAACCCGATCAGCAGCACCAGGCGCAACGGACCCGGGGCACCCATGGCGATCAGGATCGTCCGGGCGTTCAGCACCACGATGAGCCCGCCGACGAACGTGCCCAGCACCCGAGGCGCCATGACCTTGACGACCCACGCGGCGAAGGGCGCCACGATCACCGCGCCGAGCAGCAGCGCTCCGACGGCGCCCCACTCCACCTCCTCGGGGCCCAGGTGCAGCATGAACCCGAGGGTCGCGGCGATCGCCACGAGCAGCTCCGACAACGAGACCGAACCGATGGCCTTGCGGGGCTCCATGCGCCCCATCGTCATGAGCGTCGGGGTCGTGACCGGGCCCCACCCACCGCCACCGATCGCGTCGACGACCCCGCCGACCGCGCCGAGCGGGATCAGGAAGTGCGGCTTGAGGTGCGAGGGATCGGTCGGCTTGCGGGTCATGCCGAACGCGAACCGGGCGAGCATGTAGCCGCCCAGGACGAACAGGATGCCGGCGGTGATCGGCGCGAACTGCTTGCCGTCGACGTTCGACAGGAGGGTGGCACCGGCGTAGGCGCCGATCGCTCCGGGGATGCCGATGAGCAGCACGGTGCGCCAGTGCACGTTGCCGAAGCGCCAGTGGCTGGCGCCCGAGACGAGCGCCGTACCGATCTTCGCGGCGTGGATCACCGCGGAGGCTGCCGCTGCGGACGCGCCCGCGGCCACCAGGACCGACGTGCCGATGACGCCGAACCCCATACCGAGGGAGCCGTCGATGAGCTGCGCCAGGAACCCCGCCGCCACGAACACCAGCAACCGCTCCATCAGATCTCCACCACGTCCCGTCTCGTTCCGGCCGTCCTGCCGGCGCCGCCGTTTCCCACCAACCCGGTGGGGATCTTTCCCATCAAACAGATGGGGAAGCGGGATGTCAAGGGTTCGACCGGCCCCGGGAACGATCACCCATCGGGCAGGGTGCAGGCCGATCGGCGAGACTGCACCGGTGAACGAGCCTCCGCTCAACGCCGACGAGCGTCCGATCGACCACACGCCGGTGCACACCGACGCGCTGCCGCCGACCCCGCTGCGGGACCGCAACATCCCCGCCACCGCCTGGGTGGAGGCGCCCGCCGCCCTCTTGTGCGCCGGCGACGACATCGCCGTCGGCGTCGCCACCTACAAGCGCCGCATCGGCCCCTGGCTGTTGTGGCGTGCCGGGCCCGCCCGACGTGCCGACGCCCGCTACGTCGCGGTCGACCACCGGGACCTGGACAGGGTCCTGACCTTCCGACTCGATCCCGACGGCAGCGGTCGGGGAATCGGCCCGACGGGTGTCGAGCACACCAGGTTCCGGGCCTGGAAGGAGGACCTCAGGGACCATGGGGGATGACGCCGATGTCACGTTCCCACCTATTTCCACTACCGCCGTAGGGGAAATAGAGTGAGGGCCATGTCGAACGAGTCGGAACCGACCACCACGCCCTCGGACGACGCGCCGCTGTTCGAGATCGACGACCTCCACGTCTCGCCCGCCGCTGCGCCCGACGCAGAGATCCTGAAGGGCGTCAGCCTCAGGGTCGGCCGCGGGGAGATCCATGCGCTGATGGGCCCGAACGGTTCCGGCAAGTCGACGCTGGCGAGCACCCTGATGGGATCGCCCGAGTACGTGACCACGGCAGGCTCGGTCCGCTTCAAGGGCGAGGACATCACCGACTGGACCGCGGATGTGCGCGGCAAGTCGGGCATCTTCCTGGCGTTCCAGTACCCGCAGGAGATCCCCGGCGTGTCGGTTCGGCAGTTCCTGCGCCAGGCCCTGTCCGAGCGCAAGGGCATCGATCTCTCCGTGCTCGAGATCCGCCTGGCGATGATGGAGTGGATGGAGCGCCTGGACATGGATCCGTCCTTCGCCGACCGCTTCCTCAACGAGGGCTTCTCCGGCGGCGAGAAGAAGCGCAACGAGGTCCTGCAGATGGCCATGCTCGACCCCGAGCTCGCCATCCTCGACGAGACCGATTCAGGCCTGGACATCGACGCGCTGCGTGTCGTCGCCTCGGGCGTCAACGAGGTGCGGGCGGACCGTCCGGACCTGGGCGTCCTGGTGATCACCCACTACCAGCGCCTGCTCGAGCACCTGACCCCCGACGTGGTGCACATCCTCGTCGAGGGGCGCATCGTCGATTCGGGCGGACCCGAGCTCGCCCACCGGCTCGAGGCCGAGGGCTTCGAGGCGTGGCGGTGAGCGCGCCCGACGAGCTCGACGTCGCGGCGATCGTCGCGGACTTCCCGATCCTGTCCCGACGGATCCACGATCAGCGTCTGGTGTTCCTGGACTCGGCTGCGTCCTCGCAGAAGCCCCGCCAGGTGCTCGAGGCCATGGACCGCTACTACGAGACCTCCCACGCGAACGTCCATCGCGCGGCGTACACGATGGCCGAGGAGGCCACCAACGCCATGGAGGGCGCTCGCGCATCGGTCGCCCGCTTCATCGGCGCGTCCGACCCCGACGAGGTCATCTTCACCAAGAACGCCACCGAGGCGATCAACCTGGTCGCCCGCTCGTGGGGCGGCGCCAACCTGGGCCCCGGCGACTCGATCCTGCTCACCCAGTTGGAGCACCACGCCAACATCGTGCCGTGGCAGCTGCTCGCGGCGGAGAAGGGCTTCGAGATCCGTTGGATCCCCCTCACCGCCGACGGCAAGCTCGACCTGTCCGATCTGGACCGCCTGATGGACGGCATCAAGCTGCTGGGCATCTCCGCCATGTCCAACGTGGTCGGCACCATCACACCGGTGCGGCAGTTGGCCGATGCCGCACACGCCGCCGGTGCGCTGGTCTGCGTCGATGCGTGCCAGTACGTGCCGCACGTGCCGACCGACGTGGTCGAGCTCGGCGCCGACTTCCTCGCCTTCTCCGGCCACAAGATGCTCGGGCCGACCGGGATCGGCGTGCTCTGGGGACGGCGCGAGCTGCTCGAGGCGATGCCGCCGTTCCTGGGCGGCGGCGGGATGATCCTCGACGTGCGCCTGGACGGCTTCATCGCCGCGGACCTGCCGCACAAGTTCGAAGCGGGCACGCCACCGATCGCCGAGACGGTCGGGCTGGGCGCCGCCATCGACTACCTCGACGCCCTGGGCATGGACGCGGTGCGCCGGCACGAGATCGACCTGACCGCCTACGCGCTGCGGAGCCTGACCGAGCGCTTCGGCGACAAGCTGACGATCCACGGGCCCGCCGAGCCCGGCGAGCGTGGCGGCGTCATGAGCTTCGCGTTCGGCGACCTCCACCCCCACGACCTGTCGCAGGTGCTCGACCAGCACGGTGTGTGCGTCCGTCCGGGGCACCACTGCGCCAAGCCGCTCATGCGAGTTCTCGGAGTGGGCGCCACTGCGCGAGCATCGTGGTACGTCTACAACGACCAGGACGACATCGACGCTCTCGGGGACGCGCTCGAGGCGGCCGGCGACTTCTTCGCGTTCTGAGCCCACGCTCCGGACGCTGACCACCCACCACGACCGACCACGGAGGGCACCGCATGTCGGGCCTTGAAGACCTCTACCGAGAGATCATCCTCGACCACTACCGCAGCCCCCGGAACCGGGGTGAGCTGCCGTCGCCCCCCGCCGTCCGGGTCGAGGGCTTCAACCCCCTGTGCGGTGACGAGATCGTCGTGTACCTCGACGTCGACGACCCGGCCAAGGGCGATGCCGCCGTGGTGACCGACCTCCGGATCGGCGGCCAGGGGTGCTCCATCTCCCAGTCCTCGGCATCGATGATGTCGGCCGCGGTCAAGGGCCGCAGCGTGGGCGAGATCCGGGAGCTGACCAAGGCGTTCAAGGCGATGATGTCCATCCACGAGGAGGGTCTCGAGGGTGGCGAGCCCGAGGCGCCCACGGACGCCGCCGAGCTGAAGCTGGGCGACCTCGAAGCGCTGCGCGGCGTGGTGAAGTTCCCGGTGCGCATCAAGTGCGCCACGCTCAGCTGGAACACCCTGGCGCAGGGCCTCGAGGAGGCCGGCGCCACCTGAGCTGACCCTGACGGCGCTCACCAGCGCCGTCAGGCCGGCGGCAGCCGCAGCGTCAGGTCCCGGCGAGCACGTCCCAGGACCACCGCACCACCACGGGCGGGTGATCGCTGAGGTCCTCGCCACCGGACCGGAACCGCTCACGCGGGAACTCGATCGTCGCCGGCGACAGCTCGACGCCGCCGCCGCTGCGGTAGGCGAACTTGTCGATGCTGCCGGGTTCGTCGCAGTCGAGCGCTGCGCAGACGTCCGTGGTGCCGGTCGCGGCCAGGAACTGGTCCCAGATCTCCCGGTCGACCGCGCCCGTGTTGTCCTCGGGGTAGTCGTCGTCGATGTGCAGGTTGGTGTCGCCACCGACGATCACCGCGCGGTCCGGGCCGCGGGCGACGATGACCGCCGCCAGCTCCTCGAAGTCCCGTGCCTGCAGCTGCTGGTCCCGTGGCGTGCTGCCGGCCTCGGCGTGCAGGCTGTAGACGTCGACCGTGCTGCCGTCGCCCAGGGTCATGGTGACGACGCGGAAGCCCTTCATCGCCAGGCAATCGCCGGCGCCGACGAAGGCGTCCCCGTAGCAACCGGACCAGGCGTGGTGGTCCTCGCCGGTCAGCGGGTAGCGCGACATGATGCCGATGCCGTCCCCCACGAGCAGCGGTCGGGCCTGCGGGCTCACCCCGACGGCAGCCGGGCCGGGATGCACGTCGGTGCGGTACGGGTGCGTCGCCTCGGCGCGCAGCCGGGAGTGGTAGTTGCGGAAGTCCAGCAGACCGGCGAGCGGCGTCCACCAGTCGAAGTCCTCTTGTGTGAGCACCACGTCGTACTCGTTCAGCAGTGGGCTGATCAGCGGGATGTTGCGCTGAGGGTTCACCTTGGAGATCTCCTGGGGCAGTCCCGCGACGTTGTACGCCAGCGTCGTGAACTCACCGGGCGGCTCCGGCAGCGGTACGACCGTCGTCGGCGGGCTGCCCGGATCCGACGGCGGTGGCGCGCACGCCGCCGCCACGGCCATCACCGCTCCGACTGCTGCAACTGCGCCGACGCGTCGCCGACTCCCCCGCCCCCATGAACTCCACATGGACGCGAGGTTACGGATGAACGGCGCTCAGTGCGAGAGGGTCATCCGAACGCCGCGTCGCCGGCGAGCTCCGACATCCGTCGGGCCAGCTCCAGGTCGAGCTCGGTGACCCCGCCTGCGTCGTGGGTGACCAGATCGACGGCGACCCGCGAGTAGACGTTGGACCACTCCGGATGGTGGTCCATGCGTGCCGCTTCGGTCGCGACCGCCGACATGAAGCCGAAGGCGCTGGCGAAGTCGGCGAAGCGGAGCTCGGCGTGCAACTTGCCGTCGACCAGGCTCCAGCCGGGCAGATCATCGACCGCTGCGGACAGCTGGGCGGGTTCGAGCGGCACCGGTCGCGTCATCACGTCGACGTTACCGGTGCCGCTCGATCAGCGGTTGCCGCGCACGCCGGTGCGTCGTGGCGGCACCGCGGCCGGCGACCCCTTCGGTGCCCGCGACGTCCGTACGGGGGCCGAGGGGACGGCGGGAAGGTGGTCGGTGCCCGATCGACGGGCCGCTCGACGGGCGGCACGATTGGGCCCGGCGCCCTCGGGCGCAGGTGATGTGGACGGGTGGGTCATGTGGCCTCCTCGTTCCGGGATCCGTGTCCCGGGGTCGATGGAGGGCGTCGTCGGTCACCGCCGGCGCGTGGGCGCCGGATCGGCGCGGTCACTCGACGACGCCCCGGACAACGGGTGACGAGCGAGCCCGCTGGGCCGACCGCCGGGGCTCGACACCGATGGGTGCCGGACCTCCGGTTCCTTCGTCACCTCGCTTCGCACGCTCGCGGCGTGCCGCTGTCACCGACGCATGAGTGCCACGGTACGCAGGACCGACCCGCGGCGCCACGGAGTTTTCCGGTGCGGGGAGCGACCAGGCGGTCAGGTCCGTGTCAGGTCGAACTCCATGACCTGGGTGAGGCGGATGTTGTTGCCCGACGGGTCGCGGAACGATGTGTCGATGCCGTACGGCTGGGGTGTGGGCGGATCGTTGAACTCGACGCCCCTGGCGGAGAGCTCGTCGTAGGTCGCCTGGCAGTCGTCGGTCTCGAGGAACAGGGTGCCGCCGACGCCCTTCGCGACGAGTGCACGGAGCTGCGCCGACGATGCCTCGTCCAGCATCGGTGGTGACGGCACCGGCATCAGCACCAGGCCGACGCCCTCCTGCCCGACCGGCCCGACGACCAGCCACCGGAACGCCCAGTCCTCGATCGTGACGTCCGAGCGAACCTCCCACCCGAGCGTCTCGACGTAGAACCCGAGCGACTCGTCGGCGTCGTGCACCCAGAACTGCGTGTTGGCGATCTTCAGCATCGGCCCGTCCCTTTCGTTGGCGATCACCATGAACGCTACGGAGTGGACGGCGTGCCGACTTCTCGAAACGTGCGGTTCTGCGGCCGGCCGTACTCCCGGGCCACGCAGGCCGGGACACGCACCAGCCGACGGGCCGGTGGCAGCGAACGGCGGTACTCGCTCGGTGACATCCCGTGGATCCGACCGAAGGACGTCGTGAACGAGCCCACGCTCGTCCAGCCGACCGAATGGCAGATCCGGGTGACCGACCAGTCGGTGTCGCGCAGCAGCGCCGCAGCTCGCTCGAGACGACGCGTCAGCAGGTACTGGTGCGGTGACTCGCCGAACACCCGACGGAACTCCCGGGCGAAGTGCGCACGTGACAACCCCGCGGCGCCGGCCAGGTCCGCCACGGTGAGCGGTTCGCCGTAACGGCGGTCCATCAGGTCGCGTGCCCGCAGCAGGTGACGTTCCGAAGGGCCCACGTGCACAGTGTCGCAGGGGTGCGGGGCGACCGTGGCGGGTTGCTCAGCCGGCGCCCACCGACTCCTCGTCGTCGAACTCGAACCCCTCGAAGTCCTCGGGCGTGTAGGGCTTCTGCTCGACCAGCACCAGCCAGTTGCCGGCGATGTCACGCATGATCGCCTCGACCCCGTACGGGCGGTCGGCCGGCTCCTGCAGGAACGTGACCCCCTTGGCGGAGAGCTCCTCGTAGGTCGCCCGGCAGTCGTCGACGCTGAGGCCGATGCCGGTCATCATCCCGGCGGCGAGCGACCGCTGGATCGCATCGACCAGGTTGTCGTCGAGCGGAGGTCCGGGGGTGGTGATGTGCAGGTACAGCTCGGGCTGCTGCGGATGGGTCACCGTGACCCACCGGTAGTCGCCGAAGCTGATGTCCTCGGCGGCGTCGAAGCCGAGGACGTCGACGTAGAAGTCCCGGGTCTCGTCCAGGTCGGTGCAGAAGATGCTGATGATGGAGACGTTCGTGATCATGGGTCCGACGATACGGACGCCGCGCCGGCCGGGGCTTCTCCGGGATTGCTCGATGCGGTCCCCGGTCCGTCCGGCGCCGGTTCCGTCGCGGAGCGGTGGTCCAGCACCGACGCACCACGCATGAACAGGAAGCAACCCGGCACCCGGGGCATGCCGTCGCGGGCGAAGCGCTCGCGGTACTCGAGGGGCGACTCACCGGTCAGCTCACGGAACCTCGACGAGAAGGACCCCAGGCTCGAGTACCCGACGACCATACAGACCTCGGTGACGGTGAGGTTGGCCGAGCGGAGCAGGTCCTGCGCGCGTTCGATGCGCCGCCGCGTGGCGTAGCGCATCGGGGGCTCGCCGTAGACCGCGCCGAACGACCGGACGAAGTGGTGGCGCGACAGCCCGGCGATCGAGGCCAGCAGGTCGAGGTCGAGTGCCTCGGCGAAGTGCAGGTCGATGTGGTCGTGTGCACGCCGCAGGTGCGGGATGAGCTCGATCGGCACGGACTTCGCGGTGGTCGCCACGACCCCATTCTCTCTCCCACGTGTCCACCGCGGCGCCGCAGCTGCCGGACACCGCACCCCGGCCGACGCCGGCGCAGTAGGTTCCGTCGCCGATGGAACTCAGCTGCGCCTTCGCCCCTCGCCCGGACCTGCCCGAGCTCGTCGCCCACGCGGAACTGCTCGGCTACCGACGCGCCTGGGTGTACGACTCCCCCGCCCTCTTCGGCGACGTCTGGATGTCGCTCGCACGCTGCGCGGAGGCCACCTCGACCATCGGGTTGGGCCCGGCCGTGCTCGTGCCCTCGCTGCGTCACCCGATGGTCAACGCCGCGGCGATCGCCACGCTCGAGCAGCTCGCGCCGGGCCGCACCGCCGCGGCGCTGGGCACCGGGTTCACGGGACGGTTCGTGCTCGGCCAACGACCGATGACCTGGGCGGCGACGGAGCGGTACCTGCAGCAGCTGACCGCCCTGCTGCGTGGCGAGGTCGTCGAGATCGACGGCGCCCCGACGCAGATGATCCACCCCGACGGCTACGTCGCCGATCGGCCGGTCCCGACCCCGATCCTCGTGGGCGCCAACGGACCCAAGGGCCTGGCCGTGGCCGAGCGGGTGGGCGCCGACGGCGTCGTGTCGATCTTCGGGGGCCAGCCCGGCTGGGAATGGTGCTCGTTGTTCGCCTACGGCACCGTGCTCGACGACGGCGAGACCCTGGCCGACGTCCGGGTCCTCGATGCCGCAGGACCGGGCGCAGCGGTCGTGTTCCACGGCATGTACGAGGCGGGTCCGGAGATGCTCGACGCGTTCGAGGGCGGACCGCAGTGGCGCGACGCCGTCGAGCGGTTCCCCGAGGTCGAGCGCCACCTCCACACCCATCGCGAGCACTTCGTGGGCATGACCGATCGCGACCTCGCCTCGGTCAGCCCGGAGCTCATCGGCTCGACCACCTGGACCGGGACCGCCGCCGAGCTGCGCCAGCGCCTCGACGACGTCGCCGCGGGCGGCGTCACCGAGTTCATGTACGCGCCGATGGGATCGGACCTGCACCGCGAGCTCGAGGCGGTCCGGGCGCTCTTCTGACCGGGCCGTGGGGTCCGGACCGCCGGGTCGAGTCGGCTGTCTACCAGTACGCCGCCATGATCTCACTCGCCCACGGCGGCTCGACCACTTGGCCCCGTGCCTCGAAGCCGGACATGTGGGGCTTGAGGTCGAGCACCGGCGTTCCGTCGATCGCATCGAGTCCGCTCACCTCGATGGACCGGCCGACCACCGACTCGATTCGACAGGTCGTGACACCCAGCCGGTTGGGGCGGACCCGGCCGCGCTGGGCGAAGATCCCGACCTCCGGCCAGTCGCTGCGACCACGGGGCCGACGGGCACCGGTGACCACATCGGACTCGTCGACGAGGTGGAACAGGAACACGACGTCGAGGTGCGAGAAACCCTCCAGACCCGCGATGGCGTCGGGCGCGAAGCGCTCGTCGAGCTGCACCACGCAGCGCTCGGCGCCCCAGTGGTCATCGGTCGGGTCGGTGCGGCCGCCCACGACCACGGCGACGGGTTCGAGCAGGATCTCCATGCCGCCGATGGTGACCCACACCCATCTGCAATACAAGTGAAATACAAGTGGAGGGCGCTCGCCGACCCGTCGGAGGACCGACGGCTCCCAGCTCAGAGTCTCAGAGGATGCCGTCGGAGAAGAACGGGTCGTCGATGACTGGACGGGAGTCGGCGGTGACCGCCTCGTCCTCGTCCTCGACCCAGGCGCCGTAGCCCTCCTCCTCGAGCCGGGTGGCGATCTCCGGTCCGCCGGACTCGAGGATGCGGCCCTTGGCGAAGACGTGCACCACGTCGGGGCGCAGCTCCTCGAGCAGTCGGTTGTAGTGGGTGATGGCCAGCACTCCGAGCGGCTCGCCGCCCTCGAAGCCGTCCGACGTCGCCTCCTCGATGCGCCGCGACACCGCACGCAGCGCGTCGATGTCCAGGCCCGAGTCGATCTCGTCGAGGATCGCGATGCGCGGCCGCAGCACCGCCAGCTGCACGGTCTCGTTGCGCTTCTTCTCGCCGCCGGACAGGTCGACGTTCATCGGCCGGGCGAGGAACGCACGGTCGAAGCCGATCCGGTCGGCCTCGACGTCCATCGAGCCGAGCACCTCGGCGACATCGCGATCGGCGGCGCGGGCCGCCTCCTCGAGCACCTCGGACAGCCGGACCCCGGGGACCTCGGTCGGGTACTGCATCGCCAGGTACAGCCCGGCCTGCGCACGCTCCCAGGTCGACATCGCGAGCAGGTCGAGACCGTCGAGGGTCACCGAACCCGACGTGACCTCGTAGCCGGGCTTGCCCATGAGCACGTTCGACAGCGTGGACTTTCCGGATCCGTTGGGACCCATGACCGCGTGCACCTCGCCGGAGCGCACGGTCAGGTCCACGCCCCGCAGGATCTCCTTGCCCGCGACCTCGGCGTGCAGGTCCTCGATGCGCAGTTCGCTCATGTCGACTCCTCCGTGAGCTCCACCAGGACGTCGCCGTCGACCACGGCGGCCTGGTACCGCGGCACCGGTCGGACCGCCGGCAAGGACAGCGGCTCGCCGGTGCGCAGATCGAACTCGCTGCCGTGCTTGGGGCACTCGATCGTGCAGGCGTCCGCGTCGACCTCGCCCTCGCTGAGCGAGACGTCGGCGTGGCTGCAGCGGTCACCGAGGACGTACACCTGCTCACCGAGTCGGACGACGGCGAGCGTGCGACCGTCGACGTCGATGGGGGTCGACTCGCCATCGGTCAGGTCGGCGAGGGCTGCGACGCGCACCGCGGCGGGGCTCATGCGGCGTGTCCGGCGTGCACGTCGCCGAGCTGGCCGTCGAGGAGCGCGTCGACGCGGGCGCGGACCACCTCGGCCAGCGCAGGCACCGGGAGGTCGTCGATGACCTCGTCGAAGAACCCTCCGACGATGAGCCGATCGGCGACCGCAGTGGGCACGCCGCGGCTCTCCAGGTAGAAGCGCTGGTCCTCGTCGACGGGGCCGACGGTCGAGGCGTGCGAGCAGTGCACGTCGTTGTTCTCGATCTCCAGGTTCGGCACCGACTCGGCCCAGGCGTGCTCGGAGAGCTTGAGGTTGCGGTTGGTCTGGAAGGCGTTGGTGCCACGGGCGTCGGGCTTGATCCGGATGAGCCCGGTGTAGACGGAGTGCGAGTGGTCCGCGACGGCCCCCTTGAACAGCAGGTGCGACGTCGTGTCCGGCGCCCGGTGCTCCTGGAAGGTCCGCAGATCCAGCATCTGGTCGCCATCTCCGAAGTAGACGCTCGCCAGGTCGCCGTGTGCCCCTCGACCGACGAGGCGGCAGTCCAGGCGGAGGCGGGCGTAGTCGCCGCCGAGGGCCGCGACAGCCGAGCGGAGCGTCGCGTCCTGGCCGACCGTGGCGACGAGCGACCCGAGCTGCCAGACCCGCGACCCGAGGTCCTGCAGGGCGCTGTGACGGACCCGTGCCGCGTTGCCGACGGCGAGCTCGGTCACCGGAGCCACCATGGCCTCGACGTCGCTCGAGGTGGACACCTCGATGACGGCGATCTCGCTGTCGTCGCCGGCCTGCACCGACAGCCGGGGGAAGGTCGCAGAGCCGTCGAGGTCCACGTGGTGCAGCACGGCGAAGGGCTGCTCGACGGTGAGTCCCCGCGGCACGGACAGCAGGACCGGGTCCGCCCCGAACGCGTCGTTCAGCACCGCGAAGGCATCGGGCGCGTGCTCCATCGCCGCGCCGAGCACACCGTCACCCTGTTCGGTGGCACCGCCGAAGCGCACGCCTCGTTCGACCAGGTCGGGACGGAGCTCGACCGCGACCAGTCGGCCGTTGTGCACGACCGCCACGCCGGCCAGGTCGCCGAGCTCGGTGATCACCGCGGCGGACGCGACCGGCACGGCGGTGTCCGCCGGCCCGGTCCGATCCGACGACGCGGCGTGGTCGGGTGACGGGGCGGGATCGACCACCGAGAACCGTTCGGGTCGGAGGTCGCGGATGCGGCTGTAGCGCCACTCCTCGAGGTCCGTCGTCGGGAGCTCCGAACGTCCGAGCTCCGCCACGGCGGCGGCCCGGCGTGCACGGAGCCAGTCGGGGCCGGCGAGGCGAGCCGACGCGTCGGCGGGGAACAGGTCGACTGACACGTGGCGAATTTACACTACGCGCATAGGAGTATTGGCAGTCGCCGACCGGTCACCGGTCACCGTCGACCCCATGCCTCGTCCGCGCCGTCGACCAGGTCCGACACCGCGTCCCACTCCTCGGGGCTGAACGCCGCCGGGTTGCCGATGCGCGGCACCCGCAGGATCTCCGTGCGGCGCAGCCGCGGATCCTCGACGACGTCCTCCCGGGCCAACGGCGTGCCCAGGACCCGCAGCTCCACGGGGATCCTCGGGCGCAGCTGGCGCTGTGCGCCCCGGTCTCGCCACAGCGGGTCGTCGGGGTCACCGACGTCCTCGATCGGCTCACCCACGACGTGCCCGACGGCCCAGAGCCCCGAGCGAACCCGAGCATCGCCGCGGGTGATCCACATGGCGCACGGGTGCCCGGCGTGGACCAGGTCCACCCGGTAGGTCGGCGCGAGCCGCCACCAGTCCAGCTCGATGCCGGCGCCGATGGCCGAGCCGATGTCCCACACCGACGGGCTCGCCTTGAGGAGCCACGCACCGACCGGCGAGCCGTCCCGCAGCCGGGCGATCGGCTCCGACACGGGTCAGCCCTTCCGTCGGAAGAACCGCTTCCAGCCGCCGCCGGCGTCCTTGCGGCGTTCGGCGTCGACCTCGGCCCGGGTCTGTTCGACGACGGCGTTCACGATGTCCTCCGCCTCGTCGAGCAACGCCGCGATCGAGTCGTCCTCGCCGAGGCTCGACGGCTCCGGCGGGGTGGGCGGGGTGATCAGCGTGCCGTGCGCCCAGTTCACGTCCGCCATGCGCGGCTGGAAGGCCGGGCAGTCGGCGGGGCATCGCCACGGAGCCTCCGGGGCCAGGTCCAGGTCGCACTTCCGGACGGTCTCACCGTTCGGGTACGTCCTGCTCTCGTAGAACTTGCACCCTTCTCGCATGGGCATCCGGGCATTGTGACAGAACTCGTGGGTAGTTGTTCCCGTCTCCAAAGCGTGTTCTCAACGACGGCACCACGAGTGCCGATGCACGGGTCATGACCGATTCCCCCCTGCTCCGGGTGCTCGACGCCGCCGGTGTCGCGACTGCCACCCTGGATGCCGAGGGCCGGGTCATCGCCGCATCGCCCTCGTTCGGGCGTGCCTGGGGCCGGGCGACCGACGAGCTCTGCGGCGTGCACCTGGTCTCGCTGTGCCCCGAGCACGAGCAGCCCGAGGTGCTGGCGGCCCTGGTGCGCATGCTCGAGGGGGTCGCCGAGATCGAGCGGCACGACCTGCGCCTCGACCCGGCGGGCGAGTCGCCCCGCATCATGCGCATGACGTTCGGATCGGTCGTGGACGACGACGGCACGGTGCAGCAGGTCATCGCGGTGCTCAACGACGTGACCGCGCCGCTGCGTGCCGAGCGACGACGCCGCCGACAGGTGGTCGAGATCACCCGGACCGCCACGCAGGACCCCGCCACCGGACTGCCGAACCGGCGGGGCCTCGACAACCTGCTCGCCTCGGCGCTGCGCCGCAGCGCCCGCACCGGCTACCCGTTCTCGGTGATGCGGGTGGACATCGACGGGCTGGAGCGGACCATGGCGGGGCTCGGCCCTGCGGAGGCGGCGGCGCTGGTCGAGATCCACGGGGCACGCCTCACACAGCGGCTGCGCCCGTCCGACGACGTGTGTCGCACCGAGGGCGACAGCTTCATCGTCATCGCCGAGGACCTCGACGACGTGCAGGACGCCGCCGGGGTCGCCTACCGGTTGCTCTCGACCGTGGTCGAGCCGATCCGGGTGGGCGACACGGACATCACGCTGCCCATGACGATCGGCATCGTGGTGACCGACTCGACCGTCTCGGCCGAGCGCCTGCTCGAGGTGGCCGACGAGACCCTCGCCGAAGCGCGGACCGACGGCGTCGGCGGGTTCCGGATCATCGACGTGCGGCCCGGCCTGGCGGCCTGAGCTACAGCCGGCCTGGCGGCCTGAGCCACCGTTCGGCCTGGCGGCCTGATCCCGATCAGCCGACCGAGCCTTCCATCTGCAGCTCGATCAGCCGGGACCACTCGACCGCGTACTCCATGGGGAGCGTGCGGGTCACGGGCTCGATGAAGCCGTTGACGACCATCGACATGGCCTGCTCCTCGGAGAGGCCACGGCTCATCAGGTAGAAGAGCTGCTCGTCGGCGACCTTCGACACGGTGGCCTCGTGGCCGATGACCGCGTCCTGCGCGCCGATCTCCATGTAGGGGTACGTGTCACTGATCGAGTCCTCGTCGAGGATTAGGGCGTCGCACTGCACGTGGGACTTGCAGCCGTAGGCGCCGTCCTCGACACGGACCAGCCCGCGGTAGGAGGTCTGACCGCCGTCCTTGGAGATCGACTTGGACACGATCTTGGAGGTGGTCTCCGGGGCGGCGTGCACCATCTTGGCGCCGGCGTCCTGGTGCTGACCTGCGCCGGCGTAGGCGACCGACAGCACCTCGCCCGAAGCCTTCGGGCCCACCATCACCACGCCGGGGTACTTCATGGTCAGGCGCGAGCCGATGTTGCCGTCGATCCACTCCATGTGGCCCTCGGCCTCGACCCGGGCGCGCTTGGTCACCAGGTTGAACACGTTGTTCGACCAGTTCTGGATGGTCGTGTAGGTGACCCGGGCACTCGGCTTGACGATGATCTCCACCACCGCCGAGTGCAACGAGTCCGACGTGTACGTCGGTGCCGAGCAGCCCTCGATGTAGTGCACCTTGGAGCCCTCGTCCGCGATGATCAGCGTCCGCTCGAACTGGCCCATGTTCTCCGCGTTGATGCGGAAGTAGGCCTGCAGCGGCATCTCCACCTCGACGCCCGGCGGGACGTAGATGAACGAGCCACCCGACCAGACCGACGAGTTCAGCGCGGCGAACTTGTTGTCGTTGCGCGGGATGACGGTGCCGAAGTACTGCTTGACGATCTCGGGGTACTCGCGCAGCGCCGTGTCCATGTCGCAGAAGATGACGCCCTGGCGCTCGAGGTCCTCGCGGTTGCGGTGGAACACCACCTCGGACTCGTACTGCGCGGTGACGCCGGCCAGGTACTTGCGCTCGGCCTCGGGGATGCCCAGCTTCTCGTACGTGTTCTTGATCGCGTCGGGCAGCTCGTCCCACTCGTCCACCTGATGGTCGGTGGGCTTGATGTAGTAGTAGATGTCGTCGAAGTAGATCTCGCTCATGTCGCCGCCCCAGTTGGGCATGGGCCGCTTCTCGAAGGCCCGGTGCGACTTGAGGCGGTAGTCGAGCATCCAGTCCGGCTCGCCCTTCATCCACGACATCTCGCGGATGATGTCGGTGTTCAGGCCCCGCTTCGGCTTGAAGACGTAGTCCTCCTTGTCGCTCCAGCCGAGCTGGTAGCGAGAGAGGTCGAGGTCGAGCGACATGTGGTGCCTCCAGGGGCTGGCAACAGCGGGAGAGAAGCCGGCGTCCGATTTCTCCTACCCGGATAGTAACAACTCTGCCCGAACATTGACACGGCGATCACCGTGGAAACCGTCACGCCGGGCGGTCGTGGGCCGTGGGTAGCCTGACGAGGTGACCACGGAGCTCGACCGCACCAGCTCGACGGCATCGGCCGCCGATGCCACGGGCGTGGGCGGACCCGTGTCCCCGCCCCAACCCGTGCACGGCGACGACCATTCCGCGCCCCCGGTCTGGCGGCGCGCCGGGCTGATCGGCGGGGCGGCGGCGCTGGGTGCCGCGGCGATCGCCCTCGTCGATCCGCGCGACTCCGGCGTCCCCATGTGCTGGAGCCAAGGGGTGTTCGGCATCGACTGCCCCTTGTGCGGAGGCCTGCGTTGCGTGAGCTCGCTCGTGCGCGGCGACCTCGCCGCGGCGGCCGACCACAACGTGGTGCTGGCGGTCGCGCTGCCCGCGATCGCCGTCGCCTGGGCCGTGTGGATGGTGTCGGCGCTGCGGGGTCGACCCCTCCGGTTCCCGACCGTGCCCCGATGGCTGTGGACCATCGCCGCGGTGGCCGTGGTGGCCTTCACGGTCGTGCGCAACCTCGACCTGGGACCCGTCGCGCTGTACCTGGCGGCCGAGCGCGGCTGACCACCGGGTCGGCGGTCCGGACGGGGCCGACGAACGCCGGCAGCGTGCAGCGCTCCCGGATCAGGAGGTCAGCGCGGCGACGGCCTGGTCGACCAGGACACGGAGCTGGTCCGGCACCGCGCCCTGTGCGGACGCGAGGTCGGTCCCGGTCCCGTCGATCGAGAGCTGCACCTGGGCCGGCTCGGCCGGTCCCGCCGGCGCGTCGGGCGACGCGATGGTGGCGGCCTCGCCCTGCCCGTCCATCTGGCGCACTCCCGGCTGCTCGACGAGGGCCCCGTCGCCGTACGCCCAGGTCACCTGTCCGGTCGCTGCGTCCTCCACACCGACCAGGCTCAGCGACCGACCGGACTCGACCTTGGCGGACAGGAAGGCGACATGACCGGTGTGGCCGTCGGTGTAGCGGGCGACGCCCATGCCACCGACCAGGCGGTACCCGAGGACCTCGACCTCGTAGACCGCCTCCGGCGGCACGCAGGTGGCCTCGGTGGTCCAGCTCCCCGTCGGGATGGACGGCGCCGTCACGGTGGCATCGACGGTGACGCCGGGACACGCGGGCTGCTGGGCGCCGGCGCTCGGGACGGCCACGGCGCAGACGGCCACGACCGGGACGACGAGGGCGGCGAGGAATCGGCGGGGGCGACCGGACATCTCTCCAGTGTGGTGCATCTGCATGGAACGCGGCTGGGCGAAACCGCCCGTCCCTGACCGCACGCTCAGTCCAGGCGGCGCAGCTTGTCCCGGTACCGCTCCGCCCGTTTGACGTACGACTCGACACCGAGGTCGAAGTGGCCCGGGCGCACGGCGCCCTCCTTGACCTCGGCGGGCACGCCCAGCGCCATCGCCAGGGGCGGGACGACCTGGTTGTTGCGGACGAAGGCCCCGCCGCCGACCACCGCCTCCTCGCCGATCTGCGCGTTGTGCAGCACGATCGAGCCCGATCCGATGAGGGCCTTGTCGGACACGATGCACCCCTCGAGGTGCGCCAGGTGGCCGATCGTCACGTCGTTGCCGACCGTGGTGGGGAACACCGAGGTGGTGTGCAGCACCGCTCCGTCCTGCACGGAGCAGCGCTCGCCGATGAAGATGAACCCGTCGTCCCCGCGGATCACCGCGGAGGGCCACACCGAGGTCCGTGCGCCGATGACGACGCTGCCGATGATGACGGCATCGGGATGGATGTAGGCATCCGGGTGGATCTCGGGCACCTGGTCCCCGAGGGCGTAGATGGCCATCGCCGCGACCTCAGAGCGCCTGGTGGCGGCCGTAGCCGCCACGGAAGAACAGCAGCGGCCCGACGTCGTCGCGGTGCACGTCGAGGTACTGGACCCTGCCGAGCACGATGATGTGGTCGCCGCCGTCCAGGACGTCGTGCAACGTGCAGTCGATGTGCTCGAGCCCGCCCTGGATCAGCGGCGACCCCGTCACGGGCGACGGGACCCACGTCTCACCCTCGAACTTGTCCTCGACCTTCGACGCGAACCGTCCCGAGGTCTCGTGCTGGTCCTCCGCGAGCACCGTGATGCCGAAGCGACCGGTCGCCTCGATGCGCGGCCAGCTCGATGAGGTGCGTGCGACGCAGAAGCCGACCAGCGGCGGGTCGAGCGACACCGAGAAGAAGGAACCGATGGCGAGGCCCACGGGACGGTCCCCCTCCAGGCCGGCGACGACCGTCACGCCCGTCGGGTAGTGGCCGAGGACCCGGCGGTAGAGCGCAGGGTCGATCTCGACGGTCGCGTCGTGCAGTTCGTCGCCCGTGGCGGCGCTGTCGGACATGGTGCCTCCGGCTCGTCTTCGGTGGGCCCCCGGGAGGGACGCGCCGAGGCTACCGGCTGGGCCGTGTCCCACCCGACGCCACCGACCCGGCGGGGCTGAGCGCGATCGTCATGCCCTCGGCGGTGGTGATGACCTCGTCGAGCCCACGTCGGGCGCCAGCCGCCGCGGCACGCTCGGACAGCTCGTCGAGCCGCACGTCGCAGTGCGACGGGTCGTGGTGGAACAGCGCGAGGCGTCGGGCACCGGCCCGGGCGGCGACCTCGATGGCGTAGTCGAAGGTGCAGTGGCCCCAGTCCTGGCGTGCGGCGAACTCCTCCTCGTCGTACTGCGCATCGTGGATGAGCAGGTCCACCCCGTCGCACAGGTCGAGCACCGAGGCGGCGACGTCGGTCGATCCCACGCCCGGCTGCTGGTGGTCGCTCACGTACGCGACGGACACGCCGCCGAACTCGATGCGGTAGCCGACCGTCGGACCGATGTGCGGCACGGTGGCCGCGGTGACCTTGGCGCCGTCCACGTCGAACACGTCGTCGTGCACCTCGTGGAACCTGAACGTGCCGGGGAGCGCCTCGATCTCGACGGGGAAGTACGGCGGCGACATGAACGCCCGCACGGCGTCCGCGAGCGCTCCCTCTTCCTGCGCGGGCGCGTAGACGTCGAGCTCGGCGCCGGGGACCAGCATCGGGGCGAAGAACGGGATGCCCTGCACGTGGTCCCAGTGCAGGTGCGACACGAGCGCCGTCCCGCGGAAGGTGCCGTCACGCGGCTGGGTCAGCCCGTAGAAGCGCAGACCGGTGCCGAGGTCCAGCAGGATCGGGTCGCGCCCGGGCGACTCCACGACCACGCACGCGGTGTTGCCCCCGTAGCGACGGTTCGAGTCGCACGAGCACGGCGTGGAGCCGCGCACTCCGAAGAAGGTGACGTTCAGCGGTCGTCCTCGGTCGGCATGCCCTGCATGTGTCCCCCTGTGTCGCGGCGCCGCTGCGAGCGCCGCAGGAAAACAGTACGTGAACCTCCGACGACGCCGCTCGGTTCTGTGACCGAAGTCTCGGGCCGAACCCGTCACCCCGCCGCCGCTAGCATCCGCGGGCGTGACCGACCCGAGCGATGTCGACCCGTCCCTCTTCGAGCAAGGGAGCGTGGAGGTGGACGGACTCGAGTTCGCTTTCCTGTCCGTGGGCTCCGGACCGCTGGCGCTGTGCCTCCACGGCTACCCCGACACAGCGTGGACGTGGCGCCACCTCCTGCCGGAGCTCGCCGCAGCGGGCTACCGGGCCGTGGCCCCGTTCAACCGCGGCTACGCCCCCACGTCGTTGGCGCCGGACGGCCGGTACCAGGCGGGGGTGCTTGGCGTCGACGCGAACTCGCTCCACGGCGCCCTCGGTGGCGACGGCGATGCGGTGCTGATCGGCCACGACTGGGGCGCGATGGGTGCCTACGCCGGTGCCACCCTCGAGCCCGGCAACTGGCGCAGGGTGGTCGCCGCCGCGGTGCCGCCGGGACCGGTCGTCGCGGCCGCGTTCCTGGACTATGACCAGCTCCGCGCGAGCTGGTACATGTTCTTCCAGCTGACCCCGCTCGCCGACCTCGTGGTGCCTGCGGCGGACTTCGAGTTCATCACCCGGCTCTGGAAGGACTGGTCGCCCGGTTACGACCCCACCGAGGACGTCGCCCGCTTCGTCGAGTCGATGGACGGTGCCGGCCGGATGGAGGCCGCGCTCGGGTACTACCGCCAGACCCTGCAGCCCGAGCTGCAGGACCCTGCGCTCGAAGCGGCGCAGAACGGCGCCTACGGCCTGCCGCCCCAGCCCCTGCTGTACCTGCACGGCCGCACCGACGGCTGCATGCGCGCCGAGGTCGCAGAGACCGCAGGTGACGTGATGTCGGTGCCCGGCAGCCGCGCCGTGATGATCGACGGCGCCGGGCACTTCCTGCAGCTGGAGCAGCCGGACGTGGTCAACGCGGAGATCCTCGCCTTCCTGGCGGAGTGACGACGCGCCGTCACCGGGGCAGTCGGAGCGTCCCGTCGTCGAGGCGCTCGACCAGGCCGTCGGCCAGCAGCGACTCGACCACCGCGGGTGCGTGGGCGGCGACGTCGTCGACCGCGAGCGGCCCGTCGAGGAGCGCGGCGAGCACCCGGCCACGCGCCTGACGCGCGGAGCCCTCGAAGCGCGCCTGACGCCGCGACACCGCGGCCGACCCCGCCGCCGGGTCCGGCTCCGGGCGACCGCCGAGCTGCCACCCGCACCACGGGGCGACCGGGCACGCCTCGCAGCGGGGGGCCCGGGGACGACACCGTGTGGCGCCCACGTCGAGGAGGCCCTGGTTCCACTCCCAGCCCGACCCGCGGGGCACCCACTCGTCGGCCGTGGCCTGGGCGTCGCGGGGCGAGAGCGCGGTGCCGGCACGGCGAGCGAGGATGCGCCCGACGTTGGTGTCCAGCACCGCCGCGTCGCGTCCGAACGCGAACGCCAGGACCGCTCGGGCGGTGTAGGGGCCCACGCCGGGCAGGCGCAGCAGCTCGTCGAGCTGGTCCGGGAACCGACCGCCGTGCTCCTGCTCGACCATCCCGGCTGTCGCGTGCAACGACCGGGCGCGGCGCGGGTACCCGAGCCCCTGCCACTCCCCCAGCACGTCGCCGAGCGAGGCCGCAGCACACGACGCGGTGTCGGGCCAGCGATCGAGGAACCGACGCCAACGGGGCACGACCCGATCCACCTGCGTCTGTTGCAGCATCACCTCGGACACGAGCACCGCCCACGGATCCCGGGTCGCACGCCAGGGCAGGTTCCGGCGGTTGGCCGCCGCCCATGCCAGCACGGCGCGCTGCTCCTCGCTCTCGCTCACTCCCGCGTCCAGCTCCACGACTCGGTCACGTAGGGCAGGTCGAAGTGCTCACGGCCCGACAGCTGGGGGTGCTGGGTCGCCAGGTCCCGGACCCGGTCGAGGACACGCTCGCGTGCCGCGGCGTCCGCGGCAGCGATGAAGCTGGTCGACGCCGCGCGGTCCACCAGCGACCGCGGACTGCACGGGCGGGGGTTGTCGAAGCGCTCCACGCAGGGCTCGCCGAACCCCCCTGCGGCGGCGACCGGCGCGACCCAGTCGGTGTCGGTCCGGTACGGCCGACCCTCGGGACGCTCGGAGAGGAGGATGAGGCCGAGCTGCGCGACCCAGTCCACCGACTCGTCGCGCCGGTTCCACAGCATCACCAGCCGACCGCCGGGTCGCAGGACCCTCGCGACCTCCGACAACGCCCTCGGCACGTCGAACCAGTGGAACGCCTCTCCGACGACGACGGTGTCCACCCGTGCGTCGGCGACCGGGAGCATCTCGGCCACGCCGCGCATCGCGGGGACCTGCGGCAGCGTCCGGACGAGCTGCACCAGCATCTCCTCGACCGGCTCGATCGCGAGCACGTCCAGCCGGGCCCGCACGAGCTGCCCGGAGAGGATCCCGGTCCCCGCAGCGACGTCGAGCACGGTGCCGCCCGCCACGGTCCGCTCCTTGATCGACCCGATCGCCCCACGTGCGTAGGTGGGGCGGATCCGGGCGTACGTCGGCGCAGCGGCGGCGAACCCCCCTGCAGCGACCGGGTGCACGTCCATGCGGACCGGACGGTAGCCGTCGGGTCCGGCCGCCACCACCCTCGATGGGTCATCCGAACCGGGGTCGGTGGGCCGGGAGCCCTGCACCACGTGGGCCGTCCGACTCAGATTCCGGACGTATCGGGGTGGCGGGCTGTCATGTCGACCGAGAGGTGCCATACTTCGAACTGACCACGGAGAGTGCTCAGCTGAGCACTCGAAGTGGCGCATTTGTGGGAATGCGGAAGGCGGAAGGCGGCATGGCGGGATGAGACGAGCGGACGGTCGACAGCGGGAGACCTCGCGCCCCGTCGCGATGATGGAGGACGGCGACCAGCTGACCTCGTCGGAGCGCGAGGAGTGGTCGTCGTTCTGGGTGCAGCTGCTGAAGGGCCGCGTGCTCGCCAGCATCCTGCTGCCCATCATGATGGCGTTGCTCCCGATCTTCGGCCCCGACCGCGTCCAGGTCGCCGCCGCCGCGATGGTGGTCGGGGTGTCGGTCAACCTGATGATGCTGCATCGCGTCCGTTCGGGCCACGCCGTGCGCCGACCCCTGGTCGTGTCCGACGTCGTCACCGTGCTCGCCGTCATCGCACTGGCGCCCGAGGTCTACGCCCCGGGCGTCGTGCTGCTCGTGTCCATCACCGCGGTGTTCATCTTCTGGTCCGGGGCGCAGCCGTCGCTCCGCTTCCAGGTGCCGGTCGCCCTCGCACTGTTCCTGATCGGCCTGTGGCGCGAGCCCGAGATGTGGATCGGGACGTGGCTCGCGTACGTGACCGCCGCCTCGTTCGGGTCCGCCGCGATCGCCCGCATGGCCGCCGTCGCCGCGGATGCGCGAGTCCGCTACGACGACATGGTGAACGGGATCGATGCGATGGTCTGGGAAGCACCCGGTGCCACCGGCGACGCCGACTTCGTCAGTGGTCGCGTCGTGGAGCAGCTGGGCTTCGACCCAACGGAGTTCGCGCAGTTCTCCTTCCTGGCGAGCCACGTCCACCCCGATGACCTCGACGCGGTCATCGACAGCCGTCGCCGGCTCGCCGCGGGATCCGACGTCGAGGTCCAGTACCGGATCCGCGACGCCTGGGCCCGACAGCGCCACCTGCACGAACGGGTCCGGATCGAACGCGACGGCGACGGTCACGTCCGCCGTCGTCGCGGCATCGTGGTCGACGAGACCGCACGCTGGGAGGCCGAGGGGTCGGTGCGCAGCTACGCCGACTTCATCGAGGGCATCCCGATCGCCCTGGCGATCCTGCGGCTCGACGACCCCGATGACGCCACCTCGTTGCGCGTCGTGGTCGGCAATCCCGCCTCGGCGCAGCTGGTGGGTCGCGACGTGGCCGACGCCGTGGGCCGGCGCCTCATCGAGCTCCTGCCGGAGACCGAGCCGTTCCTCGACCGTCTCGCCGACGTCGGCCGGCTCGGCATCGCGATGGAGCGACCGTTCATCTCCCTCGGCGCGCAGGACGAGGTGCATGCCCTGCGGGCGATGCCGTTGCCGGACCAGTGCATCGGCGTGGCACTCGAGGACGTCACCAAGCGGGCGCGCCTGGCCGAGAGCCTCCGCCACCAGGCGCTGCACGACCACCTGACCGGGCTGCCGAACCGGGCGCGACTCAACCAGCGGCTCACGGCGGCGCTGCAGCAGGCCGGCGAGGACGGGACGCGCACCGGCTTGCTCCTGATGGACCTGAACCAGTTCAAGGACGTCAACGACTCGCTGGGCCACGAGTTCGGCGACCGGCTCCTGGTGGAGCTGGCCCGGCGTCTCTCGCGTCGGATGCGCGGATGCGACACGATCGCCCGACTCGGTGGCGACGAGTTCGCAGTGCTGCTGACCGACGTGCGCGACGAGCACGCCGCCGTCGCCGTGGCCGACCGCCTGGTCGAGCTGTGCGTCGAGCCCTTCCACGTCGGCGAGTTCCGCCTGCAGGTGGGCGCGAGTGTGGGGGTGGCCATCGCCCCGGACCACGCGCTCGACGCACAGGACCTGCTCCGCTGCGCCGACTCCGCGATGTACCGGGCGAAGGGTGCGGGTGGCGGCATCGTGACCCACTCCGAGCTCACGAGCTCCGCCAGCGTCACCAAGGTGGACCTGCTGGCCGAGTTCAGCGAGGCGGTCGGCTCCGACGAGCTCGTCGTGCACTACCAGCCGCGGCTCGACCTGACCACGATGCGGCCCATCGGGGTCGAGGCCCTGGTCCGATGGCGACACCCCGAACGGGGCCTGCTCCCGCCGGCGGCCTTCCTCGAGCTGGCCGAGGTGTCGGGGACGATCCAGATGATGACGCGGGTCGTGACCGAGCGCGCCGTCGACGAGCTCGACTCGCTGTCGCTGGACCGACCGTTCGAGCTCAGCATCAACCTGTCGGCACGCAACCTCCGGGACCCGCTGATGGTCGACTGGGTGCGCGAGGTGCTGCAGCGGACCGGCCTCGCGGCGTCGTCGCTGTGCTTCGAGCTCACCGAGAGCCAGCTGATGGACGACCCCGGCCAGACGCTCGAGGTGCTGCACCAGCTGCGTCGCCTGGGAGCACGTCTGGCGATCGACGACTTCGGGACCGGCTACTCGTCCATGTCCTACCTGCGCGAGCTGCCCGTCGACGAGGTCAAGATCGACCGTCGCTTCATCGCCGACCTCCAGGCCGGCGACGCCACCATCGCCAGGTCGGTCATCGACCTGGGCCACAACCTGGGCCTGCACGTGGTGGCGGAAGGTGTCGAGAGCGCCGAGGCGCTCGAGGAGCTCCGCCACCTCGGCTGCGACAGCGCGCAGGGCTACCACCTCGGCATGCCCATGCCGCTGCAGGAGCTGCGGACCTACCTCGACCAGCACCGGAGCTCCCCGGTCTGAGCGGCGGTCGCCGAGCGACCGACCGGCGCACGCCACCGGCCCGACCGGTTGGGAGCGCCAACTTACCGAGCGGTAACCTCAGGCCCATGGCCGACGAAACTCTGCTCACCTCCGCCGCGTCCTCGCTCGATGTCGCACAGGGTGTCCTCGACGCCGCGATCGCCCGGCTCGCCGCCGACGGCATCGACGACAACCAGGTGCTGGCGTACGACGTCGCCCACGCCGCCGCCGGCGTCATGGCCGCCCGGGGGTTGCTGGACTACGGCAACCGCGGCGACGACGAAGCCGGGATCACCGCGGCCTTCACCGCCGACGTGCTCGCGGACCTGGCCGCCAAGGTGTTCGGCCGCGAGGCCGAGTGGGGTGTCACCGACGACGCGCTCGACGCCGTGCGACCCTTCGTCGCGACGTACCGGGCGCCGGAGTTCCTCGCCTCGCTGGCCGACACCGACGGCCCCCGCCACCTGTCGGGCGACTTCGAGATGGTGCAGGACACCTTCCGCCGCTTCGCCGACGAGAAGCTGGCGCCGATCGCCGAGCACATCCACCGCCACAACGACGACATCCCCGAGGACATCATCTCCGGGCTGGCCGAGATGGGGGCGTTCGGCCTCTCGATCTCCGAGGAGTACGGCGGCTTCGCCTCGGGTGACGAGTCGGACTACATCGGCATGGTCGTGTCGACCGAGGAGCTCTCCCGGGGATCGCTCGGCGCCGGCGGCTCGCTGGTGACACGACCCGAGATCCTCGCCCGGGCGCTCGAGGCCGGCGGCACCGAGGCCCAGAAGCAGGAATGGCTGCCGCGGCTCGCGTCCGCCGAGGTGATGAACGCCGTCGCGGTCACCGAGCCCGACTACGGGTCCGACGTCGCCGGCGTGAAGGTCACCGCCACCAAGGTCGACGGCGGGTACCTGATCAACGGCGTGAAGACGTGGTGCACCTTCGGTGCCCGCGCGGACGTGCTGATGGTGCTGGCACGCACCGACCCCGACCGGTCGATCGGCCACCGCGGGCTGTCCATGTTCATCGTCCCCAAGGAGCGCGGCGACGCGCACGGGTTCGAGCTCACGTCGGAGTCCGCACACGGCCCGGCCAAGATGGAGGGACGCCCGATCGACACGATCGGCTACCGGGGCATGCACTCCTACGAGATCGCGATCGAGAACTGGTTCGTGCCGGACGAGAACCTGATCGGCGAGGAGGGCGGCATCGGCCGTGGCTTCTACTACCAGATGGCCGGGTTCGAGAACGGCCGGCTGCAGACCGCGGCGCGCGCGCTCGGCGTCATGCAGTCGGCGCTCGAGGAGGCCCGTCAGTACTCGTTGGACCGCAACGTGTTCGGCCAGCCCATCCACGAGTACCAGCTGACGCAGGCCAAGCTCGGTCGCATGGCCGTGACCATCCAGGGTGCACGCCAGTTCGCCTACGAGGTCGCCCGGCTCATGGCCAAGGGCGAGGGCACCCTCGAGGCCTCGATGATCAAGGCGTACGTCTGCAAGGCCGCCGAGTGGGTCACCCGAGAGGCCATGCAGATCCACGGCGGCATGGGCTACGCCGAGGAGTACACCGTCAGCCGGCTCTTCGTCGACGCCCGCGTGCTGTCGATCTTCGAGGGAGCGGACGAGACGCTCTGCCTGAAGGTCATCGCCCGCCAGCTGGTGGCACGCCACCAGGCCCGTCAGGCCGCCTGAGCCGTCGAGCGGCGGCGCCTCACCGTTCGAGCACGGAGCGCAGCTCTCCGAGCTGCGCCTGCATCCACTCCGCGAAGCGACGCTGGAACAGGGTCAGCTCGAAGCCGTGGCGGGCGACGTGGTCGACCGGGATGCCGTTCCAGCCGTAGTGCTCCACCGTGACCCGGGTGCCGTGCTCGACCGGGTCGAAGCGGACGTGCAGCTCGGTCTCCTGGTCCTCGTCGAAGCTCGACTCGCGCCACGACAGCACCAGGCGGTGCGGCGGGTCCCACTCGCGCACCTCGCCCACCACGAACTCACGCCCGCCCGACTTCGACTCGACCAACCGGCCACGTGGACCCGGCACGAAATGCAGCGTGCCGGGGCGACCCGGGGTGAAGCGGAACAGCGGGCTGTCCTGCCACCACTGGGCGATGTCCTCGGTGAAGGCCCGGAACACGCGCTCGGGTGAGGCCCCGATCCGACTCGACACGAGCACCCGCGAGCGGTCCTGCGACGTCACGGGGACCCCTCGACGTGGCGACGGAGGTGCTCGAGCTGATCCACCCACCCCTGCTCCGTGCGCCGCATCCAGTCACGGAGGTCGGTCATCGTGGCTGCGCGGAGCGAGTAGATGCGGACCCGGGCGTCCTCGTCGTCGGACCGTTCGGTCACGAGCTGCCCCCGACGCAGCACGCGGAGGTGCTTGCTCATCGTCGCCGGGCTCACGCCGAGCTCGTCCGCGAGCTCGCCCGAGCGACGAGGACGGGCCGAGAGCAGCTCGACGGCTCTGCGACGGAGCGGGTCGGCGAGCGCGTCGAGGGTGACATCGACCTGCTCGGCCGCGGTCAGCTCCACGTGCTCAGGTCCACGTGGAGGAGCGGATGGGCGCCCCGAGCGCAGCCTCGGCCTCGGCACGGCTGACCTGCCGGACGTGGGTCGAGAAGGTCCAGGAATGACCCTCCGGGTCCAACGCCCGGTAGCTCACGTCGCCGTAGAACTGGTCCTCGGGTTCCATCACGATCGTGGCTCCCGCGGCTCTCGCCCGCTCGCAGTGCGACTCGAGGTCGCCGGCGAGCTGCACGTGGACCCGCTGGGTGTTCGCACCGCCGAGCGATGCGGGGCTCCGGACCGACTCCTCCCACTCCGCGCCGACCATGATGCGACCCCGCCCGTCGAGCGCCAGCTCGTAGTGGCACATCTCGGGCGCCTCCGGCGGACCGTCGATCGCCATCGTCACCTCGAAGCCGAAGGCCCGTTCGAGGAACTCGAGTGCCGCTACGGGGTCCCGGTAGTGGATGCTCGAGGTGAAGATCGGATCGTCCTGCAACATATCTGCCATGAACGGCAACTATTGCCGCGATCGTTGACGATTGCAAGGACTCGATCCTGCACCGCACGAGCTCGGGTGACCGACCCCGGACGTCTCAGAGCGTGGGAGCGAGACCGGCCCACTGGAGCGGGTCGTGGGAGAACACCAGCTCGACGCCGGCGCGCTCCTGCTCACGCAGCCACGCGAAGCCGGCGCGCTGGCGCTCCGAATCCGCGGCGATCGGCGGCAGGACGTCCTCGTCGAGCGCCTCACGGCAGTAGCAGGCATCGCCGACCAGCAGCAGCCTGCCCTCGATCAGCAGGGACTGATGGCCCTCGCTGTGGCCGGGCGTCGGCACCGCGACGACCGAGCCGTCGCCGAACAGGTCGTGTCGGCCCTCGACGAGCTCGACCTCGTGGCCGGTCTCGAAGTCGGACGGGTGGTAGACCCCGAGCTCGGCGAGCACGGGATCCTGGCCCGCGCGCCACTCGTCGCGCTGCACCACGACACGGGCGTCGGGCACCTCGACCAGCCCGCCGGCGTGGTCGTAGTGCAGGTGGCTCAGCACGGCCAGGTCGACGGACCCGGGATCGACCTGACGGGACCGCAGCTGCGCGCCCAGCAGGGCCGACTCGTCGAGCTCCACCTGGAACATCGATTCCACGATCGGCCCGAGGCGGCCCGAGTCGTGCACCAGGTCCGGGTGCATGCCGACGTCGAACACGACCGTGCCGCGCTCGTGCTCGACCAGGAAGGCTGCGACCGGCATCCGGTACTCACCGATTCGTCCCGACATCATCGTGCCGAGGTCGCTGGTCAGCCAGCCGCACTCGAGCGGCACGACACGGACGGACATGGGACGAGCCTATGGGGACCGGTGGTCACCAGGAGTGGATCCACGACGTGCCCGGCGTCGACGGACCGTGGGATCCTCGGCTCGTGGACGACCGAGTGATGGCAGCGCACGACGCGGCGGTCCGGCGCGGCGACGACCAGTACGTCGACCCGCGCTCCGGGTATCTGGTCTTCACGTCGGACGCCCTCGCCCGCCGCGGCTCGTGCTGTGGGAGCGGCTGTCGGCACTGCCCCTTCGGTTCGCCGGACGAGCCGGTGGCCCCGTCGCCCTGACCCGGACGGATCGCCCGATCAGCCGGCGGCGAGCGCCCGGATCGCGTCGTCGATGGCGATGGCACGGCGCGCGTTGTCGACGTGCAGGTTCTCGATCATCTTGCCGTCGACGGTGACCACGCCCTTGCCCTCGGCCACGCCGGCCTCGAACGCCTCGATCACCCGGCGGGAGTGCTCGACCTCGTCGGCCGACGGGGCGAAGGCCTCGTTGGCCGGCTCGACCTGCGTCGGGTGCACGAGGGTCTTCCCGTCGAAGCCCATCTCGGCGCCCTGCGCGGCCTCGACGGCGAAACCGTCGGGGTTGCGCACGTCGTTGTACACGCCGTCCAGGATCACCTTGTCGGCGAACCGCGCCGCGTTGACGCATCGGGCCAGGCCCCACAGGAGCGGGTGACGGCCGGGTACCAGCGCGGCGCGCAGCTCCTTGGCCAGGTCGTTGGTCCCCATGATGAGCACCGTCAAGCGCTCGCTGGCGGTCGCGATCTCGACCGCGTGCTCGATCGCCGCAGGGGTCTCGAGCATCGCCCAGATCGTCGTGTGCTCCGGCGCTCCTGCCGACTCCAACAGGCGTTCCACCGCGGCCACGTCCGCCGCGCTGTTCACCTTGGGCACGACGATGCCCGACGGACCCGCGGCTGCGGCGGAGCGCACGTCGGCCTCGTGCCATTCGGTGTCGATCGAGTTGACCCGGATGGTCAGCTCACGGCGACCGTAGGCACCGCTGCCGACCGCCTCGGCGACCTTGTCACGGGCGACGGCCTTCATGTCGGGCGCGACCGAGTCCTCGGTGTCGAAGATGATCGCATCGGTCGGCAGCGACTTGGCCTTCTCGAGTGCCTTGTCGTTGGCGCCCGGCATGTAGAGCGCGCTGCGGCGGGGGCGGTACTCGGTCATCTCGTCGTCTCCACTCTCGTTCGGGCTGGACTCGTTCGGGTTCGGCGGGCCGGGCCGGTCAGAACCTGTAGACCGTGGCGAGCTCGGGGTCGCGCTCGGCCAGCTGACGGGCGAGCTCCACGACCACCTTGCACTGCTTGACCGAGGCGTCGTCCTCCATCTTGCCGTTCAGCATGATGGCGCCGGTGCCGTCGCCCATCGCCTCGATGACCTCGCGGGCGTGGTCGACCTCGGAGGGCTCGGGCGAGAACACCCGCTTGGCGATCTCGATCTGCACGGGATGCAACGACCACGCGCCGACGCAGCCGAGCAGGTAGGCGTTGCGGAACTGGTCCTCGCACGCCACGGTGTCCTTGATGTCGCCGAACGGGCCGTAGTACGGCAGGATCCCCGCCATCGCACAGGCGTCGACCATCCGGGCGACCGTGTAGTGCCACAGGTCCTGCTGGTAGCTGTCGCGGGGTGCGTCGTACGCGGGGCCGTCCTCGCCGGCCGGGGGGTCCTGGCGGACCAGGTAGCCGGGGTGTCCGCCGCCGACGCGGGTCGTCTTCATCCGGCGGTTCGCCGCCAGATCTGCCGGGCCCAGGCTCAGACCCTGCATCCGGGGCGAGGCAAGGCAGATCTCCTCGACGTTCGCGACGCCGCGGGCCGTCTCGAGGATGGCGTGCACCAGCAGCGGCTCGGTCAGCCCTGCGCGGGCCTCGAGCTGCGCGAGCAGCCGGTCGACGTAGTGGATGTCCTCGGGGCCCTCGACCTTGGGGACCATGATCACGTCGAGCTTGTCGCCGACCTCACCGACGAGCACCTCGAGGTCGTCGAGCACCCACGGCGAGTCCAGGCTGTTGACCCGGGTCCACAGCTGGGTCTCACCGAACTCGATCTCCTTGGCGACCTTCACCAGACCGTTGCGGGCGTTCTCCTTCTGGTCCATCGGGATCGCGTCCTCGAGGTTGCCCAGCAGGACGTCCACCGTCGGGGCGATGTCCGCCAGCTTGGCGGTCACCTTCTCCAGGTGCGGCGGGAAGAAGTGGATCATCCGCGAGGGGCGGAACGGGATCTCCCGGACCGGATCGGGGGCACCCGCGGCGAGCGGCTTGAAGAAGTCCTTGGGGCTGCGCATCAACACGTCTCCTGAGGCGGGGCAACGACCGCGCGACGTTACGGAGCGACCGACTCAGCTGTCGAACCCCAGCCCGAGCCGATCGAGCGTCCGCAGCCAGGGCCCCCTGCGCCCATCGGCCGCGTCGGCCCCGGCGATCGCCCGCCGGGTCAGCTGGATGCCGGCGGTGCGCAGCGGCTCGGGCGGGAACGGCACGGCTCGGTGGCGCACCAGGTCCAGCTCGAGCAGCTCCGACTCGGGTCGGTACAGCAGGTCGACGCACACCTGACCACCGAACCGCGACGCGCCCACACCGAGTCCCGTGTAGCCCACCGCGAAGGCGACCCGACCGTCGAACGCCGTGCCGAACCCGACCGAGAAGCGCGTCGAGGTGTCGATCACCCCACCCCAGCGATGCGTGAACCGCAGGCCCTCGAGCTGGGGGAAGGTCTCGAAGAAGTGGTCGGCGAGCTTGGTGTGGGTGGCATCACGCTGCTCGAACGATGGGTCGGTGCGACCCCAGTTGTGGAACACCGCGTCGTAGCCACCCCACACGATCCGGTCGTCCGTCGTCAGCCGGTAGTAGTGGAACTGGTTCGCTGCGTCCGACACGCCCCGGCGATGCTGCCAGCCGATCGACCGACGTTGCTCGGGCGTCAGCGGTTCGGTGGCGAGCACGTGGTCGTACACGGGCACGACCCGGCGGTTGATCGACCGCAGCGGCGAGCGGAACGCGCCGGTGCCCAGGATGGCGGCCCCGCAGCGCAGCGGACCCCGGTCGGTCTGCAGCTCCAGGCCGGCACCTCGGCGATCGATGCCGGTCAGGGTGGTGCCCCCGTGCAACCGCACCCCCAGCGACCGCGCCGCATCCGCCAGACCCCATGCGAGTCGCGCAGGGTCGACGAGCGCCTCACCCTCCAGCTGCGCGATGCCGCCCTCGTACGTGGGCGAGTCCACCTCGGCGCGCAGCTGCTCCCGGTCGAGGATCCGCACCGGGTCGCCGTGCAGACGGTGCAGCTCGGCGACGACCAGCAGCTCCTCCATCTGCCATGGTGCCGTCGCGGCGGTGAGCTGGCCGGTCTGCTCCAGGTGCGCGTCGATGCGGTGCTGCGCGAGGTCGTCGAGCAGGCCGTCGTAGTTGCGCCGTCCCGCGTCGAGGATGCGCTCCACCTGCCGCGGGAATCGGTCGAGCGCGTTCGGCAGGCCGTGGGTCAGCGAGGCGGACAGGAACCCTCCGTTGCGGGTCGAGGCCTGGGTGGCGACACCGCCGCGGTCGAGGACCAGCACGTCGAGCGACGGGTGCTCGACCTTCGCGCGCAACGCTGCCCACAGCCCCGTGTAGCCCGACCCCACCACGACGAGATCGGCCGATGCGCCGGCTCGCAGCGGTTCGGGGTCCGCCGGCGCGTCGGCCACGTCGGTCCAGAGCACCGCCGGGACCGCGTCGTCGAGCGCCGCTCTCGCGTTCATCGTCGGCCACGCTACCCAGCGTTGGGTACGGTCCTGCCATGCGCGCCGTCGTCTGTGAGTCGTTCTCCGAGCCCGAGCAGCTCCAGCTCCACCAGCTGGACACGCCCCCGTGCGGTCCGGGACAGGTCCGGGTGCACGTGTGGGCGAGCGGCGTGAACTTCGTCGATGCGCTGTTGGTCCAGGGCCGCTACCAGATCCGACCCCCACTGCCGTTCGTGCCGGGCAGCGAGATCGCCGGCGAGGTCACCGAGGTCGGCGCGGAGGTCGACGGGTTCTCCGTCGGCGACCGGGTCATGGCCAGCGTCGGCCTGGGCGGCTACGCGGACGAGATCGTCCTGGCACCCGGCCAGCTGGTGCCCATCCCGGACCGGCTGAGCTACGGGCAGGCGGCGACGATGACCCAGAGCTACGCGACGGCGTGGTTCGCCCTCACCCGCCGCACCCTGGTCGCCGCAGACGAGTGGGTCGTCGTGCTCGGTGCTGCGGGCGGCGTGGGCCTGGCGACCATGGACGTCGCCCGCTCGCTCGGGGCCAAGGTGCTCGCCGCGGCATCGACCGACGAGAAGCTGCAGCTGTGCATCGAACGAGGCGCCCACAACGTCGTCAACTACGCGACCGAGGACCTGAAGGCCCGGGTGCGCGAGCTCACCGACGGCGGCGCGGACGTCGTGGTGGATCCCGTCGGTGGCGACGCGTCCGAACCGGCGCTGCGAGCGCTGGGCAACGGCGGCCGGTTCCTGGTGATCGGGTTCGCCTCGGGCACGATCCCCGAGCTCCCCGCCAACCAGATCCTGCTGCGCAACCGCACCGTGCTCGGCGTCGACTGGGGTGCCTGGGCGATGGCGGACCCCGCCGCCAACGCCGACGTCGTGGCCGAAGTGCTCGAGAAGGTCGCGGAGGGAGTGCTGACGCCGGCGGAACCGGCGACCTACGCGCTCGGCGACGCCGGCACGGCACTGCGCGACCTGCTCGAACGGCGGATCACCGGCAAGGTCTGTCTGACGCCCTGATCGATCGCTGCCGGTCGACCCCGGCAGGATCAGCTCGCAATCGCGTCGATGAACTGGCCGAACTGATCGATCGGCAGCTCGCCCGAGGCCCGCTGGGTCACCGTGCCGTCCCCGTCGACGAACACCAGGTACGGGTACCCGCTCAGGCCGTAGACCTGCGCCGCGGTCTGATCCGGGTTGTCCAACAGGACCTCGCCGGACCACCCTTCCTGGGCCAGCCACTCCGACGGGGGGTAGTTGTTCTGGTCCGCCTGCACGCCCGTGCTGACCAGGTTGACCTGCACGCCCTCGGGCAGGTTGCCCTCGTCGATCCAGTCCTGGATGAGGGGGATCTCCTTCTGGCAGTGCGGGCACCAGTGCGCCGCGAAGATCACCACCATCGGCCCGTCGGCCGCGGGGTCGATCGTGACGGGGTCGCCGGCGAAGTCCGAGCCGGTCAGCGTCGGCGGCGTCATGCCCACCGCGGGGTCGGTCGACGGGTCGGCGGCCAACCCGCCGTCGGCGGGGTACTCGGGCAGCGACTCGCCGCTGACCTCGACGGCGCCCTGCTCCTGCACGGCGTCCGCGACGTCGTCGCCCCCGCTCTCGGAGGTGACCACCAGCGCGACCACCCCGGCGATGACGACGAGCGCGACGACCACGCCGATCACGATCAGGCCGGTGCGCGACCCGCCCTTGTCCGGCGTGGCGCTGTACCCGTAGGGAACTCCCTTGGGCCGCTTGTCGCTCATGCGGTGCTCTCCTGTGCGTCGCGGGTGTCGACCGTGGCTCGGTCGACAGGATCAGCGTCGTCCAGTGAACCCCGACGGGTTCCCGGGACGTCGCGCGGCCCTGAGGATCTGCCCAGTAGGACCAGCGTGATGATCAGGGCGAAGCCGATCCCCGCCATCGCCGGGATCGACAGGAAGTGGAACTTCCAGACCCACACGGTGGAGCACGGGACGTCGGCCGAGCACGAGAAGGACACGCTGTCGGGGAACCGCTCGATCAGGTAGTGGTAGATCGAGATGCCCGCGCCGACGACGGCGAGCGGCACGACGTACCAGGACACCTGGCGATCTCTGCGCAGCGCGGCCACGGCCAGGATGACCACCAGCGGATACATCGCGATGCGCTGGTACCAGCACAGGATGCACGGCGGGAACTTCGCCACCTCGGAGAGGTAGAGGCTGCCGAGCGTGCAGGTGGTCGCGACCGCCCACGCGATCGGCAACGCCACGGGTGCGACGGCCGCACGGGTCTCCACCGCCCAGGCGGGGATGGCGCCCCGGAGGATCGACCACAACGAGACGACGACCGTGACGACGACCGCCACCAGCGCCAGCACCGCCAGCAGAGCCAGGAACGTGGCGACGGTGTCGGTCGACATGAGCGCCCGACTGTACTGCCGGGCGGTCGGTTAGCTTGGGCCCCATGGCCATCTACGACACGGACATCGCGGCACTCGACGGTTCCCCGAACGCGCTCGCCGACCTCGACGGCAAGGTCACCCTGGTGGTGAACGTCGCCTCCAAGTGCGGGCTCACGCCGCAGTACGAGCAGCTCGAGCAGATCCACGAGCGGTATGCCGACCGCGGCTTCAGCGTCCTGGGGGTTCCCTGCAACCAGTTCCTGGAGCAGGAGCCCGGGTCGGCCGAGGAGATCGCGACGTTCTGCTCGACCACCTACGGCGTGACCTTCCCCCTGACCGAGAAGGTCGAGGTGAACGGCGACGGTCGCCACCCGCTGTACGACCAGCTGACCGCTGTGGCGGATGCCGACGGCCGTGACGGCGACATCCAGTGGAACTTCGAGAAGTTCCTGGTGAACGCCGACGGCGACGTGGTCGCGCGGTTCGCCCCGACCGTCGTGCCCGACGATCCCGCGGTCATCTCGGCGATCGAGTCCGAGCTCGGCTGAGGCCCTTCAGCAACCGACGGGCGTCGCGCCCGGTGTCCTAGCTGTCCGAGATCGTCAGGACGGTCCGTAGGCCGCGGCCGGCCTCCAGGTCGGCGATGGCCTCGTTGACCTCCTCGAGCGGGCGACGCGACGTCACCATCGAGTCGAGGTCCAGGCGACCGGCACGCCACAGCTCCACCAGGCGGGGGATGTCGCGAGGCGCCCAGCACGACCCGAGCAGGGAGCCGACGAGCCGCTTCTCGGTGAACATGGCCAACGCCGGGGTCATCGAGTACAGGTCGTCGACCGGCGCAGCACCCACCATGACCGTCGTCCCGCCGTTGCGCGTGGCGTCCGACCCGGCGCGGATCAGCTCGGCGGAGCCGACGGCGTCGAAGGCGACGTCGGCACCGATGCCCGTCAGCTCCATCGTGCGGGCGACGACGTCGGTGTCGTTCGGGTCCAGCACATGGGTGGCACCGAAGCGCAGCGCCTGCTCGCGGCGTGACTCGGACGGGTCCGACACGATGATCCGGGTGGCCCCGGAGATGGCTGCGCCCTGCACGATGCTGATGCCGATGCCGCCGGCTCCGAGCACGAGCACGCTGTCGCCGGGCTGGATCGACACGGTGTTGATGGCGGCACCGACCCCGGTCTGCACGGCGCAACCGATCACGCATGCCACATCGAGGGGCACGTCGTCGTCGATGCGGATCGCGCCGCTCTCGGCGACGACCACCTCGTCGGCCCACGCCGCCAGGCCGAGCCCCCGATAGACCACGTCACCGTCGCGGGTCAGCCGAGTGGTCCCGTCCGGCAGCATCGACGTCGCGATCGACATCGAGCTGGGGCAGACGCTGAAGAGCCCCTTGGCGCAGTAGTCGCAGACACCGCACGCCGGGTTGGGGGTGAGCACCACGTGGTCACCCACCGCCAACGAGCGCACCCCGTCGCCGATCTCGGTGACGACGCCGGCGGCCTCGTGGCCGACGATCGTCGGGCCCATGGACGGGAACGTGCCGTTGATGAGGCTGACGTCGGAGTGGCACACGCCGCAGGCCGCGACACGCACCCGGACCTCGCCGGCACGCGGGCCCTCGAGCTCGATGTCGTCGACGACCTCGACCGGACGGCCCACCTCGGTGAACAACGCTGCGCGCATCTGCGCCCCCTACGTTCAGCCGCGGCGTGCGCGGACGATGGCCTTGCGGATCTCCTCGACGACCAGCAGCGACATCGGCACGGCGATCACCAGCCCCCACTGCGACGCAGTGAGCGCCACCGTGTCGAAGATGCGCTCGAAGAACCCGATCTGCACGATCGCCACCTGCATCGCCGTCACGCCGGCGAGCGCCCACAGCAGCGGCCGGTTCGACAGCGAATGGCGCGAGAACACCGTCTCGTCACCGGAGCGGACGCAGAACGAGTTGACCAGCTGGAAGAACACGAAGGCCGAGAACGCCATGGTGAGCGCCGCCTCGGGTTCGGCGTCGCGATGTGCGATGTAGAGCGCGAGCGTGCCGATCGTGATGACCACGGCGGACGCGACGATCCGGGCCAGGCGGGGTCCGGACAGGATCACGTCGTTGCGGTCCCGCGGCGGCTGCTCCATGACGCCGGGCTTCGGCGGATCGACGCCCAGGGCGATGGCCGGCGGCCCGTCGGCGATGATGTTGACGAACAGGATCTGGATGGCGTTGAAGATCACACCGAGTCCGGCGATCTGCGCCAGGATGATCGTCAGGATCGCCGACACGTTGGTCGTCAGCTGGAAGCGCACGAACGTGATGATGTTGTCGTAGATCGAGCGACCGCCCTCGACCGCGTGCACGATCGTGGCGAAGTTGTCGTCGGTGAGGATCATGTCACCGGCTTCCTTGGTGACCTCCGTGCCGGTGATGCCCATCGCGACGCCGATCTCGGCCTGCTTGAGCGACGCGGCGTCGTTGACCCCGTCGCCGGTCATGGCGACCACGTTGCCGGTCGACTGCAGCGCCTTGACGACGCGCACCTTGTGCTCGGGCGACACCCGGGCGCACACGCCGATGTGGTCGATCTCGTGTGCCAGGTCCTCGTCGGAGATCGCGTCGAGCTCTGCGCCGGTGATCACCCGTCCGGGGATGCCGAGCTCGTTGGCGATGGCGCCCGCCGTCGATGCGTGGTCGCCGGTGATCATCTTCACGCCGATGCCGGCGGTGGCGCACTCGCGGATGGCGTCGATGGCCTCTGGCCTCGCGGGGTCCAGGATGCCGACGAGCGCTTCCAGGCGCAGGCCCTCGAGCTCGGTGGCCAGGTCGCCCTCGTACTCACGGGCCGGGATCGGCAGCTCGGTCGTCGCGAGCGCCAGCACGCGGAGGCCCTCGGAGCCCAGCTCGTCGTTGGCAGCGAGCAGCTCCGAGCGTCGTGCGTCATCGATGTCGATGGGGCCGTCGTCGAGGACGACCTGGCTGCAGCGACCCAGCACCACGTCGGGGGCGCCCTTGACGACGACGAGCGAGCGGCGGTCGTCGTCGGGGTGGGGGTGCAGCGTCGCCATGAACTTGGTCGTCGAGTCGAACGGGACCTCGCCGATGCGGGGCAGCTCCGAGCGGATGCCCTCCGGGTCCACCCCGCCCTTGGCGGCCACGACGATGAGGGCGCCCTCGGTCGGGTCGCCGACGAGCGACGGGCGGCCGTCCTCGGTGCGCAGGTGCGCGTCGTTGCACAGGGCTCCGGCCACCAGCGCGCTGCGCAGCGCTGCGTGCTCCTCGCCCTGCACGGGCTGGCCGCCGGTCGTGATGTCGCCGTCGGTGCCGTAGCCCAGGCCGTCGACCTCGTAGCGGCGTCCCCTGGTGAGCAGCGTCGTGGCGGTCATCTGGTTGAGCGTCAGCGTGCCGGTCTTGTCCGAGCAGATCACCGTGGTGGAGCCGAGCGTCTCCACCGAGGCCAGCCGCTTCATGATCGCGTTGCGCTTCGCCAGGCGACCGACGCCGATGGCGAGGGTCACGGTGACCACGGCGGGCAGGCCCTCGGGGATGGCTGCCACCGCCAGGGCGACCGAGTTGACCAGCGCCTCGCTGATCGCGTCCTGGTCGAGCTCGGGGGCCTGGACCAGGGCGACGATGAACACGACCACGACCGCGACGAATGCGATCAGGGCCAGGCGCTTGCCCAGCGCGTGGATCTGCTCCTGCAGCGGGGTCGGCTTCTCCTCGGCCGCACCCAGCAGGCCGGCGAGCTTGCCGACCTCGGTGTGCATGCCGGTGCCGGTCACGACGAGCTCGGCGCGACCGCGCACGAGCGTCGTGTTCATGAACCCGACGTTGGTCCGGTCGGCCAACGCGACGTCGCCGGCGGTCTCGATCGTCTCGTCGTGCTTGTCGACGGGGACCGACTCACCGGTGAGCATCGACTCGTCGACCGAGGTCGACGCCGTGACGACGAAGCGCCCGTCGGCGGGCACGCGGTCGCCGGCTTCCAGCAGCACCACGTCACCCGGCACGAGATCGGTCGCGGTGACTTCGCTGACCTCTCCGTCGCGCCGGACCCGGACGATCGTCTCGAGCATGCCCTTGAGCGCAGCCAGTGCGTTGTCGGCGCGGTTCTCCTGGACGAAGCCCATGATCGCGTTGATCAGCAGCACGATGCCGATGACGATCGGGTCCTTGAAGTCGCCGACCAGCGCCGACACCACCGCGGCGCCCAGCAGGATGTACACCATCAGGTCGCGGAACTGGTCGAGGAAACGCAGCCACGCCGGTCGTCGGGGCGCTTCGTCGAGCTGGTTGTGCCCGTACTGCTCGAGTCGGGTGGCGACCTCGGGCGCGCTGAGTCCGACCAGCGGGTCGACCTCGAGTCGGCGAGCGGTGTCGGCACCGGACAGGCGGTACCACTCGGTCGTGTCGGTGAGGGTCATGGTGTGGGGGGACTCCGTCGTAAGGGCGCCGAGCGCGCGACGCCGTGTGCGGCGGAGGTCTCCCTCACCTGACCGATCGGTCAGGCCGGTGGCACCGGGTCCCATCGGGACCGTGGTGACGACACCACCGCTTCGGAGGTACTCCCCTCCGGTGGGCAGCTGCCCACCTGCGGCGTCACGCTACACCGACGCGGCCGAGCGGTCCGGTCGAGCCGGCAGGTATCCGAACCGCCAGCGGACCGGTGCGGTGATCGCCTCGACCAGACGGCGGTCGCTCGACGCGAGCCCCTGCTTCCAGGCGCTGTCCTCGCGGATCTGCATCCGCCCCGTCCGGAAGCGGATGGGGTTGCCCGACACGGTGTGGTCGACCCCCAGGTCGATGAAGCCGTCGCGCAGACCCTGCACGAGCGGGTCGTCCTCGCCAGGGCGGGGAAGTTCGAGTGCCTCGACCAGCCGGGAGAAGGTGCCGGCCGGGTCCGCGACGAAGTCCTCGTAGCGGGCGAGCTCGACCCGGACGCCTCGCTGCGCGAGCCCTCGTGTGACCAGGTTCTGGCCGGCCCACAGCACCGCGGTGCGTCGGGGCGCCCACTGCACCATCAGGCTGTCGTCCGCATCGGGTCGTTCGACGCGCCGGGACCACGAGTACGCGACGGCCGGGGCGTCGCGGATCGCCTGCACGACCTCGAGACGGACCTCGGCGGCCCGCCGCAGGAGGTACGCGTAGCTGGGGTCCTTGCTCGAGTCGATGACCACCTCCTCGCCCGCGGTGGCAGCGATCGCCGGGTAGAGCGGCCCGAGCACCGACACGAGCTGCTCGACCGCGTCCAGGTAGTGGCGCGGCCCGCGGGAGCTGACCATGTACGGCACGTAGCGGGTGCGGTCGACCGATTCGCTGAGCTCGGCGATCCGCTCGACGTCGAGCTGGTCCCAGCCGCCGTAGGCGCGCTCCCCCACCTCGGTCCAGAACGGGCACGACCGGAACGGCTCCCCGCAGCCGCATCGCTCGTTCTCGACCAGTCCACGGCGCCACATGTGCACGACCTCGCCGACGGCGACCGCGCCCGGCAGCCGGGCGAAGGTGCGCTCCAGCAAGGTGCTGCCGCTCCGACCGAGGCCCGCGATGTAGAGCACGGTGGCAGGGCTGGGTGCCGCGGGGGCCATGCGCGCTCCTGGTTCGGGGTGGTCGGGGGGGTGGCGAGCCGGCGCGACTCTCTGGCCTGCAGTCTACCGGCGTGCCGGCAGGACTCTCCGGGTGGATCCACCCGGCCGATCGGCGTCCCGAGGGCCGATCGACCCAGTGCCATGGGCCGATCGGCTCAAGTTCTCCGGCTCGTTCGCCGACACAGCGCCATGGCCGGTGACGCGACGACGATGGATCCCGACACCGACGCCGCCGACGTCGGCGAGCCGGTCGACCCGAGCCGATCGGCCCGCCCCGACGCCCGACCTCGACGCGAGCTGCTCCTGGCCGCGGGCGCCGGTGTCGTCGCGGTCGCCTGCACCGCGACCCCGAGCGCCCCTCCCGCCACGGCCCCGCCGACGACGACCGCACCGCCGCCGCCCCCCACGAGCAAGGCCGCCGCGCGACACCTGGCCAACCGGGCGACCTACGGGGCGACCGCGGCCACCGTCGCTCGCATCCAGCGGATCGGCACCGCCAAGTGGCTCGACGAACAGCTCTCGCCGGGCGCGCTCGCCGATGCCGAGGCACGGGTCAGCGGGTACAGCACCCTGCGCCAGACGAACGCGCAGAACGACGTGGTGCGCTCGAACGACGAGGCGCTGCTGTTCGCCGAGCTCGACCACGCGACCGTGCTGCGTGGCGTCTACTCGCAGCGACAGCTGTTCGAGGTGATGTGCGACTTCTGGACCAATCACCTCAACATCTCACGACGGGCCAAGTGGCTGACCCAGCTCAAGACCGTCGACAACGAGCAGGTGGTGCGTCGCCACGCGCTCGGGAGGTTCGCCGATCTGCTGATGGCGTCCGCCAAGTCGCCGGCGATGCTGGTGTACCTCGACAACTTCGCCAGCGAGGGACAGCCCGGCAAGACCGTCAACGAGAACTACGGCCGGGAGCTGCTCGAGCTGCACACGTTGGGCATCATCGACGGCGCGCACGTGTACGCCGAGGCGGACGTGCTCGGTGTGGCGAAGGTGCTGTCCGGCTGGTCGATCAACTGGGACAACAGCCCCCAGCGCTACGAGTTCCGCTTCTCCGAGTGGTGGCACTGCCGTGAGCCCGTCTCGATCCTCGGCGGCGCGTGGAGCCGCCCGTCCCGAGCGGACTACCGGGACCGGGTCGCGAACGCGCAGGCCGACGGCGAGTCGCTGCTGCTGTTCCTCGCCCGGCATCCCTCGACCGCCCGCAACGTCTGCGCCAAGCTGGCCCGGCGGTTCGTCTCCGACAGCCCGCCGCCGGCGCTGATCGATCGGCTCGCGGCGACCTACCGCCAGCACGACACCGCGATCGTCCCCGTCCTGCGCCAGCTGTTCACGTCGCCCGAGTTCCTGGCGGCGAGCGGCCAGAAGGTCAAGCGTCCCCAGGACTGGCTCTTCTCGGCGCTGCGTTGCACGGGAGCGCAGATCCACGACGCGCCGAAGGGCACTGCGGCGGTGCAGCTGCGTGCGGCGACGACGGCGCTGGGCCAGCCCCTGTTCGAACGCCCGAGCCCCGACGGGTGGCCCGACCGGGCGACCTACTGGGCCGCCGCGGACGGCCTGCTCAAGCGTTGGGAGCACGCCGCCAGGATCGCCCGCAACACGCTGACCGATGCTGCGGCGCCGGAGAAGGTCGTGGTCGATGCGGCAGCGCTGCTCCCCTCGCCGCTCCCGGGCACCGTCCGCGACCTGCTCGTGTCGCTCGCCGACCGGGTGTGCCAGTACGACCTGTCGGCCGCCGACGCCGACGCCATCGCCACGGCGGCGCGGCTCTCCCCCACCGGGGCGGCCTCGACCCTCGCAGCGGACATGACGTTGCTGCAGAACGCGCTGGGGCTCCTGTTGTCCCACCCGTCCTTCCAACGTCGCTGACGACCCCGAACGGAGCGACATGGCCCTGCGAGTCCGACCCAGCACCCAGACCGACACACCGGACGCCGCCGGCGGTCGCGACCGCCTGACCCGGCGGGGGTTCCTCGCGCTGACGGGTGCCGGCGGCGCAGCGCTCGGGGTCTCGGCCCTCGGCAACCGCTACGCCTTCGCGACACCGACACGGCCGGCACAGGGCGACGTGATCGTCGTGGTGTTCCAGCGCGGCGGCATGGACGGCCTGAACGTGGTCGCCCCGTTCCAGATGCCGACCTACCGGTCGCTGCGTCCGACGATCCGCGTGAAGGCACCCGACGAGTTCGCCGACCCGGCGACCAAGGCCGGTCTCCCCCTCGTCCAGGGCGGCGCCGTGTCACCCTTCGCCCTGTCGGGCACGTTCGCGCTGCACCCCGGCATGGAGCTGCTGCACCAGGGGGCATGGACGAACGGACACCTGGCCATCGTGCACGCCGCCGGCATCCCCGCCGACGTCTCGACGTCACGCAGCCACTTCGAGTCCCAGCGCCACTGGGAGGCCGGCAGCGCGAGCCCGTCGGTCGCGGACGGCTTCCTGAACCGCTACCTGCGCGACGTGCCGGACCTCGATCGCCTGGGGGCGGTGGGCCGTGGCTCGGTGCTGCAGGCGATGCTGCACGGCGACGCGCCTGCGTACTCGATGTCGGCGATCTCGGGCTTCGGCGTGCGCGGCTTCTCCGACAACACGCGCGCACGCACCGCGCTCATGGCAATGTACCCCTCCGGGGCGGACCTGCTCACCAGCACCGGCGCGGAGACGCTGGCGATCACCAACCTGATCGGCTCGCTGCCGCCCGACCCCGGCCCACAGCACGGCGCGACCTACAGCTGGGACGGCTTGGCCAAGAACCTGCGCGAGGTCGCACGGCTGATCAAGGCCGACGTGGGGCTGCGTGTCGCCGTCGTCGACGACGGGGGCTGGGACACCCACAACGGCCAGGGCATCCCAGAGGATCCGAACGCCTACTTCCGCGGACGCACCCGGCAGTTCTCCGACGCACTGCAGGCCTTCTACCAGGACCTGGGCCCGTCGATGGGCGAGGTGACGTTGGTGACCATGTCGGAGTTCGGCCGGACGATCAACGAGAACGGCTCCGGCGGCACCGATCACGGACGAGCCACGGCCATGTTCGTGATGGGCCACAACGTCCGCGGCGGAGTGCACGGCGCATTCCACCCCACCATCGCCGACGCACCCGAGGGCGACCTCGGCGTGCTCAACGACTATCGCCACGTGGTTGCAGAGGTGCTCGCCGCACGCGGCGAGCCAGCCGACCTCGGCCACGTGTTCCCCGGCTACCAGGGCCACACGCCGCTCGGGATCATGGCCTGATCGACCCGGCCCCGATCCGGTGCACCGACCGGTTCGACCCGGCCTCGGGCCCGCTCAGGCCAGACGGGAGCGCAGCACCGCGACCGCCGCGGACACGTCGCGGGCGACCGCTGCGGTGTCCACACTGAGCGCGTCGTCCAGGTAGTCGCTCAGGCCCAGGAAGAGCGAGACCGAGCTCGTGGACTGACCGGTCCACTCGTCGGACGCGACGACGACGTCACCGTGTGCACCGCTGCCCTCGTCCACGGCGACGGCCTGCGCGGCCGACCGGTAGGTGAGCGTGATCGGCACGTGGTCCTCGCGCAACGCGTCGGGACGCCCGGCCGCCGCCCGTCCCAGCGACGCCACGACCAGATCGCCGCCCGCGCCGTCGAAGCGCAGCTCGTTGGTGCGATCGGTCTCGACCTGCTCGCCCAGGGCGAACCCCTGCGCCGTGACGCCCTCGCTCACGCCGCTCACGAGCGCGTCGTTGACGGCGTCGACCTGGCGCTGGGTCTCGGCGCGCACCGAGCTCCGAGCGACCAGCGCTGTGAAGATCTCGACGTGCTCGGGATCGACCTCGACGACCTCCACGACCTCGATGATCTCCGCATCCACGGGTTCGTCGTCGGAGGGGACCGGGTCGGCGCCGCTGCCGAAGGGATCGGCGGGCGACGTCGCGGACGGCGCCTCGCCGTAGTTCGGCTGTGCGCCGTAGGCGGCCTGAGTGCCGTAGTCGGGCTGTGTCGCTGCCGGTGCGGCGTACGGATCCGCGCCCGGGGCCGCGTACGGTGCCGCGGGCACGCCGTAGGGATCAGCGGCCGGCTCGGCCCATGCCGGCGCCGGGCCCGTGCCACGACGGCGGGCGAGCTCACCAGCGACCCCCGGGTGCGCCCCCATGGTCGTCCAGTCGTTGAGCCCCGGCCACCAGACCGGGGTCTCCTCGCTCAGCCGACCGGCGAGCACCTCGGTGATCAGCAGCTCCAGCGTGTACGGGCCACGCTGGTCGTTGGGGCCGACCACCACGTGTGCCTGCGGCTGGTCGAGAGGGGGCAGTTCACTCATGGTGCTGAGCCTGCCACAATCGGGGACCTGAGCGTGCCCCAATCCTGGAGCGGCAGGTCGGCCGCACCGCGGCTGCCCGACCGCCGCCGCGTGGCACGCTGTGGACCTCGCGGCGGACCGCCGCGGCGACGCACGACGAGAGGACCCACCAGAGTGACCCGCGCGGGAACCGTGCCATCCCTCCCGAGGCGATCGCAGCGACGACACCTCCGTGCGGTCCTGTGGCTCGTCGCATCATCGACCGTCGCGCTGCTCGCCGCGTCGTGCAGCTTCGGCGAGGACGAGCCGGCGACGGTGACGCTGCCCGAGCTCGGCTCCACGACGACGACCTCGCCGAGCACCACCGACCGGCTCGCCCCCGACCCCGCGGCCGAGGCGCTGCCCGTCGAGTGGATCACCCAGATCGGCGGCACGGGCGACGACGCGCTCGCGGCCCTCAGCGGATTCCAGGACCGGGTCGTCGCGGTCGGGTCCTCCCAGGGGCTCACCGGCGCACCGGGGACCGCCACCGACGTGCTCGTCGCCGTTCTGGACCCCAGCGGCGAGCCCGAGGCCGTGGAGACCACCGGCAGCCCCGCTGACGACCGGGCGACCGGTGTGACCGAGGCGGGCGATCCGGCGACGCCCGTCCTGCTCGCGTGCGGGGCGACCACGGGCGCGCTCGGCGCCGTGCTCGGCGGCGGCACCGACGCCTGGTGCAGCGAGGTCGGCGACGACGGGACGCTCGTCGCTCCCACCCAGCTCGGGGCGGCCGAGGACGAGATCCCCACCGGCGTCGGCGCCGCGAGCGGATCGCCCAACGCCTACGTGTCCGGATCGCTGTCCGGGCTGCTGCCGGGCGCCCAGGACCCGACCGGACGGGGCCTCGGCAGCGGCGACGCGTTGATGATGCAGCTCGGCACCGACACCCGGCCCGTCTGGGCCCGGCAGTTCGGCACCGGCACCGAGGACGCCGCGCTGGCCGCGGTGGGCAGCGCCGATGGCGACGGCATCGCAGCGGGATTCACCACCGGTGATCTCGAGGGCCCGAGCAAGGGTGGCAGGGACGGATGGATCTCGCGCTTCGACCCGCAGGGCAACCAGCGGTGGATCGCCCAGATCGGCTCCGGCGGCGACGACGTGCTGACGGCGCTGGCCGTCAGCGGCGAGGCGAGCCGGGGCACGGAGCTCTTCGTCGGCGCCGGGACGACCACCGGCGACGTCGATGCCGAGGGACCGGCGATGAACGCCGGGCAGAACGACGCCTTCGTCGCAGCCGTGCGCAGCGACGGCACCCTGGAGTGGGTGAGCCAGTTCGGCTCCGACCACGAGGAGACCGTCGGCGGCATCGCGGCGGACGGCTCCACGCTCTACGTGACCGGCTCGAGCTCCGAACGCCTCGGCGACCTGGTCGAGGACGGGGGGCCCGGCGGCGCACGTGACGGGTTCCTCGCCGCGCTCGACGTGGTCACCGGCGAGGTGCTGTGGATCAGCCGCTTCGGCTCGGAGCGCGACGAGGAGATGACCGGCCTCGCGATCACCGAGAACGGACTGCTGGTCGCGTCGGGCACGACCAACGGCCAGGTGGGCGACACGGCCCCGGCGGGTGGCGACGACGGCTTCGTCATCGCCTTCTCGCTCGCGTCGGCCGGTGGTGGCGCCGCCAGCTCCGTCTGAGTCGCCCGGTCCCGGCCCGCGCTACTCGCCGGCGGCGACCGGAAAGACACCCGCCCGGGCGAGCAGGCCCGGCGTCGAATGGCCCAGCAGCTCGTCGGTCTCCATCCACTCGACCGCTCCGACCAGGAGCTCCAGGTCCAGGCCCGTGTCGTAGCCCATGCGCTCGAGCAGGTAGGCGACGTCCTCGGTCGGCACGTTGCCGGTGGCGTTCGGTGCGAACGGACACCCGCCGATGCCGCCGAGCGACGCGTCGACCACCCGGACCCCCGCCTCCACCGCCGCGGCGACGCAGGCGACCCCGGTGTTGCGCGTGTTGTGGAAGTGCACCCGCAGTCGCTGCTCCGCTCCCGCGTGCTCGACCGCAGCGCGCACGACCTCGAGTCGCGACCGCACGTCGGTCGGCACCGCGACCCCGATCGTGTCGGCCAGGGCGATCTCGACGCCGCCCGCCTCGGCGCAGCGGGCCGCCACGTCCGCCAGGCGCTCGGGCGAGACCTCGCCCTCGTAGGGGCAGCCGAACGCGGTGGTGAGCGTGACGCTGGCGGGGATGCCCTCGGCCGCGGCGCGGCTCGCGACATCGCGCCAGACGGCGATCGCGCCGTCGGTGTCGGTGCCCTGGTTGCGGCGGCTGAACGTGTCGCTCACGGGCACGACGGCGTTGACCTCGTCGCACCGGGCCTCCATCGCCCGGTCGAACCCGCGCACGTTGAGCACCAGGCCGATGAAGGACGTTCCCGCCATCGCCGATCCGGCGGGCGCGGCGGCCCGACGATGCAGCAGCTCGGCCATGACCGCATCGGAGTCGGCCATCTGGGGCACCTTCGCCGGGTTGACGAAGCTGGCCACCTCGAGCCGGCGCAGACCCGCCTCGACCGCCAGCTCGACGAGCGTCAGCTTGGCGTCGGTGGGCACCACCGCGCCGTCGCTCTGCAGCCCGTCGCGGGGCGCGACCTCGACGATGGTGACGGTGTCGGACATGGCGTCATCGTAGGTCCGGTCCGTTCCATCGACCGCCGGTCGGTGACGGCGCGACTCAGCGCGCGACGAGTCGGACCGGCAGGTGTCGCACGCCGGTGTGCTTGTTCGACCGGGTCCACTCGATCGGACCGGTCGGCTCGAGACGCTCGACGCGGTCCAGCAGTTCCTCGACCAGGAGCCGGATCTCGGTGCGTGCCAATCGGGCACCCAGGCAGAAGTGCGCGCCGTGACCGAACGCCAGGTGTCGGTTGGGTCGCCGGCGCGGGTCGAAGTGGTCCGGTCGGTCGAACGCGTCCGGGTCCCGGTTCGCCGACGCCCACCACAGCGTCACCTTGTCGCCGGCGCCCAGCCGCTCGCCGCCGATCTCCACGTCGCGGGTGACCGTCCGGCGGTTGTACGGCGTGGACGACGCCCACCGCAGCATCTCCTCCACCGTGTCGGGCACCAGGGCGCGGTCGCGGTGCACGGCGTCCCAGTCCTCGGGTGACGAGGCGAGCTGCGCCACCCCGACCGCGATCGTGTTGCGCGTCGTCTCGGTGCCGGCAGCCACGAGCAGCGAGAACAGGAGCTGCAGCTCGTCCTGACGCAGCGGCCGCCGGGCGCCGTCGTCCTCGACCGAACCGTGCACCGCAGCCGACAGGAGGTCGTCGCCGGGATCGCGCCGGCGACGATCGATCAGGTCGTGGCCGTAGGCGAACATCGCCGCGGCGGCCTCGGCGGCGCGGTCTGAGGTGCCACCCAGATCGCGATCGTCGTAGTCGAGCGTGGCGTCGGCCCATTCGATCAGTCGTGCACGATCCGTCTGGGGCACGCCGAGCAGCGCAGCTGCAGCCTGCAGCGGGAGCTCGGCCGCGACCTGCACCAGCAGGTCGACCTCGGCCCGCTCGACCGCGTCGTCGACGATGCTCGCTGCCCGCTCGCGCAGGTCGTGCTCCATCGCGGCGATGGCGCGAGCCGACACCGCGGGGGTGAGCAGCGACCGGAACCGCTGGTGGAACGGGTCGTCGGTCATGTTCAGCAGCACACCGGAGAACCCCATCGGCAGGTCCTCGATCAGGGTGCCGCCCCCGTCGCGGTCACCGCCGGTGACCGAGGAGAAGGTCGACGCATCGGCGGCCGCCGCGGCGACGTCCTCGTAGCGACTCAGGACCCAGAACCCCTCGTCACCGGGCACGTTGGGGGTCGTCGGATGGAACCAGACCGGTCGTTGCTCCCGGAGCTCGGCGAAGACCTCGTGCGGGAAGCCGCGCTCGAACAGGTCCAGGTCGCACAGGTCGACGTCGCCGAGATCCACAGGTCGCTGCATCGGTGATCCCCCCACCCCTCGACCATGTCACAGATGCCGGTATCGTCCGCCCCGATGCCACACCAGCGACGCTTCCGATTCGCGCTCGAGCTGGGCGCACCGCTCGACGGGATGACCTGGACCGACTCGGTCCGCTGGGCCGAGGACCAGGGGTACGCCACGGTGTTCGTGCCCGACCACTTCGACGAGGGCCTCGGTCCGATCGCCGCGATGGCCAGCGCCGCGACCGTGACGACGACGTTGGGCATCGGATCGTTGGTGCTGGCCGCCGACTTCCGCCACCCGGTGGTGCTGGCGCGTGAGCTCGCCACGATCGACCAGCTGTCCGAGGGTCGCCTGGAGCTGGGCATGGGTGCTGGATGGAAGGCGACCGACTACGAGACGTCGGGGATCCCGATGGACCGGCCGGGCGTGCGCGTCGACCGGATGATCGAGGCCATCGAGGTGATGCGGGGGCTCTTCTCCCCCGGCGCCTTCTCCTACGCGGGCGACCACTTCACCATCACCGACCTGGACGGCACGCCGGCCCCGCATCGGCCCGGCGGCCCGCCGCTGCTGATCGGCGCAGGGGCGCCACGCATGCTGCGCTGGGCGGGAGCGAACGCGGACATCGTCGGGGTGAACCCGTCGATCCACTCCGGGGCGATCGACGCCGAGGCGGCGCGGGACGCCCAGAGCGATCGGATCGACGAGAAGGTCGGGTGGGTCCGCGAGGGCGCCGGCGAGCGCTTCGACGACCTGGAGCTCAACGCGTGGCTGGCCGTCGCTGTCGTCACCGACGATGCACCCGGGACCGCGGAGCTGCTCGCGCCCGCCTTCGGCGCCGCGCCGGATGCGCTCCTGGACTCGCCGATGGTCGCTGTGGGCACGCTGGCCGAGATCGGCGAGCAGTTCGAACGCCGCCGTGACCGGTGGGGCTACTCGTACCACGTGATCCCCGGCCCGTCGGCGCACGACTTCGCGCCGCTCGTCGCGGAGCTGACCGGCAGGTGAGCGGAGCTGACAGGAGCGTGAGCGGCTCCGACCGGGCACCTCGTGTCGCGCTGGCGACCGCGAGGGACGCGTGGTCCCACGACGAGGACGCCCAGGTGCTCGGCGCCTCGCTGGACGCGCTCGGCGTGTCGTACCAGCCCGCCATCTGGGACGACCCCGAGGTCGACTGGGCGGGCTTCGACCTGGTGGTGGTGCGCTCTACCTGGGACTACACCGCCCGGCGAGACGAGTTCCTCGCATGGGCCGACGCGGTGGGCTCCGCGACCCGACTGGCGAATCCCGCACCGGTGCTGCGCTGGAACACCGACAAGCGGTACCTGGGCGAGCTGGCCGCGGCCGGCGTCCGTGTCGTGCCGACCACCTACCTGCTCGCCGAGGACCCCCGGGGACCCGTCGACCCCTTCGCAGCGGCCGACCACGATGGTGACATCGTGGTGAAGCCGACCGTCTCCGCCGGGTCGCAGGACACCGCTCGCTACACCCCGGCGGAGGCGACCGCGGCGGGCGAGCACGCACGGGCGTTGCTCGACGCCGGCCGCGACGTCATGGTGCAGCCCTACCTGCAGCGGGTGGACGAGGTCGGAGAGACGGGCATGGTCGTGCTCGACGGCGAGCTCTCCCACGGGTTCGCCAAGGCCGCCCTGCTGCGTGGCGGCACCGCCGACGTGGACGGCATGTTCGCGCCCGAGCAGATCACACCGCGGGTGCCCGGACCGGACGAGGTGGCGCTGGCGCGTCAGGTGTTGGACGCAGCGACCGCGATCCTGGGGGTCGACCGGCTGCTCTATGCGCGTGTCGACGTGCTGCCCGACGACGACGGTCGACCGAGGCTGCTCGAGCTGGAGCTCACCGAGCCGTCGTGGTTCCTGGAGCAGTCGCCCGGCGCCGCTGACCGCGCGGCGGCGTGCATCCTCGCCGCGACCAGCACCTAACCTGACGCCCCGTCAGACCGACACCGGCCCACGGGGAGCGACATGAGCGAGACACCGACCGACGACCAGGTCACCTACGAGGTGGCCGACGGCATCGCACGGATCACGATCAACGCCGCGGACCAGGGCAACTCGCTCAACGCCGTCATGCGGGACCAGCTGACCGAGTGGTTCGAGTGGGCGTCGGCCGATCTGGCGGTGCGTGCGGTGGTGCTGCGGGGCGCAGGCGAGCGCCACTTCTGCACGGGCGCGAACCTTGCCGGCCCGCAGAAGCCGACCCCGCCCATCCCCGAGGGCGCACCCGATCGCTCCGTCGGCGACGCAACCCGACTGATCAAGCGGGGATGGCAGCGCCTGGTGGCATCGATCCTCGACTGCGAGAAGCCGGTCGTCGCCGCCGTCAACGGCACGGCCGCCGGTGGCGGCGCCCACCTGGTGCTGGCGTGCGACCTGGTGGTGATGGCCGACAACGCCAAGCTGGTCGAGGTGTTCGTCAAGCGCGGCATCCTGCCGGACGCCGGCGGCGCCTACCTGCTGCCGCGCATCGTCGGCCCGCAGATCGCCAAGGAGCTGATGTTCCTGGCCGACGACGTGCCGGCCGCACGCTGCGAGACGCTCGGCATCGCCAACCGCGTGGTCTCCGCGGCCGAGCTCGACAGCGCCGTCGACGAGCTCGCCGCACGACTGGCACAGGCACCGACCAAGGCGCTCGGGCTGACCAAGTGGCTGATCAACCGCTCGTTCGAGTCGAGCCGTCAGACGGCGTTCGACGAGGAGGCGATGAGCCAGGACCTGCTGACCGCCTCCGGCGACTTCGCCGAGGGCCTCGCCGCGTTCCGCGAGCGACGCCAGCCCGAGTTCCGGGGCTGGTGAGCAGGGCTCAGTAGCCTCCGCACGAGGGAACGTCCAGGTCGGCGGCGACCTCGTTGATCTGCTCGCCGACCTCCTCGATCCGATCGGCCGCGTCGGTCGCCGCGTCGGGGTCGGCACCATCCGCCGCATCGGCCAGGTCGCCGGCCGCGACGGCGAGGTCGTCGAAGTGCCCGGCGAGGGTGTCGGCGCTGCGCCGGTCCTCCGACGGGACGCCGGCGCCATCGAGAAGGTCGACCGATGCGAGCGCGAACTCCTCGATGCGCTCCGCGTAGGCCACCGCCTCGTCGCGGTCGGACGGGTCGGTGTCGACCAGGTCCTGGAACTCCTCGTTCAGCTCGTCGCACGCCTGCTCGAGCGAGGCACCCCACTCGGCACGGTCGATCACGGCCGTGGTGTCGGCGGCCTCGGTCGGTGCATCGTCGCCACACGAGGCACCTGCGAGCACGAGCAGCACCGCGACGGCGGTCATCGAACTGCGGAGTGGCACGTGGACCCGACCTCCTGGACGGTCGTGCGGGCGTTCCGCACCGCGTCACGCTATCGAGACCGCCCGCGAAATCGATCGAGCCGAGCGGATCGGGCCGACGAGACCGATCCAGGAAGGTCGACGGATCGCCACGACCGGATCCCGACCGACGCGTCGAACGGCCGCCCACGTGTCGCTGTCGATGCGGGCGAACCCGGTGGCGTGCCCGCCGTGGGGACGTGGTCCCTGCGGCGTGATCAGCGCATCCGTCGTTCGCGCTCCAGCGGTGTGAGCGGCCGTTCGATCGGTCCGACCGTGGGCTCCCCCCTCGGGCGGACCTGGCAGCGGGTTGACCCCGTGACTCGACGATCCTCCTCCGGCCGCCGTTCGTCAAGGGGTCGGTCTTGTGATTCTCTTCCCGAGCCCGGTCGGCCCGGTCCGACCGATGGGTGCGTCAGCCGTGGCGACGGTCCAACCGACGGTGGATCGAGCGGTTCTGCTTGTAGATCGACCGGAACGCCCGGTACAGCTCGTCGTAGCTCGCACGGTTCGCAGGGTCGGGCTCGTGCACCTCGATGACCTCGACCTTCGCACCGAGGTCATCGGCGTCGACCCGCCCCAACGCCACGCCCGCGAGCAGCGCCGCGCCGCGGGCGTTGGCACGGATGGGGTGCGCGACCCTCCGGATCGGGCGGTCCATGACGTCCGCGTGGATCTGGGCCCAGATCGCGGAGTTGCCGCCGCCGCCCACGACGTTGAGCCACGGGAAGGGGCGACCGGTGAACCGCTCGACGGCGTCGAGCAGCCATCGGGAGTTGAACGCCACGCCCTCGAGCACCGAGCGGACCAGGTCCGCCCGGTCGGTGCGCAGCGACAGGTGGTGCCAGCCGCCGCGGATCGTGTGGTCGTCCACCGGGGTGCGCTCCCCGTTGAGCCACGGCGTGAAGATGGCGCCCCGGGATCCCGGCGGTGCCGTCGCCGCCAGCGCGTCGATCCGGGCCAGGACGTCGTCGGGGGCGACCTGGGTGCCCAGCGGGTCGTCGGGGAACAGCACGTTGTCGCGCAGCCAGTTCATGCACGCGCCCGCCGTCTCCTGCTCGTTGGCGACGAAGTAGCGCCCGGGCAGCGGGCTCGGCAGCGAGGCGACGCCGCGCAGCACGTCGGTCTTCTTGTACGGCACGTGGCACGACAGCCAGGACGACGTCCCCAGGTAGAGGTGGCCCTCGTGGTCGCGCACGGCGCCGGAGCCGACCGCAGCCGACTGCACGTCGGGGGTGCCGCCGATGACCGGGACGCCCGCGGCGATGCCCAGCTCCGCTGCTGCGGCGTCGGTGAGGAACCCGACGATCGACGTCGCGGGCAGGAGGTCGGGCATCCACTCGCGCCGGAGGCCGGCGAGCGCGAGCAGCTCGTCGCTGTAGCGGACGGCGTCGGGGTCACGGTTGTCGGTGACCCAGCTCATCACGATCGAGTCGAAGGTCGCCGCACGAACGCCGGTGAGGCGCAGGTTCAGCCAGTCCTTCGGCTCGAGGTACATCGCCGTGTCCGCGGACAGCTCGGGCCGCGTCCGACGCAACCAGTGGATGTGCGCGATCGGATCCTTGCCGGACAGCGACGGCACGCCACCGGTCAACGAGATCCACTTGCGGAGCTTGCGCGCGTCGTAGCCCTGCACGCGCAGTGGTCCGCCGACGATGCGGGCGATGTCGTCCGCCCCGCGGGAGTCCATCCAGATGACGGCGTCGGCGACCGGCTCCCCCTTGGCGTCGATCGCGACCGTTCCGGACCACTGCGAGGTCACCGAGATGGCGGCGAACCCCTCCGCCGGCAACGCCCCGCGCGCGGCCATCCTGCGCACGCCGGCGACCACGCCGGCCCACCAGTCGGCGGGACGTTGCCCCGCCGCGCCGTGCGCGCCGAGCAGCAGCTCGACCGGTTCGAACTCACCGTCGATGAACTCGCCGTCGAGGGTGAACACCGCCGTCTTGGGCCCGGAGGTCCCCAGGTCGATGGTCAGCACGTAGTCGCTCACGATGCACTTCTCCCGTCCGGCGCGCTGCAGCGCAGAGACCCTACCGAGCCGCTCCACCGGGCCGAGCAGTCGACGGTCACGTCCATCTGTGATGTTTCATGTTGTTTCATGCCGTTCGATGCGCGAACCTTGCGGAATGCACCGACAAGGACCGTTCGCGGCGGCGATCGTGACCACCCTGGCCGCGGCGGTCGGGCTCGCGGGGTGCGCCGATCGCGCCGTCGCCGTCCCGCACGGGACGGACCGCGACCGGGTGGCCCCGCTCACCACCGCCGCGCCGCCGGACCCGGCTGCCCCGCTGGGCGCCAGCGACCCCTGGGACGCGACGTCCCGGCCGGACGAGGCGCCCACGACCTCGTCGACCCCACCGGGCGCCGACCCGACCGCGGGCGACGGCGCGGGCACGGTGACCGCGGACGACCAACGCTGGGCGCGGTCGGTGGCGGTCGATCTGTTGGACCGGTACGGACAGGTCCTGACGGTGCTCGCAGCCGACCCCGCGGTCGATCTCGCCCGGTTCGCGGCGAGCTGGGCGGACGTGGCGGACCCGGGGTCCCCGTTCTCGCGCGACATGCTGCGCAGCCTCGTGGCACGGGTGCGCGACGACCGGATGGTCATCCTGCCCGGACCGGACGGTCGGTCCTATCGGCACCGACCGGTGCGGATCACGGCGGTCGACGACGACGCGATCGGGTTCACCTGGTGCGGCTACTCGCCCGGCATCGGGGTGCACGTCGAGACGGGCGCCGTGCTCGACGACGCAGTCGGCCACGCCTCGGGCACCGGGCGGTTGGTCCGCTCGGGCGACCGGTGGCTGCTCGACGCCCTGGACCAGGAGCAGCTCGTCGCGCTGCCGCCCGGCACGGCGGACCCCTGCGTCAGCGGCGAGGGCTCGTGACGACCACGTCGCCGGGTCCGTCGCGGCGTCGCTGCACGGCCGCCGCGATCGCGCTGTGCGTGCTCGGTGCGGTGTCGCTCCCGGCGCGGACGGCGACCGCCGCCTCCGACGGCGGCGCGAGCACGCGCGTGATCGGTCGGGGCGACATCGTCACGTCGATCCTGGGCTGGACCACCGGGGTCCGCCGGGGCACCACGAACTCGCCGACGTGCGTGTGGCGCACGCTGAACGACGCGCAGCTCGAGTGGTTGATCGAGGTCGCCGCACACGCGACCGAGCTGCAGATCGACTCGGCCGTCCTCGACCCCGTCCGGGCCCACATGGACGGCACCACGCCGCCCGACCAGGACGTCCGGGCACTCGTCTGCGGCAGCGACGTGGTCGAGTTCCGCTTCGTGCCGTCCGTCGACCCGGTGGACACGACCCAGCTGCTCATCCGCCAGATGATCACCCACCTGCCCGCGCCCCGGCCCCTGCTCAGCCCGCCCGAGGGGGTCGTCGTGCCGGTGCACCAGCCGGTGTTCGTGTCGCTCCCCGCCGAGCAGTGGCAGCCGCTCGCAGGATCCATCACCTACGCAGGCGTGACGGCCGAGGTGCGTGCGAGCCCGGTCGCCGTCCGCGTCTTCAGCGGCGACCCCGCGACGGACGCAACGAGCTGCACCGGTCCCGGCCGACCGTTCCGTCCCGGGGGCGGCTCCGCCCGATCGCAGTCCCGACACCCTCTCGCCTGCGTGATGACGTACCGGTCCGCCACGGTGCGCCCGCCCGGGACGATCACGCGGTCGACGCAACGCCCCGCAGGGTGGCTGGGCACGATCACGGTGATGTGGTCCGCACAGTGGCGCAGCGACGGCGGCGAGTGGAACGACCTCGGGCTGATCCCCCGGACCCGCCTGATCTCGCGCGGCGTCCGTGAGCTGGACACCGCGCTGGAGTGGGGCCGCCCCTGAGCAGCGGCGCCCGTGACCCGCCGGACCTGGTCCGCCCGGCCGTCCGGGGTGTCACTCGAAGCTGCGGCCCCAGTCGCGCAGCATCTCCAGGAAGTTCTCCGGGCTGTCCGGCGCCGGCGCGCCCGGCTGGTAGGCGACCTGGTGCAGGACGCCGGTGAAGGGGAACGTGCCGTGTCGCTCGTGCACCCCCCAGTCGACCGGTGAGCGACGGTCGAGCCCGACGTCGATGCCCTGGAACGGCGCCATCGCCATGAGCAGGCGGAAGCCCGTGTCGGCGGCCACCTGCTCGCCGTCGACCGCGAGCGCCAGGTCCCACACGTTGTTGCCGGGACAGGTGATGCGCAGCTCGAGCTCGTGCTCGCCGGGCGGCACCACCGGGCCCCGCACCTCCCGAGCCAGGCCGTAGCCGTTGTGCGCCGCGACCAGCTCGCCGGTGTCGTCGACGTACAAGGAGTAGCCGCCACCCTGGTCGCCGTGCGCCACCAGCACGCCCTGATCTCCCCGTGCGAGCGTCACCGAGGCGGTGATCGTCACGTCACGCCACAGGATCAGCCGCTGGGAGCGCCAGCGGTCCAGGGACGGTGTGCCGGGGAAGAGCACCACCGGCCGGTCGTAGCGCTCGGTCCACGGCGGGCGCAGCAGGAACCGGTAACCCGTGCCCTCGTCCAGCGGGAAGATCTGGTTCGCCCACGCCGCCTCGTCCCACGCGGCGCGCAGCTCCTCGAGCACTTCAGGGTGCGTCGCCGCGAGGTCGTGCACCTGCGACGGGTCCGACGCCATGTCGAACAGCTCCCAGGCCTCCTCGCTGAACGAGGTGCGGGGGGCGTGGCGGGTGACGGCCTCCCACGCGCCACGGCGGTACCCGCGGTGCCCCTCGTTCTCGACGACCACGTCCATGGTCCGTCCGGGAGCCTCCGGGTCGAACAGGGTCGCCCCCACGTCCTCGCCCGCGAGGGGCAGCACGGGTCGTCCGCGCCACTCCTCGGGGCGGTCGACGCCGGTGATGGCCAGCACGGTCGGCAGGAGGTCCGAGACGTGCACGAACTGGCGACGCAGCTCACCTCCCGGCAATCCTCCTGCGGGCCACGAGGTCACCATCGGCACCGAGTGGCCGCCGCGGTGCGCGTTGATCTTGTACAGCCGGAACGGCGTGTTCGACACCATCGCCCACCCTCGCGGGTAGTGCGGCATGGTCGTGGGGCCACCGAGCTGGTCGATGCGCTCGAGGTCCTCCTCGATGGGCTGGTCGATGCCCACCCGCTCGAAGTGCAGCGTGCGGAAGTAGGCGCTGGTGCCCTCGGCCTCCCCTTCTCGCGAACCGCCGTTGTCCGAGGTGAACACGAACAACGTGTTGTCCCACTCCCCCATCTGCTCCAGCGCCGAGCGGAGTCGCCCGACGTTCTGGTCGATGTTGTCCACCATCGCGGCGTACACCGACATGTACTTGGCGAACAGGCGCCGGCGGTCCTCGTCCAGCTCGTCCCAGGCGGGGACCTCGTCGCCGGGCTCGGCGTTGCGCGGTGCGAGCTCGGTGCCCTCCGGGATGACCCCCAGCTCGAGCTGACGACGATGTCGACGTTCACGGATGACGTCCCAGCCCTCGTCGTAGCGGCCGTCGTGTCGTGCGATGTCCTCTGCCTTGGCGTGCAGCGGCGCGTGCACGGCGCCGTGCGAGTGGTACAGCAGGAACGGCTTGGTCAGGTCCGACGCCTTGGTCTCGCGGATCATCCGGATCGCCCGGTCGGTCAGGTCATCGGTGAGGAAGTAGCCCTCGGGGTACTCGTCGACGTCGACGGCGTGGTTGTCCTCGATGATCCGGTGCGGTTGGTGAAGGTTCGTGAACCCGTCGAGGAACCCGTAGTAGCGGTCGAACCCCCGCTGCAGCGGCCACGACGACCGGTCCCCGGAGTCGTTCTGCGCGCTGTCCTTGGTCAGGTGCCACTTGCCGACCATGAGGGTCTGGTAGCCGGCGCCGCGGAGCAGCTCCGCCATGGTGGGCGCCAGATCGGTCAGCTCCATCGCGTAGCCGGGGAAGCCCGGGTCGGAGTGCGCGACGTGGCCCATGCCGGCGCGGTGCGGCTCGAGTCCGGTGAGCAACGCTGCTCGGGTCGGCGAGCACATCGGCGCGGAGTGGTAGTCGGTGTAGCGCAGCCCGTCCTGGGCGAGCCGGTCGATGTTCGGCGTCGGGATCTCCGAGCCGTAGCAGGACAGGTCGGAGAACCCCAGGTCGTCGCACAGCATCACGACGATGTTCGGCGCACCCTCACGTCGCTCCGGCGGGTCCTCCCACCACGGCTCCGAGGTGGCGAACACCCGGCCGACCTGGCCGCCGAAGCCGGCGTACGGCTCGGTGGTGTCGGATCCGGGGCGGGCGGGCGGTGCGTCAACGCGGTCGGTCACGGGTCGCAGCGTAGAGAACCGGCGGGTGACAATGGTCCGATGTCGACGCCTCCCGACGAGCGTGCGCTGCGCGAGCTCGAGCAGCTGCTCGACCCGACGGCACTGTGGCGCGGCGACGACCCCGCCGCACGAGGACACCTGCACCCGTGGCGCGGCGCTCCCGACGGTCGGGCGCTCGCGATCGTGCGGCCCGCCGACACCGAGCAGGTGCGCGCCGTCGTCGGCTGGGCACGACGACACCGCACACCGCTGGTCCCCCAAGGAGCGAACACCGGTCTCGTCGGCGCCTCCACCCCACCGCCGGCCGGCCGCTGCGTGGTGCTGTCGACCGACCGGCTCCGACGGCCCCCGCACATCGATGCGTCCGATCGGACGGCGGTCGTGGACGCCGGCGTCCGCCGGTCCGAGCTCGATGACGCCGCCGCGACGCACGGCCTGCACCTGCCCATCGACCTGGGTGCGGACCCCTCGATCGGCGGCATGGTGGCCACCAACACCGGCGGCTCGCGCATGCTGGCGTACGGCGACATGCGACGTCGGGTGCTCGGACTGCGCGCCGTGCTCGCCGACGAGACGTGCAGCGTCGTCGATGAGCTGACCACGTTGCGCAAGCACAACACGGGTCCCTCGTACACCCAGCTCGTGGTCGGCACCGGCGGCGCGTTCGGGATCGTCACCGAGGTCGCGCTCGAGCTGGAGCCCGTGCCCCGGCGCCGTGCGGTGGCCTGGATCGCTCCACGCGACGGCGCGGCGGTCGTGTCCGCGCTGACGTCGCTCGAGCACCACCACCGGCGCAGCCTGACGGCGTTCGAGGTCATGTCGGCCGCCGCGCTCGACGCCGCGCTGGCGTTGCCGGGATCGGCACCGGCGCCGTTCCGCGGCGCGCTGGGTCCGCACACCGTGCTGGTCGAGCTCAGCGGCGGCGAGGGCGTCGACGACGAGCTGCTCGTGGCGCTCGACCTGCTGCAGCACCAGGGTCTGCTGGCCGACGCCGAGGTGCCCACGACGGACACGGCGTGGGCCCTGCGGCACTCGATCACCGAGGGCCTGTCCCGTCGCGGCGTGGTGCTCGGCTTCGACGTCTCGGTGCCGCGTGGCAGCCTGCCGGCGTTGCTCACGTCGATCCGCCGTGAGCTGGTCGAGCTCGAGCCCGCAGCGACGTTGGCGGATTTCGGCCACTGGGGCGACGGCGGGGTGCACTGCAACGTGGTCCTGCCCGAGGATGCCGCAGCTGCCGAGCCGGGCTCAACGCAGCGCGCGGCGGTCCGCGAGCTCGTCCTCGGCACCGTCGTGGACCGCTTCGGTGGCAGCTACAGCGCGGAGCACGGCATCGGTCCGCTCAACGCCGACTGGTGGCGGCGTTGCACCCCCGCCACGACACGCGCTCGTTGGCACGAGATGGCGCAGGTGGTCGACCCGATCGGTGTGCTCGGCCACCCGGGCCTGCCCTTCCGCGACGGCTGATCGCCCCCTGCCGGCAGCCGTCAGCCGGTGGGCGGGGTCGACATCGACTGCGCCGTGGACTCGAGCAGCTCGGTCACCTGCTCGGCGGTCAACGGCTCGGAGAACAGGTACCCCTGCGCGCTGTCGCAGCCCAACCCGGTCAGGGCATCCGCCTGCGCGGGCGTCTCCACGCCCTCGGCGATGCACACCTTGCCCAACGCGACGGCCAGCCCCACGACCGCCTCGACGATCGCGGCGTCGCCGGGGTCGATCCCGATGCCCCGGACGAAGGACTGGTCGAGCTTCACCGCGTCGACCGGGAACCTCCGGAGATAGGTGAGCGACGAGTAGCCGGTGCCGAAGTCGTCGAGCGCGATCCGGGCGCCGAGCGCACGGAGCCCGTCGAGCCGGGTGCGCGCGGTCTGCACGTCGTCGAGCAGTGCGCTCTCGGTGATCTCCAGCCACAGGCTCCCGCTCGTCACGCCCGTCTCGTCGATCACGTCGGCGACGACGGCCGCGAACTCGTCCTGCTCCACCTGGCGGGCCGACACGTTCACCGCGACCTCGAGCGCCGACCACCCCGGCATCTGCTGCCAGCGCGCAGCCTGCGCGCACGCGGTGCGCAGCACCCAGGCGCCGATGGGCACGATCAACCCGGTCTCCTCCGCGACGGGGATGAACTCCGCCGGCGACACGAGCCCTCCGCCGTGGCGCCACCGCAGCAGGGTCTCGACGCCGACGAGCCGCCGAGTGCGCAGGTCGACCACCGGCTGGAAGCGGAGCTCCAGATCGTCGCCGTGGCGCGACGAGCGCAACGCCGTCTCGATCCGCTGGCGATCACGGGCCTGCTGGCGCAGCGCGTCGTCGAACACCACCCAGCGACCCCGACCGGCCGCCTTCGCCCGGTACATCGCCGTGTCGGCGTCACGCAGCATGGCGGACGGGTCGACGTCGTCGACGTCGGCGTAGGAGATCCCGATCGACGCGCCCAGCTGGAGCTCACGCCCGTCGAGGTGTGCCGGCGGGCCCAGCGCGTCGTCGATGCGATGGGCGATGACGACGGCGTCCTCGGGCTGCTCCAGACGCTCGCACAGCACGACGAACTCGTCACCGCCGAACCGCGCGACCGTGTCACCCGGGCGGACCACCGACAGGATGCGCGCCGCGACGTCGGTGAGGATGCGGTCGCCGAGCTCGTGGCCGAGGTTGTCGTTCACGTGCTTGAAGTGGTCCAGATCGATGAACAGGAGCGCGACGCTGTGGCGAGCGCCCACGTCGCGCAGGCCGGCGAGCGCCCGGCGGATGCGCTCGAAGAGCAGCGAACGGTTCGGCAGCCCCGTCAGCGGGTCGTGCGTGGCCTGCTGCGCCAGGGAGTCCTCCAGGCGCTTGCGGTCGCTGATGTCACGGGCGACGGCGGAGAAGAACTCGATGGGCCCGTCGGGCACGTCGCGATGGGCGAGGAGCTGCAGTAGCATCGGCACCGTGCTGCCGTCGGGTCGTGCCGCCTCGATCTCACCGCTCCAGCGCCCGAAGTGCTCCCGATCCGCCGCGATGCGCTCCACCACCTGGTCGAGCCCGTGCGCGGCAGGCTCCCAGTTCTGGCCGACCACCCGGTCGAGCGGTGGCCCGTCGATCCCGTAGAACCGCCGGGCGGCGGCGTTCAGGTGCAGCACCCTGCCGTCGGCGTCGAGCAGGACGGCCAGGTCGTCGGTGAGCTCGAAGACCTCCAACAACATGGCGCGCTCGCGCCGCACCTGTTCGATGTCTGGGCGTGGGTCCACGGTCCCGTCGAGTGTACGGAGCGGTCTCGACGGTTCCACCGGTCCGCCTGCCGGGGATCCTGCGGTTCAGCGGGTGCAGCGCAGCGCCCGTGCCAGCATCGGGAACTGCATCGGGAGCCGCAACCACGTGGCGACCGCCATCAGCTTGGGTCCTTTGCGGGTGGCGTCGACCGCCATCTGGATGTTGGCGGGGTACACGGCGACGATCGTGAGTGCCGCCAACCAGCCCCCGATGCGCCGCGTCCGGGGCACGGCGATCAGCGCTGCGGAACCCACCTCTGCCACGCCGGACCAGAACACGGCCTGCTTCGCCCAGGGGAACCAGCGCGGCACGATCCTGACGAAGAAGCCGGGCGCCACGAAGTGCATCACACCGACGCCCAGCATCGACACGGCGAAGCGAAGTCGTGCGCGGTCCTCCGCGGGATCTGCGTCGGGGTCGGCGAAACGGGCGGACAAGCCGCGCTCGGACGTGCTCACGATGCCTCCTGGAACCTGTGGTGCCTCGTCCGGGCACCTCGCACACCGTAGATCGAGCGGTCTGCGACCGGGCGAGCACCCCACTAGCGTCGAACCGATGCCCGACCCCCGTCCGTCCCGGCCCGGCACCCTGGTGCGACGCGTGCTCCTGGTCACCGGTTGCGCAGCAGTGCTCGCCGGCTGCACCGGCACCTCGAGCAGCCAGGTCGAGGTGCGCGCCGAGCCCGAACCGGTCGATGCGACCACGACCACCACACCGCCCGACTGCGCCGAGCAGCTCCCGCCGGCAGCCCAGGCGGGCCAGCTGCTCATGACGATGGTCACCAGCCCGACCCTGGCGACCGAGGTCGTCGCATCCGGCCAGGTCACCGGGTTCGGCCTCAAGGGGCGTCAGGCGAGCGACGTCGACGAGGAGGTCGCCGCTGCGGTGGCGGACGCACCGGTGACGCCCCTCATCGCAAGCGACGAAGAAGGCGGGACCGTCCAGCGTCTCGACCAAGCGCTCGAGTCCCTTCCGTCGGCGGCCGAGATGGCCGAGGGCACCCCGTCCGAGGCCGGCGCCCTGTTCGCGGACTACGCCGCGTCGATGCGCGAGCTCGGCTTCAACATGAGTTTCGGCCCGGTCGCCGACGTCGGCAGCGGATCCGACCTGGGCACGCGGTCGTTCGGCGACGACGCCGAGACCGTCGCCACGTTCACCGACGCGATCATCAGCGCCCAGGAGGACGCAGGGATCGCCTCGGTGGTCAAGCACTGGCCCGGGATCGGCGGCGGCGACTCCGACCCGCACGTGCAGCTGGACTCGCTCGCGCCGATCGAGGAGCTGCGTGCCGACGACCTGGTCCCCTTCGACCGGGCGATCGCGGCCGGGGCCTCGGGGATCATGGTGGCCCACGCCGTCGTCCCCGGTCTGACCGCCGAGGGCGAACCGGCCTCGCTCTCCCGCGCCGCCATCACCGACGAGCTGCGCGGTCGCCAGGGCTTCGACGGCCTGGTCGTGACCGACTCGCTGGGCATGGGGGCCGTGGTCAACACCGTGGCCCAGGACGAGGCAGCGTTGAGGTCGATCCAGGCCGGCGCCGACGTCGCGCTGCTCTCGGGCACCGACGTCGTGGCCGGCGCGCACGCCTTGGTCACCGATGCGATCGCCACCGGGGTGATCCCGATCGAGCAGGTGCTCGCGTCGGTGCGTCGCGTCCTCGCCGCCAAGGGCATCGAGGGTCCGTGCACGGACCTGGTCGCGACCTACTCCTCGCTGATGCAGGACACGACCGCGACCGACGGCGCCAGCGGCTCCGACGGGACGACCGACGCCGACGGGACCAACGACGCCGACGGGACGACCGGTTCGAGCGACGGCGCGGACGCGTCGACCGGCGCCGGCGCAGTGACCGATTCCGGCATCAACGACACCGGCACCGACGACACGACGGGCTGAGCCGTCCGGCGACGGTCCGCTGCTCGCTGCGGCAGTGAGCTGGCCCGGTCAGCCGGCGGCGTCGACGAGCTGGGCGACCGCGTCGATCTCGAACGGCTCGGAGCTCATCACGATCAGGTGCTGCGCGCCCGCCTCGATGTAGTCGTCCAGGCGGTCGACCTCGCGGCCCTGCACGGCGACGGTGCGTTCGATCTCGGCGGGGTCGCGCCCCACACGCTCGCACCACTCGTCGAGCACCGAGTTGAGCTCGGCGAAGTTCTCCGGCGGGCCGAAGGAGTTCCACATGTCGGCGTGCTCGGCGACGAGGCGGAGGGTCACCTTGCGGCCGCTGCCGCCGATGAGGATCGGCAGCGGTCCGATCGGCGGCGGGTTGAGCACGCCGAGGCGCTCGCGGATGATCGGCAGGTCGCGCTCGAGCGCGGCCAGGCGACCTCGGGCCGTCCCGAACTCGAAGCCGTACTCGGCGTAGTCGCGCTCGAACCACCCCGAGCCGATGCCCAGCACGAACCGCCCCTCGGCCACGTGGTCGATGGTGCGCGCCATGTCGGCCAGGAGGTTGGGGTTCCGGTAGGAGTTGCAGGTGACGAGCGCTCCGAGCTGCACCCGCTCGGTCACCGCGGCCATGGCGCTCAGCAGCGTGTAGCCCTCGAAGTGCGTCTCGTCGGGTGGTCCGTACAACGGGTAGAAGTGGTCCCAGGTCCACACGGAGTCCGCGCCCGCCGCCTCGGCAGCACGCGCCGCATCGAGCAGGGCGGACATGGAGGTCGCCTGGGGCTGGAGCTGGATCCCGATCTTGCAGCGGCTCATGTGGCGACTCCTGTCGTCGTGTCGATCGCGGCGTTCACCCGCCGTAGGTCTCGAAGTCTGCACGACACGCCGTGGCGAGGGCCGTCGGCGCGCCGGGCACGGTCCCAGCGCTGCACCACGACACCCTGCTCGTTCAGCTCCGCGACCAGGTCGTCCAGCTGGTCGCTCGGCAGGTCGACCACCACCATGACGTGGGAGCGGCGCCACCGCGCCGAGTCCCAGCGCCACAACGCGAGCCACAGACCGATCCACGACACGGGCAGGGCGCCGGTCCAGCGCACACGGCGACGCCCGTCGCCGCGACGCCCGCCGAGCCGGACCCCGACGGCGGTCGTCGCCGCTGCCACGCCGAACACCGAGGCCACCAACGACCGGTCGGGCTCGAGCGTGCGCAGGCCGCCGAAACGCAGCTTCATCGCCCTGGACAGCAGGCGCGGGTGGCGGGTGTCGACGTGCTCCACCAGTGACTGCAGTCGCTCCTTCGCGCCCATCACCCCATTCTCCCGGACACGGGACCGGGTGATCCCGGAGTTGACGAGCATCTCCGGGTGACGGGTGACACACTTGTGGTGGCACACACGCCACGTTGGATCGGGGGGTCCGTCATGAGAGTCTCAGGAATCCTGGCATCCAAGGGGTCCACCGTCGCCACGATCGCCCCGTCGGCGACGATCGCCGAGGCCGCCGACGAGCTCCGGCTCCGCGGCGTCGGCGCGCTCGTCGTGTCGGGCGATGGTCGCCACATCGACGGCATCCTGTCCGAACGTGATCTCGTGCGTCGTCTCGCAGAACGTGGCGGCCACGTCATGGCCGAGGAGGTGGCGCAGCTGATGACGACCGAGGTCCGCACCTGCTCGCCCGACGACACCGCGGAGGACCTGATGCGGCTCATGACCGAGCACCGCATCCGCCACCTGCCGGTCACCACCGACGGCGTCCTCTCCGGACTCGTGAGCATCGGCGACGTCGTGAAGTGGCGGGTCACCGAGCTCGAGGACGAGACCCGCCAGCTCCACGACTACATCACCACCGGCCGCTGACCCGGCGGACCGGGCTCGGGTTCAGCGAGCCGCCTCGATGTCCTCGAGGTGGTGGTTGACGGCGGACACGACAGCGCGCAGCGACGCGGTGAGGATGCTCTCGTGCATGCCGACGCCCCAGCGGACGGTGCCGTCGCTGCGCCGGGCCTCCACATAGGCCGCGGCCACGGCGTCGGAACCGCCCGTCGCACCGCCCACCGCGACCGCGTGCTCGCTGTAGTCGACGACGTCGAGGGTCAGGCCGCCCCCGCCGATCAGCGGGTCGTCCGCGAGCGCGTGCATGAACGCCGAGATCGGCCCGCCGCCCTCGCCCTTGACCGTGCGGGACTCGCCGTCCACCAGGAGCTGCGCGACGACGGTCGCCCCGTCGTCGGTCGTCGTCACCTCGGCCGAGCGCAGCTGCACGCCGCGGGGCCGCTCCTCCAGATAGGCCGCGGAGAACTCTGCCCACATCGAGTCGGGGCTGATCTCGGTGCCGGAGTCCTCGGTGATGTGCTGGACCGTCCGCGAGAACTCGATCTGCAGACGACGGGGCAGGTCGAGCCCGTGCTCGGTCTTCATTACGTAGGCGACGCCGCCCTTGCCGGACTGGCTGTTCACGCGGATGACCGCCTCGTAGCTGCGACCCACGTGCGCCGGGTCGACGGGCAGGTACGGCACCTCCCAGACGTCGTAGTCCCCGGGCGCGTGCCCCGCCGCAGCAGCCGACGCAGCGAGCGCCTCGGTGCCCTTCTTGATCGCGTCCTGGTGCGAGCCCGAGAACGCCGTGTAGACGAGGTCGCCGACGTAGGGGTGACGCTCGTGCACGGGCAGGCGGTTGCAGTACTCGGCCGTGCGACGCAACGCGTCGATGTCGGACATGTCCAGACGAGGGTCGACGCCCTGGGTGAACAGGTTCATCGCCAGCGTGACGACGTCCACGTTGCCGGTCCGCTCACCGTTGCCGAACAGCGTGCCCTCGACTCGGTCCGCGCCGGCCATCACGCCCAGCTCCGCGGCCGCCACCGCAGTGCCCCGGTCGTTGTGGGGATGCAGCGACAGGACCACCTGATCCCGGTTGGGCATGTTGCGGTGCACGTACTCGATCACGTCCGCGTACAGGTTGGGCGTGTACATCTCGACGGTCGCCGGCAGGTTCAGGATGATCTTCTCGTCGGGGCGCAGCTCGAGCGCGTCCATGACCGCCGCGCAGATCTCGATCGCGTAGTCGGGTTCGGTGCCGGTGAAGGACTCGGGCGAGTACTCGTAGCGCACCGCCGTCTCCGGGACGGTCGCCTCCAGGCGTCGGGCGGTGCGCGCCGCCTGCACGGCGATGTCGGTGATGCCGTCGGTGTCCAGACCGAAGACCACCCGGCGCTGCAGCACCGACGTGGAGTTGTAGAAGTGCACGATGGCCTGCTTGGCGCCGGCGATCGCCTCGTAGGTCCGCTCGATCAGCTCGTCGCGGCACTGCACCAGGACCTGGATCGTGACGTCGTCGGGGATCAGATCCTCGTCGATCAGCTGACGCACGAAGTCGAAGTCGGGCTGCGACGCGGACGGGAACCCGACCTCGATCTCCTTGAAGCCCATCTGGACCAGGGTCGTGAACATGCGCAGCTTGCGCACCGGGTCCATGGGATCGATGAGCGCCTGGTTGCCGTCACGCAGATCGACCGAGCACCACAGCGGAGCGGTCTCGATGCGGCGGTCGGGCCACGTCCGGTCCGCCAGCCCGCCACCCGCACCGGCGAGGGGAAGGAACGGCCGGTACTTGTCGAAGGGCATCTGCTTCGGTGTCACGGGTTCCGGTGGCATGGATCTGTTCCTCTGGTCGTTGCGGGGTGATGGAGTGGACCGATCTCGATCCCGAAAACCAAAGAACCTCCTGCGGGGCGCAGGAGGTTCGGCGAGCCAGCAGGTGCTGGGTCGCCTAGGTCAGGAGGAGGAGGGCGCGGTCGAAAGCCATCGACGTCCATGCTAGCTGCGGGTCGGGGGTGCAGCAACGCACCTGCCCAGGACCCGCTCCCGCGTCAGGCGGGCGTCGGCACGGCGAGGAACAGCCAGCGAGCGGCGACCGCGGGTGCGGACGAGTCGTCGACGTGCAGCTCGACGTCGACCGCGAGCACCCCGGAACCGTCGCCCCGTGGGCGCACCTCGACGAGGCGCCCGGTGAGCCGCACCGACGCACCCACCGGCACCGGCGAGACGAAGCGCACCCGGTCGAACCCGTAGTTCACGAGCATCTGCACGCCGCCGTACTCGGGGAACCGCAGACCGGACGACAGTCGGGTGAGCAGCGACAACAACAGGAACCCCTGCACCACCGGCCCACCGAAGGGCGACTCACGTCGCGCCCGCTCCGGATCGTTGTGGATCCACTGCGCGTCGCCGGTCGTGTCCGCGTGCACGTCCACCATCTGCTGGTCGATGACCACCGGCTCGCTCCGACCGAGGTCGATCGGGAGCCGGTCGGTCAGGTCCTCGACCGCCATCAGGCGTCGACCAACGACTCGACGGTGGCGGTGAACACCTCGGTGTGGCGGTCGACGTCGGACTCGGTGGTCACCGGCGACATCAGCGCCATGTTGTGGAACGGGGTGAGCAGCACGCCCCGGTTGAGCGCGAACAGGTGGAAGTACGCCTCGAGCTCGCCGTCGAGTGCCGCGGCCGCCTGACCGCCGTTGCGCGGCGGCGGGCAGAACCAGTACTCGGCGCGTGCGCCCAGCTGCTGCACGTGCCAGGCCAGCCGTGCGTCGCTGATGACCCCGGCGACACCGTCGGCCCAACGCGCAGCGAGCGGGACCATGCGCTCGAAGTCGTCGGCCTGCAGCGTGTTCGACAGGGTCGCCCGCAGCGCCGCCAGCGCCAGCGCGTTGCCCGACAGGGTGCCCCCGACGCCGGACACGTCGGAGTGCTCACCGAACACCGGCTCGTAGAGGCGCTCCGCCAGCTCCGCGGTCATGCCGTAGGCAGCGATGGGCACGCCGCCGGCGATCGGCTTGCCGATCGTGAGCAGGTCGGGCTCGAGACCCCACGCCGCGGTGGCGCCACCGGGGCCGACGCAGATCGTGTGGGTCTCGTCGATGCACAGCAGCGTGCCGTGCTCGCGGGTCAGCCGGCGCAGCTCGGCGTGGTAGCCGTCGTCGGGCAGGACGATGCCGATGTTGGTGAGCGCCGGTTCGGCCAGCACCAGCGCGACGTCCCCCTTCGCCAGCTCACGTTCGAGCCCCGCCAGGTCGTTGAACTCGACCACGGCCACCGCGTCGCCGGTGGCGTGCAGCGGTCCGACGTTGCCGGGGCGGGGGACCACGGCGCCGGTGTCGTCGAGCACCCAGAGCGTTTCGTCGACCGTGCCGTGGTAGCACCAGTTCATGACCAGCACCCGCTGGCGGCCGGTGACCTGGCGGGCCATGCGGATGACGAAGCGGTTGGCGTCGGTGGCGGTCATGGCGATCTGCCAGCGCTGCAGCCCGAAGCGCCGCGTCAGCTCCTCGCCCGCCCAGATGGCGCCCTCGGTCGGCAGCATCATCGTGATGCCCGCTGCGGCCTGCTCGGCGAGCGCGGCGACGGTCGCCGGCGGTGCGTGGCCGGTCATGGCGCCGGTGTCGCCCAGGCACAGGTCGACGTAGGTGTGTCCGTCGACGTCGGTGATGGACGCACCCGAGGCACGCTGGGCGAACACCGGGAACGCGCCGGGCCAGCGGGTCATCCAGTTCATGGGCACGCCGGCGATCAAGGGCCCGAGCGCCCGCTCGTGCAGCTCCGCCGAGCGGGGATGGGTCGCAACGAAGCGCTCCGACTCGGCGGCGAGCAACCCGGTCAGTCGGTCACGGTCCAGCATGCACGGCATGCTAGAGGCCATGGCGTTCTCCTCCCCGGCCGTCGGGGCCCCCGTCACCGACGTCGGCGGACCGACCGACGGCGCCACACCGACCGACGCGCCCACGCCGCTGCAGCTCGGCCCGTTCACCGTCGACCCGCCGGTCGTGCTCGCCCCCATGGCCGGCGTGACCGACGCGCCGTTCCGCGTGCTGTGCGCCTCGTTCGGCGGCGGGCTGTTCGTGAACCAGATGGTCACCGCTCGAGCGCTGCTCGAGGGTCACGCCGCGTCGTGGGAGCTGGCTCGGTTCCACCCGTCGGAGCGGGTGCGGTCGCTGCAGCTCTACGGCACCGACCCGCTCACGCTGGGCGAGGCGGTGCGCCGGCTGGTGGCCGAGGACCGCGTCGATCACATCGACATGAACTTCGGGTGCCCCGCCGCAAAGGTGACCCGCAACGGGGGCGGCGCTGCCCTTCCCTACAAGCGTGGTCTGCTGCGTCAGGTCATCCGCGCTGCGGTGCAGGCCGCCGACGCGGAGTCGGGCGGCCGGGTGCCGATCACGGTGAAGTTCCGCCTGGGCATCGACGACGAGCACCTCACCTACCTGGAGACCGCGCGCATCGCCGAGGACGAGGGCGTCGCCTGGGTCGCCCTGCACGCGCGCACCGCCCTGCAGCACTACGCGCCCCGGGCGCACTGGGACCGCATCGCCGAGCTCAAGGCGCAGGTGAGCACCATCCCGGTGCTCGGCAACGGCGACGTGTTCAGCGGCGGCGACGCGCTCGACATGATGGCCCGCACCCATTGCGACGGCGTGGTCGTCGGCCGCGGCTGCCTGGGTCGACCCTGGCTGTTCCGTGACCTTGCCGCCGCGTTCGCCGGGGAGGCGCCACCCCCGCCGCCGAGGCTCGGCGAGGTCGCCGACACGATCCGCCGCCACGTCGAGCTCATCGTCGACTGGCAGGGCGGCGAGGAGCGCCTGGCGCACTTCCGCAAGCACCTCGCCTGGTACCTGAAGGGCTACCCGGTGGGTGCCGCGGTCCGTCAGCAGGCCGGCCAGGTCGGCACGGTGGCGGAGATCTCCCAGCTGCTCGACCAGCTCGACCCGACCGCCGAGCCCGTCGAGGACGTCGAGCGGATCGTGCGCAGCCACTCGAACGCACTCAAGCGTGTGGCGCTGCCGGACGGCTGGCTCGACGACCCCGACGAGGACGTGCAGCTCCCCCGCGGGGCCGAGGCGCTGGTGTCGGGCGGATGAGCGATGTCGCGCTCGTCCTGGCCTCTGCATCGCCCAGGCGCGCCGAGCTGCTGCGCCGCATCGGCCTGGACCCGACGATCATCGCGGCCGACATCGACGAGTCCGTGCTGCCCGGCGAGTCGCCCCACGACTACGTCGTGCGCGTCGCTGCGGACAAGGCGCACGCCGTCGCGCAGGCACACCCGTCCCAGGTGATCCTCGCCGCCGACACCGCGGTCGTGGTGGACGACGAGGCGCTCGGCAAGCCCGCCGACGTCGACGACGCCGTGGCGATGCTGGCGCGGCTGTCGGGTCGTTCCCATCGGGTGCTCACCGCCGTCGTCGTCGTGGACCCCGAGGGCATCGAGCACTCGTCGGTCGCCGCAGCGACGGTCACCATGGCCGACACGTCCGCCACCGAGCGGGCCTGGTACGTCGGCACCGGCGAGCCGATGGACAAGGCCGGCGCCTACGCAGTGCAGGGCATCGGCGCGGCCTTCGTCGAGCAGGTCGACGGCGACCCCACCACGGTCATCGGGCTGCCGCTGCGCACGACGGTCGAGCTGCTCCGGGTCGCCGGCGTCACCTGGCCGCCGCGGTCCTGACAGGATGTGCCGATGGGCACCTTCACACGTGACGAGATCGAACAGGCCTTCCGCGTCTACCAGGACGCCGCGGCCGAAGCGGGCAGCAGCGGCGAGTGGCGGGCGTGGGCCGACCTCTTCACCGAAGACGCCACCTACGTCGAGCACATGTTCGGCGACTTCTCCGGACGCGAGGCGATCTACGAGTGGATCCAGGGCTCCATGTCGCAGTGGCCCAACTCGGCGTTCACCTCGTTCCCCATCGAGTGGTACGTCATCGACGAGGACAAGGGCTGGGTCATCTGCCAGGTGTGGAACCGCCTCGAGGACCCGGGTGACGGGTCGATCCACCAGGAGTACAACCTGACCGTCCTGCACTACGCGGGTGACGGCATGTGGTCCTACGAGGAGGACATCTACAACCCCGAGAAGTTCGCCGTGGTCTTCGGCGAGTGGATGACCCGGCGGCGCGAGCTGCGTGGCGACGAGGGCTGACGGTCGTGGAGAAGCTCGTCTACCTGATCCGTGAACGCGCCAGCCGTGACGGCGTCGACCTGCGGGCGCAGGTGCTCGGCGACCTGGTGCCCCGACTGGGTGCCGCCGGGGCGCAACACCTGTCGCTGCACCTCGACGACGACGGCGTCGACATCCCCGGCCCCATGCCCTGCCCCGGCGGCGAGCTGCCGGTGCGTGTCGGGGTCTCGCTGTGGCTCGACAACCACGACGACCGCGGCGGGGTCGAGGAGCTGCTCGGCTCGCTCGGCGAACGTCGCGACGGCTACCTGGTCACGGAGTCCGTGTACTCGGAGTTCGGTCAGCGACGCGGCGAACCCCGGTCCTGGGCGGCGGGCGAGCGGTCGCCGGGGTTGGTGACGTTCGCGCTGGTGCACCGCAACCCGCTCATGGACCCACGGTCGTTCCGGGAGTTCTGGTACGGCCACCAGTCCCCCATGTCCGAGCGCCTGCAGCCGCGGCTTCGCTACGTGCGCAACTCCGTGGTCCATCCGGTGACCGCCGGCGCGCCGCCGCTCGACGGCATCGTGGTCGAGTCGTGGGAGTCGGAAGCCGTCGTGTCCGACATCGAGGCGTTCCACATGGGCGACCTCGAGAACCTGACCGTCATGCTCGACAGCGTCGGCACGGTGTTCGACATGGGGCGCCTGCGCAGCATCGCCATGTCCGAGTACCTGTTCTGAGCGCCGCGCCCGACCCATCCTCCCAGACCCATTTGTGTTCCGAAACCGTGGCCATGGCGACGGTTTCGGAACACAAATGGGTCCGCATCGGGGTCAGCCGAGCAGGTAGGCGTCCATCGCACCGTTCGTGTCGCTCGCCACGATGGGTTCCGCTGCGAGCACGCAGCCGGCCGAACCATCCGCCAGGATCTGGCCCCCGGGTTGCCCGCAGCTGAAGGCGCCGGTGGTCAACTGCTCGCCGTCGGGCACGCTCACCGAGATCCGCTCGATCGACCCGCCGCCGACGTCCCAGAGGAACGCGTCGGCGACGCCGTTGGTGTCGTCGGGCACCAGGTTCGTGGCCTCCGACTGGAGGAGCACCGTACTGCCGTCCGCGGAGATCTCCAGCGGGACGCTGTTCCCGTCGGGGGTCGGCCCTGGCGGCGCCACCGACGTGCCGGTCCACAGGTCGTGCACGAGGGCGCCGAGCGGGACGCCGGACGCGAACGACACGGTCGCCACGTACCGACCGTCGCCCGACACCGACAGCGAGCTGCCGAACGCGATGATCGACGGGTCCAGCACCGTGGTGGTGTCGAGCTCTCGGTCCCACATCAGCCGTGCGCTGGTGCCACCGCCGCTCTGGTCCAACCAGTAGTAGACGACGAAGCGCCCGTTGGCGCTCGCGCCCTCGAAGGCGAGCGTGCCGTAGTCCGGCCCGCCCGGCGGGCAGTTCGACTCGACCCCCGTCGCCAGGTCGCGCACGCGGCACGCCGTCGCGAAGATGCCGAAGGAGCTGTACGCGCCGTAGATCGCGACGGAACCGTCGGGCGGTACCACCGGGCGGATCGCGTTCGACACGCTCGGTGCCCACTCGGTGGACTGACCGGTGACCCGGTCGTGCACCCCGAGCTGCAGCCCCTGCGTCTGGTAGCTGACGTAGCGGCCGTTGCTGCTGATCCTCGGTGCGCCGTTGACCAGCTCGCGGACCCGCACGACCGAACCGGTGCTGCGATCCCGGACGAAGAGGTCGACGGACGTCCCGCTGTCACCCGGCACCAGGTTCGACGCCGCGGAGCTGAACGCGACCCAGCGACCATCGGCGCTGAGCGCGGCGCCGGAGGCCGATGCATCCCCGAGGACCCCGCCACGCCCCAGGGTCAGCGGGTTCGCGGGCGGCGCTGGTGGCGCCGGCGGCCCACAGGCCGCTGCGATCGTGGCCACTGTCAGGACGACGATGGAGACGGCGGTACGCCGCCGTCGCCGTGAGCTCGGTCGTGGTGCACTCGTGGACATCGCCCCTCCCCGGTCGCCCCGGCAGCCTCGCACGGGCGCGCGGCCCGATGCGTCCGATCCTGGTCCTACGATGCCGGACGTGCCCGACTCCGACGATCTGCCCGGTGCGACGGAGGATCCTCGCACGGCCGCCGTGGCCGGACTGACCGAGGCGGTTCGCCTGCTCGACCGCTCGCTCGCTCCGGGCCAGAAGGTGCGAGCCTTCCAGAAGGCATCCGCGACCATCTCCGAGCTCGACCCCGACGAGCTGCGACATCGGGTCGACGCCGGCACGCTGACCGAGCTCGACGGGATCGGCTCCTCCACGGGTTCGGTCATCACCGACTCGGTGCTGGGACGGCCGTCGCCCTACCTGGAGCGACTCGAGCGTGACAGCCGCATCGACCCCGGCGCCGGTGCCGACGTGGCGACGTCGTTGCGCGGCGACTGCCACGCCCACACGACCTGGTCCGACGGGGGCGCCTCGCTCGAGCAGATGGCACGCGCCGCGATGGCGCTCGGCCACGAGTACCTGGTGGTCACCGACCACTCCCCCCGACTCACGATCGCCCACGGCCTGAGTGCGGAACGTCTGGTGCAGCAGCTCGCCGAGATCGCGGTGCTCAACGAGCGACTCGCTCCGTTCCGGATCCTCACGGGCATGGAGGTCGACATCCTCGTCGACGGCAGCCTCGATCTGCCCGACGACCTGCTGGCCCAGCTCGACGTCGTGGTCGCCTCGGTCCACTCCAAGTTGTCGATGCCGGCCGACGAGATGACCCGGCGCATGGTGCTCGCCGCCGCCAGTCCGCACGTCGACATCCTCGGTCACTGCACCGGGCGCAAGGTGGTCGGACGGGGTCGGGCACCCTCGAAGTTCGACGCCGACCTGGTGTTTGCGGCGTGCGCCCAGTTCGGCACCGCCGTGGAGATCAACTGCCGGCCCGAGCGCCAGGATCCACCCGAGGAGCTCCTGACCCGAGCGCTCGAGTGGGGCTGTCACATCTCGATCGACACCGACGCACATGCGCCGGGCCAACTCGAGTGGCTGCCCTACGGCGCCGACAAGGCCGTGCGCTGCGAGGTCCCCGTCGAGCAGATCGTCAACACCTGGGAGGCCGACGAGCTCCTGGCCTGGACCGCCTCGCACTGACCGGCTGTCGGGACATTGGGGTCGTCATCGACACATCGTGTCGATGACGACCCCAATGTCCTGTGCTCGAACCGTTCGCCGGCTCAGTGCTTGAAGTGCCGCTCGCCGGTGAACACCATCGCCATGCCGGCCTCGTTCGCCGCGGCGATGACCTCGTCGTCGCGGATGGAGCCGCCCGGCTGGATGACCGCGGTCGCCCCGGCCTCAGCGGCGGCGTCGAGGCCGTCGCGGAACGGGAAGAACGCGTCGGATGCACATGCGCCGCCGACCGCTCGACCGTCGGCCTTCTCCGCAGCGATGCGCCCGGCGTCGCGGCGGTTCTGCTGACCGGCGCCGATGCCCACGGCCTGGCCGTCCTTGACCAGCACGATCGTGTTCGACGTGACCCGTGCGACCAGACGCCAGGCGAGCTCGAGGTCGCGCCACTCCGACTCGGTCGGCTCTCGGTCCGTCGCGACGGTCCAGTTGCTGCGGTCCATCGAGACCGTGTCGGCGGTCTGCACGAGCAGCCCACCGGAGATGGAGCGGATGTCGAGGGGCGGCACCACCGGAGCGGGAGCGGTCAGGACCCGCAGGTTCTTCTTGGCCGTGAGGACTTCGAGCGCGCCGTCCTCGTAGCCCGGGGCGATGACGACCTCGGTGAACACCGGCGCCAGGGCCTCGGCCAGCGAGACGGGCACCACACGGTTCAGCGCCACGATGCCACCGAAGGCGGAGACGGGATCGCACTCGTGCGCCCGAACGTACGCCTCGGTGATGTCGGCTCCGACCGCTGCGCCGCACGCGTTGGCGTGCTTGATCACGACGGCGGTCGGCAGGTCGCCGAGGGAGTGCACCAGGCGCCACGCGGCGTCGGCGTCGTACACGTTCAGGTACGACATCTCCTTGCCACCGTGCTGCACGGCGTCGTCCCAGCACGAGCCGCCGGGCAGCGAGTAGCGGGCGCCGACCTGGTGCGGGTTCTCGCCGTAGCGCAGCGCCTGGGTCTTCGTCGCCGCCAGGTGCAGAGTGCGGGGTAGCGGGCTCTCGTCGTCGCTCGGTCCCGGGCCGTCGTCGTCGAACCACGACACGATCGCGGCGTCGTAGGCCGCGGTGTGGGCGAAGGCGTCGCGGGCCAGACGCCGTCGGGTCGCCGCGCTCACCTCGCCGTCGCTGCGCAGCTCGCCGAGCACCACCTCGTAGTCGGCGGGGTTCACCAGCACGGTCACCTGCGAGTGGTTCTTGGCTGCGCCCCGCACCATCGCGGGGCCACCGATGTCGATCAGCTCGATCGACGGCTCGGAGCTGAACGGGTACAGGTTGACCGCGACCAGGTCGATCGCCGTCACGCCGTAGGTGTCCATGTCGGCCACGTGCGACGGGTCGGTGCGGTCCGCCAGGATGCCGCCGTGGATGGCGGGGTGCAGCGTCACCACGCGGTGACCGAGCATCTCCGGGAAGCCCGTGACCTCTTCGGTGGCCATCACCGGCAGGCCGGCGTCGGCCAGCACCCGAGCGGTGCCGCCCGAGGAGACGAGCTCCCAGCCCAGCTCCACCAGCGCTCGACCGAGCTCCACCATGCCGGTCTTGTCGTAGGCCGACAGCAGGGCGCGACGGGGTGCGGGGGTGGGCTCAGTCATGCGACTCTCTCGTGCTCGATGATCGATCGGATGGTCTCGACGTAGAGGCGGCGCTCCACGGTCTTGATGCGTTCGTGCAGGGTGGCCTCGTCGTCGTCGTCCAGGACCGGCACGGCCTCCTGGGCGAGGATCGGGCCGGTGTCGACCTGCTCGGTCGCGACGTGGACGGTGCAGCCGGTCACCTTGACGCCGAACGACAGGGCCTCGCGGACCGCGTTCCAGCCCGGGAAGGCGGGCAGCAGCGACGGGTGGGTGTTGATGATGCGGCCCGGGAGCGCGGCGAACGCCGCCGCGCCGAGGATGGTGCCCCAGCCGGCCATCGCGACCAGGTCGATGCCGGCGATGCTCAGGCGATCGAGCACGCGGTCGGTGAACGCGTCGCGGTCGAACGACGGGGTGAAGTCGGTTCGCTCGACGACCTCGATCGGGAGACCGTGGCGTCGGGCGACCTCCTCGACCGCGCAGTGACGGTCGACGAGCACGAGGTCGATCGGCAGGCCGGCAGCGGCCATGGCGTCGAGGAGGGTCCCGCTCCCGGAGGCGAGCACGGCGAGTCGCATAGCGACGCTGAACCTACCAGCCACCCGTGCGGGCCCTTCCCACGACGACGAACCGGACCTCTGCAGGACATTGGGGTCGTCATCGACACACCGTGTCGGCTGGGTCAGGGGGTGAGCGCGACATCTCGCTGGTTGGAGGTGTGGTGGATGGCTCGTCCGTTGATCCCGGAGTCGGTGTTCTGGCCCGCCTATCGGGCGATCGCTCGTGGCGCGACTCAGTTGGAGGCCGCGGCGCTGGTGGGTGTCTCTCACGGGACGCTCGAGCGCCGGTTGGCGCAGCATCCTGTTCCGATGTTGAGAGAACGCAAGCAGCGTGAGAACGCGTTGACGTTGGCTGAACGCGAAGAGATCCGGGTCGGGATCGTGTTGGACGAGTCCGACGCCGCGATCGCTCGCCGGTTGGGTCGCCATCGCGGCACGATCGGCCGCGAGATCCGTGCAGCTGGTGGCCGGGACCGCTATCACGCGTACAGGGCCCAGGCCGATGCCGATGCGCGGGCAAGCCGACCGAAGCCGACCTGGATCGAGTCACGGGAGCGTTGTGGTCGACAAGTTGCGGTTGCGGTGGTCGCCACGTCAGATCGCGGGCTGGCTACGCGTCGAGTATCCCGGTGATCCATCGTGGTGGGTGTCGCACGAATCGATCTACCAAGCGATCTTCGTCCAACCCAAAGGCGGGTTCCGTACCGAGATCAGCCAGTGTCTGCGCAGCGGACGCGCGACACGCCGGCCACACGGCCGGTCCCGGCGAGGGAAGGGCTCGTCGATCAAGGACATGGTGATGATCTCTGAACGGCCCGCCGAGGCCGACGACCGCGCCGTGCCTGGCCACTGGGAGGGCGACACCATCATCGGTGCCCGCGGCGCCAGCGCCGTGGCCACCCTGGTCGAGCGGTCGACGCGCTACGCCATGTTGATCCAGATCGACTCCAGGAACGCTGCACATGTCGCAGAGCGGATCAGCGAAGCGATCGTCACCTTGCCCGAACAACTCCGGCGCTCTCTGACCTGGGACCAGGGCATGGAGATGGCTGCCCACATCGACTTCACCGTCGCGTCAGGTGTGCCGGTCTACTTCTGCGACCCGGCCAAACCATGGCAACGCGGCACCAACGAGAACACCAACGGCCTCGTACGCCAGTTCCTGCCGAAAGGCACCGACCTCTCCGTGCACACCCAAGCCGACCTCAACGAGATCGCCCATCTCCTCAACACGCGGCCACGTCAGACCCTCGAGTTCCAGACCCCAGCACTACGATTCCACCAACTCGTCGCGCCTATTGCTTGAATCCGCCGTCGATGACGACCCCAAGAATCCGGGACAGGGCGGAGTGTGAGCCGAGTCCCGGACCGGGCCGCACGACCCGATGACACCGCAGCCTCGGAGGGGTTGCGTGAGCGCATGGATCGACCGGGACCCGACGAGCTCCTTGCTGCATGGGCGGCAACCCACCACGGGTTGTACCGGGGGGAGGACGCCCTGCGGGCCGGCCTCAGCCGTCGCCAGATCGCCCACCGTGTGCAGCAGCGGCGTGCTGATCGGCTCGGTCACGACGTCTTCCGAGTCGTCGGCTCGGCTCCCACTCGGGACCAGCGCATCCTGAGCGCCGCGTGGCGGTCGGGCGGCTGGGCGTCGCATCGCACCGCGCTGGAGAACCTCGGTTGCCTCGAGCCCCGCGGAAGCCGGACGCACGTCGTGGTGCCCCGTGACCGTACGCACCACGTCTCGGGGGTCGTGGTGCACCGGAGCGACGACCTGATCCCTTCGGATCTCCTGGTCGTGCGGAACATCCCGACGACCACGGCCGCGCGCTCGCTCGTGGACGCCGGACTCGTCCTCGCTCCTGCGGAGCTGGAGTCGGCGATGCACCGGGCCCTGCACGCCGGGCGAACCACGATCGACGAGCTGATGGCCACGTACCAGCGGATCTCGAGGCGCGGGCGCAATGGCGCGGGCCCGATCGGCGAGCTGCTGAGTTCCTATGGCGCAACGATGCCGGCGGCCGAGAGCGATCTCGAGGTGGTCATCCTCCGTGTCCTGCGCCAGTACGGCGTGCTCGCGCCGGAACGCCAGCTGACGGTCGAGGTGTCGGGCGAGACCTTCCGGCTCGACATGGCCTATCCGCGTCACCGCGTCTTCCTCGAGGGTGACGGGTTCGGCGTACACGGCCGACGCAGTGCCTTCGAGGACGACCGGTGGCGCCAGAATCTGCTGGTCGTGCACGGGTGGTGGCCACTGCGCATCACTTGGCGCCAAGCGCATCGCCAGCCTCGGAAGTGCGCCGAGTTCGTCGCCCGAAAGCTCGCCGAGGTCGAGCGCGGATGGGCCTGAACGCGAGATAGGGGTCGTCATCGACACATCGTGTCGATGACGACCCCTATGTCCGGACGCTCGGGCTCAGAGGGCCTTGATGATCTCCACCATCAGCTCGCCCGCCTCGGTCGGGTTGGCCCCGACCCGCACGCCGGCGGACTGCATGGCGTCCATCTTGGCGGCCGCGGTGCCCTTGCCGCCCGACACGATGGCGCCGGCGTGGCCCATCTTCTTGCCGGGGGGCGCGGTCTGGCCGGCGATGTAGCCGGCGACCGGCTTGGTCATCTTGGTGGCGATGAACTCCGACGCCTCTTCCTCGGCCGAACCGCCGATCTCGCCGATCATCATGACCGCCGAGGTCTCCGGGTCGGCCTCGAAGCGCTCGAGGCAGTCGATGAAGCTGGTGCCCGGGACGGGGTCGCCACCGATGCCGACGCAGGTGGTGACGCCGATCCCCTGGAGCTTCAGCTCGTAGAGCGCCTGGTAGGTGAGCGTGCCGGAGCGGCTCACGATGCCGACGTTCTTCTCGCCGGGCACGGGCTCCTTGGCGATGTGGCCGGCGGTGATGCCGATGTTGCACTTGCCGGGGCTGATGATGCCGGGGCAGTTGGGGCCCAGCAGCTGCACGCTCGGGAAGTCCCGCTTCAGCTTGTTGAAGAACCAGGCCTCGTCCTGCGCGGGCACACCCTCGGTGATGCACACGATGAACTCGATGCCACCCTCGGCGGCCTCCATCACGGCGGCCTTCACGCCGGCGGCGGGGATGAAGATGCAGCTGGCGTTGGCGCCGGTCTCGGCGACGGCGTCGGCGACCGACGCGAAGATCGGGATGCCGTCGACGTCCTCGCCGGCCTTCTTCGGGTTGGTGCCGGCGACGACCTGCGTGCCGTAGTCACGGTTGAGGAGGCCGTAGTAGCGGCCCTGGCTCCCGGTCAGTCCCTGGTAGACGACCTTGGTGTTCTGATCGACGAAGATGCTCATGGGTCAGGTCTCCTTCAGCGAGCGCCGGCGAGCTGCACGACCGTGCGGGCTGCGTCGAGCATCGTGGGCTGCATCTGCAGCTGGTCGGACAGGTGCGGCTCGAGGATCGAGCGGCCCTCTTCGGCGTTGGTGCCGTCGAGGCGGATGACGATCGGAGCGTCGATGGTGACCCGGTTCAGGGCCTCGATGATGCCGTTGGCGACCTCTTCACCACGGGTGATGCCGCCGAAGATGTTGATGAAGATCGACTTCACGGCGGGGTCGTTGTTGATGACCTCGAGCGCGCCGGCCATGACGTCCGCGTTGGCGCCGCCACCGATGTCCAGGAAGTTGGCGGGGCTGCCGCCGACCTGGTTGACGACGTCGAGCGTGCTCATGGCGAGACCGGCGCCGTTGGCGATGATGCCGACGGAGCCGTCCAGGCCCACGTACTGCAGGCCCTTCTCGTGGGCGGCCTGCTCGCGCTCGTCACGGGACTGGGTGGCCTCGTACTCGTCCCACTCGTGACGGTAGGCAGCGTTGGCGTCCAGCGTGACCTTGGCGTCGAGGGCGTGCACCTCGCCGGTGGGCTTGAGGATGAGCGGGTTGATCTCGGTCAGGTCCGCGTCGCCCTCGGTGTAGGCCCGGTAGAGCTTCAGGAGGATGTCGACGGCGCCGTCCTCGGCCGCCGGGTTCAGGTTGGCGGCCTTGACCCACTCGCGCGCGGTCGGCTCGTCGAGCCCGTCGACCGGGTCGATCCAGATCTTGGCGATGGCGTCGGGGTTCTCCTCGGCGACCGTCTCGATCTCGACGCCGCCCTCGGCGGAGAGCATGCCGAGGTGCTTCTTGGCGGAGCGGTCCAGGGTGAAGCTGGCGTAGTACTCCTCGGCGATGTCCGAGGCCACCTCGATCCAGATGACCTTGACGATGTGGCCCTTGATGTCCAGCCCGAGGATGTTGGATGCGTGCTCACGCACCTCGTCCATGTCGTTCGCGAGCTTGACGCCGCCCGCCTTGCCACGGCCACCGACGTGCACCTGCGCCTTCACCACGACGGGGAACTCGCCGATGCGCTCGGCCGCGGCCAGTGCGTCATCGACGGTCGTGACCGCCTCACCCTTCGACACGGGGATGTCGAAGGAAGCGAAGAACTGCTTTCCCTGGTATTCGAAGAGGTCCACCCTCGTCTGCCTTCCTGCTCGGCCTGAGGCCCGACCGGCGGCGCCGGCGCGTGATCAGCGGGTGTCGAACTGTGCGTGCGCACCCGGCGGGGGATACTAAACGGGTGATGTCGGAGACCCCATATCGAGACCGTTCCGCCCCCTCCCCTGTCCGCCGAAACGGACGCCGCTGATGCCGGTCGAACGCCGGTCCAGCTCCCAGCAGGTCCGCTCCGTCCTCTTCGCACTCCTCGCGGTGGGCGCGGCCATCGGGATCGCGTGGGGGATGCTCGTGCTCGCCAGTGGGGGTGACGGACCCGTGCGGATCCGGCTCGGCGACGACGAGTTCGACGTCGGCAACGCCGAGCGTCAGGCGGCGCAGATCGCCGAGGACGGCCCGGCGATCTACTCCGACGTGTCCGGCCGAGGCCAGCGCAAACCGGTCGCCGTGAACCACTTCGGTGACGACCCGGACATCCGTTGGGTCGCCTTTCCCGCCGTGCTGCCCGGCGCGGACGACGGGTGCTTCCTGGCCTGGAACGCGGAGCGGGAGCTGTTCGAGGAGCGCCGGACGACCGAGGGCGCCGGTCGCGACGACCTGGGCGAGCTCTGCTCGGACGTGACCTACCCGCCCAACGGCGAGGGCTTGGAGCAGTTCGACTGGGAGATCAACGACGAGGGCAATCTGATCATCGACGTGCGCGGCGACGACGAGCCCACCACCACGTCAGGCGGCTGAGCGGAGCGCCGGGGGTCCGCCGTGACGCCGGGCTCAGAAGCGGTCGAGCAGCAGGGACTGCAGCCCGCGCCCGATGCGGCCACGTCGGTCCCACAGCGCGGTCTCGGACATGCCGATGCCCGTGGTCGACGTCCGTGTCACGGCGTCGCTGCCGATCCACTGCCCCTCGGGTTCGCGGAACAGGTGGACGGTCAGGTCGGGGTTGATGAACATCGTCGACCCGTCGAAGGGCACCACGGCGCTGATGCCGTTGGTGAAGTCCGCGAACGCGGCAGCTCGCTGCCAGCCGGTCGGCTCCTCGCCGGGGACGACCGGAACCCGAAGCCGGATCCAGTCGAAGCAGGGTCCGATCGCGCCGAAGCGCCCACGGACGAAGCGGTGCTCGGTGGCGTGCGAGTGGAACGCGATCGACGAGGACCCCGGCCAGCCCGACGTGTCGGACGCCTCCTCGGGCAGCCCCGGCACGTCGTCGGTCGCGCCGTCGTCGAACTCGACCTCCGACGTGCGGATCCGCTGCGCCCGGGCGATGGCCACGAGCTGGCCGTCGTCGACTCGTTCGACCCGGGCGTCGACGGTGGAGACCTTGGCGCCGGGTCGCACGACGTCGGTCGTCACCCGCAGCGGCACGAGCGGGACCGGCCGCAGGAGCTCCACCGTGAGCCGGGCGAGCCGACACGGGATCGGCGCCTCGACCTGCTCGAGCGACCGGGTGATCAGCGCCGCGACCGGCCCACCGTGCAGCGAGTCCTTCGACCACGGCCCGACCGAGTAGGCGGTCGGCAGCCAGGCATCGCCGTCGGGCACGAACAGTGCCCTCGGCTCGTCCACTCCTGCGTCGGTCACGAGGGCGTCTCGAACAGCGGCAGCAGCCGGTCCCGCTGCACCTTGCGGGTGCCGGTGCGCGGCAGGTCGTCGACGACGACCACCGAGCGCGGCGCCTTGTACTGCGCCATGCGCACCCCGCACCACACCACGAGCTCCTCGCCGGTGACCTTCGCGCCGGGGCGCAGCCGCACTGCGGCGACGGGCACCTCGCCCAACGTGTCGTCGGGGAGCCCGACGACCGCCGCCTCGAGCACGTCGGGGTGCTCCTCCATGTCGGCCTCGATCTCGAGCGGATACACCGAGTAGCCGCCGGACTTGATGACGGCCTTGGCCCGGCCCTGGAACATCACGGTGCCGAGCGGGCCCGAGCGCACCAGATCGCCGGTGCGGAGCCAGCCGTCCGGGGTGATCGCCGCGTCGGTTGCGTCCTGGTCCCCCCAGTAGCCCTTGAGCAGACCCGGGCCCCGCAGTTGCAGCTCACCCACCTGACCGGGCAGCACGCTGCGGCCGACCTCATCGGCGACCTTCAGCTTCCATCCCGGCATCGAGACCCCGAGGGAGTCCCCCAGACCGATCGGTAGCATGGGCGGCGACACCTTCGCGGCGACGCTGCCCCCGACCTCCACCATGCCGTAGCCCTCGACGAAGGCCGCCTCGCCGATCGACCCGATCCCGGGCAGCGTGGCCGTGGCACCGAACGACTTGAACTGCCGGGCAAGGTCCGCCGGCATCGCGTCCGCGCCGCTGATCCACACCCGGATCGATCGGAGGTCACGATCGGCGGCGCCGACCTCGAGCATCGTGCGGTACATGGTCGGCACGCCGATGAAGGCCGAGCTGCGTCGCTGCTCGATCACGTCGAGCACCCGAGTGGGAGAGAACCGGTCCAGGAAGTAGACCGGCACGCCGGCCATGGCCGGGCCCACGAGCGCGACGAATCCCATGATGTGCGCCACCGGCAACGCCATCACGACCTCGTCGTGGCGCAGCACGTTCGGCCACGCAGCGGCCGCGGCGACCTGGCCGACCAGCGCCCGGTGGGTGAGCTCGGCACCCTTGGGACGGCCCGTCGTGCCGGACGTGTAGAAGAGCGCCGCCACGTCGCCGGCGTCTGGGTGTGCGGCGACGGTCGGCGCCGAGCGCGATCCCTTGCCTGCGTCCAACTCGCCGGGGTCGCGGATGACCAGCGTCGCGCCGCAGTCGTCGATGACGTGGTCGACCTCGGCCGCGCTCATCTGCGGGTTCACCGGGGCGGGCAGCCCACCGGCACGCGACACGGCCAGGCAGATCAGGAGCTGGTCGACGCCGTTGGGCGTGGCGACGACCACCGGGCGACCGACGGGACTGCGGGACGCGATCGCGACGGACCATCGTTCGACACGCTGCGCAGCGTCGAGGTAGCTCAGGGTCCGCACCGAGCCGGTGGGGTCCTCCTCGGTGACGAACGTGGCGTCGCCGTGCACCTCTGCCAGCTGCGCCATCAGGTCGGCCAGCGTCGCCGAGCGGCGGAACGCGAGCTGCGCCCGGCGGAAGAAGGAGCGCGTGGTCATCGCCGACGGAACGTGAGGGAGGTACCGGGGCACGCGGGGCGCGGATGCATCCGACCAGCCTCGCCCACGGTCATCGTCCGCGTCACGCCTTCTCCAGGGGCGCCCACGACAGCAGCAGCCGCTTCTCCCCGACCGAGCCGAAGTTCACGACCGCCTCGGCCTTCTCCCCCTCGCCGTCGATGAGCAGCACGACGCCCTCGCCCCAGACGTTGTGGCGCACGTCGTCACCGACGCGGAAGCCGACCTCGTGCGCCCTGGTCGGGCGCGGTGGCGCCGGCCGTGTCGCGCGGTCGACCGCCCGATCGCGTCCGGCCGGGCTCCACGACGTGGCGCCCCAGCCACCGGGGCGACCGCCCGAGCCGCGGTTCGAGCGCTGACGGCTGCGGCTGGCGGAGGACTCCTCGACGAGCTCCGACGGGACCTCGTCCAGGAACCGGCTCGGCGGGTTGTACTGCGTGCCGCCGAACAGCGTGCGACACCACGCATGGGTCAGGTAGAGCCGCTCCCGGGCGCGGGTGATGCCGACGTAGCAGAGGCGTCGTTCCTCCTCGAGCTCCGCCGGCTCGGTGAGCGCACGCAGGTGCGGGAACACGCCCTCCTCCATGCCGGCCATGAACACGACGGGGAACTCGAGCCCCTTGGCGGCGTGCAGCGTCATCATCACGACGCCCGTCTCCGACGGGTCGTCGGGGTCGGGCAGCTGGTCGGTGTCGGCGACGAGCGAGACCTGCTCCATGAACTCGTCGACCGTCTCGAACTCCTTGGCCATGCCGACCAGCTCGGCCAGGTTCTCGGCCCGCGACTCGTTCTCGATCGACGGGTCGGCGTTGAGCTCGTCCAGGTAGCCGCTGCGCTCCAGGATCGCCTCGATCAGCGCCGAGGGCCCGATGGACTGCTGTGCACCCAGGTCGTCGAGCAACGACAGGAAGCCCTCGATGCCCCGGGCGGATCGGGCAGCGACGCCGGCCTCGTCCCAGCGGCGCAGCGCGTCGACGAAGGTGATCCCCTTGGAGCGGGCGAATGCGTCCAGGCGACCGACGGTCGTGTCGCCGACGCCGCGCTTGGGCACGTTGAGCACCCGCTTGACGCTGACCTCGTCCGTCGTGTTCACCACGGCCTTCAGGTAGGCCATGGCGTCCTTGATCTCCCTGCGGTCGTAGAAGCGCGTGCCGCCCACGACCCGGTAGGGCACACCGGCGCGCAGGAACTGCTCCTCGAGCACGCGGCTCTGCGCGTTGGTCCGGTAGAACACCGCCATGTCCGCCCAACGGAGGTCGCCGCCGTCGTGCAGGCGCGACATCTCCCGGGTGATCCACTGCGCCTCGTCGGCCTCGTCCTCGCCCTGGAAGCGCACGATCTTGTCGCCGGCACCGGACTCGGTCCACAGGTCCTTGGGCTTGCGCGCCAGGTTGTGCGAGATGACGGCGTTGGCGGCGTCGAGGATGGTCTGGGTGGAGCGGTAGTTCTGCTCCAGCACCACCATGGTGGCGTCGGGGAACGCCGTCTCGAACTCCAAGATGTTGCGCATGTCCGCCCCGCGGAACTTGTACACGCTGTTGTGCACCAGCACACCGTTCGCGACGTAGGAGTGCGACCCGTCGACCTCGAGGTCGTAGACCGGCCCGTCGTACGGCACGTACTCCACCGAGTCGACGGGCACCTCGACGTACTCGCCGTCGCGTTCGACCAGGACGAGCATGCCCTTCCGGAGATGCGACAGCGGCGTGTAGTCGTAGATCGTCCCGCCCACCGCCATACGCCGGCGCAGGTCGAGCTGGCCGGCATCGGCGACCCGACGAGCCAGGTCGAGCGCCTCGCGGTAGTCGACTCTGGCGGTCTCGAGCCGGTAGCCCTGCCGTGCCCCGCCGAGGCCCCGGACGTCGAACCCGGCCTGGGTGAGGCGCTCCGCGATTTCGGTCCGGTTGCTCGACCACTGGACACGGTGGTTCGGTCGCCCGCCTCGCACATCGGAGAACATGGTGAGGTTCAGCGACTGCCGCCGAGCACCGTTCTGGGGCCGATGGTGGGGGAACTCGGGATGGATGAGCCAGTCGTCCATCAGATGCTTCGCCGCTGTCTCGGTGTCGAGCTCGTCGTACAGGCTCGCGATCCAGCGGTCGTCCATCACCAGTTCACGACCGAGCGAGTGGAAGCAGGTCGTGGGCAAGCCGTACCGGGCGGCGAACCACGCCTCCCAGTAGCCCGCCTCCGCGATGCTGTCGCAGACCCTGAGGACCCACAGCTTGTCGCCGTGCTCCTGGTTGACGCGGACGCGGAACCCGAACTCGGGCCGTCCACGATCGTTGCTGCGGATGGCCTTCGTTCGACCGATGCGGTAGCCCCGATCGGCGCGGTACATCAGGTACACGAAGTACGAGCCCGGACGGACACCCATGCGGGCCGGCACGATGTGGTGCGGCGTGCCCTCGAGCACGTGGCCGCCGGCCTCCACGACCGCCGTCCACCCCTGGTACCGGCCCTCCCTGACGTCGCTGACCACGCCCGCCCGAGCGTCGCTCCCACCCAGGGTGCCGATGACCTCGTCACCGACGCCGATCGTCTCGATCGGTCGTTCGCCGCCTGGCGTGCGGACCATCGTCCCCGGGGGCAGGCACTGGTCGCTGTCGCCCACCACGCAGACGTTGCGGTGCTCCTCGCCCAGCATGACCACCAGGTCGTTCTGCACGACGTTGGTGTCCTGGTACTCGTCGACCAGCACGTGACGGAACCGGTCCTGGTAGTGCGCAAGCACCTCCGGCTGGGTCTGCAACAGCTGCACCGTGCGACCCAGCAGGTCGTCGAAGTCCATTGCCCCCGCACGCTGCAGGCGGGCCTGGTACTCGGCGAAGACCTCGGCGATCTTGCGGTCGTAGATGACCTTGGCCTGGTCGGTCGCGTCGTGGTGGCTCTTGCCGTCGTTCTTCATGGCCGAGATGGCCGCGTGGACCGCTCGGGGCGGGAACCGCTTGGGGTCGATGCCCAGGTCCCGGATGACGTAGCCGGTCAGGCGGACCGCGTCGGCCTGGTCGTAGATGGTGAAGGTCGATGGGAAGCCCAGCAGCTGGGCGTCGCGACGCAGGATGCGCACGCAGGCCGAGTGGAAGGTCGAGACCCACATCTTCTCGGCGACGGGGCCCACCAGGCGGCCCACCCGCTCGCGCATCTCCGCTGCAGCCTTGTTGGTGAACGTGATCGCCAGCACCTGGAACGGCGAGACGCGGTGCTCCTCGATCAGGTGCGCGATGCGGTGCGTGAGCACCCGGGTCTTGCCCGAGCCGGCCCCGGCCACCACCAGGAGCGGTCCGTCGGTGTGGGTGACGGCCTCGAGCTGGGCGGGGTTGAGGCCCTGGAGGAGGTCGTCGGCGGACATCGGAGCAACCCTACCCGGGCACTCCGACAGCCTCGGAGCGGCCGGTCTGTCCGCCGTGATGCGCGATGCTCAGCCGGCGAGGCGTTCGTCGAGGAAGTCGAGCACCTGCTCGAGCGCGGCGCGGGTGGGTTGTCCGGGTTCGTCGATCAGGTCCTCGGTGAGCACCGAGTGCGCCTGCGCGCGGTGGCCCCACGGGTTGCCCTTCGACGAGTCGATCTCGACGCCGATGAAGTTCTCGCCGAGCTGGCGGCGCAGGTTCGCGAACCGCGCCGCCGGCACAAGACGGTCGCCCGTGAAGCGCAGCCCGAGCACGCACAGGTCCTCGTCGTTCACCCGCTCGGTCACCGCCAGCAGGTCCTCGTCGGAGCAGCCCAGGTCGGACGACCGCTTGGCACCGACGGCGATCGGCAGCGACGGCTGGGACAGGACCGGCGCGAGCAGCGCCGGCTCGGTCGACATCGCCAGCGCGAACCCGCCGGTGAAGCACATGCCGACGGCGCCGACGCCGGGGCCACCGCACTCCTCGTGGGCCTTGCGTGCGAGCGCCCGCAGCCAGTCGATCGCCGGCGGCGTCGTGCGCAGCGCGAACGCCCGGAACTCCTTGGACACGCATGCCGGGACGATCGAACGCACGATGGCCGTGTTGGTCATCTCCGCGCCCGGTTCCCCGAACAGGTGCGGCAGGTAGACCGTGTGGCCACGGTCGATCACACGGCGGGCGAACGCTGCGACGGCGGGCGTGATGCCGGGGATCTCCGCCATCACGATCACCGCCGTGCCCTCCCCCGCCCGCAGGACCGCACGGCGCTTGCCGTCGAAGGTGAAGGACGTGCGGGCGAAGTCGTCGAGGGTGTCGTCGGCCATGGCGGGACGCTAGTGCCGCACCCGCGCCCGATCCCGCCCGTCGGCGATGGCGTGGGAATGGAGTCCCTCCGGCGACGCTACGGTCCACCCCGATGCCGCCGCGCCCCTTCCGCTTCACCCTCCAGGCCTCACGCCTGGGTCACCCCGACGAGCTGCGCCCGCTCGCCCGCAAGGCCGAGGACCTGGGCGTCGCGGTGCTCACCGTCGCCGATCACCTCGACGACCAGCTGGCACCGATCGCTGCGCTGATGGCCGTCGCGGATGCCACCACCACGCTGCGTGTCGGGTCGCTGGTCTTCGCGAACGACTACCGCCACCCCGTCGTGCTCGCCAAGGAGGCGGCGACCGTCGACGTCCTCTCCGGCGGACGTCTCGAGTTCGGGCTCGGTGCCGGGTGGATGTCGCACGACTACCACTCGGCCGGCATCCCCATGGACCGCCCGGGCGTGCGCATCGAGCGCATGGAGGAGGCGCTCGGGATCATCCTGGGGCTGTGGGGCGACGGGCCCGTCGACCACGACGGCGCGCACTACCGGATCGACGGCCTCGACGGTCAGCCGAAGCCGCTGCAGACGCCCCACCCGCCCGTGGTGATCGGCGGCGGCGGTCCACGGGTGCTCGCCCTCGCGGGACGCCTCGCGGACATCGTGGGGCTCAACCCCACCCTGACCGCCGGCGTGATCGACGCGAACGCGGGGCCGAGCGCGACCGCCGAGGCCACCGAGGCGAAGATCGCGATCGTCCGCGAGGCCGCCGGTGCCCGGTTCGACCAGATCGAGCTGCAGACCCGGATCCACCTGGCCATCGTCAGCGACGACCGCCAGTCGATGTTCGAGCTGTTCGCCGAGGGCTTCGGTCTGACACCGGACCAGGCGCGCCACTCGCCGCACGCGTTGTGCGGCACCGTCGATCAGATCGTCGACGACCTGATCGAGCGACGCGAGCGCTTCGGCATCTCCACCATCGGGTTGTCCGCGTCGTCGCTCGACGACATGGCACCGGTCATCGCCCGCCTGGCAGGAACCTGACGCAGCGGATGTGAGGGCTCAGGGGATGCGGCCGTAGCTCACCGAGCCACCGGAGCGGACGGCGGAGATCTTCACGACGTCGCCGGTCTGGGGCGAGTGGATCATCTGGCCCCCGCCGATGTACATGCCGACGTGGTACACGGGGTTGCCCGAGAACACCAGGTCACCGGGCTGCAGCTGGGCGAACGTGATCCGCTGGGTGTACGCACGCTGCGCACCCGAGGTGCGGGGCAGCGAGACGCCGGCCTGGGCCCACGACCACAGCATGAGGCCGGAGCAGTCGAACCCGGCGGGCGTCGTGCCGCCCCAGCGGTACGGCGTGCCCAGGCGGGACACGGCCGCGTTGATGGCGACACCAGCACGGCCGTTCGGCGAGGAGACCGGGATCGGCGGGGGTGCCGGCGCGGGAGCCGGAGCCGCGGTCGCCGGCGGTGGCGTGGCGGAGGACCCACCCGAGGTGGAGCGGCGGGGCGCCTCGGTGGTGGTCGACCGTGCCTCGGCGCGAGCGGCCTGCTGGGCCTCGGCCGCTTCGGCGGCGCGGGCTGCGGCAGCGGCAGCTGCGGCCTCACGGCGGGCCCGCTCCTGCTCGAGCGCGCTGTCGAGCTGGCTGTTCGTGGAGCTGAGCAGCGACTCTTGTCGGTCGACGCTCTCCTCGAGCTCGGCGACGACGTCGGCCTGGCGTGCCTTGGCGGCCGCGAGCTCCTTGCCGGAGCGCTCGAGCTCTGCCGACCGTGTCTCCAGATCGGTCCGGTCGCCGTCGATCTTGTCGGCCAGCTGCTGGGTGTCGCCGCGCAGCACTTCGAGCAGGACCTTGGAGTTGACGGCCTCGTTCGGGTCGCTGCCCATCGCCATGCCGTCGTAGGCACCGGCGCCGATGTAGGCCTCGACGAGGTAGTCGGTGGCCTCACCGCGGGTGGCCTCCACCTTGGCCTTCGCCTCGTCGACCGCCCGGCGGTTCTCCGACTGCTCCGCCTCGAGCTCGGCGAGCTCCTCGGAGAGCTCGAGGTACTGCTCGTTCAGCTCGGACGACCGGCGCTCCAGGTCCTCGAGCTCGTTCGCGAGCTGCTCGGCGCGTGCGCGGAGGCTCTCGACCGTCTGGGCCCCGGCACCGGAGCCGGACATGACGATCGTCGACACGAGCCCGACGGCGAGGACCGCTGCGAGCATCCGCCGGACACGACGGCCACCACGGTGCCCGCTGCCGGCCGCAGTGCCGGGCAGGAGGAGTCGTGAGGGGGGTTCGAGCGCGCGGACGGGTTCCATGACGGCGGACAGTCAACCACAGTCCGTGGTGACATTACAATCGCGTTGCGGTCCCGTGATGGATGGTCCCTCAGGAACCGGGGAGAGGCGTCACTCCCACTCGATGGTGCCGGGCGGCTTCGACGTGATGTCGTACGCCACCCGGTTGACCCCGGCCACCTCGTTGATGATGCGCGAGGCCATCGTCTCGAGCACCTCGTACGGGATGCGCGCCCAGTCGGCGGTCATCGCGTCCTCGCTCGTGACCGCACGGATGATCACGGGGTAGCCGTAGGTGCGCTCGTCACCCATGACCCCGACGGTGCGGATGTCGGGCAGGACGGCGAAGGACTGCCAGATCTCGCGTTCCAGACCGGCGATCTTGAGCTCCTCGCGCACGATCGCGTCGGCCTCTTGGAGCACGGCGACCTTGTCGGGAGTGACCTCGCCGATGATCCGCACGCCCAGGCCGGGTCCCGGGAAGGGCTGACGCCAGACGATCTCGTCCGGCAGGCCGAGCTCGGCGCCGACGGCACGCACCTCGTCCTTGAACAGCGCCCGCAGCGGCTCGACGAGCTCGAAGTCCAGGTCGTCGGGCAGCCCCCCGACGTTGTGGTGGCTCTTGATGGTCGACGCGTGCGCGGTGCCGGACTCGATGACGTCGGGGTACAACGTTCCCTGCACCAGGAACGCCGCATCCTCGACCCCGCCACGGGCGTCCTCGAACACACGGATGAACAGCTCGCCGATGGCCTTGCGCTTCTCCTCGGGCTCGGTGATGCCCGCGAGGCGCTCGAAGAACCGGTCCTCGGCACGCACGTGGATGAGCTCGATGCCCTGGTGGCGCCGGAAGGTCTCGACGACCTGGTCGCCCTCGCCCTTGCGCATGAGGCCCGTGTCGACGAAGACGCAGGTCAGCTGCGAGCCGATGGCCTTGTGCACGAGCGCTGCGGCCACCGCGGAGTCGACGCCGCCCGAGAGCCCGCAGATCGCACGGCCGGCACCCACCTGGGCGCGGATCGCCTCGACCGAGGTGTCGACGAAGTTCTCCATCGTCCAGTCCGACGACAGCCCGGCGACGTCGTGCAGGAACCGGTCCAGCAGCTGCTGGCCGTGGGGGGTGTGCACGACCTCCGGGTGGTACTGCACGCCGTAGATCTTGCGCTCGGGGTTCTCGAGCACGGCGACCGTCGCGCCCGGCGACGCCGCCGTGGCGACGAAGCCCTCGGGCACCTCGGTCACCGCGTCGAAGTGGCTCATCCACACGGTCTGGGTGTGCGCCAGATCGCCGAGCAGGAGCTCGCTCGGCGCACCCTCGATCGGGTCCATCACGGTGCGGCCGTACTCGCCCGCACCACCTCGGCCCACGGTGCCGCCCAGCTGCTGCGCAACCAGCTGCGCGCCGTAGCAGATGCCCAGGATCGGCACGCCCAGGTCGTACACGCCGGGATCGATCGCGGGCGCCCCCTCGACGTGGACCGACTTGGGCCCACCCGAGAAGATGATGGCGCTGGGCTCGCGCTCGGCGAACTGCTCGGCGCTGAGGTCGTGGGGCACGATCTCGCTGTAGACGCTGGCCTCGCGCACGCGGCGTGCGATCAGCTGGGCGTACTGGGCACCGAAGTCGACGACCAGCACCTTCTCCGCAGGGGTGGACATCACTGACCTCCGGGTCGCACCGCAGGTGGCGCCGACACCATGAGGTCGGCCTTCTGCAGCTCCTTGAGCGTGCCGTGGCCCGTGACCGCCATGGACTTGCGCACCGCACCCATCAGGTTGGTCCGACCGTCGCTGCGGTCCGAGGGGCCCTGCAGGATCTGCTCGAGCGAACCGACCGGGGCGAAGCGGCGCAGCCGTCCCCGAGGCAGGCGGCGGTGGAACGCCGACATGGACCAGGACGCACCGCCCGCAGGCGCTTCGGTCGCACGGGCCAGCGGTGAGCCGAGCATGACGCCGTCGGCGCCGCACACGACGGCTTTGGCGATGTCGCCGCCCGTGCGCATGCCGCCGTCCGCGATCACGTGCACGTACACACCGGTCTCGTCGAGGTGGCGCATGCGTGCCGCACGGGCGTCCGCGATGGCGGTCGCCTGCGGGTTGCCCACGCCGAGCACCCGATTGGTGGTCGAGGTGACGCCGGCACCGACGCCGACCAGCACGCCGGCGGCGCCGGTGCGCATGAGGTGCAGCGCCGCCTGGTAGCTGGCACATCCGCCGACCAGCACCGGGACCTCGAGGCGGCGCACCAGGTGCTTCAGGTCGAGCGGTTCGTGCGCGCCGTCGGTCACGTGCTCGGCGGACGTCACGGTCCCCTGGATCACCAGCAGGTCGGGCTCCGCACGGATGATGTGGGGCAGGAGCGACTCGGTGCTCGACGGCGTGACCGCGACGCAGACCGTCGCTCCCCCGTCGCGGATCTGCTGGACCCGCTCGCCGATCAGCTCGGGCCGCACCGGCTGCTCGTGCAGCTCGCGCAGTCGCTGCACCGCCACGTCGTCGTCGACGTCCGCCAGCTCGACGAGCGCCTCGGTCGGATCGTCGAGTCGGCACCACAGCCCCTCGAGGTGCAGCGCACCGGCGCCGCCCAGGCGACCCATCTCGATCGCGGTCGTCGGGCTGGTCACGCCGTCCATCGCCGAGGCGATGACGGGGACCTCGAACTGGTAGGCGTCGATCTGCCAGGACGTGTCGACCTCGTCCGCATCCCGGGTGCGACGCGACGGCACGATCGTGACCTCGTCCAGGGAATAGCCCCGCCGCCCGGATTTTCCGATGCCGATCTCGATCTCTGCCACGTGCTCTCTTCTCAACAGCCGACGACCCGGCGATCAGGAAGGGAGCAGTCTAGGCCCTGGGATCAACTGCGCAGTGAACGCATCAGCTGGCGGGCCATGGTGGCGTTCATCTGGTACACGACCTTGCCGGCCGCCTTGGTGGCCTGCTGCACGACACCGCCGCCCGTGGCCTCCTCGACCGTGTCCAGACCGGACACCACGGCGTCCTTGGTCGCGTCGGTGACCTTGTAGCCCATGTTGGTGAGCCCCTTGACCACGTCGGACTGGGCGATCGGCTCCGGTGCCGCGGACGCGATGATCCGCAGGGCTTCCTTCGTGAGCTCGGCACCCTGGTTGACGGCCTCGACCGCGGTGAGCGCGGACTCCTCCTGGCCGTCCACCGAGGCGAGCCATCGCCGCACCTTCACGACCAGCTCGCCGTGCGTCTCGCCATCGAAGGTCAGCTCCGGCATGGATCCAACCTACTCCGGGTCGGCATCCGTCCCGGTGCGGACCTCGTCGAGGATCAGCCGGGACGCACGGTCGTAGGTCAGGTAGCTCCATGCCCAGTTGACCATCACGTTCACCCGGTTGCGGAACCCCACCAGCATCACCAGGTGCAGCAGCAGCCACGACCACCACCCGGCCAGGCCGCGCAGACGGACGCCGCCGGGCAGCTGCGCCACGGCTGCGTGGCGCCCGATGGTCGCCATCGAGCCGCGGTCGCGGTAGCGGAACACGCGGGGCGCCTGGCCCTGCAGCGTGCGCAGGATGTTGGCGGCCACCAGCGCACCGCCCTGCATCGCCACCGGTGCCACCTGGGGCAGCAGGTCGCCGTCGCCGTCGGTCGCCGCGGCGAGATCCCCGATCACGGCGATCTCCGGGTGACCCGGCACGCTCAGGTCCGCCTCGACCACGACCCGGCCGCCGCGCGTCACCGCACCGTCGCCGAGCTGGTCCGCGAGCACCCGCGCCAGCGGGCTGGCCGTCACGCCCGCGGTCCAGACGAGGGTCGCGGCGGGGATCACCCGTCCGTCGGAGAGCTCGACGACCTTGCCGTCGGCGGACGCGACACCGGCGCCGTGCACGACCTCCACGCCGCGAGCGGCGAGCGTCCGGCGTGCGCTCTCGGACAGCGACGGGGCGAACGCGCCGAGCAGGCGGTCCGACGGCTCGATGAGGACCACGCGGGCACGGCGCACGTCCAGGGTCGGGAAGTCGCGTGTCAGCACGCGTTCGAACAGCTCGATGAGCCCACCCGCGAGCTCCACGCCCGTCGGGCCACCGCCGGCGATGACCACCGTCAGCGCGCCCTCGTCGATCAGGGTGTGGTCGACGGTCGCCCGCTCGAACTGTCGCAACACGTGGGAGCGCAGCGCCATGGAGTCCGCGATGGTCTTGAGTCCGAAGGAGTGCTCCGCCACGCCCGGGATGCCGTAGGTCGCGGTGACCGCACCGGCGGCGAGCACCAAGTGGTCGTAGTCGAGCGGTGGCCCGTCGTCGAGCACGACCCGCTGGCGGTCCACGTCGATCGAGGTGACCCGACCCAGGCGGACGTCGGTGTTGCGGTGCCGTGCGACGATCCCTCGGACGGGGTGCGCGATGTCGTCGGCGTCGAGGCCCGCAGTCGCCACCTGGTACAGCAGCGGCTGGAAGGTGTGGAAGTTGTTCGCGTCCACCAGCACGACGTCGACCGGTGCGCCGGCGAGCCCCTTCGCGACCGCCAAACCACCGAAGCCCGCTCCCACGACGACCACGCGATGGCGATGATGCATGGCGCCGACGCTAGGCCCGTCCGCGGCCGTCGTCAGCTCGATTCTCGTGCGATCTCGGGCGCTCCGGCGCCGCCGATGCGGACCACACCCGCCGACTAGACTTCCCCCATGGCGCCCCCTCCTCGCGATTCCACGGACCTGGACACCCCGGAACCCACGCTGGAGGGCTACGACCCGCTCCAGCGTTTCGGCCAGATGGGGCTGACGTTCGACGACGTCTGCCTGGTCCCCGCTGCCTCCGACGTCGTGCCCGCGCAGGTGTCCACGTCGACGATGGTGACGTCCGAGATCGAGCTGGCCATCCCGTTGATGTCGGCCGCGATGGACACCGTCACCGAGGCGCGCCTGGCGATCGCGATCGCCCGTGAGGGTGGCCTCGGCGTGGTCCACCGCAACCTCTCGATCGAGGACCAGGTCACCGAGGTCGACAAGGTCAAGCGGTCGGAGTCCGGCATGATCGTCGATCCCGTCACCCTGGGTCCCGACGACCTGGTCGGCTCGGCACTCGACCTCATGTCGAAGTTCCGCATCTCGGGTGTGCCGATCGTCGAGGGCGACCAGCGACTGGTCGGCATCCTCACCAACCGCGACCTGCGCTTCGAGGACGACCCCAATCGCCCCATCCGAGAGGTCATGACGTCCGAGGGGCTCGTCACCGCTCCCCAGGGCACCACGCTCGAGGAGGCCCAGACCATCCTCGGTCGTCACCGCATCGAGAAGCTGCCGGTGGTCGACGACGAGGGGCGCATCACCGGGCTCATCACGGTCAAGGACATCAACAAGAAGATCAAGTACCCGAACGCCACCAAGGATGGGCAGGGCCGCCTCCGCTGCGCTGCGGCGGTCGGCGTGGGCGACGACGCGCTGGAGCGTGCCCAGGCGCTCGTCGCGTCGGGTGTCGACCTGCTCGTGGTCGACACCGCACACGGCCACTCGGCCGGTGTGCTCGAGGTCGTCACCAAGATCAAGGCCAACCTCTCGGTCGCCGTGGCGGCCGGCAACATCGCGACCGGCGGCGCGGCACGGGCACTCATCGATGCCGGGGCCGATGCGGTCAAGGTCGGCGTCGGGCCGGGCTCCATCTGCACCACCCGCATCGTGGCCGGCGTGGGTGTGCCGCAGCTGACCGCCATCAACGAGTGCGCCGTGGTCGCCGCCGCCCACAACGTCGGGCTCATAGCGGACGGCGGTGTGCGCTACTCCGGCGACATCGCGAAGGCGATCGGTGCCGGCGCCGACGTGGTCATGGTCGGCAGCCTGCTCGCCGGCGTCGACGAGACCCCGGGCGAGATCGTCCTGTCCAAGGGCGAGCGCTACAAGGCGTACCGCGGCATGGGGTCGCTCGGCGCCATGAACGACCGCTCGTTCTCCAAGGACCGGTACTTCCAGGGCGAGGTCGAGGTCACCGACAAGGTCGTGCCCGAGGGCGTCGAGGGACGTGTGCCCTACAAGGGCCCCGCCGGCAAGATCCTCTACCAGCTGACCGGCGGCCTGCGCTCGGCCATGGGCTACTGCGGTGCGCACACCATCGGTGAGCTCCAGCGAGATGCGCGCTTCGTGCGCATGAGCCCCGCCGGCCTGCGCGAAGCGCATCCCCACGACGTGACGATCACCGCCGAGGCGCCCAACTACTGGATGTAGGTCCGTCTCCGGCGCGTGGACGGGTCGCCCTCAGACCGGACAGGGGTTGGCGTGCGCCTGCGGGCTCCCGTTCGGGCAGGTCGTCTCGCCCCACTTGATGTTCGACAGGTTGGCGCCCGACACGTTGGCGCCTGTCAGGTTCGCGCCCGTCAGGTTCGCGTACGACAGGTCGGCACCGGTCAGGTTGGCGCCCTTCAGGTTGGCGTGCGACAGGTTGATGCCCGACATGTCGGCGTGCGACAGGTTCGCGCCGGCCAGGTTGGCCCACGCCAGGTCGGCGAGCCCGAGGTTGGCGCTCGACAGGTTGGCGCTCGGCAGGTTGGCGTCCGAGAGGTCGCAGCGGTACCAGTTCACCCCTGGGGCCGGCGGAGCACTGCAGTTTCCGGACTGCATGCCGCCGACGCTGTCGATGAAGAGGCTGACGGTGCGGAAGCTCGCCGGCGGTTCACGATGCGGCGTCGCCGTCAGGCCAGGGATCTGCTCCGAATGGTCCTCACCATCGACGATCTCGGCGGTGAACGAGAGCGTGTTCCCGTCCAGCACCGGATCGAACAACGTCACCACGAACGAGTCCGACTCCCCCGACGGCTCGTGCTCGACCAGCACCGCGTTCGGTGCCGAGTCCTCGAACATCGACGGCCACTCCTGCACGAACCGATCGGCGGGTACGACCGCTGCGTCACGGTCGGGGCGGTCGGTGAACGCCGTCACGCCCGGATCGATGCCGCTCAACGTGAGGGTCTGGGTGCCGTCCGCGTCGGTGCTGAACGTGCCGCCGGTCGAGGTCACGGTGAACAACCAACTCGGCGCCTCGGCGGTCGTGTCGGCCGCCGCGTCGTCGGGTGAGTCGGTGGTCGCAGCCGTCGTCTCGGCGGACGTATCGGCCACCGGATCGCCCACGGGCTCCGCCGTCGTGTCGCCACTCGAACACGCCACCGCCATCGACGCGACTGCGGCCAGGCAGGCCAGAGCAGCCATGCGGCCTCGTCCGATCGTGGTCATCGTGCTCCCTCCGGCGTCCACCCCATGTGGCCCGTCGGGTTCGTATCGGCACGCTCGCCCGAGCCCGTGAACGTTTCTCGTTCCGGCCCGCTGGCCGACGTGCCCAGCACGTAGTGCCCTGTCGCTCGTCCCGGCTCCGTCGCCCGTACCGTCGAGGGCACGGAGCAGCGAATCAGCCTGGTCACGTTGGGGGTCACCGATCTGGAGCGCGCACGCCGCTTCTACGACGCGTTCGGCTGGACAGACCTTCCGATCGGCGCGCTTCGGTGTCACACCCCGCTCGTAGCTTGGGCCCATGTTCGGAGTGGCTGGGGAGCCGTTGGACGAGGCGTCTGCTGCGGGTGTGGCGGCGGCAGGTTCGGTGTTGGCGACGATGGCGTCGTTGCCCGCGGCGGTGCTGTCGGACGGACAGTTGGCGGAGTCGACGTTGGCGTTGGAACACGCCCGCCGATTCTTGGACGCCGCCGAGTTGGCGTGCGTCGCCGAGTTGGATCGTCGTGGGGTGACCGAGGAACGGTTCGGGCAACGCACGACCGCCTGGTTGGCGGCCGAAGCGAAGCTGCCCCGCTCGGTCGCCGCGGCCCGGGTGGGCACGGCGAAGAAGCTGGCGGGGGTGTTGGCGCCGGTCGGCGAGGCGTTGGCCGAGGGGCGCATCGGGTTCGACCACGCCCGGGTGTTCGCCGGCGCAGCGAACCCGCGTGTCGCCGAGGCACTCGCGGTGTTGGTCGACGAGGTGTGCGACCTGGCCGACGCGGCGACGTTCGACCGTTGGCAGGCCGAGGTGCGCGGTCTGGCCGAGCAGCTCGACGCGGACGGCGGACACGACCCAGCGGGTGATCTGCCCGACCCGCGGCTGCGCGCATCGAGGGTCGGTGACGTGACCGTCATCGACGGGCAACTCGTCGGCGACGGCGCCCACCTCGCACAGACCGCCCTCGACCAACTCGCCGATGAGCTGTTCCGCCGCCACACCTGCGACGCACAGCACACCGGCGACCCGGTGCCGAGCCGGCCCCAGCTGTTGGCCGAAGCGTTCGTCGAGCTGTGTCGCCGCGGCCTCGCGGTCGAGCTCCACACGTCACGCCCGCCACGCACAGAAGCCACCGTCGTCATCAACGCAGCAGAGCCCGACCGGGTCCTCGACGACACCGGCACCCGGCTGCACGACACCACCGTGCTGCTCTGCGACCCGGTCCTGCGTCCCATCATCACCACGTTCACGTCGGTGCCGCTGGCGATGGGCCGGGACCGTCGCTTTGCCACACCCGCACAGACCCGCACCGTGAACCTGCGCGACGGCGGATGCGTGTTCCCAGGATGCGACTCCCCCGCCGCGTGGAACGACATCCACCACGGCGACGAATGGGGCAGCGGCGGCCACACGAACACCGACCGCATGTGCGGCCTCTGCCGGTTCCATCACCGCGTCGCTCACCGACCCGGCTGGACCCTCGACATCCAACCTGACGGCTGGACCCACTGGACCCGCCCCGACGGCACCACCTTCTGGGGCCAACAACACCAACATCAACGACAACAACCCCCACAAGGCCAACCCCCACCCGACACCAGCTGAACCGGCCCGACCGTCGTGGCGGCACCGACGCAACGGCCTGTCGCGTGTCGCCTGTCGCGCAACCATCGAGGAGACCAGGGCCGCCGCACCAGTCCGGACGGCCCGATCCCTCGCGCGTGCCGGCGACCCGTCGCGAGGGTGCGCCCCGCGCGGTGACGGCACGGGCGAATCGCCGTCCCGACCGTCAGACGGCGGTCGCAGCGACGGCCCCGTGGGGGCGTCGGCCCGGTTCCGGCACACCGGGCCGCTGCAGGCGCTCGACCTCGACGAAGCCAGCACCCTCGAGTCGAGCGGCGAGCTCGTCGACGGGCCAGGTATGAGCAGTGACGACTGCGTGGTCGAACGCAGCCGCCTCATCGCCGACGAAGCATCCGACGACGAGTCGGCCCCCGGCCCGCAGGACACGCCGGAGCTCGATCAGCACGTCATCGAACTCATCGGGCCCGAGGTGGATCAGCGAGTACCACGCCAGGATCCCGCCGCACGCGGCATCGGGCAAGGGCAGATGGCGCATCGAGGCCTGCAGGTAGGAGCCATCGGGGTGCGCCGAACGGGCATGGTCGATGAAGACCGGCACCAGATCGATGGCCACCACGTCGACGCCGAGTGCGCCCAGATGACCGGTGAGGTGCCCCGGGCCACAGCCCACGTCGAGCACGACACCACTCCGCTCGACGAGGTGTCTGCCGATCATCGCCAGGTCGTCCGGGTGCACCGAGTCCGTGCTCGCGAACAGCTCGACGTACTGGTCCGCCATCCGGCCGTAGGCCGTGCTCACCTCGGCCGCGCTCACCTCGGACGAACCCACCTCGACCGTCTCAGACGACGTTGCCCAGACCGTGCTCGTCGAGCTGGAACGGGATCATGTCCACCCCGCGGGCGGGATCCAGGTCGGTGAGCCCGCCGGGGTCGGTGCCGGTCAGCAGGGCGAGCAGCTGACGCAGCAGCGCCGCGGTCGCGCCCCAGACGGTGTCACCGACCAGGTCGAAGAAGTACACCGGCCGGGACTGCTCGCCCTCGCCCCACCGCTCCTCGCGGAACACGCCAGGGGCCATGAGCTCCGACAGCGGCACGTGCAGCACCGCCTCGACCTCGGCCGGGTTGCGACCGAGCTCGGGTCGCTCCGGGAGCAGGCCGACCACCGGCACGATGTACGCACGGCGGGTGACGGTCGTCAGGTGGTCGAGCTCGCCGAGCGGCTCGACGAGCGACGGGTCGAGGAAGACCTCCTCCTGGGCTTCGCGCAGCGCGGCCTGCAGGTGGGTCTCCCCCGGTTCGGCGCGACCGCCGGGGAAGCTGACCTCGCCCTTGTGCGTGCGCAGCGTCTTGGCCCGACGCGTCAGCACCACGTGCAGCTCACCGTCGTGCTCGTACAGCGCGATCAGCACCGCGGACGGCGACGCACCGAGCTCCGCCACCGGCGACGGCAGACCGGTCCGCTGGGCCGGCACGGCCTCGCGCACGCGATCGGGCACGATCAGCCCGGACGTCGCCCCCAGCTGCGACCACGGGGCAGGTCGGCCGGGCGTCCACAACGCCGGACGAGGGATGACCTGCGGACCGCCACGCCCGTCCGACGCGGCGCCAGGACCGGCGTCCTGGGAGCTCACCCCTCGGGCGAGGCCTGCGCGACGAGGGCCTCGAGCAGCTCGCGCAGTCCACCGGTCTTCAGGTTGCTCATCACCCGACCCGGCGTGTTCGCACCGGACTCCCACTCCATCCAGTCGGCGAGCAGCTTGACGGGATCGGGAGCGGGTCGGGGGTCCATGTCGGAGATGGTACCGGTCAGCCCGGCGGCGCCGTCAGTCGTCGACCGTCACCGACCGCCGCGATCCAGGCCCATCGGGTTGGGGAACGGCAGCACTCCTGCATCCAGGACCAGTCGGGCCAGCGGAGCCAGCAGCTCGGTCACCTGCTCGAGATCGGCGCCGAGGTACGAGTCGGCGGCGAGCTCGTCGGTCCGACGCTCCAGGTCGGTGTGCAGCCCACGCCCGTCGCTGGTGACGGCGCCCGTCTCGTCGAGCAGGCCGCGGGCGTGCAGCCGCTCGATCGCGGCCGACCACTCGAGCTCGGTCCACGCCCTGGTGTCGCGGAGGATCGACGGATCGAGCCCCAGCCGAGCGGTGACGAGCACGTTCACCTCACAGCCGTCGAGCCCCGCGCCGACGATCAGAGCGACGTGGGCGTCGCCGCGATGCTCTCGCAGCGTCGTGGCCAGCTGCCAGAGCCGTGCGATCGGTGTGTCGGGCAGCTCGAGGTCGAGGTTCGCTCCACCGAGGGGGCGACCGCACGGGTCGAGTTCCGCGACGACCGGCCCGAGTGCGTCGGCAGCGGCGGCGGCACGGGTCGCGTCGATGCCGCACCGTTCGAGCGCGTCGACCGCACCACGGGAGCGTGCCAGGAGCAGCGCGTCGGGCGAGGCGTACGACCAGGCGTCCGGCAACGCCCGCCGGACCCGAGCTGGTGAGAAGTTGCAGCAGACCGCCGTGGCGGCGGCGGGACCGATCGGTCCCAGCGGCGCCAGACGGGCTGCGAAGTAGCCCATCCAGAACCCCTTCACCCCGCTCGCGCCGATCGCCGCATGCGAGTCGGGGGCGAAGTACGTCACGGCATGGATCGTCTCGGCGACGTTCCACAGCCGCCGGGCAGGTGCGACGCTCGACATGGCCGAACGCTACTTCCGGGCGGACGCGACGGAGGGGCCGGACCGATGGCCCGACCCCTCCGTTCGTACTCGGTGAGCGTGTGCTCACCTCCCCGGAGGGAGGGTCACATCATGCCGCCCATGCCGCCCATGCCGCCCATGTCGGGCATGCCGCCGCCGGCGCCGCCCTCTTCAGGCTTGTCGGCGATCAGGCACTCGGTGGTCAGCAGGAGGCTGGCGATCGACGCTGCGTTCTGCAGCGCTGCACGGGTCACCTTGGCGGGGTCGATGACGCCCGCCTTGAGGAGGTCCTCGAACTCGCCGGTGGAGGCGTTGAAGCCGATGTTGCCGGTCTCACGCTCCAGCTGCTGCACGATGACCGCACCCTCGAGGCCGGCGTTGTCCGCGATCATGCGGGCCGGGGCGTCGAGGCTGTTGAGCACGATGCGAGCGCCGGTGCGCTCGTCGCCCTCGAGGCTCTCGACCGAAGCAGCGACGGCTGCCTTGGCACGCACGAGGGCGGTGCCGCCACCGGCGACGATGCCTTCCTCGATCGCTGCACGGGTCGCCGAGAGGGCGTCCTCGATGCGGTGCTTCTTCTCCTTGAGCTCCACCTCGGTGGCGGCGCCGACCTTGACGACGGCCACGCCGCCGGACAGCTTCGCCAGACGCTCCTGGAGCTTCTCGCGGTCCCAGTCCGAGTCGGTGTTGTCGATCTCGGCCTTGATCTGGGCGACACGACCGGCGACGTCGTCGGCGGAGCCGGCGCCCTCGATCACGGTGGTGAGGTCCTTGGTGACGACGACCTTGCGAGCGGAGCCCAGCAGGTCGAGCGTGGCGGAGTCGAGCTTGAGCCCGACCTCCTCGGCGATGACCTGGCCGCCGGTCAGGACGGCGAGGTCCTGCAGCATGGCCTTGCGGCGCTCACCGAACCCGGGGGCCTTGACGGCGACCGAGTTGAAGGTGCCACGGATCTTGTTGACGACCAGGGTGGCCAGGGCCTCGCCCTCGACGTCCTCGGCGATGATCAGCAGCGGCTTGCCGGACTGCATGACCTTCTCGAGCACGGGCAGGAGGTCCTGCACCGAGGAGACCTTCGAGTTGAACAGCAGGATGTACGGATCGTCGAGAACCGCTTCCTGACGCTCGGCGTCGGTCACGAAGTAGGGCGACAGGTAGCCCTTGTCGAACTGCATGCCCTCGGTGAAGTCGAGGTCGATGCCGAAGGTGTTCGACTCCTCGACGGTCACGACGCCGTCCTTGCCGACCTTGTCGATCGCGTCGGCGATGACCTCGCCGATCGAGGCGTCGGCTGCGGAGATGGCAGCGACCTGGGCGATCTCGGACTTCTCGTCGATCTCCTTGGCCAGCTCGGCGATGGAGCCGACGGCTGCGCCGACGGCGGACTCGATGCCGCGCTTCACGCCCATCGGGTTCGCGCCGGCGGCCACGTTGCGGAGGCCCTCACGGACCAGCGCCTGGGCCAGCACGGTGGCGGTGGTGGTGCCGTCACCGGCGATGTCGTTGGTCTTGGTGGCGACTTCCTTGACCAGCTGGGCACCCATGTTCTCGAAGGGGTCCTCGAGCTCGATCTCACGGGCGATGGACACGCCGTCGTTCGTGATCGTCGGGGCACCGAACTTCTTGTCGAGCACCACGTTGCGGCCCTTGGGACCGATCGTGACCTTGACGGCGTCAGCCAGCTTGTTGACGCCGGCCTCGAGGGAGCGACGAGCTTCGTCGTCGAACTTCAGGATCTTGGACATGTGTTCTCTTCTCGTTCGTTGTCGTTCGTGGACGGACTGGACTCAGGACGTCACTTGATGGTCGCGAGGATGTCGCGACCGGCGAGGATGAGGACGTCCTCGCCCTCGACGGTGATCTCGGTGCCGCCGTACTTCGAGTAGACGACGGTGTCGCCCACGTTGATGTCGAGGGGGATGAGGTCACCGGTCTCGGAGCGACGGCCGGGGCCGACGGCGAGGACCTCTCCCTGCTGGGGCTTCTCCTTGGCGGAGTCGGGGATGACGAGACCACTGGCGGTCTTCTCCTCGGCCTCGGCCGGCCGGACGACGATGCGGTCCTCGAGGGGCTGGATACTCATGCTGGATTGCCTCCGTTGGCATTGGCACTCGGGATTGACGAGTGCCAACTCTAGCAGTCGGTCGAACCGAGTGCTAACCGTCCGCGATGGCCGTTCTGCGAACTCCCGGTGACGCACCGGCGCAGCGTCATGGCACCCGCTCCGGCGCTCCGACGGAAGCTCGGGAGCGGGCAGCTCCGATGCCGGGAGTCAGCGCAGCGTCGGCAGGCGCAGGTTGGGATCGGCGCCGCAGTCGAGCGGCGTCGGCCCGTCCATCGCCAGGCGGTACCAGCCGGCCGAGGCGATCATGGCAGCGTTGTCGGTGCACATGGAACGGCTCGGCAGGAACCCGTGCAGGCCGTCCGTGGCGCACGCCCCGAGGAACTGCTCGCGCAGCAGCGAGTTCGCCGCCACTCCCCCGCCGAGCGCCAGCGCCGTCGCGCCCACCTCGACCGCAGCGCGTCGCGCCTTGGTGACGAGCACGTCGACGACCGCCGCCTGGAAGCTCGCGGCCACGTCGGCGGTATCGACGTCGGGGTGCTTGCGCACGTGGTTCACCACCGCGGTCTTGAGCCCGCTGAAGGAGAAGTCCAGCCCGTCGTCCATCATCGAACGCGGGAACCGGATCGCCTCGGGGTCACCGGTCAGGGCCTCGTGGTCGATGGCCGGACCACCCGGATAGCCGAGCCCGAGGAACCTGGCGACCTTGTCGAACGCCTCGCCGGCAGCGTCGTCGAGCGTCTGGCCGAGCAACCGGTAGCGGCCGTGGCCCTCCATGCTCACCAACATGGTGTGGCCGCCCGAGACCAGCAGGACCACGAGGGGGAACGTCAGCTCCGGATCCTCGAGGAACGCCGCGTAGAGGTGCGCCTCGAGGTGGTTGACCGACACGAACGGCACGTCCCAGGTGAGCGCGAGCGCCTTGGCCGCCGACACGCCGACCAGCAGCGCGCCGATGAGCCCCGGGCCCGTCGTCGCCGCGACCGCATCGATCCGGTTGCCGTCCATGCCGGCCTCGACGAGCGCCCGGGCGGTCACGGGGATGATCAGCTCGTTGTGGGCGCGGCTCGCGATCTCGGGGACCACGCCGCCGTAGCGGGCGTGCAGGTCGACCTGCGACGACACCACCGACGACACGACGTCGCTGCCGCCACGCACGACCGCCGCCGCGGTCTCGTCGCAGGAGGTCTCGATGCCCAGCACCGTGGTCGTCGGACCGACGGTCGTCGCGCCCGCCCGCTCGTTGCCCACCGGGTCATTGCCCACCGGGTCATTGCCCATCGGGTCGGTGCTCATCCGGTCACCACCCATCCGGTCGCCTCCGCGCGCAGCGCACACGGCAGCGTCGCCTCGATGCCGGCCAACCGCTCGGCGTAGTCCTCGGTGTCGATGTCGTGGGCCCACATGATCAGACCGTCCTCGCCGACGTCCTGGTAGTAGTTGCGTCGGATGCCGCCCGGTGCGAAACCGAACCGGCGGTAGAGCTCCTGCGCGGCGGTGTTCGACATCCGCACCTCGAGGGTGATCGAGGACAGGTCCAGCTCCACCGCGCGACGCATGGTCACGAGCATCATGCGCGCCGCGATGGCACGGCGCCGACGTTCGGGGTGCACGGCGATGTTGGTGATGTGGCCCTCGTCGCCGGTGAGCATGAGCCCGCAGAAGCCCGCCACCTCGTGGCCGTCGAGCGCGACGACGTAGCTCCGGCTCGTCGGCATGCGCAGCTCGCCCATGAACAGCCCCATCGACCACGGCCGATGGTTCGTGCGCTCCTCGATCGCCATGACCCCACGGAGGTGCCGCCGGCGCATGGGCACGACGACGATGCCGTCGACGTCGACACGGGTGGCGCCCTCAGGGGTCGCGCTCACGCCGAGTCCCTCGTGGACCAGTTGATCTCCGCGTCGGGTCGACGCAGGTACACCGGTGCGATCTCGTCGATCTGGCGGTAGTCCTCCCGCAACGCCTGTGCGTGCGCCAGCTGGACCAGCGACGCCGCGGACGGGTGGCTGTTGCCGGCATCCACGATCTCGACGCGGGCCAGCCCGTCGAAGTCCTCGCGGTAGCGGTGCGCGCCGTCGCCGACGAGCAGCGCCTCCTCGCCCGTCGCGAGCAGCTCGGACGCGAGGTCGTCGGGTGACCCGACGGTGTGCTCCGAGATGCGCTGCACGCCGCCGGGCACCTGTCGGTAGAAGGCGTAGAACAGCTCGCCCCGACGGGCATCGATCGCGGCCACGATCAGCCGCGGGCTGAACCGCACCGGAAAGGCCAGCAGGTCGAGGCTCGACACCCCGATCATCGGGACCCTCAACGCGAACGCGATCGCCTTGGCGCTGGCGATGCCCACGCGGAGCCCGGTGAACAGGCCCGGCCCGACGTCGACCGCCACCAGCCCGATCTCGGACAGCTCGATCTGGGCCTGGGAGCAGATGAAGTCGATCGCCGGGGTGAGGTTCTCCGCGTGGCGCTTGCCCTTGGCGGAGTGCGTGGACGCGAGCACCCCCTCGTGACCGCCGATCGCGCAGCCGACCTGCACCGTCGAGGACTCGATGCCCAGGATCAGCATGCGCCGGCGCCGTCCTCGCCCGGCGCGAGCGTGTCGTCGGCCACGGGCCCGGCGCCCTGCGCGGCCCAGGCCCCGAGGGCGATCGACAGTGCCCGCATGCGCGCCTGCCACTGCGGGCCCACCGGTCGCAGCTCGAGCGCGCGGTCGTCGGCCTCGTCGCCGAAGGTGATGCGGACCTCGAGGTAGTCACGTGGCAGCGCGCTGGTGATCGTGTCGCCCCACTCGATCAGCGTGACGGAGCCCTCGTCGAGCAGCTCCGAGAGGCCGAGGTCGAGCGCCTCGTCGATCTGCTCCAGCCGGTAGACGTCCAGGTGGTTGAGGTCGAGGCGACCGGTGTAGCCCTGCACCAGCGCGAAGGTCGGGCTGGTGATCTGCTCGTCGATGCCGAGCCCTGCGCCGAACCCCTGGGTGAAGGCCGTCTTGCCGGCGCCGAGGTCCCCCACGAGCAGCAGCAGGTCGCCCGGGCGGGCGAGCTCGGCGACGGCGCCGGCGAGCGCACGCGTCTGGTCCACCGACGTGGTGCGGGTCTGCAGCGGGCTCGGACTCATCGTGGACCGAGCCTACCGACCGGACCCGATGCTCCGGATCGCTCGGTCCACCGCCGTCATGGCGAGCAGGCGGACCTGATCCGGGTGCGCCGACACGACGCCGGTCGCAGCGGCGACGAACGCGTCGCCGTCGACGCTCGAGTGCGGCGGGGTGATCGCCCGGGCGAGCCCGTCGTGCGCCGCACGGGCGACGTGGCGGCACCCGACCTTGTCGAGCACCGCATTGGTGACGAGGACCCCGATGGTCGTGTTGGTCCCGGAGGGGTCGTCGGCGGTGGCCTCCGCGACGAGCGCGAGGTCGGGGTGCGGGAGGTGGTGCGCGCCTGCACCGACCACGTCCCCCCACGGGTTCACCGCGATCAGGGCCGCGACCACCAGGTCGTCGCGTCGTTCCACCGCACCGACGAGCCCCCCGGCCACGGTGACGTCGATGCCGCGCCAGTTCCCGACGGTGCACCCGGTGCCGGCTCCGATGCTGCCGAGGGACTCCTGGGGCGCCGCCTCGCACGCGGCACGTCCAGCTGCGGCATCGGGTCGCACCGAGGCGTCCCCGACGGCCAGGTCGAACAGCGACATGCCCACGACGATCGGGACGCGGCCAGCCGGCGTCGGGTATCCCCGGCCGTGCTGTTCGCACCACTCCATGGCACCGTGCGCTGCCGCCAGGCCGAACGCCGAGCCGCCCGAGAGCACGACGGCATCGATGCGCTGCACCGAGGCCATCGGGTCGAGCACCTCGAACTCGCGGGTCGCCGGCGCTGCGCCCCGGACCTCGCCGGACGCCACGACCGGCGGGTTGAACAGGATCGCGGTGCACCCCGTGCGCGCGGCGTGGTCGCTCCAGTGCCCGACCGAGACCCCCGGCACCTCCCAGATCACCCAGGCACCTGCCGGATCATCGGCGTGTCATGGCGGGGACCTCCCCGCCCGAGGTGGTCGGTGGCGTGGTCGGCGACGGCGCCGACGGGTCGGTCGCAGGCCGGACGACCTCTCGCGGCAGCCGCACGCTGAACCCGCAGATGACCTCGTACGGGATCGTCTCGAGCCGCTCCGCCCATTCCTGCGCGGAGATCCGCTCGTCGCCCTGCGCGCCCAGCAGCACGACCGGGTCACCGGGACGCACCGGAGGGCCGTCGGTCACCTCGACGATCAGCTGGTCCATGGTGACGACGCCGCGGATCGGGCGACGCACCCCGCCGATCAGCACCTGTCCGCCTGCCGTGCCGAGCCGGCGCGGCACGCCGTCGGCGTAGCCGAGCGGGACGACCGCCACCGTCGCCGGCCGATCGAACACGTGGCGCAGCCCGTAGCTCACCCCGTCGCCGGCCTCGAGCTGCTTGACCAGGGTCACCTCGGCGCGCAGCGACATGGCGGGCTCCAGCTGCACCGTGTCCGCCAGCTCCGCCGCCGGTGCGACGCCGTACAACGCGATCCCGATGCGGACCAGGTCGTAGCGGGCCCGGGGATGGGCGAGGGCACCTGCAGAGTTGGCGGCGTGGCGCAGGCCCGGGTCGATCCGGTGCTGCACCATCTCGGCGAGCACCCGCTCGAAGCGGTCGAGCTGCTCGTCGGTCTCCGGTCGCTGCGGCTCATCCGCCACCGCCAGGTGCGTGAACGTGCCGCCGAGCTCCAGCTCGGCCGACTGCGCGATCCGCGTGGCGACGGGCACCACGTCGACGGGATGGGCCCCGACGCGGTGCATGCCCGTGTCGACCTTGAGGTGCACCGACCACCGACCCGCGTCGGGTCGTTCCTGGACCGCGGCGATCGCCGAGTCGACGCCCTCGTGGGTGTAGAGCGTGGGGGTGAGCGCGGCGTCGAGTGCCTCGGCCATGACGTCGGGCGGCGGCTCGGAGAGCACGAGCACGGGCACGTCGATGCCGGCGTCGCGCAGGACGTGGCCCTCCTCGACCAGGGCCACGGCGAGCCACGACGCACCGCCGGCGAGCGCGGCGCGTGCCACCTCGACCGAGCCGTGCCCGTAGCCGTCCGCCTTGACCACGGCGCACAACGCAGGCCCGTCGACCAGCGACCGCAGGGTGGCGGCGTTGGCGGTGACGGCGCCGGGATCGACGGCGATGAGGGCGTGGCGAGGCATCGTCGCGAGGTTACGCGGTCCTGACGCGCCCCCCGTCGAGGGCCCCGGGCGTCGACGACTCGACGACCGCTGGCCGGCGACCGGCGGCGGATCGGCGCGGGGCGGGGTCAGGTCGGGTCACGTCAGGGCGACTCGGACCGGTCCTCGGCCAGGGTCGCCGCGACCAGCGCGTTCGCGTGGCCGTGGCCCATGCCGTGCTCGTCCTTGAGCCACCCGACGAGCTCCATGTGACGCTCCAGCTCGCTCGAGCGGATCATCTCCTGCCACTCGGGGACGGGTCTGCCGTACTTCTCCTCGATGGAGGGGAAGTAGGAAGCCGGGCCCTTCACACGTCCGTCGTCGTTCGTCGCCATGGGTGCACCGTACCGAGCGGCACGGAGGCTCGGCTTCTCCGGAACTGCTCGGCTCAGCCCCCGAGCAGGTCCTGCCACACGAGCGGGACCAGGTCCGCCAGATCCGACGCGACCAACCCCCGCGAGGGCCCGAGCTGCGCAGCCCGCCCGTGCAGGTGCGCCGCGGCCGCTGCGGCCTGCAGAGGCGCGACGCCGAGCGCGAGGTGCGCCGCGACCAGGCCGGTGAGCACGTCGCCGGTGCCGGCGGTCGCCAGTCGTTCGTCGCCCGCCCGGACCAGGAGGCAGTCGCCCGCGGGATCCGCCACGACGGTCGTGGGGCCCTTCAGCAGCACCGTGGCGCCGGTGTCGACGGCCAGCTCGCGGGCCGCACCGATGCGGTCGGGTCCGGGGGCGTGGCCGCTGAGCCGGGCGTACTCACCGTCGTGGGGTGTCAGCACCGTCGGCGACGGACGCTCGGCGACGATCGGGCCGGCCTCGGTGCCGAGCAGGCCCAGCGCGTCGCCGTCCACCACCAGGGGCCGGTCGGCGGCCGCCACGAGCCGTCGGACCTCGGCGGCGGTCGTGTCGGCGCGACCGAGTCCGGGGCCGATCGCCAACGCCGCGAATCGCGCCGTGTCGGCGAGCACCTCGCTCGACCAGCCCTCCTCCGCCACGGGGTGCGACACCGCCTCGATCGGTGCGCCCGGCCCTTCGACACCGGGGCTCGAGAGGCGCAGGTACCCGGCGCCGCCGCGCAACGCGGCCATCGCGGCGAGCCGTGCCGCGCCGGGCATGTCCGGCGATCCGGCGATCAGCCAGACGGCGTGGCGCCACTTGTGGTCATCGGCCGCGCGACCGGGCACCCAGGCGACGACGTCCTCGTCGGCGACCAGGTGGATCGATGCCGAGGACACGTCGAGGCCGATGTCGGCCAGCTCGACGTGGCCGCAGTGGTCGGGGCCGTCGGCCATCACCACCCCCGGCTTGAGGGCGGCGAACGTGACGGTGGCGACCGCATGGGCGGGACGGCCCGAGCGGGTGCCGTCGAGCCCCGAGATGCCCGAGGGGATGTCGACCGCGAGCACCGGCGCGCCGTCGGTGTCCGGGAACGTGTACTCGCCCCGGAACCCCGTGCCGAACGCCGCGTCGATCACCAGGTCCGACGGCGCCAGGACCGCAGGGGCCTCCAGCGCATCGACGACGCCGACCCGCACGCCCCTGGCCGCGAGCAGGTCGGCGGCGACCCGTCCGTCCCACCCGTTGTTCCCCGGCCCCGCGACCACCACGACCCGACGCCCGTAGGTGCCGCCCAGGAGGTCGAGCGCGGCACGGACGACAGCACCCGCGGCGCGCTGCACGAGCACCTCGACCGGCTCGGGGGCCGATCGGTCGACGGCGCTCATCTGCTCGGGGGTGAGGACCGGGATCACGGCTCGTCCTGAGCCGTCGACCCGTCACCGACCGCGATCGCCACGGCCTGGGCCATCAGGTCGGTGTGGGTGAGGCTGAGGTGCCAACCGGTGACGCCCGAGCCGCGGGCGATGGACGCTGCGTTCCCGGACAGGAGGACCGACGGGACGCCCGACGACGACCGTGCCACCTCGATCTCCACGAAGCCGATCGAGGACATGCCGTGCCCCAGCGCCTTCATGACGGCTTCCTTGGCGGCGAAGCGTGCCGCCAGATGGGGATGCGGGTCACGGTGGCGTGCGGCGTAGTCCCACTCGTCGACGGTGAAGAGCCGGGAACGCAACCCGGGCCGGCGTCCGAGCGCACGCCGCATGCGCTCGACCTCGACCAGGTCGGTGCCCAACCCGACCACGCCGTGCAGCGGCGCCGCGCCGTTCACGCCGCGTCGCTCACGACCGCCATCGGTCGGCCAGGTCGAGGATGGGCACGGTGAGCAGGTCCGCGACCTCGTGCTCGCTGAGCAGGTCGTCGCGGAACACGTCCTCGGTCTCGGTCACCGCGTCCTTGAGCGCCTGGTAGCGGCGCCGGTAGCCACGCAGGACCGAGCGGGCGGTCGCCGCGGGCAGCCGGTCGGCGAGGGTCACGTGCAGCAGCTGCAGGCCGGTGGTCACCCCGTCCTTGGTCTCGGGCAGGATCACGACCAGTCGGCCGTCGCTGCGACCGCGGGCAACCATCAGCTCCTGCTCGCGGGCGACGAGCGCCTTGGTGCCTCGCAGGCGCGGATCGCGGTCCGCTCGCGAGGCCAGCCCCTGGGACACCCCACCACGATCGATCACCGTCACCGTCGCCCGCTCCAGGTCGTCGCCGTGCTCCACGCGGTAGCGGGTGTGGCCGGTGACCTCGACCACGGCGGGGTCGAGCTGACCGAGCGAGCGCAGGGTCGAGTACGTGAGGCGATCGCGGGGCGAGCCGGCCTCGATCGTGGCGGCCACGAGCCCGACGCTCAGCAGCGACTCGTCGCTGCGGCTGATGCCGACGGTCACCGTCTTGGCTTGGTGCTTGATCGCGTCGACGGGACGGGTGAGCTCCTCGATCGCCGCGGTGAGCCCGGCGCTGAGGTCCTCGAGCACCACACCGGGTGTGCCGACCTTGCCGTACTCCACCTGGTACGCATCGATCGGGCTGATGCCCAGGGCGTAGCGGAACTGACCGGCGAGGCGCACCGCGGTGTTCGCCTCGAGGTGCCCGTTGTACGCACCCGCGCGCAGGCCGTCGAGGAAACGTGCCGCAGGCTCGCCCAGCTCCGGGCGCAGGCCGGCCAGCAGCTGCTCGCCGTCGACGTCCTCGCCGTGCAGATCGCCGCCCGAGCCGGCCACCGCAGTGTCGATCGCCGCCCGTGCCTCGCGCAGCGGTCGCGCCTGGGCGTCGATCGCCAGGGCCGCCTCGTAGCCGAACAGGTGGCCGGCGACCGTGGCGAGCACGAACGCCAGGCGGGGATGGGTCGAGGGCACGGTGAGCACCGCCAGCGCCGAACCGAAGCCCCGGTCACCGTCGGTGGCGATCACGATCGGCGCCGCCTTGTGCGCCCGGAAGATCGCGACCTCCTTCGCCACGTCGTCCGCGGTGGAGCCCGACAGCCCGGCGGCGCAGACCACGATCATCGGCTCGCACGAGAGGTCGATGTGCTTCTTGTCCTCCGTGCCGTCGCAGGCGATCGACTTGTAGCAGAGCTCTGACAGCTTCACCCGGATCTCGCGGGCGGCGATCTGGTTCACGCCGTTGCCGACGATCGCCCAGTAGCGACGGCTCGGGGCGAACGCACGAGCGGCCTCCGCCGCAGCCTCCCGCACCGACAGGGCCCGCTGCATCAGGGTCGGCAGCTCGTGCAGGGCGTGCAGGAGCTCCTGTTGGGCGGGGTCCTCGGAGCGCACACCGCCGGGTGCCTCGTCGGAGATGGCCTGCGCCAGCAGCAGGCCCGCCGCGACCTGGGAGTAGAAGGCCTTGGTGGACGCGACGCTCATCTCCACGTCGCGGCCGTCGCTCGTGTAGAGCACGCCGTCGGCCTTGTCGGTCAGATCGCTGCCGCGGCGGTTGACGATCGCGATGACCGACGCACCTCGACTGCGCACCAGGTCGACCGTGCGGTTGGTGTCGGTGGTGGTGCCCGACTGGCTGATCGCCACGACGAGCGTGTCCGACATGTCGGATCGCAGCTGGAACCCCGACAGCTCGGTCGCGAGGACCGCCTCGACCTGCACGTCGGACTCCGCGAGGAAGTCGGCGAGGTGGTGCGCCAGGCTCTGGCCGGCGATCGCGGCGGTGCCCTGGCCGATGACCTGGACGCGGTCGATGCGCCCGGTGCGGAGCCCATCGCGCACCTCGTCGGGCAGCGACTCGGGACCCAGCAGCACTCGGGCGGTGGCGTCGTCGCCGACGACCAGCTTGCCGCGCAGGGTCTTTCGGAACGATGCCGGGGCCGCGGTGACCTCCTTGAGCAGGAAGTGCGGGTACTCGCCGCGGTCGATGTCGCGGGTGGTGACCTGGGCGGTCTGCAGGTCCGACTCGTCGACCCCGAGCTCGGTGCCGTCGTAGCTCCACCGTGCGATGCCCTCGAGGGTGCCGGCGCGATCCGCGCGCAGCTCGATCAGCTGGCCCCGGCTGCCCGTCGGGTTGTCCGGGTCCGAGGGCGTCTCGCCGTCCATGCGCACGTAGGTGGCGGTCTCCTCGACCACCCCGTAGGGCTCCGACGCGACGATGAAGGCGTCCTCGGCGAGCCCCACGTAGATCGCCTGGCCGCTCCCGCGCTGGGCGAGGTGGAGGCGGTCGGGCGCCGCGGCGGACACCGCCGCGATGGCGACCGAGCCCTCGAGGGCGGCGACCGTCTCGCGGAAGGCCTCGGAGGGGGCGACCCCTGCCGCGAGATGCCGGGACATGAGCGTGGGGATGACCTTGGCGTCGGTGGTGATCTCCGCCGCGATGCGCAGGGACTCGCTCGCGGTGAGGTCCGCGTAGTTGTCGACGTCGCCGTTCAGCACCCCGGTCACCAGCGGCCCGGGCGACCCGTCGAGCTCGTCGGAGCACTGCGGGTGGGCGTTCGGCTCGGAGATGATGCCGATCGACGCCCAGCGGGTGTGACCCAGCACGACCCCCTCGACGCCGGGCGAGGCGAGTGCGAGGGTCAGCAGCTCGTCGGAGCGCAGGGCGTCGCGCAGGGCGGCGGTGTTGTCCCCCAGCTCACCGATCTCGGCCGCCGCCTTGTGCACGACCACCAGCACGTCGCCCACCATGCGCACGGCACCGGACGAGAAGGATGGGTCGGCGCGGCGCTCGAGCAGCGACTGCACGGCGGGGTCGGCGGCGTCCAGGCCGTGTCCGACGAGTTGGATCTCGAGCCCGGCGGAGTCCCGTCCGCGGACCTCGAGGCGGTCGAGCGCCGACAGCGCCTGGTGCACGCTGAACACGACGCCGAGCCCGGCGTCGCTGGTCTCGGGCGCGGCGAGCGCCGCCACCTGCTCCGCGGCACGCAGCCGGTCCCGTCCGATCGCCCACGAGCCGTCGCGGCAGCGGATCAGCGCCGCGTTCGTGCGCTCGAGACGGTCACCCGCCATGGCGGCACCGTCGGGGCCGTCGAGCAGCGCCTCGATCGCGTCCGCGCGTCGTTCGAGCCGATCGACGACACCTCGGAGGCGGGTCGTCGTCGCCGGCTCGGCGAGCATCGACTGCAGGCCGGGGACGCCACGCAGGCTCCTGTCGACCTCTGCGAGCGTGACCGCAGCACGCTCCAGTCGGTCCAGCAGGCCGTCGAGGTCGGGCTCCAATGCAGCCGCGGCGGACTCGAGGCGCTCGAGCAGCTCCCCGGGAGGCGTGGGCGTGCGCTCCGAAGGGCGCCGCACCACGGCGATGATCCCGCACATCGGCGATCCGTCCTTTGCACGATCAACGGGAGCCGAAGGCCCCCGAACAGCCCTTCGAGGCTACCAGTGCGGCGCCGTGGGCCCGCTGCGGCGCTCAGCCGGCGCTCGCGGCGCGGACCGCGTCGGCGAGCCGGTGCGCCACGGCGTCGGCATCACCGGCATCGAGCGCCTCCACCATCACGCGCACCACCGGTTCGGTGCCCGAGGGGCGCACCAGCACCCGACCGTCGGCCCCGAGCTGCGCGTTCGCCGCATCGAGGGACTCGGCGATCCGGTCCGTGACGTCAGGCATCGGCGCCTCGATCGCCACGTTGAGCAGGATCTGCGGCACGTGCGCCATCGCTGCGTCGGCCAGCTCGTCGAGCGGCCGGCCGGAGCGGCGGACCAGGTCAGCGAGCAGGACGGCAGCCAGGAGGCCGTCGCCCGTCGTCATCAGGTCCGAGAAGACGATGTGACCCGACTGCTCGCCGCCGAGCGACCACCCGCCGCGGTCGAGCGCCTCGAGCACGCTGCGGTCCCCCACCGGGGTCGTGACCACGGTGATGCCGGCCTCGGCCATGGCTCGGTGCAGACCGAGGTTGCTCATGACGGTGACCACCAGGGTGTCCTCGTGCAGTCGACCCCGGGCGCGCAGGTCCTCGGCGAACAGGGCGAGTGTGTGGTCGCCGCTCACGGGCTCGCCGTCGGGGTCCACGGCGAGCATCCGATCCGCGTCGCCGTCGAAGGCGATGCCGAGATCGGCGCCGTGGAGGGCGACGGCGGCGGAGAGCTCCGCCGGGTCCGTCGAGCCGCAGCGGTCATTGATGTTGGTCCCGTCGGGCTCGGCCGCGAGCACGTCGACACGGGCGCCGAGACGCCGGAAGACCTCGGGTGCCACGACCGAGTTCGCGCCGTTCGCGCAGTCGAGCACCACGTGCAGGCCGTCGAGGTCCCGGCCCTCGAGGGCGTCGACCACGTGCTGCGCGTAGGGAACCGACGCATCCGCGGTGTCGATCGTGCCGACCCCGGCACCGGTCGGGCGTTGCAGCTGCGACGGCTCTGCGCCGAGCACCGCGGCGAGCTCGGACTCCACGCGGGACTGCTGGTCGTCGGTGAGCTTGCGGCCGCCCGGCGCGAAGACCTTCAGGCCGTTGTCGGCGAAGGCGTTGTGCGACGCCGAGATCACGATGCCCGGGGCGTCGCGCTGCGCGCTCGCCAGGGCGACTGCCGGCGTCGCCACGACCCCGACCAGGACGGCGCGGGCGCCGCTCGCAGCGACACCGGCAGCGGCAGCGGCCTCGAGCATCGGCCCCGATCGACGCGTGTCGCGACCGATGACGACCTGATCGGCACCGAACACCGTCGCCGTCGCCGCGCCGAGCGCGAGCGCCAGCTCGGGCGAGACTCCGGCGTTCGCCAGGCCGCGCACCCCGTCGGTGCCGAAACGGATGCTCATGTCGACCGCCAGCGGACCCGGGCCGGCGTCCAGATCAGCGCTTGGAGTACTGCGGAGCCTTACGGGCCTTCTTGAGGCCGTACTTCTTGGATTCCTTCTCGCGGGCGTCGCGGGAGAGGAACCCGGCGCGCTTGAGTGCACCGCGCAGCTCGGGGTCGAGCGCGATCAGGCCGCGGGCGATGCCCAGGCGGATCGCGCCGGCCTGGCCGGTGACGCCGCCGCCGTGCAGGGTCGCGTCGATGTCGTAGCTCTCGCCGGTCTCGGTGAGACGCAGCGGCTCCGACAGGATCATGCGGTGGGTCGCGTTCGGGAAGTAGTCCTCGAGCGGGCGCTTGTTGATCGTGATCGTGCCGGCACCTTCACGGATGCGCACACGAGCGACGGCACGCTTGCGGCGGCCGGTGGACTGGACGAGCGGTTGCGGCATGACGAGGGTTCTCCGTTTACGAACGTGCTCGGGCAGCGTCGAGGACCAACTGCTGCGGCTTCTGGGCGCTGTGGGGGTGCTCCGGGCCGGCGTAGACCTTGAGCTTCTTGAGCTGCTGACGACCGAGGCGGTTCTTGGGCAGCATGCCCCGGATGGTGCGACGCACCGCGTCGGCGGGCTTGGCGTCCAGGTCTGCTGCGTAGGTCGTGGAGCGGATGCCGCCGGGGTAGCCGGTGTGGTGGTGGACCATCTTCTTCTCGGCCTTGCCGGCGCTCAGCACGACCTTGTCGGCGTTGATGATGATGACGTGGTCACCGGTGTCGATGTGGGGCGTGAACGTGGGCTTGTGCTTGCCGCGCAGCACCCGGGCGACCTCGGTGGACATGCGACCGAGGGTCAGACCCTCGGCGTCGACGATGTACCACGAACGCTCGATCTCGGATGCTCTTGGGCTGTACGTGCGCACTGCGCTCACTCTCTCTGCACTCACTTGCTCGATCTCGGCTGCTCTCCGGGCGGGGACCCGGCGGGCGTGTCGGCCGGACTGCCCACCCCGGCCGCACACGGGCGCGTGGGGTGGCGGTCTCAGGGCCGACGGAAGACAGTAGCGGTGCGCCCCGTCGACCAGCAAGTGCGGGTCGGTGCCACGTCTCAGACCCATTCGTCGTAGCCGACCTGCCAGAGCGTCAGACCCTGGGGCGGCGCGAGCTGCGGCGCGCCGTCACGGTCCCGGGCGGCCAGCAACGCGGCCACGGCCGTCGGCTCGAGGCGACCGGTCCCGACCCTCACCAACGCCCCCACGATGCTGCGCACCATCTGGTGACAGAACGCGGACGCGGCGATCTCGAAGCACAGCAGCGCCGCGGGCGGATCAGCGCCGACCGAGTCGGCATCTCCCGGGTCTGCGCCGTCCCGGTCGGCACCGCCGACCTCGAGCGGCATGGACGTCCACCGTGCCGCGAGCACCCGCCGCACGAGCGACACCTCGGACTCGCCCTTCGGTCGTCGACAGAAGCTCGAGAAGTCGTGCTCCCCGAGCAACGACTCGGCCGCCGAGTTCATGGCCGGCAGGTCCAGCGGACCCTGCACCCACCACGACGTGGTGGCCAGGAACGGGTCGGGCACGGCGGCGTCGAGCACGTGGTAGCGGTAGCGGCGCCAGCGCGCAGAGAACCGGGCGTCGAGGTCGGCACCGACCATCGTCGCGGCGCGCACGACGATCTCGGGGCCGATCATCGAGTTGAGCGAGTCCCGGAGGCGGCGGAGGTCGACAGCTCCCTCGACGTCGAGCGTCACCACCTGCCCGCGCGCATGGACGCCGGCGTCGGTCCGCCCGGCGCACGTCAGCGCGACGGGTCGGCGCAGCACGGTCTCGAGCGCGCGGCGCAGCTCCCCCGCCACGGTCCTCACGCCGGCGTTCTCGGCGAAGCCGCGGAAGCCCGACCCGTCGTACGCGACGTCGAGCCGGAGTCGGCGCACGGGCTCGCCGCCGGAGCGGCGGACGGACTCGCCGCCGAGGCGCCCGTGCGCGACGGAGCCGCCCGGTCGGGGCGGCTCCGTCGACGTGGTCATGCTCGATCGGTCGTCGGGCGCCGGAACGCTCAGACGAACTCGATCTTGGCCATGGGGGCCTTGTCGCCCTGGCGCGCGCCGAGCTTGAGGATGCGGGTGTAGCCACCCGGACGGTCCGCGTAGCGGGGTCCGATCTCGTCCATCAGCTTGGCGGCGATCTCCTGGTCACCCAGGTACGCGAGGATCTGGCGGTGGTTGTGCAGGCCGCCCTTGCGAGCCTTGGTGATCATCTTCTCGGCGATGGGTCGCAGTGCCTTGGCCTTGGCCTCGGTCGTCACGATGCCGGTCGGCGAGGCGACGAGCGAGCAGACCAGGTTCGCCATCATCAGGCGCTGGTGCTTGGCGTTGCCGCCGAAGCGGGGTCCCCTCTTGGGAGTTGCAGGCATTGGTGTTCCTCTGGTCAGTCCCGACCGCGGAGCGACAGGCCCCGCTCGTCGAGCTTCTCGATGACTTCGTCCAACGACTTCTGGCCGAAGTTGGTGATGGCCAGCAGGTCGTCCTCGCTCTTGGTGAGCAGCTCGCCGACGGTGTTGACCTGGGCGCGCTTGAGGCAGTTGCGGGGACGCTCGGACAGGTCGAGCTCCTCGATGGCGAGCTCGAGGTCGGGCGACGCGGCGATGGTCGGCGCGGCCTCGGTCAGCGTGAGGCCCTCGGGCTCGTCCTCCATGCCGGCGACCAGCTGCGTCAGCTGCGTCAACGTCTCACCGGCGGAGGCGAGCGCCTCGCGCGGCGTCTTGGAGCCGTCGGTCTCGATCTCGAGGATGAGCTTGTCGAAGTTGGTCGACTGCTCGACGCGGACCGGCTCGACCGTGAAGGTCACGCGGCGCACGGGCGAGTAGATCGCGTCCACGGGGATGACCCCGATGGTCGTGGTCGATCGGCCCGAGGACGAGTCGTAGCCCTTGCCGCGCTCGATGGTCAGATCGAGTGCGAGCCGACCGTTCGCGCCGATCGAGGCGATGTGCAGCTCGGGGTTCAGGATCTCGATGTCGGCCGTGGCGAGGATGTCCGCCGCGGTCACGTTGGCGGCGCCGCGCACGTCGAGGCGCAGGGTCACCGGCTCGTCCGAGGTGGACGACACGACGATGTCCTTGAGGTTGAGGATGATGTCGGTGACGTCCTCGCTGACACCCGCGATGGTGTCGAACTCATGGAGGGCTTCGTCGAAGCGCACCTGGGTGATCGCCGCTCCGGGGATGGAGGACAGCAGCGTGCGGCGCAGTGAGTTGCCCAGCGTGTGACCGAAGCCGGGTTCGAGCGGACTGATGGCGAACCGCTGGATGTTGCCGACTTCCTCGTCGACGGCCTCCACGGTGGGGCGCTGGATGACGAGCATCTGATGCGTACCTCTGAACGATTGGGGACGGGAGCTTCGGGAGGTCGCCGCGTGGCGGCGACCGTGAGCAGGATGGAGGACTACTTGGAGTAGAGCTCGACGATGAGCTGCTCGCGCACGGGCACGTCGATGTGCTCACGCAGGGGCAGCTCGCGCACGGTGACCTCTTGGCCGCCGTCGGCGGAGTCGAGCCACGGCGGAGGGGTGCGGCCCAGGGTGTCCATGTTGAACTGGACGATGATCATCTGGCGCGACTTGTCGCGCAGACGGATCACGTCGCCCTTGCGCACCCGGTAGCTGGCGATGTTCACCCGACGACCGTTGACGTCGACGTGGCCGTGGTTCACGAACTGGCGGGCCTGGGGCCGGGTCGAGGCCCAGCCGGCGCGGTACACGACGTTGTCGAGGCGGAGCTCGCAGTAGCGCAGCAGGTTCTCACCGGTGACGCCCTGGCGACGGTTCGCCTCGGCGTACAGGTTGCGGAACTGCTTCTCGGTCATGCCGTAGGCGAAGCGGGCCTTCTGCTTCTCCTGGAGCTGCAGGAGGTACTCGCTCACGTTGCCGCGACGACGGGTGCGTCCGTGCTCGCCGGGCGGGTACGGGCGCTTGTCCATCGCCTTGTTCTCGCCCGAGGTGCCCCAGATGTTGGTGCCGAGGCGGCGCGAGACGCGCGCGCGGGGGCCGGTGTAGCGGGACATCTCTCAGAGCCTCCGACGCTTGGGGGGACGACAACCGTTGTGGGGCACGGGGGTCACGTCCTTGATCCCGGTCACCTCGATGCCCACGTTCTGGATGGAGCGGATGGCGGTCTCACGACCGGAGCCGGGGCCCTTGACGACGACGTCGACCTTGCGGACGCCGTGCTCCATCGCGCGGCGGGCGGCCTGCTCGGCGGCCATCTGCGCGGCGAACGGCGTGGACTTGCGGGAGCCCTTGAAGCCGACGTTGCCGGCGGACGCCCAGGAGAGGACGTTGCCCTCCTGGTCGGTGATCGACACGATCGTGTTGTTGAACGAGCTCTTGATGTGCGCAACGCCGTAGGCGACGTTCTTGCGCTCCTTCTTGCGGGGACGACGGCCCCCTGCAGGTGGCTTGGCCATTACTTGCGGACCTTCTTCTTGCCGGCGACGGTCTTCTTGGGGCCCTTGCGGGTGCGGGCGTTGGTGTGGGTGCGCTGACCGTGCACGGGCAGGCCACGACGGTGGCGGAGACCCTGGTAACAGCCGATCTCCATCTTGCGCTTGATGTTCTGGTTGACCTCGCGACGGAGGTCGCCCTCCACCTTGAGGTTCTCCTCGATCCAGGCGCGGATCTTGTTGACCTCGGAGTCGGTGAGGTCGCGGACCCGTGTGGATTCGTTGATCTCGGTCGACTCACAGATCTGCTCGGCCTGTGTGCGGCCGATGCCGTAGATGTAGGTCAGCGAGATGACGAGCCGCTTCTCACGCGGGATGTCGACGCCGGCGATACGTGCCATTCGTGTGGTCCTCTGGTCTTCCTGGGTCCTAGCCCTGCCGCTGCTTGTGGCGCGGGTTGTCGCAGATGACCATCACACGCCCATGGCGGCGGATCACCCTGCACTTCTCACAGATCTTCTTGACGCTCGGTCGAACCTTCATCGTTCGTCTCTCCGGGCCGGTTGCGGCCGGTTCATTCGATCACCCGGTGGGGTGATCACTTGTAGCGGTACGTGATCCTGCCGCGGGACAGGTCATAGGGGGTCAGCTCCACCTGCACCTTGTCGCCGGGGAGGATGCGGATGTAGTGCATGCGCATCTTCCCGGAGATGTGCGCCAGCACCTTGTGCCCGTTCTCGAGTTCGACTCGGAACATGGCGTTGGGGAGCGGTTCGACGACCGTTCCCTCCAAGACGATGGCGTCTTCCTTGGGCTTTGGCAGAGCGGATCCTCCTGTGAGGCCCCGGGGGGTGGATCAGGTGACGGCTGCGGCGGACGCGGAGGTCCGCACGGGCCGACCGGCAACTCTAGAGGATCGCGCACACGCGATCAAAGCCGGCTCCATCGGCAGTGCTTCACCCGGGACCCCGACGTGCCGATGGGGAGGGAGATGTCCATCTCCGAGGCGCCCACGGCGGCACGGTCCGACCACGACGCGCCCACCGACGGCCGATCGGACGGACCGGATCCGACCGACCACCCAGCGCGGCGGACCCTCGCCACCCTGCGCCGTCAGCTGCTGGTGGGCTTCGCCCTCGTGGCGCTGATCTACGCCGTGTCGCCGAACAGCGACGGTGGCGACGGCTACCTGGCCGTCCCCGCCGCGCACAGCCTCTACCACGACGGCGACCTGGATCTGTCGGAGTTCGGGGACGCCCCGTGGTTCGGTGCCCACTACGCGCAGGTGGAGGTGAACGGCCGCACGGTCGACTACTTCCCCTGGTCGTCCGCGGTCGCCGCGGTGCCCGTGGTCGCCGCGTGGGAGGGCCTCAGCCGGATCGGGCTGACCGACGACCCCGCGGCCATGATCCGAGCGGATGCCTTCACCCGTCTCCGCATCGTCAGCGCCAGCGTGGTCTCCGCCCTCGCGGCCACGCTGCTCGGCCTCCTCGCCCTTCGGCTGGTCGAGCTCGCCGGGGCACGGCGACGGATCACCTCCTCGTGGATGGCGATCGACGGACGCTGGACCGTGACGTCGTGGATCCTGGTGATCGGGCTGGGCACGAGCCTGTGGTCGACCGCCAGCCGCTCGATGTGGCAGCACGGCCCGAGCGTGGCGCTCGGCGCCGCCGCGATGCTGATGCTCGTGGCGGCCCTTGGGAGCCCACGACGAGCGGCGTGGTACGCGGCGTCGGCCGGCGCGCTGGTCTCGCTCTCCTACTGGGCACGCCCCACGAACCTCGTGCTCACGCTCGTCCTGGTCGGCGTCCTGCTGGTGCGCCGCCCGCGGCTGGCCGTGCCCGCCGTCGCGGCCGTGGTCGCCACGCACGCGGCGGTGGTGGTCGCCAACCTGATCCTGCTCGGCGCGGCGCTGCCGCCCTACTTCACCGCGTCCAGGGTCGGTTGGCACCCCGACCTGCCGGAGGCCCTGGCCGCCAACGTGGTCAGCCCGGCACGCGGGCTGCTCGTCTTCAGCCCGTTCCTCCTCGGTGCCGCAGCGCTGCTCCTCCCGAACCGACGCACGATCCTGGGTCGGGACCTGGGCACCTACGCCCTCGCCGCAGGGGTCGGCACGGTCGGCTACCTGGTGGTCGTGTCCGCGTTCGGTGAGAAGTGGTGGGCGGGACACAGCTTCGGGCCGCGGTTCATGACCGAGACGCTGGTGCTCCTCGCGCCCCTCGCCGTGCTCGGCATCTTCGGTCCCCGCGCCGGCACGGGCGGTCCGGGTCGGGCGGTGCGCGCCCTGGCCGTCGTGGCCATCGCGTGGTCCGTCGTCGTCCACATGACCGGTGCCCAGGTGTCGGGCACCCGCTGCTGGAACACCGAGCCCCGGGACATCGACGTCGCACCGGAGCGGATCTGGGACGTCCGCGACCCGCAGGTCGGCGCAGGCCTCGTGGCGTTGGCGCGCCCCGACGGGCGCTCCGGCTCGTGCGCGCCCGACGCCGGCGGCGCCTGACGTCGCAGGTCAGCCCCCGTAGTTCATGCGGGTGTCCTCCATGCGCAGCACGGGGGTGTCCTCGTCACGGAAGAACGCCGCATCCACCACCTCGCCGATGAAGAACGTGTGCTGCCCGGCCGCGACGCGCTCGGTCACCCTGCAGTCGAGGTAGGCGACCGAGGCCGCGAGCACCGGCGCTCCCGTGACGTGCTCGGTGTACTCGAACCCGTTGAGCGTGCGCGCCTCGAGGTCGACGTCGACCGGCTTGGTGAACTTCCGCACGATGGAGCGGTCCTCGCGGGCGATGATGCACAAGCTGAAGCAGGAGCCGGCCTCGATCAGCTCGTGGGTGACGGCCGTCCGCTCGACACCGACCCCGATGAGCTTGGGGTCGAAGCTGACCTGGCTCACCCAGTTGATCGTCATGGCGTTGCGGCGCTGCGCGCCGTCGGTCGAACCCAGCACGTACAGGCCGTAGGGCATGGTCCACATGACCCGACGCCGCTGGCGGTCGTACTCCTCCCGGGCGTCGTCGTCGACGACGCCGGGCGGATACGGCCCGATCGGTCCTGCGCCACCCGGTGCTGCCATGGGTGGACCCTAGGTCCCCCGCCGCGGCGAGCGCAGCGCGCTCAGCCGACGCGTGCGTCGATGGCGGCGACGAGGTCCGCCGTCACGCTGTCGAGGTCGCCGACGCCGTCGATGGTGACCAGGAGCCCGAGCGTGTCGAACCAGCGCACCGCCGGCACGGTCTGCTCCGAGTACAGCGCGAGGCGCTTGCGGACGGCATCCTCGGTGTCGTCGTCGCGCTGGACGACCTCTCCCCCGCACTTGTCGCAGACCCAGGGCTGCGACGGCGGCGAGCCGACCGAGTAGATCGCCCCGCAGGTCGAGCAGACACGTCGTGACGAGATGCGCTCGACCACGACGTCCTCGGGGACCTCGAGATCGACGGCCAGATCGATGTTGCCCTCACCGACCAGCGCGACGAGGTCCTTGGCCTGCTGTTCGGTGCGCGGGAAGCCGTCGAGCAGCCACCCCGCTGCCGCGTCGGGCAGCGCGAGGCGCTCCGAGATGATCCCGAGCATGATCTCGTCGGAGACCAGCCCGCCGGCATCCATGATCGCCTTGGCCTGGCGACCGAACTCGGTCCCCTCCTTGACCGCGGCACGCAGCATGTCGCCGGTGGAGATGTGGGGCACGCCGTAGCGCTCTGCGAGGCGCACCGCCTGGGTTCCCTTGCCGGCGCCCTGGCGTCCGAACACGAGCAGGCGGACCGGCTCCTCCGGAGTGGCACGAACGTTCGTCGCTTCCATGACGTCCTCCCCTGTCGGTGACGATGTCCTGCCCCGCCGGCAGGACGTGGGTCACTTGGTCGACAGGAACCCTTCGTAGTTGCGCATCATGAGCTGGCTGTCGACCTGCTTCATCGTCTCGAGGGCGACACCCACGGCGATGAGCAGGGACGTGCCACCGATGGAGTAGGCCGCACCGCTGCCGTTGGGGCCGAGCAGGAAGCGCACCAGCACCGTCGGCAGGATGGCCAACGTGGCGATGAACAGGGCACCCGGCAGGGTGATGCGGTTCAGCACCTTCGCCAGGTAGTGCTCGGTCTGCGGACCGGGACGGATGCCGGGGATGAACCCGCCCTGCTTGCGCAGGTTGTCGGCCTGCTGCACCGGGTCGAAGGCGATCGCCGTGTAGAAGTACGAGAAGCCCACGATGAAGAGCCCGAGCACGATCAGGTAGATCGGGTTGATCGTGTTCGCGAGGTTGTCGTTGATCCACTTGGACACCGACGCACCCCAGCCGCTGGACGGCAGGACCTGGCTGAGCAGCACGGGCAGGTTGATGACCGCGCTGGCGAAGATGATCGGCACGATGCCGGCCTGGTTGACCTTGAGCGGGATGTAGGTGCTCTGGCCCGAGTACATGCGGCGCCCGACCACGCGCTTGGCGAACTGCACCGGGATCCGCCGCTGGCCCTGCTCGATGAACACGATGAAGAGCAGCATCACGATGAAGAAGGCCAGGAACACGGCGAGCTTCCAGGCGCCGGCCGCGTACACGGCGGAGAAGGCGGCGGGCAGGCCCGAGACGACCGAGCAGAAGATGATGAGCGACATGCCGTTGCCGATGCCACGGTTGGTGATGAGCTCACCCATCCACATGAGGAGCGCTGCGCCTGCGGTGAACGTCGTGACGATCAGCAGCACGCGGGCCGGGGTGAAGGTCGGCACCAGGTCGATCGAGCCGGCCGACGTGCTGACCAGGCCGCCACCGCCGTTGTGGAACAGGAACACCAGGCCGGTCGACTGCAGCACCGCGATGCCGATGGTGAGGTAGCGGGTCCACTGCGTGATCTTGCGCTGACCGACCGCACCCTGCTGCTGCCACTCCTGCAGCTTGGGGATCACCACGGTGAGGATCTGCATGATGATCGAGCTGGTGATGTACGGCATGATGCCGAGCGCGAACAGCGAGAACTGCGTGAGCGCGTTGCCGGAGAACAGCTGGAGGAAGGCGAGCACGCCACCCTCTCGGGCCTGCTCCCCGATCGAGGAGACCGCGTCCTGGTCCACACCAGGGACCGGCAGGTAGCAGCCGAAGCGGTACAGCACCAGCATGAACAAGGTGAAGAGGATCTTGTTGCGAAGATCCTCCACCTTGAGGATGTTGCCGATACGTGACACTCGTGCTCCCTAGCTTCTCCAGCCGATGGTGGGTCCGGAACCTATCCGATTCCCATGGCCCGGGTGAACCGGGCTCGTGACGCGGTGTCGGTGGACCCCGCGGAGTGCTCGCTCAGCGGTTGGTGTGCGCGCTGCCGTGGAAGGCGGGGCGCACGGCGAAGGGCAGCGGCAGCTTCTCCACCGAGCCACCGGCCGCGCTCACTGCGGCCTCGGCCGAGGCCGATGCGGCGTGGACCTTGACGGTCACGGCACGGTTCAGCTCGCCACGGCCGAGCACCTTCACGAGCGCACCCTTGGACACGAGGCCCTTGGCGTAGAGCGACTCGGGGGTCACCTCGTCCAGGCCGGACGACTCGATCACGTCGAGGTTGATGGCCTGGTACTCGACGCGGAACGGGTTGTTGAACCCGCGCAGCTTCGGCACGCGCTGGGCGAGGGGCAGCTGGCCGCCCTCGAACCCGATCGGGACCTTGCTCCGGGCCTTCTGACCCTTGGTGCCGCGGCCGGCGGTCTTGCCACCCTTGCCGCCGATGCCGCGGCCGACGCGCTTGCGGGCCTTGCGGGAGCCCTCTGCGGGCTTGAGATCATGGACCTTCATGTCAGTCGGCCTCCTGGGCCGTCACGTCTTCCACACGCACGAGGTGGGGCACCCGTGCGATCTGGCCACGGACGTCGGGGGTGTCGGGCAGCGTGTTGGACATGCCGATCCGGCGGAGGCCCAACGCACGCAGGGTGCCGCGCTGCTTCGGCTTGGTGCCGATCGCGGAACCGGTCTGGGTCACCTTGATCTGCGCCATCACGCCACCTCGAACGGCTCGGGCGCGGGACCGCGCTCGGACTCCTGGTAGGCGGCGAGCAGACCCTTGGGGATGCAGTCCTCCGGGTCGAGGCCGCGCAGCTTGGCGATCTCGTCGGGGCGACGCAGCGCCTGCAGGCCGGCGACGGTGGCGCGGGCCACGTTGATGTAGTTGGACGACCCCAGCGACTTGCAGAGCACGTCGTGGATGCCGGCCTCCTCGAGGATGGCGCGGGCCGCACCGCCGGCGATGACGCCGGTACCGGGAGCGGCGGGCTTCAGCATCACCCGACCGGCACCCATGATGCCGATGACGGGGTGGATGATGGTGCCGCTGGCCAGGGGGACGGTGAAGAGGTTCTTGCGAGCCTCCTCGGTGCCCTTCTGGATCGCGAGGGGCACCTCCTTGGCCTTGCCGTAGCCGAGTCCGACGCGGCCGTTGCCGTCGCCGATCACCACGAGCGCGGTGAAGGAGAACCGACGTCCACCCTTCACGACCTTGGCCACGCGGTTGATGTTGATCACCCGCGACTCACGCAGCTGCAGGTCCGAGCTGTCCTTGTTCAGTGCCATCAGAACTCCAGTCCTGCATCTCGTGCGGCCGTGGCCAACGCAGCCACCCGGCCCTGGTAGCGGAAGCCACCTCGGTCGAACACCACCTGGTCGATGCCGGCGGCCTTGGCGCGCTCGGCGACGAGCGTGCCGACCTTCGCGGCGGCATCGCAGTTCGAGGTGGTCCCCGAACGGAGATCGGCCTCGAGGGTGCTCGCGGACGCCAGCGTCACGCCGGCGAGGTCGTCGATGACCTGCGCGACCACGTGGCGGTTGGATCGGAACACCGCCAGACGCGGACGCTCGGCGGTGCCCGCGACGTGCTTGCGGACCCGTGCGTGACGCCGCTTGCGTCCGACCTGCTTCTTCTTCGACTTGTCGCTCATTGCGATCGCCTCACTTACCGGCCTTGCCGGCCTTGCGGCGGACGTGCTCGTCGACGTAACGAACGCCCTTGCCCTTGTACGGCTCCGGCTTGCGCCAGGCCCGGATGTCGGCGGCCACCTGGCCGACCAGCTGCTTGTCGATCCCGTGCACCTCGATGCGGGTGGGCTGGGGGACGACGAACTCGATGCCGTCGGGTGCGGTGATGTTGACCGGGTGCGAGAACCCGAGCGCCATCTCCAGGCCGTTCTTGCCCTTGGCCGCAGCGCGGTAGCCGACGCCGACGATGTCGAGCTCCTTGCGGAACCCGTCGGTGACGCCGATGACCATGTTGGCGACGAGCGAGCGCATGAGTCCGTGCATCGCACGGGCCTCACGCGTGTCGTCCGCACGCTCGACCTGCAGGACGTCGCCGTCCTGGGAGACCGACACGAGCTCGGGGAGCTCCCGGGAGAGCTCGCCCTTGGGACCCTTGACGGTGACGACCTGCCCGGAGATCCGGACGTCGACGCCGCTGGGGACGTTGATGGGTGCCTTGCCGATACGTGACATCAGGCCTCCCTCACCAGACGTGGCACAGGACCTCACCACCGACTCGCTGGCGACGTGCCTCGCGGTCGGTCATGAGACCCTTGCTCGTGGACAGGATGGCGACACCGAGGCCGCCCAGGACACGCTCGACCTCGTTGTGCTTTCGGTACACACGGAGGCCGGGCTTGGACACACGCCGGATGCCGGAGATGACCCGGCGCCGTTCCGGCGAGTACTTCATGTCGATCTTCAGCACCTGGCCGGGGCCCTTGGAGTTCTCGTCGACGGTGTAGCCGACGATGTAGCCCTCCTTGACCAGCATCTGCGCCAGGGCTTCCTTCTGCTTCGACGCGGGCATGATGACCTCGTCGTGCATCGCCACGTTGGCGTTGCGGACCCGGGTGAGCATGTCTGCGATGGGATCTGTCATCGTCATGATCGGTCGCCTCCTCTCACCAGCTCGCCTTGGTGACACCGGGGATCTCGCCCGCGTGGGCGAGCTCCCTCAGGCACACTCGGCACAGTCCGAACTTGCGGTACACCGAACGCGGACGCCCGCATCGGCGGCACCGTGTGTAGCCACGGACCTTGTACTTCGGCTTGCGCTGCTGCTTCTGCTTCAGAGCCTCGGTCGCCATGGTTCACACCCCTTCACGACGGAACGGGAAGCTGAAGGCGTCGAGTAGTGCCTTGCCCTCAGCGTCGTTTCGAGCGGTTGTCACAATGGTGATGTCCATGCCTCGGGAGGCATCGACCTTGTCGTAATCGATCTCCGGGAAGATCAGCTGCTCCGTCACGCCGAAGGTGTAGTTCCCCCGACCGTCGAAGCTCTTCGGCGGCAGGCCACGGAAGTCGCGGATGCGGGGGATGGCCAGGGTCACCAGGCGATCGAAGAACTCCCACATCTGGTCGCCACGCAGCGTCACCTTGACGCCGATGGCGTTGCCCTCACGCAGCTTGAAGCCGGCGATCGACTTCTTCGCCTTGGTGATCACCGGCTTCTGACCGCAGATGACGGTCAGGTCGGTGACGACCTTCTCGAGCAGACCCTTGTTGTCCACTGCGGCGCCAGCGCCGACGTTGACCACGATCTTCTCGAGGCGCGGGACCTCCATCACGTTCCCCAGCTCGAGGCCTTCCTTGAGCTGGTCACGGATCTCGTCGTTGTACTTCGCCTTCAGGCGAGGCACGGTCGTCGTGCTCACAGAGCACCTCCACTTCGGCGGGCGATGCGCGTCTTGGTGCCGTCGGAACCGACCTCGAAGCCGACGCGGGTCGGCTTGCCGTCGGTGTCGATCAGCGCGACGTTCGACACGTCGAGCGGCATCGCCTTGTCGATGATCCCGCCCTGCTGCATGGCACGCGTCGGCTTCTGATGGCGCTTCGCGACGTTGATGCCGTCGACGATCACCTGGTTGGACTTGGGGAGGACGGACATGACCTCGCCCTCCTTGCCGCGGAACTTGCCCGTGAGGACCCGGACGCGGTCACCCTTGCGGATCTTCATGTCAGATCACCTCCGGGGCGAGCGAGACGATGCGCATGAACTTCTTGTCGCGCAGCTCGCGGCCGACGGGGCCGAAGATGCGCGTGCCACGCGGCTGGCGCTGGTCGTTGATGAGGACGGCGGCGTTCTCGTCGAAGCGGATGTAGGAGCCGTCGGAGCGACGCTTCTCCTTCTTCACCCGGACGACGACGCACTTGACGACCTCGCCCTTCTTGACGGCCGCCCCGGGGAGGGCGTCCTTGACGGTGGCGACGAAGACGTCGCCGATCGAGGCGTAGCGGCGCTTGGAGCCGCCGAGCACCTTGATCACGAGCACCTCGCGGGCACCCGAGTTGTCCGCGACCCGCAGGCGGGTCTCCTGCTGGATCATCGGGCACGCTCCAGCACTTCGACGACACGCCAGCGCTTCAGCTTGGACAGCGGGCGGGTCTCCATGACCCGGACGCGGTCGCCCACGTGCAGGTCGTTGGTCTCGTCGTGCACGTGCAGCTTCTTGGCACGCTGGACGGTCTTGTTGTACCGGATGTGACGCACCCGCTCGGTCACGGTGACCACCGCGGTGCGATCCATCTTGTCGGAGGTGACGATGCCCTCGCGCACCTTGCGGGCGCTGCGTTCGGGCGTCGTCGGAGCATCCTCGCTCATCACGCCTCACCTCCCGCAGCTGCCTCGGCGGCTGCGATCTCACGGGCCCGGAGCTCGGTCGAGAGCCGGGCGATGTCCCTCTTGGTCTGTGCGACACGGGCGGAGTTCTCGAGCTGGCCGGTGGCGAGCTGGAACCGCAGCTTGAACAGGCGGTCCTTCTCCTCGGCGATCCGCTCGATGAGCTCGGTGTCGGCCAGGTCACGTGCAATCAGCTTGGCCATCAGTAGGACTCCTCACGGCTGATGATCCGCGCCTTGATCGGCAGCTTCTGGATCGCACGGTTGAGCGCACCCCGGGCGATCTCGTCGTCGGGGTACGTCAGCTCGAACAGGATCCGGCCGGGACGCACGACGGCGACCCACAGCTCGGGGTTGCCCTTGCCGGAGCCCATGCGGGTCTCCGCCGGCTTCTGCGTCACGGGCTTGTCCGGGAAGACGTTGATCCAGACCTTGCCACCACGCTTGATGTGGCGGGTCATGGCGATACGGGCGGCCTCGATCTGGCGAGCCGTGATCCACCCGGGCTCGAGCGCCTGGATGCCGTACTGGCCGTGGTTGAGCTCGGTGCCACCCTTGGAGTTGCCGAACGTGCGGCCGCGGTGGGTCTTGCGGTGCTTGACCTTCTTGGGCATCAACATGATCAGTCACCGTCCCCGGGACGGAAGTGGGGGGTCTCGTGGTGCTCACGGGTGGAGCGCTCGATCTCCTCCTCCTCGGCGAGCAGGCGTTCGAACTCCGGGTCCGCCTCGCCGATGAGGGGCTTGATCTCCTCTTCGGCCTCCGGTGCGGGCGCAGCGGCAGGAGCCGCGGGTGCCGTCTCGGCGACGGGGGCGGCGGCGGGCGGGGCCTCGGGCACGTTCGGGCGGGTGGAGACCACGCGGGGACGCTCGGCGCCGGCGGTGTCGCCGACGGCCATGGCGGCCTCCTTGGCGATCTTCTGCTCGTCGGTGCTCTTGTAGGGGAGGATGTCGCCCTTGTAGATCCAGACCTTCACGCCGATGCGGCCGTAGGTCGTCTTGGCCTCGCGGAAGCCGTAGTCGATGTCGGCGCGCAGCGTGTGCAGCGGCACACGACCCTCGCGGTACCACTCGGTGCGGGCCATCTCGGAGCCGCCGAGGCGACCCGAGCACTGGACCCGGATGCCGAGGGCGCCGGCCTTCTGGGCGTTCTGGACCGCACGCTTCATCGCACGGCGGAAGGCCACGCGGTTGGCGAGCTGGTCGGCGACACCCTGGGAGATCAGCGCAGCGTCGAGCTCGGGCTGCTTGATCTCCTGGATGTTCAGCTGGACCTTGGGGTTGCCGGTCATCTTGGTGAGGTCGGCGCGGAGCTCGTCGGCCTGGGCGCCACGGCGACCGATGACGATGCCGGGGCGAGCCGTGTGCACGTCGATGCGCAGGCGGTCACGGGTGCGCTCGATCTCCACACGGCTGATCGCCGCGTTGGGGAGCTTGTTCATGAGGTAGTCGCGGATCTTCCAGTCCTCGATGAGGTAGTCGACGTACTCCTCACGGGTGGCGAACCAGCGGGACTTCCAGTCGGTCGTGACACCGAGGCGGAAGCCGTAGGGATTGACCTTCTGACCCATCAGTCGTCCTTCTTCTCGGTCTCGTCGGCGGCGGCCTCGGGCTCGTCGGCAGCGTCGGTGCTGTCGTCGGCGGCTGCCTCGGTGGCCTCGACCTCGGTGGCCTCGTCCTTGGTGTCGGTGGCCTCTGCGTCGCGCTCGGTCGAATCGTCCTCGGCCGCGGTCTCCGCAGCGTCCTCGGAGATGACGGCCTCGGTCGCTGCCTCGTCGGCGGCGGCCTCGGCTGCCTCTGCCTCGGTGGCCTCGGCGTCGACGTGCTCCTCGGTGGTCGCGTCGGCAGCGCCGGAGCGGCTGCGGGCGACGCGACGGGCACGGCTGGCCGATGCGTCGGTGGTGGTGCGACCCTTGCTGGCCAGGCGCTCACGGATCCGGTCGAGCTCGGTCTGGCTGAAGCGACCGACGATCACCGTGATGTGGCAGGTGCGCTTGCGGATGCGGGTGGCACGGCCACGGGCACGCGGGCGCCAGCGCTTCATGGTGGGGCCCTCGTCCGCGAAGCACGCGGACACGAAGAGCTCCTCCGGCGGGATGTCGTTGTTGTTGCCCGCGTTGGCAACTGCCGAGTCCAGCACCTTGATGATGACCTCGGCGGCCTCACGGTTGCAGAACTCGAGGATGGTGCGGGCCTCGCTCACGGACTTGCCGCGGATGAGGTCGAGCACCTCGCGGGCCTTGTAGGCCGAGAAGCCGGCGTGGCGGTGCACCGCACGGACGCCGGGACGCTCGTTGGTCTTGCGCTCGTCGAACGCGATCGAAGCCATCACCGACGTCCCTTCGCGCCCTTTTCCTGCCCGGCGTGGAACTTGAACGTCCGGGTGGGAGCGAACTCACCGAGCTTGTGGCCGACCATCGCCTCGGTGACGTACACCGGGACGTGCTTGCGGCCGTCGTGCACGGCGATGGTGTGACCGATCATGTCGGGGATGATCGTGGAGCGGCGAGACCAGGTCTTGATGACGGTCTTCTGGCCCTGCTCGTTGAGGACGTCCACCTTCTTGAGGAGGTGGTCATCCACGAAGGGGCCCTTCTTGAGGCTGCGTGGCATCGGTGTTCCTCGCTCAGATCACCGGCGCGAGCCGCGGGTGCGGCGACGACGGACGATCAGCTTCTGGGACGGCTTGTTCTGGTCTCGGGTACGGCCCTCGGGCTTGCCCCACGGGGACACCGGGTGGCGTCCGCCGGAGGTCTTGCCCTCGCCGCCACCGTGGGGGTGGTCGACGGGGTTCATGGCCACACCGCGGGTCTGGGGGCGAACGCCCTTCCAGCGGTTGCGACCGGCCTTGCCGACCTTCACGAGGTCGTGCTCGGAGTTGCCCACCTCGCCGATGGTGGCGCGGCAGTCGATCGGGACTCGACGCATCTCGGTCGAGGGGAGGCGCAGGGTGGCGAAGTCGCCCTCCTTCGCGACGAGCTGGACGCTCGCCCCGGCGGAGCGGGCCATCTTGCCGCCGGCGCCGGCCTTCAGCTCGACGTTGTGCACGACGGTGCCGACGGGGATGTAGCGCAGCGGCAGCGCGTTGCCGGTGCGGATCTCGGAGCCCTGGCCCGACTGCAGCGAGTCGCCGACCTGCAGGCCCTTGGGAGCGAGGATGTAGCGCTTCTCGCCGTCGGCGTAGTGCAGCAGCGCGATGCGACAGGTGCGGTTGGGGTCGTACTCGATGGATGCGACCTTGGCCGGCACCCCGTCCTTGCGACGCTTGAAGTCGATGACGCGGTACTGCTGCTTGTGACCGCCGCCGCGGTGGCGGGAGGTCTTGCGGCCGTGGTTGTTGCGTCCGCCCGACTTCGGCTTGGGGGCGAGCAGCGACTTCTCGGGGGTCGACCGGGTGATCTCGGCGAAGTCCGAGACGGTCTGGAACCGGCGACCGGGGCTGGTGGGCTTGCGCTTGCGAACGGCCATGTCACTTCACCTCGAACAGGTCGATCTGGTCGCCGCCCTCGGCGAGGGTGACGATGGCGCGCTTGGTGTCGGGCCGGCTGCCGAAGGTCGGCTTGCGACGGTTGCGCTTCTTCTTGCCCTTGCGGTTCAGCGTGTTGACGCTGGTGACCTTCACGCCGGGCCAGATGGCCTGCACGGCGTCGCGGATCTCGGGCTTGGAGGCCGACGGGGCGACCTCGAAGGTGTAGACGCCGGTGTCGAGCAGTCCGTAGGACTTCTCGCTCACGACCGGTCGCAGGATGACGTCGCGGGGATCCTTCACGATGCGGCCTCCGTCGTCTGGGCGCTGGTCGAGCCGGGCAGCGTGGCCTCGGTGAACACGACGACGTCGCTCACGAGCACGTCGTAGGTGTTGAGCTCACCGGGGATGATCACGTGCACGTCGGTGAGGTTGCGGAAGCTCTTGGCGGCGACCGTGTCGGTCGGGTCGATGACCACCAGGGCACGACCCGCCACGCCGAGCGCCGTGAGCGCGGACTGCGCCGACTTGGTGCTCGGAGCGTCGAAGTCCCACGCGGCGACGACGATGACCTTGTCCTCGGCGGCGCGGTCCGACAGCGCGGAGGCGAGGGCGAGGCGCTTCATCTTCTTGGGGGTCTTCTGGTCGTACTTGCGGGGCTTGGGGCCCAGGGCGACACCGCCGCCACGCCACTGCGGGGCGCGGATGGTGCCGGCGCGGGCACGACCGGTGCCCTTCTGCTTCCAGGGCTTGGCGCCACCGCCACGGACCTCGGAACGGGTCTTGGTGGATTGGGTGCCGGCACGCTTGGCGGCCAGCTGGGCCACGACGACCTGGTGCATGACCGGGATGTTCGGCTCGATGCCGAACACGTCGTCGGCCAGCTCGACCTGGCCCTTGTCGTCACCGGACACGGTGCGGAGCTTCACGGTCGGCATCAGGCTGCACCTCCGTTGGCGGCAGCGCGGGACTTGACCGCGTTGCGGATGATCACGACGCCACCACGGGGGCCGGGCACGGCGCCCTTGACGAGCACCACCTGGCGCTCGGGATCTGCGCTCACGACCTCGAGGTTGAGCGTCGTGACCTGCTCGGCGCCCATGCGGCCCGCCATGCGCATGCCCTTGAACACGCGGGCGGGGGTGGCGCACTGACCGACGGCGCCGGGCTTGCGGTGCACGCGGTGCGCGCCGTGGCTGGCGGGAGCGCCGCCGAAGCCGTGGCGCTTCATGACACCGGCGAAGCCCTTGCCCTTGCTGATCGCGGTCACGTCGATGCGCTCTCCCGCCGCGAACAGATCCGCCGCGAGCTCCTGGCCGACCTGGTAGTCGCCCACGTCCTCGAGGCGCAGCTCGACCAGTCGCACGCCCGGGTCGACACCGGCCGCCGCGTACTGACCTGCCATGGGCTTGGTCATCTTGCGAGCGTCCCGGTTCCCGTAGGTGACCTGGAGTGCGCTGTATCCGTCGCGTTCGGGAGTGCGGAGCTGGACGACCCTTGCCGGCGCGACGCGCAGCACGGTGACGGGCACGACGTTGTTGTCGTCGTCCCACACCTGGGTCATGCCCAGCTTCTCTCCTACGATTGCCTTCTTCGCCATGGTGGCTCTGTCCTTTGGCGTGGTCCGTCGACTCGGTCCGGGCGGAACGCCCCGAGGACCGTTCCGTGGAGCCTGCCGCTCACGCGAGCGCTCCGCTCAGGCGGACCTGGCGGAGCGACGTCTCGGTTGTGCCGAGTGGTTCCGGACCGAGAAATTCGGACCGGCCTACCCGGACGTCGATTGATACGAACCCCTGCTGCTGCACCGGTGACCGCCCTGGAGGGGCGTGGTCGCTCGGTGCTGCGACGGGGAGGGAATCCCACGAGCGAACAGGCGCTCGTGACGACCGAGAGAGACTAGCAGCGGTACCGCTCGAGGCCAAATCCCTGCTGCGAGACGCTCGGTCGGGATGATCAGGCGTTCTGGATCTTGATCTCGATGTCGACACCCGCCGGCAGGTCGAGGCGCTGGAGCGAGTCGACCGTCTTGGGCGAGGGCTCGATGATGTCGATCAGGCGCTTGTGGATCCGCATCTCGAAGTGCTCGCGGGAGTCCTTGTCCTTGTGCGGTGACCGGATCACCGTGAAGCGGTGCTTCTCGGTGGGAAGGGGCACCGGTCCGCGGACCTGGGCCTGCGTGCGGGTGACCGTCTCGACGATCTTCTTGGTGGACTGGTCGATGACCTCGTGGTCGTAGGCCTTCAGGCGGATGCGGATCTTCTGGTCGGCTGCCATGGGCACTCTCTTCTGCGTTGCGCGGCCCGGATGCGGGCGGCGGATCATCGACTGTCAAGTTGCGACCCCGGGGACCGGGGCGAGGCGCCACGATAGTGCCCGCCCGAGCGCCCTGCCAACTCCGGGCACGGAACGACGAAGGGCGCCCCGAGGGGCGCCCTTCGCACGATGGTCCACACGGCGAGCGGGCCCGCCGGCGGGGTCAGATCACTTGAGGATCTTGGTGACGCGACCGGCGCCCACGGTCCGGCCACCCTCGCGGATGGCGAACTTCAGGCCCTCGTCCATGGCGATGGGAGCGATGAGCTCCACCGTCACGGCGGTGTTGTCGCCGGGCATGCAGATCTGCGTGTCCTCGGGGAGGGTGATCGTGCCGGTGACGTCGGTGGTCCGGAAGTAGAACTGCGGACGGTAGTTGGACTGGAACGGCTTGTGGCGGCCGCCCTCCTCCTTGGTCAGCACGTAGACCTGCGCCTCGAAGTCGGTGTGCGGGGTGATCGAACCGGGCTTCGCCAGCACCTGACCACGCTGCACCTCCTCCTTGTCGATGCCACGCAGCAGGGCGCCGACGTTGTCGCCGGCCTGGCCCTCGTCGAGGAGCTTGCGGAACATCTCGACGCCGGTGCAGGTCGTCTTCTGGGTGGGCTTGAGGCCGACGATCTCGAGCTCGTCGCCGGTGTGCACGACGCCCTGCTCGATCTTGCCGGTCACCACGGTGCCGCGGCCGGTGATCGAGAACACGTCCTCGATCGGCATCAGGAACGGCTTGTCGAGGTCGCGCTCGGGCTCCGGCACGTACTCGTCGACGGCGTTCATGAGCTCCATGATCGCTTCCTGCGCGTCGGCGTCGCCCTCGAGCGCCTTCATGGCCGAGACCTTGATGACGGGGGTGTCGTCACCGGGGAACTCGTACTGGTCCAGCAGCTCGCGGACCTCCATCTCGACGAGCTCGAGGAGCTCCTCGTCGTCGACGGTGTCGACCTTGTTGAGCGCCACGATGATGGCCGGCACGCCGACCTGGCGGGCGAGCACGACGTGCTCACGCGTCTGGGGGGCAGCACCCTGGGCGGCGTCGACCACGAGGATCGCACCGTCGACCTGGGCCGCACCGGTGATCATGTTCTTGATGTAGTCGGCGTGGCCGGGCATGTCGACGTGCGCGTAGTGCCGGTTCTCGGTCTCGTACTCGACGTGGGCCACGTTGATGGTGATGCCGCGCTCACGCTCCTCGGGCGCCTTGTCGATGTTCTCGAAGGCAGTCGCGGAGTTCACGTCGGGCAGGCGGTCGGCGAGCGTCTTGGTGATGGCAGCCGTCAGCGTCGTCTTGCCGTGGTCGACGTGTCCCATCGTCCCGACGTTGACGTGCGGCTTCGTCCGCTCGAACTTCTCCTTGGCCATGGTCTGGATTGCCTTTCTTGCTGCAGTGACGACTGCGTGACTGCGGTTGTTTTGAACTTGGTGGAACGTGGTGTCTGCTGACCGAGGCCGGGCAGACGATCGAGCCTAGTGCCGTCCGTGGACCGGACGGATCACTGCCCGGTGATGCGTGCGACGATCTCTTCCTGCACGTTGCGGGGGGTCTGCTGGTAGCTGTGGAACTGCATGGTGTAGTTCGCACGGCCCTGGGTCTTGGAGCGCAGGTCGGTGGAGTACCCGAACATCTCGGCGAGGGGGACCTCGGCGGAGACCACCTGCAGGTTGCCTCGCTGCTCCATCTGGCCGACCTTGCCACGACGCGAGTTGAGGTCGCCGATGACGTCGCCCATGTAGTCCTCGGGCGTGACGACCTCGACGGCCATGATCGGCTCGAGCAGGACGGGGGTCGCCTTGCGGACGGCTTCCTTGAAGCCCATCGTGCCGGCGATCTTGAACGCCATCTCCGAGGAGTCGACGTCGTGGTAGTCGCCGTCGAGCAGACGGACCTTGATGTCCACCATCGGGTAGCCGGCGAGCGTGCCGTTGGTCATGGCGTCGACGACACCGTGACCGACCGAGGGGATGTACTCCTTGGGGATGCGGCCGCCCGAGATCTCGTCGGAGAACTCGTAGCCGCCACCGGGGCCCGAGGGCTCGAGGGCGATGATGATCTTGGCGTACTGGCCGGTACCACCGGTCTGCTTCTTGTGCAGGTAGGTGTGGCTCGGCACGGCCTGGGTGATGGTCTCGCGGTACGCGACCTGCGGCTTGCCGACGGTCGCCTCGACCTTGAACTCGCGCATCATGCGATCGACGAGCACCTCGAGGTGCAGCTCGCCCATGCCCGAGATGAGGGTCTGGCCCGTCTCCTCGTCGGTCTGGACGCGGAACGTGGGGTCCTCTTCCGACAACGCGTACAGCGCCTTGGACATCTTGTCCTGGTCGGCCTTGGTCTTCGGCTCGACGGCGACCTGGATGACCGGGTCGGGGAACTCGAGGCTCTCCAGGGTGATCGGGTTGGCGGGATCCGACAGCGTGTCGCCGGTGCGGGTGTCCTTGAGGCCGATGCCGGCGACGATGTCGCCCGCGTAGACGGCTTCCTGCTCGATCTGCTCGTTCGCGTGCATCTCGAGCACGCGGCCGATGCGCTCCTTGTTGCCGGAGCGGCTGTTGAGGACCGTGCCGCCCTTCTCGAGCGAGCCCGAGTACACCCGGAAGTAGGTGAGCTTGCCGACGTGGGGGGCGGTCATGATCTTGAACGCCAGCGCGGAGAACGGCTCGTTGGCGATCGGCTTGCGCTCGACCTCTTCGCCCTTCTTGTCGGTCCCGACGACCGGCGGCAGCTCGGCCGGCGACGGCATGTACCAGCAGATGGCGTTCAGCAGCGGCTGCACGCCCTTGTTCTTGAACGCGGTGCCGTTGAGCACGGGCACGACGCCGTGGTTGAGCGTCGCGTCGCGGATGGCGGCGCGGATCTCGACCGGCGAGATGTCCTCGCCCTCGAGGTACTTCTCCATGATGGCGTCGTCGTAGGTGCCGAGGACGTCCATGAGCGCCTCGCGGTACTCCTCGGCCTGATCGGCCAGGTCCGCGGGGATCTCGACCTCGTCCCAGCTGGCGCCGAGCTCCTCGCCGCTCCAGATCCAGGCGGTCATCGTGACGAGGTCGACGATGCCCTGGTAGTCGGACTCTGCGCCGATCGGGAGCTGCAGCACGGCGACGTTGGTCGTCAGGCGCTCCTTGATGGAGTCGAGCGCGCGGAAGAAGTCGGCACCCGTGCGGTCCATCTTGTTGACGAAGCACATGCGGGGCACGTCGTAGCTGTCGGCCTGGCGCCACACCGTCTCGGTCTGGGGCTCCACGCCCGCGACGCCGTCGAACACCGCGACGGCACCGTCGAGCACGCGCAGGGAGCGCTCGACCTCGACGGTGAAGTCGACGTGGCCGGGCGTGTCGATGATCTGGATGCGGTGCTCGACGTCGTTGACCGTGTCGGTCCAGAACGCCGTGGTCGCGGCCGACGTGATCGTGATGCCGCGCTCCTGCTCCTGCTCCATCCAGTCCATGGTGGCGGCGCCGTCGTGCACCTCACCGATCTTGTAGGACTTGCCGGTGTAGTAGAGGATCCGCTCCGTGGTGGTGGTCTTGCCGGCATCGATGTGGGCCATGATGCCGATGTTGCGGGTGCGGTCGAGCGGGAACTGAGCCATCGTGTCTCTCGTCGGGTGTCGTGTGTTCGGGGGGTGTCAGGCGACCCGGAGGATCACCAGCGGTAGTGCGCGAAGGCCTTGTTGGACTCGGCCATCTTGTGCAGGTCTTCCTTGCGCTTCATGGAGGCGCCGACGCCGTTCGAGGCGTCCAGGATCTCGTTCGCCAGGCGCTCGGCCATGGTGCGCTCACGACGCTGGCGGGAGTAGCCGACGACCCAACGGATGGCCAGCGTGTTGGCGCGCCGGGGGCGCACCTCGACGGGGACCTGGTAGGTCGCACCGCCGACGCGGCGGCTGCGGACCTCGAGCTGGGGCTTGATGTTGTCGATCGCCCGCTTGAGCGTGGAGATCGGCTCGGTGCCGGTCTTCTCCTCGATCATCTCGAGTGCCTCGTACACGATGCGCTCGGCGGTGGAGCGCTTGCCGCGCTGGAGGATCTTGTTGACGATCTGGGTGACCAGGACCGATCGGTAGATCGGATCCGGCAGGAGCTCACGACGGGGGGCGGGACCCTTGCGGGGCATGTCAGGACTCCTTCTTGGCGCCGTAACGCGAACGCGCCTGCTTGCGGCCACGGACACCGGAGGTGTCGAGCGTGCCGCGGATGATCTTGTAGCGGACACCGGGGAGGTCCTTCACACGACCGCCGCGGACCAGCACGATGCTGTGCTCCTGCAGGTTGTGGTCCTCGCCGGGGATGTAGGCCGTGACCTCGATGCCGGACGACAGACGCACACGAGCGACCTTGCGAAGCGCCGAGTTGGGCTTCTTGGGTGTGGTCGTGAACACGCGGGTGCATGTCCCGCGCCGCTGCGGTGCGCCTTTGAGCGCCGGCGTGGACTCCTTGCGGCGCTTGCTCTGGCGGCCCTTGCGGACCAGCTGCTCGATCGTGGGCACGGTGAAACCTCTTGTACTTCTGTCCTCGGGGAAAACGGTGGGGCCCGGTCACGACGACCGACGGTGTCATGAGCGAGTGGCGCGCGTCCGGACGCGGCCAGCGGCCGAGGAGTCATCCTACGACCGCCTGCAGGTCGCAGGCAAACCCCCCTGCGTGGGGGTGGAACGCGACTCGGGCGGGCCGTCGGCCCGCCCGAGTCATCGACGGTGATCGGTGTGGATCAGCCCTGCTCGGGCTCGGCGGCCGGCGCCGGGAACCCGATGACCTCGCCACCGGCGTCGCCGCCCGCGGGCAGCGATGCCAGGTACTCGGCCGGATCGACGTTCTCCTCCGAGGAGTAGAAGTCGAGGGGCTGGTAGTCCGGCGCGAAGGGCTCGATGTCCTGGTAGACGCCCATGCCCGTCCCGGCCGGGATGAGCTTGCCGATGATGATGTTCTCCTTGAGGCCGACGAGGCCGTCGGAGCGGCTCTCGATCGCGGCCTCGGTGAGCACCCGGGTGGTCTCCTGGAACGACGCCGCGGACAGCCACGAGTCGGTGGCCAGCGAGGCCTTGGTGATGCCCATCAGCTCGGGGCGTCCCTCGGCAGGCTTCTTGCCCTCCTGCACCAGACGCTTGTTCACGTCCGCGAACACCCGCTGGTCCTGACGCTCGCCCGGCAGGAAGTCGGAGTCACCCGGATCCTGGATGGCGACCCGGCGGGTCATCTGGCGGACGATGAGCTCGATGTGCTTGTCGTGGATCGACACGCCCTGGTCGCGGTACACCCGCTGGACCTCGGCCACGAGGTACTGCTGCACCGCGCGCACGCCCTTGATCTCGAGCAGCTCCTTCGGGTCGCGGGCGCCCTCGACGAGGGGGTCACCTGCGATGACCTCGTCGCCGTCGCGCACCTCGAGCCGACGCTCGCGCTCGATCGAGTAGGTGTCCTCGTCGCCGTCGTCGCCGACGACCGTGACGGTCCAGACCTTGCCGTCCTCCTCGTCGACGCGCACGACACCCGAGGTCCGTGCGAGCACGGCCTTGTTCTTGGGCGTGCGGGCCTCGAAGAGCTCGACGACGCGGGGCAGACCGCCGGTGATGTCACCGGAGGCTCCTGCCACACCACCGGTGTGGAAGGTCCGCATGGTGAGCTGCGTGCCCGGCTCGCCGATCGACTGCGCCGCGATGACGCCGACGGCCTCGCCGGGCTCGATGGTGCGACCCGTGGCGAGCGACGTGCCGTAGCTCGCCGCGGAGATGCCACGCTCGCTGTCGTCGGTGAGCGGCGACAGCACGCGGACCTCGGTCACGTCGGGGTCGTCGCGGAGGGCGACCATCTCGGCGTCGCCGACCTCGGTGCCCTTGGAGATCGTGGATCCCAGCACCGGGTGCGGCTCGGCGAGCTTGACGTCCTCGGCCAGCGTCCGGCTGTAGAGACGGGTCTCGAGGTAGTACCGCTTGCCGGGCTCGTCCGGACGCACGTCGTCGATGATCGTCGAACGCACGGGACCCGGCTCGTCGAGGGGGTTCCGGTCGTTGATGATCAGCTCCTGGCTGACGTCGACGAGGCGACGGGTCAGGTAGCCCGAGTCAGCGGTCCTCAGCGCGGTGTCGACGAGGCCCTTCCGGGCGCCCGGCGTCGCGATGAAGTACTCGAGGACGGAGAGGCCCTCACGGAAGTTCGACTTGATCGGACGGGGGATCATGTCGCCACGGGGGTTGGCCACCAGGCCTCGCATGCCCGCGATCTGGCGGACCTGCATCATGTTCCCTCGAGCGCCCGAGCCCACCATCATGTCGATGGGGTTGAACTTGGTCGCGGTGAGCTCGGCCTGCATGGCACGGGTCACCTCGGAGGTCGCGGTCGTCCAGATCTCGACCTCCTTCTGCTTGCGCTCGCCGTCGGTGATGATGCCGCGGCGGAACTGCTTCTCGACCTTCTCGGCCTCCAGCTCGTGGCGGTCGAGGATGTCGTACTTGTTGCCCGGCGTCGTGACGTCGTTGATCGAGATCGTCAGACCGGACTGCATGCCGTAGTGGAAGCAGAGGTTCTTGATCTCGTCGAGCGCCTTGGCGGCGACGGCCTTGTGGAACTCGATCGCCAGACGGTCGACGATCTCGCCCATCTCCTTCTTGCGCACCGGCGTGTTGACGTAGCCGTAGCCGTCGGGCAGCGCGCGGTTGAACAGCAGACGTCCGGGTGTCGTGCGGTGGTAGGTCGCCGCGGACCCGTTGGCCGGTGTGGCGACCAGGTCCGGGTATTCGGCTCCGCGGTACTCGATCTGGGCGTGGAGCCCGACGTCGCCCGCCTCGAGCGCGCGCTCGACCTGGTCCATGCGACGGAAGACCGTGCCCTCGCCCTGCTCGCCGCCGGCCTCCTCGGTCAGGTAGAAGGCGCCGATGATCATGTCCTGGGTCGGGACGACCAGGGGCTTGCCGTTGGCGGGGCTCAGCATGTTGTTCGCGCTGAGCATGAGGACGCGGGCCTCGGCCTGCGCCTCGGCGGACAGCGGCAGGTGCACCGCCATCTGGTCGCCGTCGAAGTCTGCGTTGAACGCCGTGCACACCAGCGGGTGGATCTGGATCGCCTTGCCCTCGACCAGGATGGGCTCGAAGGCCTGGATGCCCAGGCGGTGCAGCGTCGGGGCACGGTTCAGGAGCACCGGGTGCTCCTTGATGACGTCCTCGAGCACGTCCCACACCTGCGGGCGGCGACGCTCGACCATGCGCTTGGCCGACTTGATGTTCTGCGCCAGCTCACGGTCGACGAGCGCCTTCATGACGAACGGCTTGAACAGCTCGAGCGCCATCAGCTTGGGCAGACCGCACTGGTGCAGCTGCAGCGTCGGGCCGACCACGATGACCGAACGGCCGGAGTAGTCGACGCGCTTGCCGAGCAGGTTCTGGCGGAAGCGGCCCTGCTTGCCCTTGAGCATGTCGGAGAGCGACTTGAGCGGGCGGTTGCCCGGTCCCGTGACGGGACGGCCGCGGCGACCGTTGTCGAACAGCGCGTCGACGGCCTCCTGCAGCATGCGCTTCTCGTTGTTGACGATGATCTCCGGCGCGCCCAGGTCCAACAGCCGCTTGAGGCGGTTGTTGCGGTTGATCACGCGGCGGTAGAGGTCGTTGAGGTCCGACGTGGCGAAGCGGCCGCCGTCGAGCTGGACCATCGGGCGGAGGTCCGGCGGGATGACCGGGACCGAGTCGAGGATCATGGCGCGCGGGTCGTTGACCCGGTTGCCGTGCTCGTCACGACGGTTGAAGGCCGCGACGATCTTGAGGCGCTTGATGGCCTTCTGCTTGCGCTGCGCGGACAGGGGCTTCTGGCCCTCGCCGGGGTCGATGGCGGCGCGGAGCTTGACCTCTTCCTCGTCCAGGTCGGTGCGGTCGATCAGCTGCTTGATCGCGTCGGCGCCCATGCCGCCCTCGAAGTACTCGCCGTAGCGGTCCTCGAGCTCACGCCAGAGCATCTCGTCCTCGAGGATCTGCCGCGGGTAGAGGTCCTTGAACTCCTCCCACACACGGTTGAGCAGCTCCATCTCGGCGTCGTAGGTCTCGCGGATGGCGGCGAGGTCCTTGTCGGCGGCCTTGCGACGGTTGGTGAGGTCCGACTCCTTGGCGCCCTCGGACTCGAGCGCCTCGAGCTCGGCCTCGAGCTCCTCCATGCGGCGCGCCAGCTCCAGCTCGCGCTCCTTCTCGATGGCGTCGCGCTCACCGATCAGGTCGGCCTCGAGGCTGGAGAGGTCGTTGTGGCGCTTCTCGTCGTCGACCCAGGTGACCAGGTTGGCGGCGAAGTAGATGACCTTCTCCAGCTGCTTGGCCTTGAGCTCCTCACGGGCCTCGGTGCCCGACAGGAGGTACGCCAGCCAGGAGCGGGTGCCGCGCAGGTACCAGATGTGCACCGCGGGCGCGGCGAGCTCGATGTGGCCCATGCGCTCGCGACGGACCTTGGAGCGCGTGACCTCGACCCCGCAGCGCTCGCAGATGATGCCGCGGAAGCGCACGCGCTTGTACTTCCCGCAGTAGCACTCCCAGTCCTTCTGAGGACCGAAGATCTTCTCGCAGAAGAGTCCGTCCTTCTCGGGCTTGAGCGTGCGGTAGTTGATGGTCTCCGGCTTCTTGACCTCGCCGTTGGACCAGGTGCGGATCGCGTCCGCGGTCGCCAGCCCGATACGGAGCTGGTCGAAGAGATTGACGTCGAGCATGCTTCGTGCCTCTCTCAGCGACGCTCTGCCTGGCGGCGAGCGTCGTCTTCATCGGTACCTCGTTCGGGACGGGACAGATCGATCCCGAGCTCTTCTGCAGCTCGGAAGAAGTCCTCGTCGAGCTCACGCATCTTGATCTCTTCACCCGTGCGGGAGAGGACCTCGACGTTGAGACAGAGCGCCTGCATCTCCTTGATGAGCACCTTGAAGGACTCGGGGATGCCGGGCTCGGGGATGTTCTCGCCCTTGACGATCGCCTCGTAGACCTTCACGCGGCCGAGGGTGTCGTCGGACTTGATGGTGAGCAGCTCCTGCAGGCAGTAGGCGGCGCCGTAGGCCTCGAGTGCCCACACCTCCATCTCGCCGAAGCGCTGGCCACCGAACTGCGCCTTACCACCGAGCGGCTGCTGGGTGATCATGGAGTACGGGCCGGTGGAACGGGCGTGGATCTTGTCGTCCACGAGGTGCGCCAGCTTCAGGATGTACTTGTAGCCCACGGTGATGGGGTTGTCGTACTTCTCGCCGGTGCGGCCGTTGTACAGGGTGACCTTGCCGTCGGTGCCGATCAGGCGCTCGCCGTTCGCGGCCTCGGGGTGCAGGTTCTCGAAGATCTTCTTGATGGTCGGGTGCTTGCCCGCCATCTCGGTCTCGTCCCACTTGGCACCGTCGAACACCGGTGTGGCGACCAGCGTGGCCGGGCGAGTCGTCGGGCGGGTCTTGGTCTCGGTGCCACGCACCGGGTCCTCGCCGATCTCCTTGTCGCCGTCGGTCCAGCCCCAGCGTGCGGCGTAGCCCAGGTGCGTCTCGAGCACCTGGCCCACGTTCATGCGGGAGGGGACGCCGAGCGGGTTCAGCATGATGTCGATCGGGGTGCCGTCCTCCATGAACGGCATGTCCTCGCTCGGCAGGATGCGGCTGATGACGCCCTTGTTGCCGTGGCGGCCGGCGAGCTTGTCGCCGACGCTGATCTTGCGCTTCTGGCCGACGTAGACACGCACCAGCTGGTTGACGCCCGGGGGCAGCTCGTGGTCGTCGTCGCGGCTGAACACCTTGACGTCGATGACCTTGCCGGTCTCGCCGTGGGGCACCTTGAGCGACGTGTCGCGGACCTCGCGGGCCTTCTCGCCGAAGATGGCGCGCAGGAGGCGCTCCTCGGGGGTGAGCTCGGTCTCGCCCTTGGGCGTGACCTTGCCGACGAGCACGTCGCCGGGGCTGACCTCGGCGCCGACGCGGATGATGCCGCGGTCGTCGAGGTCGGCGAGGATCTCCTCGGAGAGGTTCGGGATGTCCCGGGTGATCTCCTCGGGACCGAGCTTGGTGTCGCGGGCGTCGACCTCGTGCTCCTTGATGTGGATCGACGTCATGACGTCGTCACGCACCAGGCGCTCGTTCAGGATGATCGCGTCCTCGAAGTTGTAGCCCTCCCACGCCATGTAGGCGACGAGGAGGTTCTTGCCGAGGGCGAGCTCGCCGTTGTCGGTCGAGGGACCCTCCGCCAGGACGTCGCCGGCCTTGATCTTCTGGTCGGCCTCGACGCGGGGGCGCTGGTTGATGCAGGTGTCCTGGTTGGACCGCTCGAACTTGTGCAGGCGGTAGGTCTTCTTCCCGGACTTCTTGTAGTCGACGACGATGTGGCTGCCGTCGACCTCGACGACCACGCCGTCCTCTTCCGCCAGCACCATGTAGGCGGCGTCACGCGCGGCCCGGGACTCGATGCCGGTGCCGATGAAGGGTGCCTCGGCACGCAGCAGCGGCACGGCCTGCTTCTGCATGTTGGCGCCCATCAGGGCACGGTTGGCGTCGTCGTGCTCGAGGAACGGGATGAGCGACGCGGCGACCGAGACGATCTGCTTCGGCGAGACGTCCATGAGCTGGACCTCGTCGGGCGTGACCGAGGAGATCTCGGTGGTGGCACCCAGGAACTCGTCGCGCTCGAGCTGCAGTCGCAGGTCGCTCAGGCTCGCCGCCTGCGGGGAGCGACGAACGAGCACGCGCTCGGCGCGGAAGGTGCCGTCGGGGTTCACCGGCGTGTTGGCCTGGGCGACGATGTACTCCTCCTCCTCGTCCGCGGGGAGGTAGAGGATCTCGTCGGTGACCTTGCCGTCGACGACCTTGCGGTACGGCGTCTCGATGAAGCCGAACTGGTTGACCCGGCCGTAGGTGGCGAGGGCGCCGATCAGGCCGATGTTCGGACCTTCCGGCGTCTCGATCGGGCACATGCGGCCGTAGTGGCTGAAGTGCACGTCGCGGACCTCGAAGCCCGCACGCTCACGCGACAGGCCGCCGGGGCCGAGCGCGGAGAGGCGACGACGGTGGGTCAGCCCGGACAGCGGGTTGACCTGGTCCATGAACTGGCTCAGCTGGGAGGTCCCGAAGAACTCCTTGATGGCCGCGACCACGGGGCGGATGTTGATGAGCGTCGTGGGCGTGATCGCCTCGACGTCCTGGGTGGTCATGCGCTCGCGCACGACCCGCTCCATGCGGGACAGGCCGATGCGGACCTGGTTCTGGATCAGCTCGCCGACGCTGCGGATGCGGCGGTTGGCGAAGTGGTCCTGGTCGTCGAGGCGGTAGCCGTGCGTGCCGGCCGCCAGGTTGAGCAGGTAGGTGGTCGAGGCGAGGACCTCGCAGCGGCTCAGTACCGGCTGGTCGGACTCGGGCTCGTCGAGCCGGCCCTTGAGCTGCGGGAAGAGCTCCTGCAGCCGCTGGATCTCCGGGCCGAGCTTGCGGTTCAGCTTGTAGCGACCCACACGCGACAGGTCGTAGCGGCGCGGCTCGAAGAAGGCGTTGTTGAAGTAGTTGCGTGCCGAGTCGGGCGTGGCCGGCTCACCCGGGCGGGCACGCTTGTAGATCTCGATCAGCGCTTCTTCCTGGGTGACGACCAGCTCGCGGTCCTTCTCCCACTGGCCCTCGAGGAAGTCGAAGTGGCGCACGAAGGCCTCGAGGAAGCCCGGGAAGTTCTCCTCGTCGTAGCCGAGTGCACGCAGCAGCGTGAACAGCGACAGGCGGCGCTTGCGGGCGACGCGGGTGCCGGCGGTCGGGTCCTTGCCCGGCTTCTGCTCGACGTCGAACTCGATCCACTCGCCGCGGTACGGGTGGATGGTGCCCGTGACCAGCTGGTGCTTGGAGAGGTTGCGGAGGCGGAAGCGCTCGCCGGGCTGGAAGATGACGCCGGGCGAGCGGACCAGCTGGGACACCACGACGCGCTCGGTGCCGTTGACGATGAAGGTGCCCCGGTCGGTCATCATCGGGAAGTCCCCCATGAAGACCGTCTGCTCCTTGATCTCGCCGGTGGCCGCGTTCATGAAGCGGGCGCGGGCGAAGATCGGTGCCGAGTAGGTCATGTCCTTCTCGCGGCACTCCTCGACCGTGAACTTGGGCGGCGGCCGCAGGTCCTCGTCGAAGGGGTCGAACTCCAGCTCGAGACTGAGCGTCTCGGTGAAGTCCTTGATCGGCGAGATGTCCCTGAAGGCATCGGCGAGACCTTGCTCGACGAACCACGTGAAGGACTCACGCTGGATGGCGATGAGATCCGGGAGCTCGAGGACCTCGTCGAGGTTCGCGAACGAATAACGGTCCCGGATGGAGACGCGAGAGGACAAGGACGAACTCCTCGATCAAGCGGGTGGGTGGGCGATCACCAGTCCCCGAGCGCGCTGAACTCCGCAGAAATCTCCCCGGTAGGGAGAGCTTCCAAAGGTCGAGCAGCAGGGCAGGGCACGGCAACCGAACAGAATACGCGCACAGCCCCCCTGGGTCAAGGCGCGCGTACGACACGGATCGGTGCTGGCGGCGGGTGGACCCGACGATTGCGGGTGAGCGTACGAAGTCGACCCCCGCGGGTCAAGGATCTGATGGGGCGGCGTCGTCCAGACCCAGCGCCGCGGCGGTCGCCCGGGCCGTCGCCAGGAAGAGCTGCTCGTCGGAGCCGACCATGCGCACGGTCTGTCCGAACACCTCGAAGCTCACCAGCCCGAACGTCTGCGTCCATGCCGCCACGACGGCGACGAGCCCACCCGGAGGCAGCTCCGCAGGGAGCTCGAGGGTCGCCCCGAGCGCCGCCAGGTCCTCCCCCAGCGCCCGGTCCACCTGGGTCGTCGGCGGTCGCCAGCCGGTCCGGGCTGCGTCGCGCAGCACCCCGAGCAGCGCGAGCGACGCCCGGATCCCCGGACCGATCGTGCGCTCCGGCGCCTGGTAGCCGGGCACGGGCGAGCCGTACAGCAGCGCCCACTCGTGCGGATGGTCCACGGCCCAGCCCCGGATCGCAGCGGCGACGGCCACCCAGCGCCGGGCGGGCGGGAGCCCGGCGGACGTCGCGGCCGCCGCCTCGGCGGTGCGGCCGAGGTCGTCGTAGCTGCTGATCAGCAGCTCGGTCAGCAGCTCCTCACGGCTGGGCACGTAGCGGTACACCGCCGACGAGGCGAAGCCGAGCTCACGAGCGACGGCGCGCAGCGACAGGCCGGCGGCGCCGTCGGTGGCCAGGTGTCGCCGGGCGGTCGCGAGGATCTCTGCGGTGATCTCCTGCCGCGCCCGCTCGCGAGCGGTGCGGGCGGGTGGTGCCGGCGACCCGGTGGGTGCGGGTGGGACGGGCTGGTCGGCCATGCCGCCACGGTAGCAGAGCACTCGTACGAAACGAGAGCACTGCTCTTGACTTCGTACGCCCGGCGCGGTTCAGTGCTCTGGAACGAGAGCACTGCTCTCGCAAACGACGGAGGTCACCCATGACGACGACATCGCAGCTCCCATCCCCCACCGGCTCGCCCACCGACTCCCCCGCCCACGCGGGCCCCCCGGCCGGCACGGACGTGTTCGACGCGACCCGCTACGTGCAGCCCGGGTGGTTCACCCGCAGGGTGTTCAACCCCGCCGTGGCGTTCCTCACCCGCCGCGGCCTCAGCGTGCAGGGCACTCGGATCCTGGAGGTCCGCGGTCGACGCAGCGGCGAGCTGCGTCGCACGGTGGTCAACCTGCTCGAACTGGACGGGGAACGGTACCTGGTCGCGCCCAGGGGTCGCACGCAGTGGGTGGCCAACGTGCGTGCGGCGGGCTCCGCCTCGCTGCGGGTCGGCCGGCGCCGCGAGACCGTCGTCCCGGTCGAGCTCGCCGACGCCGACAAGACGCCCGTGCTGCGGGCCTACCTGGAGCAGTGGGCCTGGGAGGTCGGGGCGTTCTTCGAGGGGATCGACGCCACCTCGAGCGACGAGGAGCTGGCGGCGATCGCGCCGTCGTTCCCGGTCTTCCGCCTGACCACCGCCTGAGGATCCCGATCGAGTGCTGCCAGACCGTCCCATTCTCCTGGACGGTCTGGCAACACTCGACGTCAGTGGTGCGGGGTCCCGCCCGATCGGCGCACCATCCGACGGGCAGGGCCGCTGCCAGGACGCGACGAGGGCCCGCCCCGTGGGGCGGGCCCTCGTTCAGTTCATGAACGAGGCCGGACGACTCGAGCGAGCCGGCACGACCTCGGGCTCACTTGACCTCGACGGTCGCCCCGGCGCCCTCGAGCGCCTCCTTGGCCTTGTCGGCCTCGTCCTTGGACACACCCTCGAGCACGGCCTTGGGGGCCGACTCGACGAGATCCTTGGCCTCCTTGAGGCCGAGGCTGGTGAGGCCGCGGACTTCCTTGATCACGCCGATCTTCTTGTCGCCGGCCTCGGTGAGCACGACGTCGAACGACGTCTTCTCCTCGGCCTCCTCGGCGCCTCCGCCACCGGCGGGGGCTGCGGCCGCGACGGCCACGGGGGCCGCTGCGGTGACGCCGAAGCGCTCCTCGAAGGCGGTGAGCAGCTCGGAGAGCTCCAGCACCGTCAGGGCTGCGATCGAATCGAGAATTTCCTCGGTGGTTGCCATGTTCTTCACTCCTCGTCCGCCGCAGCCTCTGCCGCGGGGGTGTCGTCGTCGGCAGCGGGTGCTGCGTCGTCTGCGTCGTCGTTGTCGGTGGTTGCGTCGTCCGCAACCTCTGCCGGTGCCGCATCGGCGGCATCGGCGGGCGCCTCGTCGGAGGCCTCATCGGCGCCCTCGGCGGGCGCCTCGTCGGTGGCCGGGGCGTCCGCGGGTGCGGGCGCATCGGCGGAACCGCCGGCCTCGATCAGTGCCTGGAGCCCGTAGGCGAAGTTCTGCGGGAGCGCCTGCATGAGGGCGGCGAGGTTGCGCATGGGCGCAGCCAGGCCGGCCGCGAAGCGGGCGAGCAGCTCTTCACGGGGTGCCACGGACGCCAACGCCTTCACGTCGTCGGCATCGAGCACCCGGGTGTCCAACAGACCACCCTTGATGACCAGGTGGGGATTGGCCTTCGCGAACGTCTGCAGGGCCTTGGCGACCAGCACGGGATCACCGGGCGAGCCGTCGGGCCGCTTGCCGACGAAGGCGATCGCCGTGGGTCCGTACAGGTCGTCGCTGATGGCGAGGTCGAGCTCGTCGGCGGCGCGGCGCACCAAGGTGTTCTTGTACACCCGGTACTCACCACCTGCATCGTGCATCGCACTGCGCAGCTCGGCCAGATCTCGGACGGTCAGTCCCCGGTACTCGGTGAACAGGACCGCGTCGGACTCGCTGAACTTCTCGCGGACCTCGGCGACCACGGCCACCTTCTCAGGTCTCGGGTTCTCCATCGACACCTCCTCTCTTCTGTTCGGGAGCATCGGGCGTCGCGTACAGCGGACGGCCCGTCGCTCGACCTGAACAGGTCGGGTGTCTGGTGGTCCACCTGCCCAGGCGAGCTCGGGAGCTCTTTCATCCGCCCTCGCCGCGAGCAGCGGGGGCAGTCACCATGGGGTCTCGGGCGAAGCAAGATCCTCGGTTGTGTTGAACCGAGGATGCTACGCGGTGCCGGGACGACCGGCCAACTCGCCCCACGGCCAACTCGTCCGCGGCCCATGAGCGCGACCCGATGCGGCGTGCCCACCGTCACCCTGCAACCCTCTTCACGAAACCCGTTGAGGAGCGTACGATCAGCGGGTGGTCGCCCCGGCGGCGGCCGATCGGACCGCCCGGCCCCTGCGCCGGCGGACCGTGGACACTCGGGCGGGGGCTGCGGGGCGAGTCACGGACTCGGCGGAGAAGGGACGTTGGCCTCATGAGGGCAACACTCGTCCACGCCTCGATCGACCCGGAGCGCATCCCCGAGACGGCACGCGCCGTGGAGACGGAGCTCGTCCCGGGGTTCCTGGCCCACCCCGGATCCCGGCACGCCTACTGGATGGCCCACCGCAGATCCGGCCGACTGCTCGTCCTGACCGTCTGGGACAGCCTGGCCCACCTAGACGCGGCGACCGCCGAGGAGGCCGAGCGACGCGCCGTCGTCGGCGACCGCTGCGGCGTGCGGATCATGGGCGTGCACACCATGGAGGTGGTCGGCGCCCACGAGGAGCCGATCGATCGGGCCCCGGAGGTCCGATGGGTCCGGGCCACCTGGGTCCGGGGTCTGGGCCGGCACCAGCAGGGCGAGCTGCCCGCGCTGTACCGCGAGGCGGTGCCCGACCAGCTGCGCACCCGCGGGTTCTGCGCCAGCTACTGGCTGGCGGACACCACCGTCGGCGCTGCGCTCGGGCTGAGCTTCTGGGAGGGGCCCACCGAGATCCGCGACAGCACACGATCGGGCGCCCGTCGGCGACGTCGCCTCGAGGCCGTGCTGGGCTGCACGGTCGAGGGCGTCTGCGAGTACGAGGCGATCGGTGTCGCCTCGGTGGTCGCCGGAGATCCCACGTCCACGGTGACGGACCACCGTCGACGGACCTCGGCCACCGCACGCCTCGCGCGCGTCGGCACCGCGCTCGAGCGACCACCCGGGGCGCTGCTCGCCGTCTCCGGCGAGCAGACCGACCAGGTGGTCGTCGTGCTCGACGGGCAGGTCGCCCTGATCGACCGCGCCGGGCTGTGCACCCTGGCGCCGGGCGAGCACTTCGGCGGCCGACGGATCCTCGGCCGACGTGCCCACGCCCACACGGCGATGGCCACGACCGGTGTGCAGCTCGGCGTCATCAGCCGCTCCGAGTTCGCCGACCTGGCCGACTCGACACCCGAGGTGGTGAGCGAGCTCGTCGAGCACGACGCCGACCCGTGAGCCGGCCGGGCGACCGGATCCGCTCGCCCGGTCACTGCGCCCGATGCAGGACTCCTGCAACTTTTGGTTGCATGTCCCTGGGACTCCCCGTAGGGTGATGTGCAACCAGACGTTGCACGAAGGAGCACGACCCCATGTCGACCGAACGAGCCACCCATCGCACCCTCGCCACCCCGAACACCGCCGAGGCCGCGGAGTTCGGGACCATCGAGCGGGAGCTGCGGATCGACGCCTCACCCGAGGTCGTCTTCGAGGTGATCAGCCGCCCCGAGCACGTCCGGGCCTGGTGGCCCGACGAGTTCGACATCGAGCCGGTGCCGGGATCCTCCGGCCGCATCGTCTTCGGCGACGCCGAGTCGCCCGATGCCCACATCGAGGGGTTCGTCGTCGTCGAGGTCGACCCACCGCACCGCTACTCGTTCCGCTGGACCCAGCCGATCGGCGAACCGGCGACCGGGTCGAACTCCCTCCTCGTGACCTTCGAGCTGACCCCGGACGGCGACGGCACCCTGCTGCGCATGACCGAGACGGGCTTCCGAGAGCAGGGTTGGGACGTCGCCCAGCTCGAAGCGATGTACCTCGACCACTGCGCCGGATGGGACCACCACCTTGCCCGGCTCCTGTCCCACGCGACGACCGTCGCACCCCGTCCGTGAGCACCACCGTCGACGACGACCTGTGGTCGGCGATCGGCGATCCCACGCGACGACGCATGGTCGACCTGCTCCTCGCCGACGGCGACGGCACGGCGACGACCCTGAGCGACCACCTCCCGGTCACCCGCCAGGCCGTCGCCAAGCACCTCGGCGTGCTCGACCGCGTGGGACTGGTGCACTCCGAGCCGGCCGGCAGGGAGCGCCGCTACCACGTCGACGAGGCGCAGCTCGCCCGAGCGGTCGCCCAGCTCGTCGAGGTCGGCGACGCATGGGACGCCCGACTGCGTCGGATCAAGCGCCTGGCCGAGGAGATCGAGCGCTCGCGCTGATCGGCAAGCCGCTGATCGCGCCCCCACCGAACATCACCCCCCAACACCACCCAACGGGGTCGCCGCCCGGCGCGCCCTGACGAAAGGACCTGACATGGTCGACATCATCCACAGGGTCGGCGTCGCATCGGCGACCCCCGACGACGTCTACGACGCGCTCACCACCATCGACGGGCTCGCCGGTTGGTGGACCCGTGACACCACCGGCGACCCCACCGCCGGCGGGACCGTCCAGTTCCGGTTCCCCGCCGGTGGATTCGACATGGAGGTCGCCGAGACGGCGCCCGCCGACCGGGTGGTCTGGAACGTCGTCGACGGTCCCGACGAGTGGATCGGCACCACGGTGCGCTGGGACCTGTCGCAGCAGGACGACCACGCCATCATCTCGTTCACCCACGCAGGGTGGGCCGAGCCGGTCGACTTCATGGGTCACTGCAGCACCAAGTGGGCCACCTACCTGATGAGCCTGAAGTCGCTCCTCGAGACCGGCGCCGGTGCCCCGGCCCCCGACGACGTCCACATCTCCGACTGGGACTGAGCCACCGCCATCTGCGATCCGGAAGTTGGGCCTCGGCCTCACTTCCGGATCACAGATGGATCGAGGCGGGACGGCGCGGTGGGGGCGAATAGGTTGCGGCGATGCACGCCATCGGGATCGACGTGGGCTCCACGAACGTCAAGGTCGCGCTGGTCGACGACGGGGGCCGATGCGTCGCCGATGCCAGCCGTCCGCTGAGCACCGTCACCGACGGCGCCGCGGTCGGCCAGGACGCCGACGAGTTGTGGACGACCCTGGTCGACGCGGTCCGTCAGGTCACCTCCGCCCGACCTGACGCCGCAGCGGACGTGACGACGCTCGGGGTGTGCAGCCAGTACTCGTCGTTGGTGCCCGTCGACCGCGAGGGCGCGGCACTCGCGCCGATCAAGATGTACCTGGACACCCGGGGTGCGGATGCCTGCTGGGCGGTCCTCGAGCGTCATCCCGACGCGTTCGACACCTGGGTCGCCCGCCACGGAATCCCGCCGATCGGCGGTGGCCTGACCCTGTCGCACCTGCTGCACTTCCAGCACGACCAGGCCGACCTCCACGCGCGCACTTCCGCCTACCTGGAGGTCATGGACCTGGTGAACCTCCGGCTCACCGGCACCGTCGCCGCCACGCAGTGCACGATGTTCGCCGCCCAGCTGTGCGACAACCGCACGGTGGGCACCACCAGCTACGACGACGAGCTCGTGGCGATGTCGGGCGTCGACGCCGACCGACTGCCCCCGTTGCTCCCCGTCGACGGCATCGTCGGTGAGGTGCGCGACGACGTGGCGGAGCAGCTCGGGCTGCCGCCGGGAGTCACCGTCCGCGCCGCCATGAACGACACCCAGGCCGGCGCCTTCGCCACCGGCGCGCTGGCGGACGACGGACGGTGCGGCCTGATGGTCGGCACGACCGCCGTGCTGATCCGCTCCATGTCGCACTTCGCCGTCGACCTGGAGCACGAGGTGCTCGCCATGCCGGTCCCGGTGCCCGGCCGCTACGTCGTCATGGCCGAGAACGGCATCGCCGGGCGCGCCGTGGAGCGCGCCCTGGAGGTCCTCTCACCGGAGGCGACCACGACCGAGGCGCAGTTCGCCGAGCTCGAGGCCGCACTCACCACGTCGCCGCCGGGCGCCGGCGGGCTGCTGTTCCTGCCCTGGCTCGCCGGCTCCATGTCGCCCTCGTCGTCGTCGCAGATGCGCGGCGGCTACCTGGGCATGACCCTGCAGACCCAGCGCTCGGACCTGCTGCGCGCCACCGTCGAAGGCGTCGCCCGCAACCTGCGCTGGTTGCACCCGTCCGTCGACGCGCTCTGCGGCACACCGGCCACCGAGGTGCTCTTCGCCGGCGGCGCGGCACGCAGCGACGGCGTCGCCCGCACGTTGAGCGACGTGCTCGGGCTCCCCGTGGTGGTACCGGACCGACCGGAGCTCGCCGCAGCCATCGCCGTGGGCGCCGTCGCCGCCGCTCGCTCGAGCGGGTCGGACCCCGTCACGATCGGCGCGAGCCCTGCGCGTCGACATCTGCCCGACCCCGCGACGGCAGCGGAGCACGACCGCCTGCAGCCGATCTTCGAGGACGCCTTCTCAGCCAACGGCCCGATCTGTCAGGCTCTGGGGTCATGAGCGACTACCCGTACGCAGAGCGGTTCGAGGTCCACCGGTCACTGCCCGCCCAGGGCCGCGACCGAAAGCTGGTGCTGGACGAGCTGCGCCAGATCGCCTCCGAGGAGGACTCGACCTGGGAGACCGGTCAGATCTCCGGCTCCTACTACTGCGGCGACCACGAGCACTACGACTACGTGAGCGACGCGTTCTCGCTGTTCGGACACGTCAACGCGCTGCAGCGCGACGTCTGCCCGTCGGGCACGAAGTTCGAGGGCGAGATCATCGCGATGACGCTCGACATGCTGCACGCCGATGCCGTCGAGGGCAGCACGCCGGGCGGCATCGTCACCAGCGGCGGCACCGGCTCGATCACCCACGCCATGCTCGCCTACCGCGAGCAGGCACGCGAGCGGCGCGGGATCGTGCACCCGAACGTGGTCAAGCCCGAGACCGCCCACCCGGCGTTCGACAAGGCGTGCCACCTGTTCGGCATCGAGCTGCGCGTGGCGCCGATCGACCCCGACACCGCGACGGTCGTCGTCGACGAGATGGCCGCGCTGATCGACGAGAACACGGTCGCCATCGTCGGCTCGGCGTGCAACTACGGCTACGGCACGGTCGACCCGATCGAGCAGCTCGGCGCGCTGGCGCTCGAGCGCGGCGTCGGGCTCCACGTCGACGGCTGCCTCGGCGGTTTCATCCTGCCGTGGGGTCGTGAGCTCGGCTACGACATCCCGCTGTTCGACTTCCGTGTGCCCGGCGTGACGACCATCAGCGCCGACACGCACAAGTACGGCTACGGGCTCAAGGGGTCCTCGGTGCTGGCGTTCGCCGACAAGGAGCTGCGCAACTCGCAGTACTTCTTCCTCACCGACTGGACCGGCGGCAAGTACTGCTCCCCCGGCATGGACGGCTCGCGGTCGCTCGGCCTGCTGGCCGCCACCTGGGCGTCCATGGTCGCGATGGGCCGCGACGGCTACCTGGCCAAGGCGGACGCGATCTTCTCGACGGCGGCGAAGATGCAGGACGCGGTCCGGTCCCACCCGGAGCTGCGCATCATCGGGTCGCCGACGTTCTGCTTCAGCTTCACCTCCGACGAGTTCGACGTCTACCACGTCAACGACTTCATGCGGCTGCGTGGGTGGCGCTTCAACGGACAGCAGTACCCCAACGCGATCCACATGGCGGTCACCGGCCCCCAGACCCAGCCAGGTGTCGCCGAGAAGTTCGCGACCGACCTGGACGAAGCGGTCCGGCACGCCCGCGACCACGCCGGCGAACCGGCGGGATCCGCCGCGATCTACGGCGGCGTCAGCGGTGGGCTCACCGACGAGGCCGACGAGTTCATCCGTGCGGTGATGGCCGACATGATGGACACCCAGCAGTCGGTGCCCCCGGCCTGACCGCGGAAGCGCCGGACGAACCTCAGCCGCGTCCGCGCACGACCTCGACCGCGGTCGGTGGATCGGCTGCGTTGAGCCCGTCGACGCCCATGTCGAGCAGCTCGGTGTAGCCGTCCGCGTCCTCCCAGTCGCGCGAGTTCGGCCAGATCCACGGCACCAGCCCGTCGGCGTGGGCCCGCTCGACGAGCTCGGGCGTCAGCACCTCGATGCCTTCGTAGTCCGGCGGGATCTGCACGATCGTGCGCCCCTCGGCCAGGGGTTCGTTCGCCAGGACGTACGCGGTCATCGCCTCCAGGCCCGGCGTGATCGCCACCTCGGGGGCGAGCTCGTGGAAGGCCTCGGCCAGCTGGTCGTCGAAGGCCGTCACGATGGACGAGTCCAGGCGGTCGTGCTCGGTGAGGATGCGGGCGAGCTCCTCGGCGGCCGGCACGTCGTCGGGGTACGCCCCCTTGATCTCGATGTTCAGCACGTGGTCGGGGTACTGCTCGACCAGGTCCTCGAAGGCCATCACGGCGAAGTCGTCGGGCTCGTAGCCCTCCGGCGGGTCCACCTCGCCCGTGCGCACGCCCCGCAGCACGTAGGCGTCGCGGGGCTGGTCCGTGCAGGCGCTGCAGGACTCGGTGAACCAGAAGGCGTTGTCGAGCGCGTGCAGCTCGTCGTAGGTCATGTCGGCCACGTCGCCGGTGGCGTCGGTGGTGCGGTCGACGTCCTCGTCGTGGTGCACCACCAGCACCCCGTCACCGGTCAGCCGCACGTCGACGTCGAGCACGTCGACCCCTGCGGCCACCGACTCCGCGTACGCGTACGGCGTCGAGTGCGGGTGGGCGTTCTCGCCGCCCGCATGGGCGAGCACGATCGGGCGGTCGAGCGCCAGCACCTCGTCGACGGTCGTCGCCTCGGGCGCTGCGACCGTCGACGTGGTCGAGGACGTCGTCGACGCCCCGGCGTCGTCCTTGGTGTCGCTGCTGCACCCGACGAGCGCCAGCGCGACCGCGAGGCTCGCCACCGACACGAGGGACCTGGCCCGGAGGTTCCGCATGGGCCGATCGTAGGTGCGTGGCTCAGCGGTGGTCGGCCAGGCCCAGCACGCCCGGCAGCTCCGACATGTCGGAGATGACCACCGTGTCGGGCCCCTCGAGCCAGCTCGCCGGTGTCAGGCCACCGGCGTAGCCGACCACCTGCATGCCGGCGGCACGCGCGGCGGCCACGCCGGCGCGTGAGTCCTCCACCACGGTGCAGGACCCGGGCGCGACGCCCATCGCCGCGGCGGCGAAGAGGAACAGGTCGGGCGCGGGTTTGCCCCGCTCGACCTCGGTGGCGCTGAAGATGCGGCCGTCGAAGCGCTCCCACAGGCCCGTCAGCCCGAGGGTGCGCGCCATCTTCGTGTGGGTCCCGCTCGACGCCACGCAGGACCGCAGCCGTCCGGCGTCGATCGCATCGAGCGCGGCCACGACGCCGTCCACGGCGGTGAGCTCGTCGTCGAACGCGGCGTGCAGGCGGGTGAGGTACTGCTCCGTGAAGTCCGGGACGGGTCGGCCGAGCTGCGCCTCGATCGCCGCGATCATGTGCGCGTCCGAACGACCGACGAAGCGGTCGAGCACCTCGTCCTCGGTGAGCGGCCATCCGAGCTCACCCAGCAGCTGGGACTCGACCCGCACCGCCAGTCGCTCGCTGTCGACCAGCACGCCGTCGCAGTCGAAGATCACCAGGTCCACCCGGTCGTCGTCCACGCAGTCGGCCTCAGATGCCGAGCGAGGCGGACATGACCGTCTCGACGTCCTCGTCGCTGCCGAGCAGCTCGACCTGCGCGGCGCCCTGGCGACCGTAGACGAGCAGCGCCAGCTCGCCGACCGGGCCGCGCACCGCGACACGCGGTGTCCGGTCCCGCGCCACGGTGGTCGCGCCGCCAGGCGTGCGCAGGGTGACGCCGACGGGGAGCTTGCGCATGGTCAGCTTCGACATGCGCCGCACGACGTCCCAGAGCTGCGCCTCCAGATCATCGTCGAGCTGGCGCGGCCCCATGCCGTTGGTCCGACGGACGTCCTCGTGGTGGATGAAGTACTCCATCGTGTTCGCGAGGCGATCGATCGCCTCGAGCCCGAACGGCGACCGCCGCGGCGGGCCCGAGCGGACCAGGCCGACCAGCTCGTCCCAGGGCGTCGCCGCGACCTCGAGCCGGACCTTCTCGCCGTGTCGCTCGAAGGGTGCCGCCAGGATGCCCAACGCCGCGTCGGGCCGACGCTCGCGCACCACGAGGTGCGCCGCCAGGTCCCGCGCCGTCCAGCCCTCGCACAGGGTCGGGACGTCGGGGCCGAGCTCGTCGAACAGCTCGCACAGCTGCCGGCGCTCGATCTGGGCGTGGTTCACCGTCATGGGAGGAGTCTGCCCCAGCCGGGCGAGCTCATCGCAGCGGCGCGACGGTGGCGAAGAGCGCCTTGAGGTACGCACCCTCGGAGAAGCCCACGGGGTGGTCGACCGCGTGCGCCGTGTGCGAGACGTCGGTCAGCTCGACCCCGCTGCGCTCCGCCGCCGCGTCCACGGCGTCGAAGAACGCCCGCTCCGGCACCCTCGCCGAGCACGAGGCCTGCACCAGCGTGCCGCCGGGCTCGAGCAGTCGCAGCGCCAGCTGCGTCAGTCGCCCGTAGGCGCGCAGCGCGCCGTCCACCTGGTCGCGCCGGGACGCGAACGAGGGGGGATCGACCACCACCATGTCGAAGCGGCGGCCGTGGTCGGCCATCTCCGCCATCACCGCCATGGCATCACCCACGGTGTCGTGGTGGTGACACGACCGCACCGCGGAGACGTCCCGGTTGTGGTCCATGTTGCGCCGGGCCGTCGCGACCGCCGCGGCGCTGATGTCGACGCTGTGCACCAGCGTCGCCCCGCCCGCTGCCGCGTTGACCGAGAAGCCGCCCGTGCAGCAGTACACGTCCAGCACCCGGGCCCCGGCCGCACGACGCCGCACCCGTGCCCGGTTGTCGCGCTGGTCGAGGAAGTGCCCCGTCTTCTGACCGTGCACCACGTCGGCCTCGAAGGTGAGGGAGCGTTCGAGGAACCGCACGGGCTGGGCGGGCAGCTGTCCCACGAGCGCGGAGCCGTCGAGGGACGCCCGGCCGTCGGCCGCCACGTTGCGCGCCAGGCGCAGCACCACCCGCTGCGCCGGCAGCACGTCCTGGGCCGCGCCGAGCACCGCGTCGAGGTGCGCGAACCACGCCGCGCTGTAGAGCTTGATCACGGTGACGTCGCCGTAGCGGTCGAGGACGAGCCCCGGCAGTCCGTCGTTCTCGCCGTGCACCCAGCGGAACGCGGTCGTGCTCTCGTCGTCCACCAGCCGAGCCCGCACGGCGAGGGCGGCACCGAGGCGGTCCCGCCAGAAGTCGGCGTCGATGGGCGTCGGGTGCCCGTGGTGCAGGACCTTCACCCTGATCGGCGACGCCGGGTCGTACAGCCCGATGGCCATGAACCTGCGTCGATCGTCGAAGATGACCGCCAGGTCGCCGGCGTCGCCGTCGGGTCGGACCGATACGATCGAGCCGTCGAACAGCCACGGGTGCCCGGCGCGCACGTGGCGGGCCGCGTCGGGGGTGATGCGCACCGCGAGGCGCTGGTCGCTCACGACGGGCGATCGAGCTCGGCGGGCCGCTTGGGGAGGTGCCGCAGGCCCATCCAGGCGAGGGCCGAGATGTGCGACGCGGCCTCCTCGGGCGACATCTTGGAGTTCTCCTCCCACCACTGCCCCACGAAGGTGACCATGCCGATCAGGGCCTGCGCGTAGAGCGGCGCCGCGCGAGGGTCGTAGCCGGCCTTCTTGAACTCGGAGCGCAGCACGTTGCCGACACGCTGCGCCACCTCGGCCAGGAGGTTCGCGAGCCCGCTGTTGGAGGGTGAGTCCCGCTTGAGCACGGCGAAGCCGTCGGGGCGCTCCTGGACGTAGCGCATGAACGCGAGCGCTGCGCCCTCGATGCGGTCCCGCGGCGTGCCGGTGCCGATGGCCTCGGAGATCTGCTCGATGACGTACTCCATCTCGCGGTCGACGATGACGGCGTACAGCCCCTCCTTGCCGCCGAAGTGCTCGTAGACGATCGGCTTGGAGATCTTGGCGCGCTCGGCGATCTCCTCGACCGAGGTGCCCTCGTAGCCCTTCTCCGCGAAGACGGCCCGACCCACCTGCACGAGCTGGTTGCGTCGTTCGACCCCGGTGAGCCGTGTCCGTGTGCCGTCTGCCACCCGGCGACCCTACCCGTTGACGCCGAAGTTACGGCACCGTAGGTTACGACTGCGTAGGTTACGGCGACGTAACCATGTGGCCCTCCATCCGGTCGGACCAGTCGCACCACCTCACCACCAGCCCGCTCTCCCCCGCCGAGGAGCTCCATGAGCAGCACCCCCACCGCCGAGGACGTCCGCCGCCAGATCCGCGCGGAGCTCCCCGAGGACACCTTCGAGATGCAGCCCCAGCGGGCCCTGTGGTTCATCCCGCTCGCCCTGGTCGGGTTCGGATCCATCGCCACGATCGTGGTGGCCACCCCGCCGTGGTACCTGTGCCTGCTGCTGTCGCTGGTCATCGGCCAGTGCCTGGCCGCCATGGGCTTCCTGGCGCACGAGGTCCTGCACGGCTCGGTCGTGACGTCCAAGGGCCTGCAGACCTTCCTGGGCTACCTGGGCTTCGCGCCGATGCTCGTCTCCCCGACCCTCTGGCGCACGTGGCACAACCAGGTGCACCACGGAAAGACCAACCAGGGCAACGCCGACCCGGACGGCTTCGGCACCATCACGCGCTACGAGAAGGCGCCGTCCACCCGCTTCGTGGCGCGCCTGGCGCCCGGCTCACGCCACCCGATGAGCTACCTGTTCTTCACCTACTGGTTCGCCTTCCACGGCCAGGTCGTGCTGTGGATCCAGTCGCGCTACCTGCGCGGGTTCCGACGCATGAACCGTCGCCGGGCGATCGTCGACACCGCCGTGTCCGCGCTGCTGTGGATCGCCGTGGCCGTCGCCGCCGGACCGTTCTACGCGCTCTTCGCCATCGTCATCCCGCTCGTGATCGCGAACTTCCTGGTGATGAGCTACATCGCGACGAACCACTTCATGCGGCCCCTCACCGAGTCCAACGACCCGATCGAGAACTCCATGAGCGTGAACACCTACGCCTGGATCGACCGGCTGCACTTCAACTTCAGCCACCACGTGGAGCACCACCTGTTCCCCAACATGAGCGCCAAGCACGCGCCGAGGGTGCGCGCCTGGCTGCTCGAGAACGAGGCCGACCGCTACGTGTCGCCACCGCACTGGCTGGCGTTCCTCTACCTGTACCGGACGCCGCGGGTGTACCTGGACTCGACGACGCTCTGCGATCCCGACGACCCGCGCGGCGAGTACCACGCCGACACCCGGGAGCTCGCCGAACTGCTCCACTGAGCGGTCGGTCCTACCCTGGCGCCATGCGCTCCCGACTCCCGCTCCTGCTCGCCACGATCGCCGTCACGCTCGCCGTGGCCACCGGCACCGTGTCGGCCCACGGCGACGAGGGCGAGCTCGAGCTCACCGCCTTCGAGCAGACAGGACCGATGACGGTCGAGGTCGAGGTGGGCATCGTCTACGAGGGCGACGGCCACCTGGCGGAGGACGCGTCGGTGACCGCCACGCTGTCCGGTCCCGGCGGCGCCACGGTCGGCCCGGTCGAGCTCGTCTGGGCCGGGGAGAACAGCTCGCTCTACGCGGCGACGGTGGACGTGCCCGCGGTCGGTGACTGGACCGTCGCCGTCACCTCGACCGACCCGGCGGGCTCGGCCGACGGCACGCTGACGGTCGAGGAGCAGGTGGCCACGACGACGACCGAGGCACCCGCCACCACGGTGGCGCCCACCACCACGGACGCACCCGAGCCCACCACGGTCGACGACGAGCTCGCGGCGGCCGAGGACACCGACGACGGCGTCTCCCCCGCCGTCATCGTCCTCGCGTGCCTGGTGCTGGCCGCGCTGGTGATCGGTGGTGCGGTGCTCGTGGCTCGCAGCCGCGGCGGCGCCAGCGCCGGCCCGGACGGCAGCGCCTGACGCACGCCCGGCGGTCGCCCGCCGACTCGGGACGAGCATCGCCGGCGTCGGCACGTCGACGTTGCCGCGTCGGCCGTCGCGGCACAGGTGAACACTGTTAACCTCGCGTCCGAGCCGCCGCGATCGACGGCGGCGGTCACCCGAGGGAGCACCCATGACGATGCCCAGCGTCCTCACCGGACAGGTCGACAACCAGGAGCACCAGCCCGACCTCGAGGGCAACATGTTCCCGGTCGGCGAGGAGGTGGACGTCGCCCGCCTGCAGATCACCGGCGACCTGCCCGCAGGGTTGCGCGGGTCCTTCGTCCGCAACGGCCCCAACCCCCTGTTCCAGCCCGTCGGCCGCTACCACATGTTCGACGGCGACGGCATGTTGCACGGCATCACCTTCGACGGCGATGGGCACGCGTCGTACCGCAACCGATGGATCCGCTCCAAGGGGCTCTGCGCCGAGGTCGAGCTCGGTCGCGCGGTGTACCCGGGGCTGGGCGACGTCATGAACTTCCCCGACCCCTCGCTGGTCGGCGATGCGGGCCCGGTCAAGAACCCGGCGAACACCCACGTCATCCGCCACGCCGGCAGGTACCTGGCGCTGTGGGAGGGCGGGCTGCCGACCGAGATCACACCGTCGCTCGACACCGTCGGCGAGTACGACTTCGACGGTCGCCTCCGAGGCGCGATGACCGCACACCCCCGACTCGACCCGCGCACCGGCGAGATGTGCTTCTTCGCCTACTCGGTGTTCGAACCGGTGATCCGCTACTACGTCGTCGACGACACCGGCACGCTGGTGCACCGGGCCGACATCGAAGTGCCCGCGCCGGTGATGATGCACGACTTCGTCATCACCGAGCAGCACGCCATCTTCCTCGACTCCCCGATCGTGTTCGACGTCGCGAACCTGGGCAAGGGTCCGATGGTGCAGTGGCGCCCGGAGAACGGCACACGGATCGGCGTGATGCCACGCCACGGCACCGCGGAGCAGGTGCGCTGGTTCGAGATCGACCCGGGGCACGTGCAGCACTTCTGGAACGGCTGGGTCGACGGCGACCGGATCGAGTTCTCGGGCACCCGCTTCGACCACCCGGAGTTCGGCATCGACGGCGCCACACCCCTCGACGAGTCCACCGTCGACGACACCCCGCCCTACCCCACCCGGTTCTGGGTCGACCTGGCCGCCGGCACCGCCGGCTGGGAGCAGACCGATGACCTCGGCGGCGACTTCGCCAGGTTCAACGACGCGTACGACGGCGTGCGGTCACGGTTCCACTACATGTCCGCGGTGCTCGACGAGCAGCGCCGACTCGGGGACTTCGACACCATCGTCCGCTACGACGACGCCACCGGCGAGCGCCAGGTCTGGAACGCCGGGCGCAGCGGCCACGTCGGCGAGAGCGTCTTCGCCGCGGATCCGCTCGGCACCGGCGAGGACGACGGCTGGCTCCTCAACGCCGTGCACGACGACGTGAGCGGGCGGACCGACGTGTGCATCCTCGATGCGCGCGACGTGTCGGCCGGGCCGATCGCGAGGGTGCACCTGACGCACCGGATGCCGTTCGGCTTCCACGCCAACTGGTTCGCCGCCGAGGACTGACCGCCCGACGGGTCAGTCCGTTGGCCGGTCAGCGGGCCAGCCGCATGTGGCGATCACCCGGTCAGCCTCATGAGGCGATCACCCGGTCAGCCTCATGAGGCGATCACCCGGTCAGCCTCATGAGGCGACGGGCGTTGTCGTCGAGGAGCTGCGCCAGGGCACCGTCGCCGAAGCTGGGGTCCACGGTCTCGTCCCAGCCCGCGAAGTTCGTGCCGCCGACCAGACGGTCGGTGCCCATCGTCGACCTCAGCGCACCGAGCGCCGCCGGCCCGCCGACGTGGGCGTCCCACCAGACACGGCCCAGCAGCTCGTCGACCGCACCCTCCCGACGGAGCTCGGGCGACGCCCACGGCCGCGTGGTCGCGACGTGGCGCATCCGCTCGAGCAGCCAGGTCGTCGAGCCGCCGCCGTGGGACACGCAGACGTCCAGGTCCGGATGGCGAGCCAGCACGCCGCCGAGCACCAGCGTCGCCACCGCCAGCGCCTCCTCGTGGGCGAAGCCGAGCCAGAGGTCGCCGTCGAAGCGCGCCAGACGGGAGTCGCGCCGCGGCGCGTCGATGCCGCCCGGCGCCGGGTGCACGAACAGCGGCACGTCGAGCTCGACGCACGCCGCGTAGAACGGATCGAACGCCGGATCGTCGAGCGGTCGGCCGAGGTCCGTGCCGACGTACGCACCGAGCAGGCCCAGCTCGGCGACCGTCCGCCGCAGCTCCGCGACCGCCGCGCCCGGCGCCTGCATCGGCAGCTGCGCGAGACCGCCGAGTCGATCGGGGTGCCGCGCCACGATGGACGCCACCGCGTCGTTGTGCCGCCGGCAGAACGCGACCGCGGTGTCGGCGTCCACGTGGTGCAGGAACGTGAGCGGGTTCGGGGACAGGACCTGGAGGTCGATGCCCCGCTCGTCCATCAACGCCAACCGCAGCCCCACGTCCATGAAGGCCGAGTCGCGGTACCGCACGCCGACCAGCTCGTAGTCCCCCACCCGGTAGCAGGGCAGGCGGCCGGTCGCGAGGTCGCCCTCGTCGAGCTCGGGACCGTACCGGCCGGCCGCACCCAGCGTCGCGTCGAGCACGACGTGGGCGTGCAGGTCGATCACCGGGGGAAGACCACCGGGTAGCTACCCCAGTAGCCACGGCTGCTGTCGGGATCCATGGTCGGGGGCTCCGACGGGTCGGGGCGGGCCCCGGCGTCGAGCAGCGCCCGGATGGCGACGGGCACGAGGCCGAACAGGTGGTCGTCGTCGATCGGGTGCCCCCTGGGGTCGAGACCCGCCGCCAGGTCCTGGCCGATGCAGGCGTGCATGCCGAGCCCGAAGCTCAGACCCCAGGGCGCCAGCCCCTCAGCGAGCTCTCGGTGCGGGTCGAAGCGGTGGGCGTCGTCGCCGAAGACCGACGGGTCCCGGTTCGCCGCCATCAGGTCGATCGTCAGCCGGGCACCGGCCGGCACCCGCAGCCCACCGGACAGCTCCACGTCGGCGAGGGCCCACCTCGACGCGATCGGGCTCGAGGGCTGCAGGCGGATCGTCTCGTGCACGCAGCGCTGCAGGAACGCCATGTCGGTCCGGGCCCGTTCGACGTCCTCGGGTCGGTCTGCATCCATCGTGAACACGTGGTGGAGGGTCCGCACGAACGCGGTCGCGCTGGTGTGCGCGCCCGCCAGCAGGAAGAAGCAGATCTCACGCAGCACCACGTCGTCGGGCAGGTGCAACTCGTCCTCGTGCGACAGGAGCGTGCAGAGCACGTCGCGCGGCAGGCCCTCCGGGTCGAGCGAACCGGCGGCGACCTCGTCGAGCAGGGCCCGGCGTCGAGCGATCGACGGCGCGAGGAACTCCACGTCGAACGCAGCGAGCCCGGCGGCCACCTCCGCCCGCTTCGCCGCACGGTCACCGGTGAAGTGCGCCAGCGTCGCGCCCTGGATGAAGAGCATCAGGTACGAGTACAGGTGCAGCGTCTCGTCGCGGGTCCCGCGAGGGCGGTCGACCCCGGCGGTGAACGCCGCCAGGTTCATCATCATCTCGTGGCTCAGCGTCACCAGCTCGGCGTGACCGGCCGCCACGTGCGGGGCCAGCGTCGCGGTGACGACCGGGGGGAACGACTCGTGCTCGTAGCGGCGGTGCGTGTCCTTGCGGAACAGCCGGTTCTCCAGACGTCGACGAGCACGGTGCGCCGCACCGTGCAGGTTCACCAGGACGTCGGCCATCACCACGTCGCCCTCGTCGTAGAGCGCCTGGCGGAGGTCCTTGCTCCGGAACGCGTCGCGCGCCTGGGCGTAGCTCGACACGGTGACCTCGACGGGATCGGGCCCGTCGTGGCTGCCGTTCACCGCAGGTTCCCCGGGGGTTCGGGCACCGGCCGGGGCCCACGTTCGCCGCCGGTGAGGAACGAGGCCGCCCGACGGAGGACCTCGAGGTGACTCGGGTGCGCCATCGCCGCAGCATCGTGGCCCAGCAGGTCGACGACCACACGACCGCGGCCGACTCGTCGCTCCCAGAGCACCGGGTGGTCCGCTCCCCCGTGCGAGCTGATGAGCAGCGGCACCAGGTCGGGCGACTGCGCCAGGAAGCCGTAGACCTCGTCGACGGTGTCGAACCCGCCGATCCCGCAGGTGAGAGGGTGGTGCACCGCGGCCGCGGTGGTCGTGATGTGCGCGGGACCGAGCGGTGGGTGCGACGAGCGCTGCCAGTCCCAGGTGGCGCCGAGGCACGCGGCCCACCCCGGATCGCCGTCGAAGCAGATGACCGCGCTGTGGCACGCGAGCAACCCACCGCCGTCGCGCACGTGACGCTCGACGGCGGCCGACTCGCCGTCGGTCAGCGAGAACGACCACGCCTCGCGAAGGTGCGCATGGCGGGGTGCCTCGGCCGACCAGTGCAGCCCGTTGACGGTGAGCATGTCCCAGTCCCCCGGACGCTCCGCCAGTCGTCGCAGCGCCGTGCGGGGGTCGTCGAGCACCGTGGAGTCGACACCCGCCGCGGCCAGGGCGTCGACGAGGACCGCGCTGCTCGCCGCGAAGTCGTGGAGCGGCCCGCCGGAGATCACCAGGTTGGTCGCCACGGGGCTCAGTCCGTCCCCGTCGGACCGACCGAGTCGACCGATCGCGGTCGGGGCAGCGTGCCGATGATGCTCGAGGTCACGCCCCCGTCGACCAGCAGCTCGGTGCCAGTGACGTACCCGGCGGCGTCCGACAGCAGGAACAGCACCACCCCGGCGACGTCCTCGGCGGTGCCGAGGCGACCGAGCGGCACGCTGGTCGAGCGCCGCGCCCGGATGTCGTCGTCCGCGTAGATCGGCTCCGACATGCCGGCATCGATGAGGCCCGGGGCCACCGCGTTCGCCCGGATCCCATGGGCCCCCCACTCCAGGGCCATCTGGCGGGTGAGCAACGCGACGGCGGACTTGGTCGCCCCGTACGCGCCGGCGTTGGGTCCGGGCGCGACCCCGTTCATGGACGTCACCGTGACGAGCGAGCCGCCTGCTTCGGCGGCGATCATCCGGCGGGCCGCGGCGCGGGCGACCAGGAACGTGCCGGTCAGGTTCACGTCGACGACCACCCTCCAGTCGTCCAACGAGATCGTGTCCAGCGGACCGAAGCGGACGATGCCGGCGTTGGCCACCACCCCGTCGGGCGCCGGCGCGCCCGTGGCCTCGGCGAACGCGTCGAGCGCCCCCTCGACGTCACGCTCCACCGTCGTGTCGGCGACCAGGGCGATCGCGCCTGGTCCCAGTCCGTCCGCGACACGGGTCGCGGCTGCCGCGTCGCGGTCGAGCACGCCGACGGTCCAACCTGCGCCGTGCGCGGCCCGGGCGACGCCGGCTCCCAGGCCGTGGCCCGCCCCGGTGACGACGACGGCGCGCGTCATCGGCGAGCGACCTCCTGTGTCAGCAGCTCCGTCGCCCATCGGCCCACCTTCTCGCCGGGCAGCGGACGCCGCTGCGGCCAGGGCCGCTCCAGATCCACGGGGACGCCGCGGGAGATCACGTGGCGGAGCCGGGCGCGGTCCGCGAGCACCGTCACGTCCGACGACGGGTCGCCGTCGACGACGAGGACGTCCGCGGCGGCGCCCTCGGCGACGACGCCGATCGCGCCCTCGTCCATCCGCAGCGCGATGGCGCCGTTGGCGGTGGCGCAGCGGATCGCCTCGAGCGGGGTGAGGCCCATCGACTCGACCAGCAGCTCCATCTCACGTGCGTGCCAGTGGCCGTAGGGCGTCAACGCGAAGCCGCTCTCCGACCCGCAGAGGATCCTGACCCCTTCGTCGTACGCCGCCCGCAGCTTCGTCGCGGTGGCCTCGATCTCGCCGCGGAAGAGCTCCACCTGGGCGGACGCGGCCCCGACCTTGTGGCCGTGGTCGGCCAGGTTCGCGAGGAAGGTGAACGTGGGGGCGATCGCGCAGTCCGCCTCGACGACGGCCGCCAGCGCGCGATCGTCGATGAAGCTCGCATGCAGGATGAGATCGACGCCGGCCTCGGCGGCGATCCGGGTCGACGAGGCGTTGCGGCAGTGTGCGACACACGGCGTGCCGAGGTCGTGCGCGGTGTCGGTCACCGCTCGCAGCTCATCGAGGGTCCACACCGTCGACTCGCCGGTCCGGTTGGGCAGGGATCCGGTCACGTGGATCTTCACCCAGTCCGCGCCGTGCTTGATCTGCTGACGGGTGGTGCGCACCATCTCCGCCCGGTCGCCGACGACGTGGGCGTAGCCCGCGGTCCCCGAGTCCGGGATGAGCCGACCCGCCGTGCCGCCCGCCGCGGTGAGCAGCGCGTTCATGCCCGCCGCCATGCGCGGCCCCTCGACGACGCCCGCCTCGATCGCGTCACGCAGCGCGGGGCCCAGGTTCCAGAGGCAGTCCGCGTCGAGGAAGCCGGTCACGCCGGCGAGCAGCAGCTTCTGGACGTCGAACCCGGCGACGAGGGCCGAGGTCGAGCGGTCGCGGTGGAAGAACAGCTCGTCGTTGCTCGCCGGCTCGCCGAAGGTGATGTGGCAGTGCGCGTCGATCAGCCCCGGCATCACGGTGAGCCCCGCGGCGTCGAGGCGCTCGACCGCCGGGCCGGCCGCGACCGCGCGGGCGTGGGCGCCCTCGCCGACGGCGACGATGCGGTCGCCCTCGAGGTACACGTCGGTCGGCTCGGTGCGCGCCGAGCCGTCGCCGACGATGACGGACCCGCCCGCGATCAGCAGGCCGGCCGGAGGGCTCACCACAGCTCGTCGCACTCCTCGGCGACGGCGTGCACCGCGGGGCGCAGCTCCGGGGGGACCGTGGCCAGCGAGTCGGCGTCGAGCTCGTCGGAGAACCGGAGGCGTTCGGCATCGGCGAGCTCGTGGAACGCCGGCATCCACGCCGAGTGCAACACCAGGGGGATGGTCTCGCGGTTCGTGCCGGCCAGCGTGGCGATCGGTCCGGCCGACACGTCACCCGCGTCGAAGAGCTCGACGCGGAAGCCGGCGTCGTTGCACACGGGCTGCACGACGTAGCCGTCGTGCCCGCCGGGCGCACCGCCGAGGTAGCTGCCCGGCGCCGCGCCACGGGGGGCGAAGGTCGGCGAGGTGATGTGGTCCGCCACGTCCGGGTACTCCCAGCGCGCCCTGAGCTCCATGCTCGGCCGGTCGAAGGAGCAGAGCGATCCCGGGGTGTCCTCTCGGAGCAGGTCCACGTCGATGCGATCGGCGTACATGGCCGCAGCGCGCTGGCTGACGTTGCCCGGACGGCAGCCCTGGTAGGTCACGTGGTGCAGCGTCGGGGCGCTCATGCCCTCCGTGCTCCAGTCCATCGCAGACAGCTGCAGGTTGAAGCCCCAGTCGCTGCGGAAGGTGCCCACGTGGCTGATCGTGGCCGACTCCGGGTCGAACACGACCTCGGTGATGGTCTCGGGCACCATGGCCATGTTGTAGAGACCGACCGCCGCGGGATCGATCGGGTCGCCGTTCACGTCCAGGTCGTCGGGACGCAGGTACAGCCCGAGGTCCATGACGTCCATGCCCTCCCAGACCACCGAGATGCCCTCGGAGTCGTCCCAGCGCGCGTAGTAGTGACCGGTCGGCGGCGACATGGTGAGACAGAGCGGGGTGAGCGGGGTGCCCGACGCGAGGCCCTCCACCTGCTCCTTGCGGATCAACCAGACCGGCACCTCGTCGTCGACGGTGACGGTCCGCTCGCCGCCGAAGATCTCGTCCGGGTCCGCCTTGAAGTTCCCGGAGTCGCAGAGGATCACCCAGTCGCGTGTCTGGCTCACCGTGTGGATCGACCCCGGGAAGGTCACCCCCTCGAGCGGCCAGTGCCGGACCTGGGTGCCGTCGTCGCGGTCCCAACGGACCAGCGACGGGCGCATGCCGAACACGGGATCCATGACCGGCTCGAGCTTCACGGACCACAGGCAGTCGCGCTCGGGGTCCGCGACCGGATGCGCGGTGGAGAACAGGAACGGCAGCACGCCACCGGTCGGCAGGGAGCTCCCGCCCCAGGTGTCGACGTGACCGACCTCGGCCACGAACTCGAGCGTCTCGGGGTGCAGCTCGACCGGACGCCCGGCGTCCCAGGTCGCGAACAGCCGGTTCCCCCAGGGCAGCGGCGCCGTGTTGGCGGCGTTCGCCGACCCGAACGGCGAGGTGTAGCCGGTCGCGCCGGACGAGAACTGCTCGGGGTGTCGGTCGAACAGGCGCTTGCCGGGGGTCTCGATCGAGCGGGCCTGCCAGGCGAACCGCCCGGGTGCGGCGCCCCGCTGGCCCGGTTGCAGCGAGAGGCGGCAGATCGCGCCCCAGTCGAAGATGGCGTACGGCAGCCGCCCGTGCTGCTGCGGGCTGGAGAACACCATGTCGCCGCTGATGTCGGCCGGCCACGAGCCCGAGACGACCTCGAGCTCGAAGTCGCGGTGTGCAGCAGTGGTGAGCGATGCTGGAACAGGCACGTGGTCCCCCCGGACGAGTTTGGTGAACAGCGTTTACCACGGTAGCCACCCGTGGCGCCGGGCGCTCGGTGGTCGACCTCGCGCCCTCACGAGCACGTGAGGACTTTACGGTGTTAACTGGTCGGGAACCACGCTGTCGGTGGAGGGCCGAGGACACGATGGACACCACGCTCGAGACGACGATCCGGGAGCGCCTCCGGACCGAGAGGCAGAGGACCGGCCCTCCGCCCGACGCGGTGGCGGTGCCCCCGATCCCGACGACCCGCTACACGGACCCGACGTTCTTCGCGCTGGAGCGCGAGCGCGTGTTCGCGCGGACCTGGTTGTTCATGGGCCACGAGTCCGAGTGGCCGGAGCACGGCTCGTACCGCTCGTCGAGCCGGTCGGGTGCCCCGGTGGTCGTGGTCCGCGGACACGACGGGCTGCTGCGGGCCTTCCACAACGCCTGCCGCCACCGAGGTGCGCCGGTCACCCGCGACGAGTGCGGCACGTCGCGGCGTCTCACCTGTCAGTACCACTCCTGGTCCTACGGCACGGACGGCACCCTGGCGTCCGTACCCGAGGAGCGGAGCTTCGTCGGGCTCGATCGGGACGCGCTCGGACTCACCCCGCTGCGGTGCGAGACGTGGGACGGATGGGTCTTCGTCAACGAGGACGCCGACGCGGACCGGTTGGTGGACTTCCTCGGGCCGGTCGCCGAGCAGATGTCCGAGATCGACGGTCCCGTCATGCGCGCCGTGGGAACGCGGGTGCACCCGGTGTCGTGCAACTGGAAGCTGATGGTGGACGCGTTCCTCGAGGTGTACCACGTGCGCACGGTGCATCCGGACAGCGCGGCGATCCTCTACGACGACCGGGCGACCACCGTGACCATGCTGCCCCACGGCCACAGCCGCCTGACCGTCGACAAGCACGACGACCTGCGCGACTTCCCGATGGTGTCCGACGAGCACGACAACCCGGCGGTCCCGTCGCTGTGGCGTCAGACCTCGACCTCGTTCGGCATCTTCCCCAACCTCGTCGTGCCGATGGACACCGGCGCCTTCACCTTCCTGTCCATGTGGCCCACCAGCGCCACGACCACCGACCTGGAGCTGCGCTGGTACGCGCCGGACTGGCAGCGCGACCAGGTCCCCCAGGAGCACATGGATCGAATGGCGCTGTTCGACACCGTCATGGCGCAGGACCAGGCGAACATGGCACCGATCCAGGCCTCGATCTCGTCGCCCGGCGCACGGCCGTTCCAGCTCGGGTGGCACGAGCGCCTGATCCACCACTTCGAACGGGCGGTGGACCTGGCCATCGGCGTGGACGACCTGCCCGCCGGGACCGCCGTGTCCGACGCGCTCGACGGGTACGTCGAGCCGGCGTGACGACGCCGACCGCGACCGGAGGACCACCGATGCACCGCCGAGCACGACGCATCCGACGGGCGACCCTGGCCGCGCTGGCGCTGCCCGCGGTGCTCGGCGCCTGCGGGGGTGACGGGGGCGCGCAGGACCCCGCGGGGACCGACGACGACGAGGTCGCCTCGGCGGGGTCGCTGCCCCCGGGCGCCGAGGACCTGGCGGGGCGATGGGCCCACTTCGACGTGGTGGCCTACTCGGACCCGACGATGAACACGGGCATCATCAGCACCGGCTTCGCCGACCTGGAGCTGCGCGATGGCGAGCTCTGGAACCAGATGGTCTTCTGCCACGCCGACACCGTCACCGACCAGCCCATCGAGGTGTCCATCTCCGACGCCGCGACCCAGGCGATCCTGCCGGTCGCGACGCCCGTCGAGGTGACCGACGCGGAGGGCGCGCTGCGGCTGTCGCGCCCGCCGACCCCCACCCCCATCGGCATCCGCCTCGACGACCCGGCGAACGAGTCCCTGCCCGACGATCCCGAGGACCCTCGCATCTTCGATGCCGACGGCGACGGCAACCCGGGGGTGACCTCGACGGTGACCGTCAGCGAGGACCTGCGGGCCGAGATCTACCTGGCCCGTCGGGAGATCTTCGCCTACGACGTGGTCCAGGTGGACCCGGACCGCCTCGAGGGGTCCATCACCGACAGCTCCGAGCAGCTGATCCTCGGGGCCAGCGACCCGGCGTTCCTGACACCTGCGCAGTGGTCCAGGTCGACGACCCGGCGCTCAACCCCGTGATCTGGATCCGCGTCGAGCCCGACTGGGACTGCGACCGGTTGGCCGAGGAACGGGACCGCTTGTTCCCGCCGAACCCCGAGGCCGACTGGTAGCGCGTCCGGCTGCCGCGACCGTCAGGTCACGCGTCGCCGGCGGCGAGCCCCCTCGACCGCAACGCACGATCCAGCGCAGCGGCGAACTCGTCGACGGACCCCTCGCAGCGTTCGAGCTCGGCGGGGCCGAGGAGCACGACGTGGCCGACGGCGGTCTCGGCGAGCACCACCGGCGTGACGCCCTCGGCGGCGTCGCGCACCGCCGGCGGCTGGTCGTCTCGGTGATAGGTCTCGAACGCGACGGGCAGCGCCGCGCGGCACGCCTTCCAGTCGCTGCGCTCGCGCACCGAGCCGTGCGTGATGTCGCACAACGCGCAGTGGGCCCGCCCCAGACGCGCACCGACCCAGTAGGCGAGCTCCCCGCGCAGGGTCCCCTCGGCGTCGTACACGCCGACCAGGCGCAGGAGCCGCTCACCCATCGGGGGACCCGCCGGCGAGTGGTCGGGCGAAGCTCAGCTCGTGGCCGTCGGGGTCCGAGAGGTGGAAGTACCGCTCCCCCCACACGGCATCCGCTGGCGCCGTCGAGGGTCGGAGACCCGCATCGAGCGCGCGGGCGTGCACCACGTCGACGTCGTCGACCCACAGGATCACCCTGCCCCACACCTCGGCCGGCGCCTGCCAGCCGGGCACCAGCTGCAGGTTCAGGAACCCGGTCCCGGCGCGCAGGGTGGTGAAGGCGTCGTCGGGACCCCCGTGCAGCACCGTGAACCCGAGGGCGTCGTAGAAGCGACAGGAGCGCACCATGTCCGAGGTCACCAACGTGACGGCGTTGATCTCCCGCACGCCGACGGGATCGTCGGGTCGGGTCGACTCAGGCACCGTGGCGGCCCTCGCCCGCGACGAAGCGCGACGCCCCCTCCAGGGTCTCGCCGGAGCGGATGGTCGCGAGCCCGAGCTCCGTCTCGTGCGCCATGGCCACATCGTGGCCCAGGGACCACTGGTCGATCAGGGATCGTCGATCGGAGCGCAGGCAACGCTGTGGGAGGGCCGCGAGCTGCTGCGCCAGCGCCACGGCGGCGTCCAGGGCGGTCCCCGGGTCCACCACCCGGTCGACCAGACCCATCGATGCGGCCTCGGTCGCGTCCACGCCGCGTCCGGTCAGGACCAGGTCCATCGCTCGTCCGTGACCGACCAACCTGGGCAGGCGCACCGTGCCGCCGTCGACGAGGGGCACCCCCCAGCGCCGGCAGTACACGCCCAGGGTCGCGTCGCGGGCGGCCACCCGCAGGTCGCACCAGATCGCGAGCTCGAGCCCGCCGGCGACGGCGAACCCCTCGATCGCAGCGATGACGGGCTTGCCCAGATCCATGCGCGTCGGTCCCATCGGCCCGTCGAGCGACATGTCGGACTCGACCCGGTTGCCCCGGCCAGCCCCGACCGCGCGCAGGTCCGCGCCCGCGCAGAACGTGCCACCCGCGCCCGTCAGCACCGCGACCGAGGAGGTCTCGTCCGCCTCGAACGCCGCGAACGCCGCGACCAGCCCGTCGGCGGCGTCCCGGTCGACGGCGTTGCGGACCTCCGGTCGATCGATCGTCACGATCGTGACGGCGTCCTCGACACGTGTGCTCACTGCATCGGCCACTGGTCCCCCCGGGTCGGTCGTCCGACTGCGTCGCGCTCGACACGGTGCCACGCCGGACGGCGCCGCGTCCTGTCGCTCCGGCGCCCCGGCCCGGGTGGGCGATGCTCAGATGCGACGGTCGCGGCCGGCCCACCAGGGGTCCCGCAGCGACCGCTTCAGGAGCTTGCCCGCCTCGCTGCGCGGCAGCTCGGGGTGCACCTCGAAGCTGCGCGGGCACTTGTAGCCGGCGAGTCGGTCGCGGCAGTGGGCGATCACCTCTGCCCGGGTGGCGTCGTCCCACACGGCCCCGTCGGCGAGGACGAGCGCGGCGCGGACCGACTCCCCCATCTCCTCATCGGGGATGCCGAACACGGCGGCGTCGACGACGGGGCCGGCGCCCACCAGCGCGGCCTCGATCTCGGCCGGGTAGATGTTGACCCCACCCGAGACGATCATGTCGATGCGCCGGTCCGACAGGAACAGATAGCCCTCGGCGTCGAGGTGGCCGATGTCGCCGAGCGTCGCGACGCCGGGTCCGAGGTGTGCGGCCTCGGTCTTCTCCGGCGCGTTGTGGTACTCGAACCGGCTGCCGAGCAGGCTCCGGAAGTAGAGGTCGCCCGCCACGCCCGCGGGGGCCGGTCGCCCTTCGTCGTCGACAACGAGCACCTCGACGACCTCGAGCGGCCGGCCGACGCTGCCGGGCCGCTCCGACCACTCCTGCGACGTGATGGTCGAGATGAACCCGCCCTCGGTGCCGCCGTAGTACTCGGTGACGATCGGGCCCCACCACTCGATCATCGAGCGCTTCACCGCCGGCGGGCACGGCGCCGCACCGTGCAGCACCGAACGCAGGCTCGACCCGTCGTGGCGGTCGCGCTGCTCGGGCGACAGCCGGACGAGCCGCGACATCTGCGTCGGCACGAGGTGCACGTTGGTCACGCAGTGCCGGTCGATCAGCTCGAGCAGGCCCTCGGCGTCGAAGCGGTGCTGCAGCACCAGCGTGGCGCCGCACAGCAGCGCGAAGGTGGAGATCACCCACTGCGCCGAGTGGTACATGGGCCCGCAGATGCCCTGCACCGCATCCTCGTCGGGGAGCTCCAGCACCGGCCGCATCGAGTGGGCCATGAGCGTCCAGATCTCCGGCGGCCCTCCCAGCTGCGCGAGCGAGCCGCGGACGCCCTTCGGTCGGCCGGTCGTGCCCGAGGTGTAGAACATCGGCCCTCCGCGGACCGGCTCCGCCAGCTCGCCCGTGGCCGCGACGTCGAGCACGTCCGGGTAGCCGAGCTCGTCGTCACCGGCGTCCGCACCGACCACCACGCACAGCGGCGAGACGCCGGGCGCGGCGAGCGCGTCGCGCACCACGTCGACCCACCGCTCGTCGACCACGACCGCTGCCGCGCCCGCGTCGTCGAGCACGTACCGCACCTCGGCGGCCACCCAGTGCCAGTTCACCGGCACCAGCGACCAGCCGCCCTGCAGGCAGGCCAGCGAGACCTCGACCATCTCGACCTGGTTGCCGAGCATCGCGACCACGCAGTCGCCCTCCGCCAGCCCGCGTGACCGCAGGCCCTGCACCAGCTGACCGACACGTCGGTCGAGGTCCTCCCAGGTCGTCGTGCCGCGTTCGTCGACCACCGCAGCGGCCGTCGGTCGAGCAGCCACCTGCTCGGCGAGCAGTGGCGTCACGAGCCGGCCTCGGCGCGGCGGGCGTCCCTCGCCATCGCGACGAGCGAGGCGAGCACCCGGGGCATGCCCCGCAGTGCCCCGGCGAGGTCGCGACGCAGCGACACCCGGTAGTTCGACCGGCGGGGGCCGACCCGGTCCGTCGTCCACGTCGAGTGCAGCAGCAGTGCCGGGTGGAACCCGGGTGCCGTGGCGGTGGCGACGGGACCCCGTTCGAGGTGCTGCGCGTCGAACAGCTGGAGCTCCTTGTCGCCGTCGCGGTGCACGACCACGAGCACGTAGCCGTCGTCGGGGTCGTCCGAGCCGCACCGGGGCACGAACGTCGGCGGCGACGGGAAGGCGCCGGCCTCGTAGGTCACGACCTCGGCGACCTTCATGGCCTCCAGGTCGATGCGGGCCAGCGCGCCGGGCACCGCCCGTTCCGGCAGGTCCGGTGGCGCCACGATGCCGTCCTCGGCATCGCCGTAGAGCGCCCACCACGGCTCCGGGACCAGGTCCGGGTCGAACCCGCAGCCGGCGTACCAGAGCTGGCGCTGGTGTGCGCGGGCCGCGGGCCGGTGGATGTCGGAGGTGGTGAGGATGCCGCCCCAGAGCAGCTCCTCGTCGAGCACCGTGTCCGACTCGTGGATCCGTCCGGTGACCGGATCGATCAGGTAGCGCCCGATGACCGAGGGCTGCACCGCGAGCGCCACCATGCCCTCGTACTCGGCGTCGATCGGGGCGCCGCTGCGATGGTCCGGCGTGTCCGCGTCCATCGAGATCATGAGGTCGGCCAGCGGCATGTGCTGCAGCACCACGCGCAGCAGCCCGTCGGGCTCGTCGTGGTCGACGAGGAGGTGGCCGGTGGGCATCGGCAGACGGACCTCGGTGGCGTGCACGGTCCCGCCCGGCGCCGTCGACGCCAAGTCGGACTTGGGCACGATCCACAACGAGGTGTGGGGCTGGTTCCGGCGCGTGCGGGGTTCGCCGCGGAACCCACCGGGCTCGACCACGAACGGCAGATCGGTGATGACCACGTGCGACCCGGAGCTCTTGACGTCGTGGATCGAGTCGTACGGTGACATGCCGGCGACCCTCCACCGCTGCACCGCGCCGGCCAGGTCCCAGCGCGCCAGCCAGGTCGCCCGTGGTGCGCCGGCGGTCGCGAGCTGGTCGTAGTTGACGAAGTACATCGCAGCGTCGTCGACGTCGACCGCCGGGTGCGCCGCCACCGCGCACAGGGGCTCGAGCAGTCCCGGCGCGGACTGGTGCCACTCGTCGACGGCACCGACCGGCGTCAGGTGCTCGAGCGTGTCGGCCTCGAGCTCGACGGGGCGCCCCGCGTCGTAGCCGACGAACACCCGGCCGTCGATCGCGGCGATGTTGGTGTTGGCGAGGTTCGACACGCCGAACGGCGACAGCTCCACGACACCGAGCCGGGTGAACAACCACGGGAACCGGTCCCTCAGCCGCGAGACGGGGGTGGTGATCCTGCGGTGCTGCACCACGATGCGGCCGGCCCCATCGGGTCGGAGACGGATGCGCTGCACCAGACCCTGCTCGCCGAACCAGTGCCCGCCCGGGCCCCGCCGGTCGGGGCCGACGACCAGCACCGAACCGTCGACGTCGTCGGGCCAACGGCCCTGCACCACCTCGAGTCGGTGGTCACGCTCGCCCTGCCCATGGAACAGGTTCGTCGTCAACGTCGCCATCGGACCCCCTCCGACGTGGCGAGGACCCCCCGGCCGCTGCCACCCTTAACAGTGTTCACCTGGCAGCCGGACCGGCGCAAGCGGCCGGCCGCGGTGCCCTCCGCAGCCTCTCGGGAGCGTCGGGGGCATTGACCGTCTACTGTCCCGGATGCTTGGATCGTCGAGGTGAGGTAAACACTGTTCACTCGGTCGGGGGGCCGGGGGGACACGACACCAGGGGGAACGAGTGATCCGCAGGGCCATCATCTGCGTCGCGGTGCTCGCGGCGCTCGCGTCGGGATGCAGCGAGCCGGAGCCGGACGCCGCGGCCGAGGACACCACGACGGCGTCCTCGAGCAGCGACTGCACGGGCGACGCGCTCCTGGAGTGCGCCCGCGCCAGCACGATCGGCGACCTCGTGCCCGACGAACCGGTCGCCGCGGAGGGCGAGCCGATCGTCCTCGGGATGATCAACCAGGAGAACACGCCGGCGGGCTCCTACCCCGAGCTCAGCCAGGGCGTCGAGGCGGCGATGGCGTTCGTCAACGACCAGCTCGGTGGGCTCGACGGACGACCGCTCGAGCTCGAGGTCTGCAACACGAACTTCTCCGCCGAGGGCTCGACCAGCTGCGGTCAGCAGTTCGTCGAGGACGGCGTGCCGGTCGTGCTCGGCGGCATCGACGTGTTCGGCAACGGGATCGAGGTGCTCGCGGACAACGAGGTCCCGTTCGTGGGAGGGATCCCCGTGAGCGAGCAGTCCGTCCAGAGCCCCAACTCCTTCCAGTGGAGTGGAGGAAGCTGGGGAGCGACCGTCGCCTTCGCCGACCACGCGGCGAACGAGCTGGACGCCGAGAAGGTCGCGATCGTCTACGGCGAGTTCGGTTCGATCACCGAGAGCGCCGAGTACGCGCGGTCGGTGCTCGACGACGCCGGCGTGGCGACCCAGCTGGTCCCCTACCCCATCCTCTCGACGGACATCTCCTCGGCGATCCAGGCCGCGGCAGCGGGCGAGCCGGATGCGATCTTCATGCTCGCGGCCGACACCGGGTGTGCCGCCGGCTACGAGAGCATGCGCACCCTCGGCGTCACCGCCCAGCGCTTCTTCACCGGGGCCTGCGTCTCGCCGACGATCCTCGGGTCGGTGGATGCCGAGGCCACCGACGGGACGATCTTCAACGTCGAGGGCCCGATCTCCACGGACCAGCCGACCGAGGACGGCGCGTTGTACCTGGCGGTGATCGACCAGTACGGCGACGGCGTCGACGCGATGGGTGCGGCCACCGTGACGTTCCGGTCGTTCATGAACCTGTACGCCATCCTCCGGGGCCTCGGCATCGCCGACACGACGCCCGCCGGCATCACCGACTCGCTCGCCGGCCAGGTCGACACCCCCAGCTTCATGGGGCACGCCTACACCTGCGACGGCGAGCAGTTCGCGGGCCTGCCGGCGATGTGCTCGCCTCAGCAGATCCTCGGACAGGTGCAGGACGGTGAGCTGGTCCAGATCTCGGACTGGATCGACGTCGGCGCGATCTACGGGACCTGAGCCATCAGCACCTACCTGGGATTCCTGCTGGCCGGCCTCGGCGGTGGCGCCGTGGTCGCATCGCTCGCGCTCGGCCTGGTGCTCAGCTACCGGTCGTCGGGGGTGGTCAACTTCGCGCACGCGGCGATGGGCATGTATGTGGCGTACGCGTTCTTCGAGTTCCGCGAGACCGGTGACCTGGTGCTGCCCGTGCTGGGCCTGCCCGAGCGGGTGCACCTCGTCGCCCGCCCGACGCTGGGCACCGCGCTGGTCGTGGCGGTGCTGCTCGGCGCCGCGGTCGGCGTGGCGGTCTACGCCCTCGTCTTCCGGCCGCTGCGACAGTCGCCCGTGCTCGCCCGGGTGGTCGCCTCGCTCGGACTGCTGCTGTACCTCCAGGAGATCGTGCGGCTCCGGTTCCCCGTGGCCGGCGCCGGTGTGAGCACCCGTCGACCGGTGCTGCCCGAGGATCCCGTGCGCCTGGCCGGGACCGCGGTCAGCCAGAACCGCCTGCTGCTGGTGGCGCTCGTCGTGGTTGCCACCGCAGGGCTCACCGCGCTCTACCGGTGGACCCGCTTCGGGCTCGCGACGCGCGCGGCGGCGGGCAACGAGAAGGGGGCGCTCCTGTTGGGGATCTCGCCGGACCGCCTCGGTGCGGTCAACTGGGCGCTCGCCTCGGTGCTCGGCGGCCTGGCGGTCATCCTCATCGAACCGATCAGCGGGCTCGATCCGACGACCACGACGCTGCTGGTCGTCCCGGCGCTGGCCGCCGCGCTGCTGGGCAGGCTCCAGTCGTTCGTGATCGCCGCCCTGGCCGGCATCGGGATCGGCATGCTGCAGTCGCTCATCCTCGGCTACGCGGTGCAGCCCGAGGTGACCTGGATCCCGGACTGGCTCCCGACGACCGGTCTGCAGCAGGCCGTGCCGGTCGCGCTGATCATCGGTGCGCTCGTGTGGGGTGGCGACACGCTGCCGGACCGCTCGGCGATCGTGGGCCAGCGCCTGCCCGTCGCCCCCAGGCCGCGCCACGTCACCGCCTGGACCGTCGCGCTGTGCGCCGCGGTGCTGGTCGCGCTGTCGCTCGCCTCCTCGGGCTACCGCCAGGCGATCATCATCTCGATGGTGTTCGCCCTGCTGGCGCTGTCGGTGGTCGTCGTCACCGGCTTCGTCGGACAGATCTCGCTCGCCCAACTCGCCTTCGCCGGCGTGTCGGGCTTCACCGTCATCCGACTCGACGAGCACGGCGTGCCCTTCGTGGTGGCGATGGTGCTCGCGGCGCTCGTCTCGACCGGGCTCGGGGTGCTCGTGGGGCTGCCCGCCACCCGCGTGCGCGGCATGAGCCTGGCGATCACAACCCTGGCGCTCGCCGTGGCGATCGAACAGCTGGTGCTCGCCAGCCCTCCGTTCTCCGGTGGCACCGCGGGCAGCTCCGCGCCCCGGCCGGAGCTGTTCGGTGTGGACATCGGCATCAGCGCCCGGGGAGCGGACAACTTCCGCCCCGCGTTCGGGGTCTTCGTGCTCGCGGTCCTGGCGGTGAGCTGCGTGGCGGTGGCGAACCTGCGCCGCAACGGCACCGGCATGCGCTGGCTGGCGGTGCGTGCGAACGAGCGCGCCGCCGCGGCGTCGGGCATCGACGTCGGACGGACCAAGCTCGGCGCCTTCGCCACTTCGTCGTTCCTGGCCGGGCTCGCCGGGGTGCTGATGGCCGAATCGACCGCCACGCTCTCGCCGACCTCGTTCCTGGTCATCGGTGCGCTCGTCGTGTTGGCGATGACCTACCTGGGCGGGGTGGCGAGCATCGGTGGCGCGCTCGTCGCCGGGCTGCTCGCGCAGGCCGGTGTGATCACGACGCTGGGGGCCGACCTCTCCGGGGGCGACGTGGGGCGCTACGTCTTCGCCACGAGCGGCATCGCGCTCATCCTGACCGCGATCTTCGCCCCCGACGGGCTCACGGGTCTGGCACGTCGCGCCGGGGCGCGTCTGCGCACCGTGCGCCCCGAGAGGGCGGAGCAACTCGCACCGGAGGTCTCGACGTGACCGCGGCACCCGCCGGAGCGGCGCTGCGCGTCGCCAACCTGACCGTCCGCTACGGCGGCGTCATGGCGGTGCACGACGTGTCGCTCGAGGTCCCCGCCGGGACGATCGCAGGCCTGATCGGACCGAACGGCGCGGGAAAGACGACCTTCATCGACTGCCTCAGCGGGTTCACACCCGCCGCATCGGGTCGCATCGAGCTCGACGGCGAGCCCATCGACGGGCTCGCCGCGCACGAGCGGGCACGCCGGGGTCTGGTCCGGACCTTCCAGTCGCTCGAGCTGTTCGACGACCTGACGGTGCGCGAGAACCTGCTGGTCGCCGCGGTCCCGCCGCGCCGCGGCTCCTTCCTGGCGGACCTCCTCCGGCCGCGATCGACCGAGCCGGCCATGATCGACGACGTGGTGCAGCGGCTGCGGCTCGACGACGTCGTGGACCGCCGGCCGGATGCCCTCTCCAACGGACAGCGCCACCTGGTCGCACTCGCCCGTGCGCTCGTCGCCGGGCCACGGGTGCTGCTGCTCGACGAGCCCGCGGCCGGCCTCGACACCCGCGAGACGGCCGAGCTCGCCGGGGTGCTGCGCAGCCTGCCCGACAGCGGGGTGTCGGTGCTGCTCGTCGACCACGACATGTCGGTGGTGCTCGGCGTGTGCGACACCGTGCACGTGCTCGACTTCGGCGGGCTGATCGCGAGCGGCACCCCGGCACGGATCCGCAACGACCCGATGGTGATCTCGGCGTACCTCGGCGCCCAGGGGCCGGCATGAGCGACGAGCCGGTGCTCCGCGTGGAGCAGCTGGTCGCCGGGCACAACGGGATCCCCGTCGTGCACGGCATCGACCTGCACGTGGCCGCCGGCGAGGTCGTCGCGCTCCTCGGTGCCAACGGCGCGGGCAAGACCACGACCCTGCTGACGATCTCCGGCGTCCTGCCGGCCCTGCAAGGTCGCGTCGAGGTGCTCGGGGAGACCGCGCCCCGTCGTCGCCGGGCCCGACCCGCCGAGGTGGCGCAGCGCGCACGTCGTGGTGTGGCCCACGTGCCGGAGGACCGCGGGCTCTTCTTCGACCTCACGGTGGCCGAGAACCTGCGCCTCGGGCGACCCCGGGGCCGTGGGGCACCGGAGCCGCTGCCGATGGAACAGGTGCTCGAGTGGTTCCCGGCGCTGCGCAACGTCCTCGACCGACGGGCAGGGCTGCTGTCGGGCGGCGAGCAGCAGATGCTCGCGCTGGCCCGTGCGGTGCTCGGTCGCCCCCGCCTCCTGATGGTCGACGAGATGAGCCTGGGCCTCGCGCCGATCATCGTGGACCACCTGCTCCCCGTGCTCCGGTCGATCGCAGTGGAGCTCCACGCCGGCGTGCTGCTCGTCGAGCAGCACGTGGCCCTGGTGCTCGCCGTGTCGGACCGCGCCTACCTGCTGGACCGCGGCAGGGTCCTGGCGTCGGGCCCCGCCGCGGAGCTCGCCGGCCGGGCCGACCTCATCGAGTCGGGCTACCTCGGCACCGTCGAGGGCGACGCCGGATGAGCAGCACCGCCGCACGTCGCGCCCCGAGCAACCGACCGTCACCGGGATGCGCCCGGACAGGAGGACCACCATGAGCGTCACCGAGGATCCCCGGACCGAGCCGTACCTGCGGGGGCTCTACGCACCCGTGCACGACGAGGTGGACCTGACCGACCTCGAGGTCACCGGGGAGCTCCCCGCCGAGCTCCGTGGATCGTTCCTGCGCAACGGCCCGAACCCCATGTTCGCCCCGACGGGGCCGTACCACCTCTTCGACGGCGACGGCATGATCCACGAGCTCGCCGTCGCGGACGGACGGGCGACCTACCGCAACCGGTGGATCCGCAGCCGCGGCCTGCTCGCGGAGCAGGCCGCAGGGCGTTCGCTGTACGGCGGCATGGCCCACGCGTCGTTCCCCGGACCCGACCTCGTCGGCGATGCCGGACCCATGAAGAACGTGGCGAACACCCACGTCGTGCGCCACGCCGGTGAAGTGCTCTGCCTCTGGGAGGCAGGACCGCCGACGGTCCTCGACGCGGAGCTCGCCACCCTCGGCACCACCGACTTCGGGGGTCGGCTCGCCGGCTCGTTCACCGCCCACCCGAAGATCGACCCGGACACCGGCGAGATGTTCGCCTTCGGCTACTCCGCGATCCCTCCCTACCTCCGCTACCACGTCATCGATGCCGACGGCACCCTGACCCGCACCGTCGACATCGACCTGCCCGCGCCGGTGATGATGCACGACTTCGCCGTGACCGACCGGCACGCCCTGTTCCTGGACGCGCCCGCCGTGTTCGACCTGGCGGGCTTCGCCGGCGGTGGACCGATGATCTCGTGGCAGCCCGAGCGCGGCACGCGCCTGGGCGTGATGTCCCGCGACGGCGACGGCAGCGACCTCCGGTGGATCCCGGTCGAGGACTGCTACGTGTTCCACTTCCTGAACGCGTACAGCCTGAACGCCCACGCCGACGGTGACCGGATCGTCGTCGACGCCTGCCGGCTGCCCCGGATGGACATCGGCCTGGACGCCGACGCGCCGCCGCTGCCGGCCGGCGAGGACCCGGGCGGCTACCTGACCCGCTTCACCGTCGACCTGACGGCGGGGACCGCGCGGCACGAGCGGCTGGCCGAGCTCACGGGCGACTTCCCGCGGATCGACGACGGCGTGACCGGGCGACGCCACCGGTACGGCTACGTCGCCACGTTCGCGAACGGTCGACCCGACCGCAGCGTCCGGGGCGCCGACGGCCAGTTCGACTCGATCACCGCGTACGACCTGGAGCGCGGGACCGAGACCAGCTACGTCGTCGGCGCCGGTCGGGTCGTCGGAGAACCCGTCGTGGCCACCGCCCCCTCGGGCGTCGAGGGCGAGGGCTGGGTCATGTCCTACGTCCACGACCGGGCGACGGACCGCTCGGCGCTGCACGTCCTGTCCGCGTCGGACGTCGCCGCGGGGCCGGTCGCGACGATCCAGCTGCCGCGCCGGGTGCCGTTCGGGTTCCACGGCAGCTGGCTGCCGGCCTGACGCGAGGGTCAGACCTGCAGGCCGCGCACCACCGAGCGGATGACCGAGTCGACCAGCGCGGCCTCGTAGTCGTCACCGAGGTTGGGTCGCGACGCCAGCACGGTCGCCACGCCGTGCACGGCCGCCCACAACGTCAGGCCGACCATGAGCGGGTCGGTCTCGCGCAGGAGCCCCGCGTCGATCGCGTCGCGCACGGCCACCGACGAGAGCTCGAAGGTCTGCGACACCATCGCGAGCTCCTGCGCCGCGGGCTGGGGCATCCACCCCGGACGGAACACGGTCGTGAGCTCGATCAGCGCAGGGTGCGCTCGGGCGTGGTCGACGTACGCGTGGCTCTGGGCCACGATGCGGTCGATCGGGTCGTCCAGTCCCGCGGTCGATGCCTCGAGGGAGCGGAGCAGCTCGGCGAACTCCTCGACGGCGACCGCGGCGAGCAGGTCGTCCTTCGACGCGAAGTGCGCGTACAGCGCCGGCGCGGTGACACCCAGGCCCCCGGCGAGCCGGCGCAGGGAGAGCGCCGACAGCCCCTCGGTGGCGACCGTCTCACGCGCCGCGCCGATGATCGCCTCCCTGCTCAACGGCGCCCGCGTCGGGCTCGGCTCGATCACGGCGTCACGGTAGTCCGCTGCGTCACGGCTGCCGTGGGTGCAGGTGCTCGATGGTGCTGCGGGCGGCGGACCGCTCCGCATCGGTGATGGCGCCGTCGGCGTAGGCCCGCTCCACGCCGTCCACCAGCTCCTCCGTGCTGGCACGCCGCAGCACGAGCGTGGCGCCGCGGGTGGACGCCAGCGACAACGCCAGGAAGGCCAACCGCACCCAGGGCGCCGGCAGCTCGCCGTCGGTGAGCAGCAGCACCCCGCGACGCTCCGAACGGCCCTGCTCCCGCTCGTCGCGCAACGCGCGTCGGAAGCGGTCGTGGTCGGCGAGCTCGCTCGCCAGCATCGTGGCGTCGGCGCCGAGCACGTCCACGACCATCGGTGCGTCGTAGAGACCCCGGTCGAAGTCCGGGTGGTCGTCGTCGAGCAGCACCTGCACGACGACGCGCTCCGCGCCGTCGACCGAGGTGCTGCGCACGTCGACGCCCAGCACCCCTGCGGCGAGGCCGGCTGAGCCGTTCCCACCCATGACCCTGACGGGCGCGCCCGTCAGCTCGATCGACGCCAGCTGCACCGCGACAGGCTACGACGCGCCCGGTCGGGCGGCGGGGTCGGCGGCGACCGAGGCGAACATGTTGAGACCCAGCCGCTCCGACACGTAGCGGGTGAGCTCCTGACCGCGCACGCTGTTGCCGGCCTCGTCGAGCGGCGGGGACCACGTCCCCAGGCCGCCCTTGCCGGGGGCGATCGTGACGATGCCGCCGCTCACGCCGCTCTTGCCGGGCAGGCCGACCTCGTACAACCAGTCACCGCTCAGCTCGTACAGGCCGGCGGTGGCCAGCACGGCGAGCACCTTGGCGCAGACCTGCTCGTCCACCACCCGCTCCCCCGTGACCGGGTTGATCCCGCCGTCGGCGAGGGTCGCGCCCATGACCGCCAGATCCTCGCTCGTCACCAGCAGCGAGCACTGCCGCGTGTAGAGGTCGGTCGCGTCCTCGGGATCGGAGTAGATGCGCCCGTAGCTGTCCATGAGGTGGGCGATCCCCTGGTTGCGGAGGTTGCTCTCCGTCTCGGAGTCGTAGACCTCGCGGTCGACGACCAGCTCCCGGCCGGCGAAGCGCGACAGCCCCTCGAGCACGAACTGCCAGCGGTCCTCGACGGTGGCACCCGGCGCGAGGCTGGTCGCGGCGATGGCGCCGGCGTTGACCAGCGGGTTCAGCGTGCGGTCCTCGCTCAGCTCGATGGCCATCACCGAGTTGAAGGGCAGCCCCGTGCTGTTCACCCCCAGCTTCTCGCGTGCGACCTCGTGACCGATCGCCTGGCAGACCAGTGCGAACACGAACGGCTTGGACACGCTCTGGATGGAGAACTCCCGCTGCGAGTCGCCGACCGAGACGATCTCGCCCCCGACTGCGGCGACCGACGCACCGAACCCGTCGGCCGGCGCCGACGCCAGCGCCGGGATGTAGTCCGCGACCGTGCCGTCCTGCAGACCTCGGAACTCCTCGAAGGCCGCCCGGAGGATCTCGTCCACGAGCGGCAGGGAGGGCAGCGAACCGGTCGAGACCACCTTGGGCACGCCGCCGTCGGGGCGGTGCAGGTGCTCAACCACGGCGCGACGACACGACGCCGGGGATCGACTGGGGGGAGCGCATCGTCAGACCTTACGAGCGATCAGACCCGGTGCAGCACCTTGTTGCGCAGCCGCGCGAGGCGACCGGGTGGGTGCGGCTCCGGCTCGTCCTCGGCCGCGGGAGCGCCGGAGCGGAGTCGCACTGCGACGGCCTTGAGCGCGCCGATCGTCGGCACGGCGAACAGCGCGCCGACCACGCCGGCGACCGAGAAGCCGCCGATCGCCGCCAGCATCGTCACCGGTGCGGAGAGGCTGACCGCCCGGCCCACCACGGTCGGCACCAGGATGTGGTTGCTGAACAGCATGAAGGCCAGGAAGGCCACGGACATGGCGATGGCGGGGCCGACGCCCGCGGTGATGCTGACCACCAGCACGAGCGCGAACCCCATCAGCCCACCGATCTGCGGGATCATCGCGGTCAGCGCCGACCAGACGCCGAGCACCGGACTCAACGGCACGCCGACGACCATCGCGACCAGTGCGACCCACATGCCGTTGGCGATCGCGACGAGCAGGGTCCCGGCGAAGTAGCGGGCCAGGACCTGGTAGACGGTGCGCCCGATCTCGTCGGCACCCTCACGACGCGCGGGCGGCACGGCCCGCCGGACGTCGCCGATCATCCGCGGGCCCTCGAAGAGCGCCCCGGCGACCAGGAGGAAGGCGAGCAGGACCTCGCCGACGCCGAGGCCGACGCGACCGACCAGCCGGTCCAGGTTCGCGCTCTGGTCCTCGAGGGTGGTCGGCAGCGCGCTCATGGCGTCGGTCAGCCGGTCCGCCAGGTGCGCCTGGCGGACCATGTCGCCGACGAGCGGCAGGCGCTCGAGCGAGTCGATCGTGTCGGGCAGCTGCTGCTCCAGCGTGGCCGACTCCTTGATGAGCTGGGGGCCGGCGACCGCGACGAAGACGGCGAACAGGCCACCGACCACCGCGAGCACGATCACCGTCGCCCACCCGCGGCCCAGGTGGAGACGCCGCTGGATCGCACCGACCAGCGGGTCGAGCGCCATCGCGAGGAACAGCGACACGACCAGCACGGTGACCACGGTCGAGGTCGAGCGGATCGTGCCCCAGACGACGACGAGCGACGCCAGCGCGACGCCGGCGAACACCACGCTCTGCCAGGCGAGATCGACGCTGATCGTGGCTCCGGGGGCATCACGGTCGAGCGCCATCCGGCGAGCTTAGGATCTGCACACGCTCCGATCGGGGAGCGTCAGGAGCAGGCCCGGAGCATGTCGAGCACCGACACGACCGACACCGACACGACCGGTTCCGGGGGGCTCGGCCCGCCCGACCCGTCCGCCGAGCCGCCCACGTTGCACGTGACCCCACGGTCGATCGTGCGCGCGATGCTCCTCGTCGCGGCCATGCTCGTGGTGTTCACGGTCGCGGCCCGTGCGACGGACACGCTCTGGTGGTTCGCGCAAGCGGCCACCATCGCGGCGCTGGCGTACCCCGTCGTGCAGCGGCTGCGTCGCCACGTGTCCTCGGCGATCGCCGTGCTCGGGCTGACCGCGTTGGTCGCCGGGGCCTTCGCCGGGGTCGCCGCGATCACCATGACCGAGCTGCGCGACGAATCCGCGCTCTTCCGCGAGTCGGTGCCCCGCGCCGTCGACCGGCTGGAGCGGATGGAGGGCATCGGCACCGTGATCGACGACCTCGGGCTGGACGACGCACTGCGCACCATCTCGGACCGTCTCGCCGAGCGTGTGCAGTTCCGCGGCCCCGACCTCCCGGGCATCGCGACCGAGGTCGGCGGGCGGGTGTCCGCCGTGTTCGTGATCTGGATCCTCACCGTCATGCTGGTGTTCTCGGGGCCGGCGATGGTGCGCGGCATGCTGACGCTCGTGCCCGACGACCGACGCGGCGCCGCACAGCAGGTCCTCCAGCTCGCCTACGCCAGGACAGTGCGGTACCTGGGTCTGACCGCCCTGCGGAGTCTGGCGGTGCTCGTCATCACGTTCGTCGCGGCCAAGGCGCTGGGACTGGGCATGCCCGGCCTGTTGGCGCTCACCGCGGCGGTGCTGGCCTTCGTGCCCTACGTGGGCGTGCTGCTCGGCGGCATCCCGGTCGCGCTCATGGCGCTGCTGGACGGGACCACCGAGGCGACGCTGGTGCTGGCTGCGGTCGTCGTGCTGCAGACCGTCGACTCACTGGTCGTCCAGCCACGCATCGACGTGCGGTCGATGCAGCTGGGGCTGTTCCCCACGCTCGTGGCAGCGATGATCGGCTACAGCCTGCGCGGTCCGGGCGGGCTGCTCATCGCGCTGGCCGTCGTGGCCATGCTGGTCGGGGTCGTGAACGACACGGGCGCCGTGCGCTCCCTGCGACAACGCGGCGACGGCGCACCGGGCGACGACGGCGCGTCGGGCGGGGCGATCGCCGGCACGGCCTGAGGGCGTTGCCACCCGGGCGCAGACGGTCAGACCAGCGCGTCGGCGAGCTGCTCGACCACCGCAGCCCGGTGCTCGGTCTCGGGGAGGTAGATCACGGCCAGCTCGCAACCCGCCGCGCCGAGCGCGGCGCATGCCTCGGCGGTGGCCGCCGCGCCGTTGGCCGGGTCGTGGATGCACTGCGCGGTGATGGTGATCTCCGCGGGATCGCGTCCGATGTCGGCGCAGTGCCCGTGCAGGATCTCGATGCTGGCGGCGAGCGCGTCGGGCGACGTGAACGGCGTGTTCCAGCGTTGGGCGTAGCGGGCCACGGCTCGCAGGGTGCGCCGCGGTCCGTCGCCGCCGATCGTGATCGGGGGGTGCGGCTGCTGCAGCGCCTTGGGCTCGCAGAACGCGCCCGTCAGCTGGTAGTGCTCGCCGGCGAAGTCCACCTGCGGCTCGGACAGGAGGCGCACGATCACCTCGCAGCCCTCGTCGAATCGGTCGAAGCGCTCCTTCAGCCCGGGCAGCTCGATGCCGTACGCATCGGCCTCGGCCTGGTTCCAGCCGGCACCGAGTCCGAGCTCGAGCCGACCGCCGGAGATCTGGTCGACCGTCGCCGCCATGTTGGCGAGCACCGCGGGATGCCGATAGGGCATGCCGGTGACCATGCACCCCACCCTGATCCGTGACGTCACCGCAGCCAGCGCCGCCAGCGTGGACCACCCTTCGAGGCACGGTCCCGACCGGGGCTGGCCGAGGATGGGCTCGAAGTGGTCGAAGTTCCAGGCCGATTCGAACAGCTCGATCTGGTCCGCGGCCTGCCACACCTCGACCATGGCGTTCCAGGTGGTCATCTGCGGGGCGGTCTTGATGGCGTAGCGCATCGCACGATCTTGGCAGGCCGCGGCGTGCGATGATGGGGCGATGTGGCCCGACGCTCACCGGCACCCGTGCTGCAGTCGCAGCGGCGCTGCGTCGCCCCGCCGCAGGCCGAGGGCCGACCATGGATGATGCGGCTGCATCCGATGCGCCCTCCCGCTCCGAACACCTGGATGTGGAAGCCGTGATGGAGCGAACGGACGGCGTGGACGAGCGAACGAGGGACGAGGCCATCGCACGGGCGCTCGCCCTGGGTGAGCGCAGCGCGCTCGCCGAGGCCTACGACGTCCACGGTCGGCTCGTGTTCTCGTTCTGTCGGCGGTCGCTCAGCCCGGAGCGGGCGGCGGACGCGACCCAGGAGGTCTTCCTCGCCGCTTGGCGCTCCCGCGAGCGCTACCGGCCCGACCGCGGGTCCCTCGCCGGGTGGTTGCTCGGCATCGCACGCTTCAAGGTGATCGACGCGATGCGCGCCGACGGCCGTGCACCGGTCCCGCGTGATCCGTCGATCGGCAGCGACACCCTCGGCGTCGCCGACCTCGACATCACCAGCACCGCCGAGCGCATGCTGCTCGCGGAGGCGATCGACGCCCTGCCCGAACGAGCGCGGGAGATGGTCCGCCTGGCGTTCTTCGAGGACCTCACCCACACGCAGATCTCCGAACGGTGCAGCGTGCCGCTCGGCACCGTCAAGAGCGACATCCGCCGCAGCCTCGAGCGGCTCCGACGGCACCTGGAAGGATTCGACGATGCGTCCCGATCCTGACGAGCTGGGCCCCGACGCAGAGGGCATGGATCGGGTGCTCGACGTCCTGTCGACGACGAGCGATGCCGACCTGCCGCTCGAGGACCCGCCGAGCGGCCTGTGGGACTCGATCGCTGCACGGCTCGACGACGAGCCGAGCCTGGTCGTCGAGCCCGAGCCGCTGGTCGCGCCTGCGCCGAGCGTGGCGCCCGCGGTGTCGGACGCGCCGGCCGCCGAGGTCGTCGACCTGGCCGCCCGGCGCCGCCGCGGGTGGGTGCTCGTGGCCGCCGCTGCCGCGGCGATGGTGCTGGTCGCCGGCAGCGTGGGACTGATCCGCACACGTGAGGACAGCACCCAGGAGCTCGTCGCCAGCGTCGAGCTCGACGCGCTCGCCGACCGCGGCACGGGCGAGGCGGAGCTGGTCGAGGTGGACGGCGAGCAGCGACTCGTCGTGCGCACCGCGGATCTGGGCACGGCGCCCGAGGGCACCCACTTCGAGATGTGGCTGATCAACCCCGACATCACCGACATGCACTCGCTCGGTGAGCTGCCCGCGGGTGCCGACGTGGTGGAGGTGGAGGTGCCGGCGGGCGTCGACCCCGGCGAGTTCCCGATCGTGGACATCAACGTGCAACAGGACGACCAGGTGCAGCACTCGGGTGTGGACACCAGCGTCCTGCGGGGCGTCCTGCGCTGAGGCGCTCCGCCCGCCGCCGAGCGGTGTTCGGGAAGTTCGTCCGGACCACTTGATTCCCCGGCCAACCTGCCGACGTGAGCGGGGTGATGACGCGTGGGTCCCTCAGCGCCTCGATCCGGCGACGCCGGTCCGAGCACCGCGGCCAGGCCGGCGTCAGCCTGCTCGAGGTGCTCATCGGTGCCGCGGTGTCCGTGCCGCTCACCCTCGCCGCCGCCATGGGGTTGCTGGTCGCCACCCGCTCGAGCGACGCCGCCGAGACGCGCCAGGAGCTCGAGGTCGCCCTCGCGAGCGCGAGCGAGGACCTCAAGGTGGTCCCGTACCTGCCGTGCGGCACCACGGACGACTACCAGCAGGAGTACCGCGACTGGCTGGAGCCGCTCGGGGAGCCCGTCGCCGCGACCTCGGGCTCGCCCACCGCCGTGGTGTCGGCGATCGCCTACTGGGACCGTGCCAAGGACGCCTACGTCAGCGGGTGCAAGGGCGGCGACGACGGCGCCCAGCGACTCGAGGTGACGGTGATCGCCCGTGGCGTCTCGGCCACCGGCACCGTCGTCAAGCGTGACGGCACCGCCCGCGTGGGGAACTCCGGATGAGCCGGCTCCACGCGGTCCGCCGGCCGTGGTCGGGCGCGCTCGATCGACGTCGTCGGCGGCGCGGGCAGCAGGGCGTCACGCTGCTCGAGACGATGCTCGCCGTGTTCCTGAGCGGTCTGATGATCCTGCCCCTCGCCGGATGGGCGTCGGTCGCGATGAAGGAGCAGGTGAACGTCCACGACCGCAACGTCAACGCGTCGTCGCTCGGCATCCTGCGGAGCTACTTCGTGCGCGATGTGACCACCGCGTCGGCTGCCAGCACCTCGGGCGACCAGCTCGACAGCTGCTCCGGCGGCGCGAAGGGCGAACGGCCCCTCCTGGCGCTCGAGCGGGGCGAGCAGCGCACCGTCTACTCGACCGCTCCCGACGGGTTCGGGGGCACCGACCTCTGGCGGCGCCAGTGCGCGGGAGGTGCCGTCCTGAGCGCCAACCTGCTGGTCGCCGACGTCCTCGACCCCGCGACCGAGGCCACCTGCGACTCGGGCGCCGCGCTCATCAGCGCAGCGGCGGCTGCGTCCGGCGCCGAGGTCGGCAAGGACACGAAGAAGAAGGACGAGGAGCCTGATCCGGGCAGCGGCGACGACGCTGCATGTCGGCGGGTCACGCTCCGCGTGACGACCTCGTCGCTCACCCAGGTCGCGCTCACCGCGATGATCCGGGTCGGCTGGGACGGCTCCGTCGTCGGGGCCGAGCCGCCCGTCGTCGTGCTGGACGCGACGCCGGTCACCGGACCCCGTCGGCTCAAGGTCCGCTTCACCGGCTCGGGGTCCAGCGATCCCGAGGGCGAGGAGCTCAGCTACGCCTGGGAGTTCGGCGACGGCACGACGTCGACCTCGGCCGATCCCGTGCACGAGTACACCAAGGTCGGCACCGTGACGGCCCGACTCACCGTCAGCAGCGCGAGCGGGCTGTCGAGCACCGCCACGGTCGACATCACGGTGACCGACAACGCGCCCGTCGCCGTGATCGCGACGCCGCCGACCGGAACCACGACGTACCGCGGCGAACGCGTCAACTTCTCGTCCGCGGGCTCCAACGACGACCGCGACAAGGAGTTCGGCGGTCGGATCGTGAGCCACCGGTGGGAGTTCGGCGACGGCAGCACCTCGACCGAGGCGAACCCCGCCAAGACCTACTTGACCACCAGTCCCCCGGGCGGCTTCACCGTTCGCCTCACCGTGACCGACGACGCCGGTGGCACCGGCGTGGCCGAGACGAAGGTCGTGGTCGCCAACCGCCTCCCCACGGCGACGATCGTGGCCACCCCCAGCAGCGGCGCCGCACCGCTCAGCGTCGACCTGTCGGCGACCGTCGTCGACGAGACGACCATGAGCCCCAACCCCGCCCTGACCTACGCCTGGACCTTCGGGGACGGCGCGACGTCGACCGTCGCCGATCCGCCGGCGCGCACCTACTCGACCGCCGGCAGCTACACGGTGAACCTCACGGTGACCGACGACCTCGGCGCCACGGCGACGGCCTCCAAGGTCATCACCGTCAACGGCGCGTTGCTGCCGGCACCCACCGGGCTCAAGAAGACCAACTCCGGCAAGAACCAGAACGACCGGTTCATCGAGTTCTCGTGGAACCGGGTCGAGAACGCCAGCCTCTATGAGATCTCGCTGGTCTGCGTGAACTGCTCGACCACCACGTCGGTGACCGCCGGCGGCACGACGCAGCGCATCAACGGCCTGCCCGCCAACTCCCAGAACTTCGACGCCAAGATCCGCACCCGCAACAGCGCCGGGCAGTGGGGTCCGTGGTCCGCCACCATCCGGGTGAAGTCATGAGTCCCGTCGAACGCCGTCTGCGCACGTTCATCGACCGACGTCGACGCGCCGTGGGCCAGAGCGGGGCCGTGCTGCTCGCCGGCCTCATGGTCTGGACCCTCACCGGCGGGATCGTGATGGCGGCGCTGCTCGACATGACCACGTCGTCGCTGCTGATCGCCCAGCGCTCCAGCGAACAGGCCCAGCAGCTGCGCGCCGTCGACGGAGCGCTCGAGACCGCGGTGGCCGCGATCCAGATCGACCCCTCCGGGCGTGTCGGGCTGCCCGACGGCAAGGACAGCGGCGGGTGCGCCGCCGATCTGGGTGACCGCGATGGTGCGATGCGCTACGACGACGGCCTGGGCAACGAGGTCCTCGTCACCGCGGCCTGCTGGGGATCGACCAAGAAGTCGGTGCCCCACGAGGTGGTGCTGACCGCTCGACCGACGGGGCCGGGGGCGGCGGGCACGGCGCAGCTCGAGGTCGTCGCCGCCAAGGGCCCGGGCAACGACGTGCGGGTCCTAGGCTGGTCGCTGTTCCCCACGACCGACGAGGCCGAGGGCGAGACCGGGGGCGGACCCAGCTCGACCACCACCACGACCACGACCACGACGGTCGCTCCGAGCACGAGCCTGCCCGGCACCACGACGACGACCCGACCCACGACCACCACGAGCACCACCGCGAGCACCACGACCACGACCACCGCGCCTGCCGACGGGGTGGGGTGGACGCTGAAGGTGACCTCGGAGTGGCAGACCGGCTACTGCGTGAACGTGACCGTCACGAACTCGTCGAACCACTCGGAGCGCTGGACGGTGAACGTGCCGATCAAGGGCGTGATCTACTCCTTCTGGAGCGCCCAGTACACGAGGTCGGGCGACGTCATCACCGCCTCCGGCGAGAGCTGGAACGCAGTCCTGCGCAGCGGTGAGTCGACGACGTTCGGCTGGTGCACCAACTACTGAGCCGACTTCCCGGGCCAGCCGGGGTCGGGCCATCATGGCCCCCAGCACTCTCAGGGGGAACCGACATGGGCACCAACCAGCGCTCGCAGATCACCATGACCGACGACGAGGTGGCGACCTTCATCGACCAGCAGCGGGTCGCGAACATGGCCACGCTCGGTCCCGACGGCACGCCGCACCTCGTGGCCATGTGGTACGCCGTGCTCGACGGCGACATCTGGTTCGAGACCAAGGCCCGCTCGCAGAAAGCGGTCAACCTCCGCCGTGATCCCCGCATCACGTGCCTGATGGAGGCCGGCCACACCTACGACCAGCTCCGCGGCGTGTCCATCGAGGGGCGCGGCGAGATCGTCGAGGACCCGGATCGCCTGTTCGAGGTCGGCATCAGCGTCTGGGAGCGCTACAACGGCCCGTACAGCGAAGAGGTGCGACCGTTGGTGGAGTTCATGCTCAACAAGCGCATCGCCGTGCGCATCCAGGCGGATCGGATCCGCACGTGGGACCACCGCAAGCTCGGCATGGACCCGATCCCGCTGGGCGGCACCACCGCCGAGTTCCTCTGAGGGCTGCTCTCACCGAGCTCCAACCCGGCGGCACCCCGACGTTCACCTGCGGTGGCCACGATGGGCCCCATGAACCACGACGGCCCCCGCTCCGACCTCGACGACCTCGATGACGTAGGTCGGTCACCGCACCGCGTCGGCCACCGGTCGCCGACCAGCCGACGTCGGGCGCTCGCGCTCCTGGGCGGCGGCGGTCTCGGCGCGCTGGCGGTCGCCTGTGGGACCGCGACCTCGTCCGGCTCGGGCGCCTCGACGACGACCACGTCGTCGGCGGCGACCACCACCAGCACCGGCACCGGCACCGACACCTCCGGCACCGACGCGGCAGCCTGCACGACCCTGCCGGAGGAGACGGCCGGGCCCTACCCGGCGGACGGCACCAACGGCCCGAACGTGCTCACCACCGACGGCGTCGTGCGCAGCGACATCACCACGAGCTTCGGCGGGCTCTCCGGCACTGCCGACGGCGTCCCGCTCACCATCGAGCTGACGGTCGTCGACACGGGCGCCGGCTGCACGCCATTGACCGGCGCAGCGGTGTACCTCTGGCACTGCGACGCCGTGGGCGACTACTCGCTCTACTCCCAGGGCCTCGAGGACCAGAACTACCTGCGTGGTGTCCAGGTCGCCGACGACGACGGCCGGCTCAGCTTCACCAGCATCTTCCCCGGTTGCTACTCGGGCCGGTGGCCGCACATCCACTTCGAGGTGTACGAGACGCTGGCCGCGGCGACGAGCGGCCGCAACGCGATCCTCACCTCCCAGATCGCCCTGCCCGGGACCACCAGCGACGAGGTGTACGTGTCGGAGGACTACGACGGTAGCGAGCAGAACCTCTCGCGCATCACCCTCGACTCGGACAACGTGTTCTCCGACGGCGCCGATGCGCAGACGCCGACGGTGAGCGGCGATGCTGCGTCCGGGTTCACGATCACCCTGACGATCGGCGTCTGAGTCCGGCTGCCGGAGCCGGCCCGATCCCGATGACCGTTCTGTAGTGCGGATCTCGACCTGTGGGTCGAGATCCGCACTACAGAACGACGGTGGAGTCCTGGGGCGTCGATCAGCAGCCCTCGACCCAGACCTCGCCGTCGGCGCGGAGCTCCTTCTTCCAGATCCACGCCTCGGCCTTGATCCGGTCGATCAGGTCGCGTGCCCCGGCGAACGCCGCGTCACGATGGGCCGAGACCGCCACGACGACCACGGCGGTGCCGCCGACGGGCACGGGGCCGGTGCGGTGCACGCCGACCGCGCCACGGAGCCCGTGCAGCTCGGCGACCTCGGCCACGATCCGCTCGAGCTGGCGAGGCGTGCGGTCCTCCCACGCCTCGTAGTCCAGGGCCAGCACCTCGTGGCCGTGGTTCGGCGAGCGGGTGGTCCCCTCGAAGACCACGAGCCCGCCGCAGTCGTCGCGGCGCACCGACTCGACGAGCGACTCGACGTCGAACGGCGCGGCGCGCAGCCCGGCGATCAGCAGCGGGGACGGTGACGGCGAGGTCGGGGTCACGGTGCGCTCCCGGCGGTCGCCACTGCGTGGGGCAGGACCTGGGCGACCGCCTCGAGGCTCTCCACCGCCCCCTTCTCGGAGCCGGGCACGTTGAGCACGATCGTGGCGCCGCGTCGTCCCGCGACCTGACGCGACAGCGCGGCCATGGGCGTGTGGGCGAGCCCGGCGGCCCGCATGAGCTCACCCAGGCCCGGGGCCTCGACGTCGAGCACGCCACGGGTGGCCTCGGGCGTCACGTCGCGTGGCGACAGGCCGGTGCCGCCGTTCGTGACGAGCAGGTCGCAGCCGCCGCCGTCGCACCAACGAACGATCACCTCGCGGATCCGCTCGACGTCGTCGGGCACGACCTCGCGACCGACCACCGTCGCGTCGACCCGTTCGACCAGCACCTGCTCGAGCGCGGGGCCGGTGCGGTCGTCGTAGACGCCGGCGCTCGCGCGGTCCGACACCGTCACCACGACGGTGCGGATGGCGGTCGAGGCGTCCGAGTGGTGGTGGTCGCCGTGGGTCCCGACCGCGCCGCCCGACACGGGCGGCAGGATTGCGAGCTCGTTCCCCGGCGCGGTGTCGGGGTGATCGGCACGCGGCACGATCTCGCCGTCGACGACCACGGTGCACGTGGCGCTCAGCTGGGCGAACTCGTCGCCGAAGCGCTCCCCGGCCGCGGCGACCACGGCGGACACGGTGTCGCCGTCGAGCTCCACCGAGCGGGTGCCGGCGAGCTCCCGGGCCCGGGCGAACAGCAGGACGGTCGTCACAGCTCGACCTCGACCGCGGAGCCGGCCGGCAACCCGCCGGGCGGGACGATGACCCAGCCGTGCGCGCCCAGTGCGTTGGACAGCACCTGGCTGCTGCGCACGTCGGCGGGCACCACGTGGTCGTCGTCGCGGCGCACCGGGTGCACGACGGTGCGGGCGGGGTCGCCGTCGATCGCGTGTGCCAGCGTGGACGGGAACGTCGTCGGCTCGGCGGGTCGGCCGGCCAGGCAACGGATCGCCCGGGCCACCACCACGTGGCTGCACGCGACGACCGATCCGGGGTTGCCGGGCAGCACGATCACCGCGGTGTCGTCGACGCGCCCCGACGCGACCGGCTTGCCGGGGCGCATCGCGATCCGCCAGAACGACAGCTCGCCCTCACGTTCGAGCACGGTGCGCAACCAGTCCTTCTCCCCCACGCTGGCGCCGCCGCTGGTCACGACCAGGTCCGACACGGCGGCCAAGCGATGCAGTGCAGCGGCGATCTGCTCGGGGTCGTCGGGCACCCGCTCCGTCGCCGCGACCGTCGCGCCAGCGGCCATGGCGATGGCCGAGAGCAACGGGCCGTTCGCGTCCCTGACCCGGCCACGCCCGATCGGCTCGGCGACGTCGACCAGCTCGTCGCCGGTGGACAGGACCCCGAGCCGCGGTCGGGGGTGCACGAGCAGCCGGGCGGCGCCGACCGCTGCGGCCAGCCCGACGGCGACGGCGTCGAGCACCGCACCGGCGCGCAGCACCAGATCGCCCGTGTGCAGATCCTCGCCGGCCCGGCGCACGAACCGTCCCGGCTCGACGGGCCCCTCCGCGACGAACCTGCCGTCCTCGGGTGACGAGGCGCGCTCCCAGGGGACCACGGCGTCGGCGCCGTCGGGGATCGGCTGGCCCGTCATGACCTTGACCGCTGCACCCGGGGCGACCTCGTCGGCCACCGCCAGCTCCGCGCTGCCGGCGGCCAGGTCCGAGGACCGCACAGCCCAGCCGTCCATGGCCGAGTTGTCGAACGCAGGGATCTCGTCGTGGGCGACGACGTCGCGGGCCAGCACCAGGCCGAGCGCGTCCGACAGGGCGACCTCGGTGGCCGGCAACGGCTCGAACGACGCCACGATGCGCTGCACCGCTTCGTCGTAGGCGAGCAGCGGCTCGTCCAGCTCGTGTCGGGTGACGACTCGACGGTGCTCGGCCGCGGCGCTCATCCGCCGATCCTCGACATGACGCGCACGGGCTGCTCGAAGCCCTGTCGTCCGATCGCGTGGCCGGGTCCCTTGGCGGTGACCGCGTCCCGCACGAGCTGCTCGAGCTCGTCGTCGCTCGCCCCGGCGCGCAGCGGACGCGCCAGGTCCGTCTCGTCGTGGGCGAACAGGCAGGTCCGGAGGAACCCGTCCGAGGTGAGTCGAAGGCGATCGCAGTCGGCGCAGAACGGTTCGGTCACGCTTGCGATCACGCCGACGCTGCCCTCCGACCCGTCGACGAAGCCGAACGAGCGTGCCGGTTCGGCGCCCCTCGAGCGCGGTGCCAGCGCGTGGTGCTGCTCGACCACCGCGAGCACCTCCGCCGCGGGCACGACGCTGTCGGGCACCCACCCGCCGCCGGCACCCAGCGGCATGTTCTCGATGAAGCGCACGTCGCAGCCGGTGGTCCGGGCGAACTCGACGAAGTCCATGATCTCGTCGTCGTTGGTCCCCGCGACGACGACGCAGTTCACCTTGACCGGATCGAGCCCCGCCGCACGAGCCGCGGTGATGCCCTCGAGCACGCGCCCGAGCGCGTCGCGGCGGGTGATCTCCGCGAAGCGGTGGCTGACCAGCGAGTCGAGGCTGACGTTGACCCGGTCGAGCCCGGCGTCGCGCAGCGCGGCGGCATGGCGGGCGAGCGTCGTGCCGTTCGTGGTCAGCGACAGGTCCTCGAGGCCGAGCGCCGACAGGCGTCCGACGAGCTCGGGCAGACGGGCACGCATGAGCGGCTCGCCGCCGGTCAGCCGCACGCTGCGCACGCCGAGGCGGACCATCAGGGCGCAGACACGCTCGATCTCGTCGAACGACAGCTGCTCATGGGGATCGAGCCAGTCCAGGCCGTCCTCGGGCATGCAGTAGGTGCAGCGCAGATCGCAGCGATCGGTGACCGACACCCGCAGGTCCGACGCCACCCGCCCGAAGGTGTCGACCAGGGGCCTGGGCCCGTCCGCGTGCTGCATGCGCGCCACCCTACCGACGGCGGGCGGGGCTCCAGCCCTCACCACGGCGCGACGCTCATCACTCGTCCGAGGCTCACGACTCGCCCTGGACTCACCATGGTGCGTCCAGGGTCGCCTGCAGGACCACGGCGACCCCGAGCTGTGCAGCGAGCCACCACCGCCGGGCGTTCGTGCCGCGGATCGAACACGTGGCCAGCACCAGGAACGGGACGGCCGGCAGCCAGATGCGCTCGACCTCGCCCTTGGACATGGTCGACGCGTTCGCGGCGAGGATCCCGGCGAGCGCGCCGCCCACGAGCCACCACGCCGCACGGTCGCGCAACCAGACCATCGCCGCGATGGTCGCCGGCCCGATCGACACGGCGGTGACGACCAGGTTGGACAGCACGAAGTACCGGTCGGGCCGTCCCGGGGCGACGCCGTCGAGATAGGCGGCCCGTGTGGCCTCGAGGCCGGCGAACCAGTCGAAGCCCGCCGACATGAACAGCACCGGCACCACGGCGAAGCCGACCGCCGCGGTCACGAGGGGCCGCCAGTTGCCGCGACGCAGCGTCCAGATCGCCAGGGCCCACAGCGGGCCGAGCAGCAGGAACGATCCGTAGGAGAACGACAGGGACAGGCCGGCGAGCAGCCCGGCACCGCCCGCAGCCACGTGTCGCCCCCAGCGCCCGGTGGCGCCCTGTCCGTCGAGGGTGACGGCGATGGCACCGAGCGCCACGGACCAGGCGACGACCCCCATGAACATCGCGTCCGGCGACGAGGCGATCCACATGGCGGCGGGGGCCAGTCCGACGAACGGCGCGGCGCGCCGGGCGGCCGCTCGACCGGCGATCCGGTCGAGTGCGATCAGCGACGCCGGCGCCGCACTCGCCGCGATGACCAGGAACGTGGCGGTGAGCACGTCGCTGCGACCGCCACCGACCAGGTCGACGAACCAGTGGGCCAGGGTCGCGCCCGGCGGATGGCCCTTGACGTGCGTTGGGTACTCCGGCAGGCGTTCGACGAACGTGCGCAGGAACTCGGCGGGCGAGTCGATCGCCTGGGCCGTCGGCAGGTAGGCACGCCGGTTGCCCAGCACCGTGTAGAGCGAGTCCCAGCCCTCGGACCACTGCAGGACCGCCGGCCAGAGCAGCGCCCACAACCCGCCGCCGGCGAGCACCCACCCCCAGCGCAGTCGTTCCGTGGCCGGCGACCACCACCCCACGAGCAGCGCGGCGAGCGCGACGGCCCACCAGAGCGCCGGCGACCAGAGCAGACGCCACTGCCCCACGAACGGCGGGGCCTGCAGGAAGATCCCGACCCCGGCACGGTCGAGGGACTGGCCCCAGAGCACGACCACCCCGAGCAGGGCGGCGACCACGGCGATGGCGACGGCCGCGGGGAGCGGTCGACCGACGGGCGGTTCGGCGGTCTCCGGCTCACCGCTCCGAGCCCGCGCTGTTCCCCCGATCGCAGCTGATCCGCGCTCGTCCGGGGAACGGAACGGGGCGTCGGGTGCGTGGGGGTCGCGTCGGTCGGGGGGCATGCTCACGTCGTTCGGGGTGGTCGTCGCAGCGGATCGTCGGCGAACGCCACGATGCCCTCCGACGGCATCACCGAGGCCTCGTACCCGATCGCGGCCCGCGCAGCACCCGGGTCGCCGACGACGTGGCGCACGTCGCCGATCCGGAACTCGCCCGTGACCTGTGGCTCGTGGCCGTTGCCGTCGGCGGCCGCGAGCAGCTGCGCCATCTCGAGCAACGTGATCGGGGTACCCGATGCGACGTTCAGGGCGCCGTCGTGGGGCTCGTCGCCGAGCAGTGCGAGCTCGTTCGCGGCGGCGACGTCGTGGACGTGCACGAAGTCCCGGAGCTGGCCCCCGTCCTCGAAGACCCTCGGCGCGCTCCCCGAGGCGAGCTGGCTGCGGAAGATCGATGCGACGCCGGCGTAGGGGGTGTCGCGGGGCATCCGGGGCCCGTAGACGTTGTGGTAGCGGAGCGCGCACACCGCCACGTCGTGCTCGCGGGCGAACGCGCGGCACAGGTGCTCCTGGTGCAGCTTGGTGGCCGCGTACACGTTGCGAGGATCGACGGGTGCGGACTCGGGCACCAGTCCCCATTCGAGCGGACGCCCGCAGCTCGGGCACCCCGGCTCGAAGCGCCCGGCCCGCAGGTCCTCGACACGACGCGGTGCCGGTGCCACCACGCCGTGCTCCTCGCAGTGGTACCGACCCTCGCCGTAGACGACCATGCTCGACGCGACGACCAGCCGACCGTGCCAGCCCGCCCGGTGCATGGCGAGCAGCATCGTGGCGGTCCCGACGTCGTTCGCGTCCACGTAGTCGCGGATGTCCGCCAGGTCGACACCGAGGCCGACCTTGGCCGCCTGGTGCGAGACCGCGTCGGCGCCGCGCAGCACCTCGGCCCAGACCTCTGGATCGCGGACGTCGTCGATGACGTAGGTGGCGTCGGGGTGCAGCCACTCGGGTGGACCGTCGTGCGCGGCCGGGTCGAGGTTGTCGACGACCACCACGTCGTGGCCCGCCCGGCACAGGCGGTCGACGAGGTGCGAGCCGACGAAGCCCGCACCACCGGTGACGACGATGCGTCGGGCGTCCATCAGCACGACCCTGCCCGGCCGGGTCGGCGTCGGCTGTCATGATGACGCCCGTGCCCGACGTGATCCTGCCCGCACTCGACGAGGAGGCGGCCCTGCCGTGGGTCCTCGGACGCATGCCGCACGGCTACCACCCGATCGTCGTCGACAACGGCTCCTCCGACCGCACCGCCGAGGTGGCCGCGGAGCTCGGTGCCACCGTGGTGCACGAGACGCAGCAGGGCTTCGGCGCGGCGTGCTGGCGTGGGCTGACGACCTCGACCGCCGAGGTCGTCTGCTTCATGGACGCGGATGCCAGCTTCGATCCCGAGCAGCTGCCGCGGGTCGCGGACCCGGTGATCGCCGGCGAGGTCGACCTGATGCTCGGTGCCCGCCGACCCGAACGAGGGGCGTGGCCCTGGCACGCTCGGCTGGCGAACAAGGTGCTCGCCGCAGAGATCCGTCGGCGGTCCGGTGTGCGGGTGACCGACCTGGGCCCGATGCGTGCCGCGCACCGGGAGGCGCTCCTGTCGCTCGACCTGCGGGACCGACGCTCGGGCTGGCCGCTCGAGATGGTGCTGCGCGCCCAGCGGGCGGGCTGGCGCATCGACGAGGTCCCGATCGACTACCGACCCCGGGTGGGCCGGTCCAAGGTCACCGGCACGGTCAGGGGCACCGCCCGTGCCATCTCGGACATGTCGCGGCTCCTGGCACGGCACGACGGCTGAGCGGCGACCCCGCCCGGGTGTCCTCACGACGCACCCCTGTCGACGTCGTCCGCGACCTCGGCGAGCGGGAACCGCACCGCGAAGCAGCACCCCCCGGGGTGGTTGGAGACCGCGATCGAGCCGGCCTGCGCCTCGACGAGGCCCTTGGCGATCGCCAGGCCCAGTCCACCGCCGCCGTCGTCACGACCTCGGGCCGCGTCACCGCGGAACGCCACGTCGAAGACGCGTTCGAGGTCCTCGCCGGGGATGCCGCCGCACTCGTCGATCACCGACACGACCGCCTGGTCCGCACTGCGGTCCACCTGGATGCGGACCGTGCCCCGTTCGGGAGTGTGCCGCACGGCGTTGTCGACCAGGTTGCGCACCACGCGGGTCGCCTCGGCGCGCGAGACCAGCAGCGACAGCTGCTCGGGCACCTCTGCACGCAGCTCGACGCCCCGGGCGCGGGCCGTGGCACGAGCGCTGTCGAGCACGTTGCCGACCAGCCCCGCCACCTCGACGGTCTCCGGCCGCAGCTCGATCACGCCGCTGGTGATCCGACTGAGCTCGAAGAGGTCGTCGACCAGCAGCGTCAGGCGGTCGGTCTCGACCCCGATGGAGTGCAGGTACCTGTGCACGTCGTCGGGCGCGTCGACGACGCCGTCCTCGAGCGCCTCGGCCGTCGCCCGGATGCTGGCGAGCGGGCTCCTCAGGTCGTGCGACACCCATGCCACCAGCTCGCGCCGCGACCGTTCGAGCGCCAGCTCTCGCTCGTGGGCCTCGCCGAGGCGCCGGGACATGTCCGACAGCTGCTCCCCCAAGCGACCGAGCTCGGACACGCTCGCCTCCGGACCAGCGTCGGGGACGTGGCCGTCCGCGATCGACCGCGACAGAGCGCCGAGCGCGTCGGTGTCGACGCGGATCCGTCGAGCCATGCGCCACGCGGCGATCACGCCGATCAGGCCAGCGGTGCAGGCGATGACTCCGAACGCCGTCAGGTCGTGGGAGTCGATGAACATCGCCCTGGCGGCGACCACGGCGCCGACCCACGTCGCCACGAGCGGCGCCAGGGCGACGACCAGGACCTGGCGCGACACCGGGGCGCCGCCCCGGCGGCGGGTCAGGTAGGAGCCCAGCAGGACCACGGGCGCGGCGCCGATCGCGGTCAGGGCGACCAGCGTCATGTTGTCGCTCAGTTCCGACGCGAGCAGTCCGACGTTCATGGCTCGAACCGGTACCCACCGGCGACCGTGACCAGATGTCGTGGCTGTGACGGATCGTGTTCGAGCTTCACGCGCAGGCGCCGGACGTGGACGGTGACCGTCGCCGCGTCCCCGTAGCTCCAGCCCCACACCGCCTCGAGCAGCTCCTCGCGGCGGAAGGCCCGGCGCGGGTTCGACATCAGGTGGACCAACAGGTCGTACTCCTTCGCGGTGAGGTGCACCGGACGCCCGGCGCGTCGGGTCTCGTGGGCGACCGTGTCGACCTCGAGCCCACCGGCGCGCAGCGGGCCGTCGATGGTTCGGGACCCTGCGGTCGACACCGGGCCGCTCGCGCGCCGCAGCACCGCGCCGATGCGGGCGGTGAGCTCCCGGGGGGAGAAGGGCTTGGTGACGTAGTCGTCGGCACCGAGCTCCAGGCCGAGGACGCGGTCGTCCTCCTCGGCGCGGGCGGTCAGCATCACGATCGGGATCGGAGCGGACTGCCGCAACCGCCGGCACACCTCGAACCCGTCGATGCCCGGGAGCAGGACGTCGAGCACGACGAGATCGGGCAGCCACTCCAGTGCCCGTGCCAGCCCCGCCGCGCCGTCGGGGCGGACCTCCACCTCGAAGCCCTCGCGGTCCAGGTAGCGCTCCACCACCTCGGCGAGCATCGGGTCGTCCTCCACCACGAGGATCCGTCTCGGCGTGACCGAGGTCGACGGATCGGAGATGGCCATGGCGGCATCGTACGGCCCTCCCCGCGCCGCTCACCGGCGGACCCGCCGAGTGTTTCTCGATCGGTAACCCCGATCCGGCACTCCGAGGACATCACATGGGTACGGTCGCGCCATGCCCACCACGTCCTCGCCGCGAGCCGCCGCCCGGTCGCTCGCTGATCGGGTGGAGGGGCACCGCGCCGACGCCGAGCACCGCGAGGTCCACGACACGCGCACCGCCTCGCTCCTGGGCATGGCGCTCGGGCTGGCGTTCGGCATCTGCTTCGCGACGGGCGTGTGGTCCCACCTGCAGCAGCATCCGCCCGGATGGCTCACGCTGCCCCTCGGTCCCGTCGGGCTGTATCGGTTCTCCCAGGGGCTGCACGTCATCAGCGGCCTGATCGCCGTGCCGCTCCTGCTCGCCAAGCTCTACTCGGTATCGCCCCAGCTGCTGCAGCGGCCCGCCGTGCGTGGTCCGGTGCACGCGATGGAGCGGCTGGCGATCCTTCCGCTGGTCGGCGGCTCGCTGTTCCTGCTGCTGACGGGCGCGGGCAACATCGCCCGCTGGTACCCGTGGGAGTTCTTCTTCACCGTCGGCCACTGGTGGGCGGCGTGGTTGGTCCTGGGCGCGACCGCGATCCACCTTGCGTTCAAGGTGCCCGTAGTGCGCGCGAGCCTCGCCGATCGGGCCGGGTCCCGCGAGCCCCGCACCGATCGGGTGACCGGGCAGCTCACGCGCCGCGGCCTGTTCGCCGCGGTCGGGGCTGCCGCCGCCGTGCTCACGATCGGAACCGCCGGCCAGACCGTGCCCGCGCTGCGCCGCGTGACCTGGTTCGCTCCCCGCCGCCCCGACATCGGGCCGCAGGGCTTCCCGGTCAACCGCACCGCCGCCGCAGCCGGCACCACCGAGCTGGCCGACGACCCCGGCTTCCGACTGGACGTCGTCGGCGACGGTGCACCGGACGCCTCGTTCACCCTCGAGGAGCTGCGCGGGATGCCCCAGCGCACCGAGGTGCTGGCGATCAGCTGCGTCGAGGGCTGGAGCGCGGAGGCCACCTGGACCGGGGTGTCGGTCGCCGAGGTGCTGCGGCGAGCGGGGCGCGACGTCGCCGGGGTGACGGTGCGCTCGGCACAGACGAACGGCGGCTACCGCAGCTCGGAGCTCACACGCGCCGCAGTCGACGACGAGCGCTGCCTGCTGGCACTCGCGGTGAACGGTGAGGAGCTGCACCCCGACCACGGCGCACCGCTGCGGCTCATCGCCCCGAACCGCCCCGGCGTCCTGCAGACCAAGTGGGTCGTGCGGTTGGAGGCCACGTGAGCACCACCGAGGACGAGCGACCGGGGCCGGTGGCCTGGGTGGCGATCGCCGTCGGGTGGGTCGTCATGGTCGTCGCCGTCGTGGGCGCCGTCGGCGACGAGGCCCTGCGGGGGTGGGCGTCGTGGATGCGGTGGCTCGTCGGGGCCGCCGTCGTGCACGACCTGCTCGTGCTCCCGCTCGTGCTGGGCATCGGATGGGTGCTCGGGCGATGGCTCCCGGTCGCGTTCCGCATCCCCGTGCGCACCGCGCTCGTCGTCGGCGCGGTCATCACGATCACGGTGTGGCCCATCGCCCGGCGTTGGGGCGCACGTGCGGACAACCCCTCGATCGTCCCCCTGCCGGTGGCCGAGAACCTGCGGACCATGTGGCTGGTGCTCGCCGTGGGCGCGTTCGGGGTAGGTGTGCTCACCTCGGTGCGTCATCGTCGACGCGCCCCGCGTCCCCAGGAGGAGCCGACGTGATCGTGATGGAGCAGTCGTCGACCGGCGAGCTGCACGAGTTGGCCGTCGCCGCATGGGAAGGCCCCGCCACCGACGAGGAGCGAGCGCTGCTGCACGGGCTCCGCCCCGCCGTGCTGGACATCGGTTGCGGCCCCGGCCGCATCGCCGCCGCGCTGGCGGAGGTGGGCGTCCCCTCGCTGGGGATCGACGTCTCCCCCGCAGCCCTGGCGACCGCCAGCGAGTCGGGCGCCATCGTGCTCGAACGATCGGTCTTCGACCCACTGCCCGGTGAGGGCCGTTGGGGGACCCTGCTCCTGTTGGACGGCAACGTCGGCATCGGCGGCGACCCCGAGCGCCTCCTGGTCCGACTCGGTGAGCTGCTCGACGACGACGGCGTGGCGCTGGTCGAGGTCGAGGCACCCGGCACCCCCCTGGTGCGCGACGTGGTCCGGCTCTGCGGTGCCGGCACGGACGGCGGCGAGGGCACGAGCGGCGGTGCAGGGCCGTGGTTCGACTGGGCGTGGGTCGGCGCGGACGCGATCGGCGACCTCGCCGGCGCGGCCGGCTTCGGGCACTGCGAGGTCCGTCGGCACGGCAACCGCCACGTGGCGCACCTGAGCGCGCCGCGTGGGGCCTCGAGATGACCCGCCCCGCACCCACCTGGGTCGTCATCGCGAAGGCGCCGGTCCCCGGTCGGGTGAAGACCCGCCTCTGTCCGCCCTGCGACGCCGAACAGGCGGCCGACATCGCCGCCGCCGCCCTGCGCGACACCCTCGACGCGGTCGCCGCGGTGCCCGGACGCCACGTCGTCGCGCTCGAGGGCGACGCGCCGGACTGGCTGCCGGTGTCGTTCGAGGTCGTGGCGCAGCGCGGCGACAGCCTGGACGAACGGCTCGCCGCGGTGTTCGAGGACGCCCAGGGCCCGACCCTGATCGTCGGCATGGACACCCCGCAGCTCACCGCCGAGCTGCTCGCGCAGGTGGCCGCCGCGCTCGCCGAGGAGGATGTCGATGCCGTGCTGGGCCCGGCCGAGGACGGCGGGTACTGGTTGATCGGTCTGGAGGCCCCGGTGCCCGAGGCGGTGCACGGCGTGCCGATGAGCCGGGACGACACCCTGGCCGAGCAGCGTCGCCGCCTGGCCGAGCTGTCGCTGCGGGTCCGCGACACGGTGTGCCTGCGCGACGTGGACCACTTCGACGACGCCCTCTGGGTCGCTGCGGCCGCACCACGAGGGCGCTTCGCGCGTGTGGTCGACCAGGTCGCTCAGTCGCTGTCGGCGTCGAGCAGCACCACCGGATCGCCGACACGCACGGGTCCGGGGGCGACGACGTCCAGGTAGGCGCCGAGGTGGTTCGGCGCGGCGCTGTGCAGCTCGTTCATCGCGGCGAACAGCGCGGGCTGACGCTCGAGCGCAGCTCCATCGGGTCCGGCGGGCTGGGCGCGCAGCGGCATGGCACAACGCACCGTGGGCTGCACCACCGCCACCACGCAGTTGGCACCGATCGCGAGTCGCGACCCCACCCACGCGTCCTCGGCGAAGGGCTCGCCGTCGTGATCGAGCACGACGTTCGGCCGGAACCGGCGGACGTCCCAGTCGAGCTCCGGGCGGGCTGCTCGGCACCCCTCGAGGGTGCTCGTTGCGATCAGGTGCAGCGGCGCGAGATCCACGAACCCGTGGGCGGGCAGCGGGATCTCGAACATCTCGGCGTCGTCGTCGGGCGGGTCGAAGGTCATCTCGTAGGCGAGACCGGGCTCGGGGACCTCGCCCTGCTCCAGGTGCAGGACGGTGACGTCGCGCCCGAGCCAGGCGGACAGCACCTCGTCGCAGTCGGGGGACCCGAGCGCGACGACGGTGCCGTCGGGCAGGACGACCTGCTGGTCGTCGGCTGCGGCGTCGAGGAGCCGCTTCACCGCCTTGGCCGACAGCACCGTGCCCGTGGCGCAGTCCATCAACGCGTACGCACGGTCGCCGGCGACGCCGTGGGTGCCGATGTCCAGCGATGACACCGAGGCGCCCTGCATGGACTTGAACGGGTAGCACCAGCACTGCGCCACGGTTCCGAGCTGCACCGTTCCACCTCCGTGCGACGACCTGGTCGGACGCTACCGCCGGTCGGGGAGCGTCCGCCGGAAGGTACGATGCGTCGGTCGCCCGCCAGGGGGGTTCGGCGACCGAAGGAGCCGACCCATGTCCGATGCACCCGGACTGCACGACCTCGTGATCCGCAACGGCAACGTCGTCGACGGCACGGGATCCCCGGCGTTCGTCGCCGACGTCGCCATCACCGACGGTCGCATCAGCGCCGTCGGGACGGTCACGGGGCAGGGCCGTCGGGAGATCGACGCCACGGGGCTGTTGGTCACGCCGGGCTGGGTGGACATCCACACCCACTATGACGGCCAAGCGACCTGGGACGACGTGCTCGCACCCACGGCATGGCACGGCGTCACGACGCTGGTCATGGGCAACTGCGGCGTCGGGTTCGCGCCGGCGGCCCCCGACAGCCACGAGTGGCTCATCGGGTTGATGGAGGGCGTCGAGGACATCCCCGGCACGGCGCTCGCCGAGGGCATCGACTGGCAGTGGGAGACCTTCCCCGAGTACCTGGACGCGCTGTCGCAGCGGCGCTGGACGATGGACGTCGGCACCCAGATCGCGCACGGCGCGGTGCGCGCCTACGTGATGGGCGAACGCGGCGCGCGCAACGAGCCCGCCACCCCCGAGGACATCCGCGAGATGACCGACCTGGTCCGTGAGGCGGTCGCCGCCGGGGCCCTGGGCTTCTCGACGTCGCGCACGATCGCGCACACCGCGATCGACGGCGAGCCCGTGCCCGGCACGTTCGCCGCCGAGGACGAGCTGTTCGGCATCGGCTCCGCGCTGGGTGACCTGGGCGAGGGCATCTTCGAGCTCGCGCCGATGGGCGCCGCCGGCGAGGACATCGTCGGCCCCGCACAGGAGGTCGACTGGATGCGACGCCTGTCGGCGAAGATCGGTCGGCCGGTCACCTTCGCGCTGATCCAGGTCGACGCCGCGCCGGAGCTGTGGCGCGAGCTCATGGATGCCTCGCTCGCCGCCGCCGACGAAGGCGCCGACATCTGGCCCCAGGTCGCCGGACGGGCCACCGGACTGCTCTCGGGGCACCACACGACGTACTCGTTGTTCGACGCCTTCCCCGCCTACCAGGCGCTCAAGGCCCGGGGCCTCTCCGACGAGGAGCTGTTCGCCGAGCTGCAGCGGCCGGACGTCCGTGAGGCGATCCTCTCGTGGGAGCCCGACGAGGCGACGGCGGCCAGCCTGGCCGGTGCCTACGATCGCACCTTCCTCCTGGGCGACCCGCCCGACTACGAGCCGGCCCAGGAACGCTCGCTGGCCGGCATGGCGGCGGCATCGGGACGCCACCCGCTCGAGGTCGCCTACGACGCGCTGCTCGCCGACGGCGGCCACGGCCTGCTCTACGTGCCGATCCTCAACTACGCGCAGGGCAGCCTGGAGCCGGTGCGGGAGATGTTCCTGCACCCCCGAGCCGCCGTGGGCCTGGCCGACGGCGGCGCCCACTGCGGGGTCATCTGCGACGCATCGATGCCGACGTTCATGCTCACCCACTGGACCCGCGACCGCTCCCGTGGTGAGCGCCTGCCGCTCGAGCTCGTCGTCAGGAAGCAGACCCACGACACGGCACGGCTGTACGGGCTCGGCGACCGCGGCACGCTCGAGGTCGGCATGCTCGGCGACGTCAACGTCATCGACTACGACGGGCTGCAGCTCGAGCCGCCACAGGTCGTGCGCGACCTGCCCGCCGGCGGCAGTCGCCTCGTGCAACGACCCCGCGGCTACGTCGCGACGATCAAGTCCGGCGTGGTCACCTTCGACCACGGCGAGGACACGGGCGAACGACCCGGCGAGCTGCTGCGAGGAGCACGATGAGCGACACCCCCCGACTCGGACTCGGTGCCGACGACCTCCTGTCCACCACCCGCGCCGTGCGCAAGCGGTTGGACCTCGAGCGGCCGGTCGACCCGGCGCTGATCGACGAGTGCCTGGAGATGGCCGCGCAGGCGCCCACGGGCTCGAACGCCCAGGGCTGGCACTTCGTGGTCGTGACCGACGCCGAGAAGCGCGCTCGCCTGGCCGACATGTACCGGGAGGGCTTCGAGCTGTTCTACGGCGATCGGGCCGCCGCCGAGGCGAACATCCCGACCGACGACCCGACGTACCACGAGTCGACCAAGCGGGTGATCGACTCGGCCACGTACCTGGCGGAACGCCTCCAGGACGTGCCGGTGATGCTGATCCCGTGCATCGACGTGCGCACCGACGGGCTCGACGTGATGATCCAGGCGAGCATGTGGGGCTCGCTCCTGCCGGCCGTGTGGAGCTTCATGCTGGCCGCCCGTGAGCGGACGCTGGGCACGTGCTGGACCACGTTGCACCTCATCCGGGAGAAGGAGGCCGCCGAGCTCCTGGGCATCCCCGACCACGTGATGCAGGGTGCCCTCATCCCCGTCGCCCACACCCTCGGCACCGACTTCCGGCCGGCCCCGCGACGCGACATGAGCAGGTTCGTGCACCGGGACACCTGGTGAACGCCCCGGTCCGCCCGCCCGGCGCCGGTGACCCGGTCGATGCACTCGCTGCGCAGCAGCACGAGCTGATCGACCTGATGCACGGCCGCGACGAGCAGGACCTGTCACGACCCTCACGCTGTCCGGGCTGGTCCGCCGCCGACGTGCTGTTGCACCTGGCGCAGACCAACGAGATGGCCGTGGCGAGCGTGGCGGACCGCCTGGGCGAGTACGTGACGTCGGTGACCGATCTGATCCCCTCCGCCGGCGGCATCGACGATTGGGCGGGGGCGCTCGTGGACGCCGAGCGCGGCACCGCGGTCGCTGCACGGGACCGCTACGTGCAGAGCGCCGCCGCGCAGGAGGCGGCGTTCCGCTCCTGTGACCCGGACCACCGCGTGCAGTGGGTCGCGGGAGAGATGGCGGCGCGCACCCTCGCGACGACGCGCCTCACCGAGACGTGGATCCACACCGTCGACGCGGCCGCCGCGTTCGGCAGCGAACCAGCGCCGACGGACCGCCTCTGGCACGTCGCCCGGCTGGTCTGGCGCACCATGCCGTACGCGCTCACCCGCGGCGGGGTGACGCCCTCCGGCGACATCGCCCTCGACCTCGACGGCCCCACGGGTGACCGCTGGACCTTCGGCGAGGTCGCCACCGCGTCGACGGTCGTGCGCGGTCGGGCGGACGAGCTCTGCACGGTCGCCGGCCAGCGCGGCGACGCAGCGGGAACCGGCCTGGTGGCGACCGGCCCGGACGCCGACGCGGCACTGCGGCTGATGCGCACCTTCGCCTGACCGTCGCCGGAGCAGTGCCGGACGCCGTTGTCAGCGCACGGCGTCGAACACCAGCGACACCGCGGACACCAGGAGCACGGCGAGCACGACCCGCTCGAAGGTCGGCCCGGCGAGGCGATCCCGCAGGCGGACGCCGAGCGGCGTCACGATGGCCACCGGGACGGCAGCCGCCGCCGCGGCGAGCAGACGGTCCGCGGTGAACTGGCCCTGGGCGGCGAGCACGACGATCTGCGCTGCGCCGGTGACGCCGAAGATCAGCGTGACGGTGTGCACGAACACCCTCGGCGGGAGCCGGTAGGCGTGCACCCACGTCGCCACGACCGGCCCGGACACACCCACCGCGCCCTGGAGCATGCCGACGACGGTGCCGACCGCTGGCGACCACCGGGTGGCGGTCCGGGGATCGATCGCCAGGTCAGGACGCCGGAAGAAGTTGACGACGAACACGCCGATCGCCAGCGCCAGGACGATCAGGAGCGGCTCCTCGGGCAGGTGCACGAGCGCAATCGTGCCGATGACGGCGCCCACGATGCCGAACCCCACCAGCGACGGCAGGTCGCGGGTCTGCGATCGGACGTCGCGGCTCTCCCAGCACAGGTACGCGTTCGCCCCCAGGTTCGGGATCGCCACGAGCACCACCGCGTCCTCGACGCCCAGCACGAGCGCGATCAACGGCACGGCGAGGACCGGGTAGCCCATTCCCGTGACGCTCTTGACCGTGGCACCCGCCAACGAGGCGAGCACCACGACCAGCAGCTGAGTGGTCGTCATGGACGCAGCCAGCGGGGGGACGGGGTCGACATGGCCGACATCATGGTGCAGGCAGCGCTGCTGGACGCAGGTCCGGGTCGCTCGTCGGGGTGGCCCGGACCGCTGCGGTCGACCGGATCGGGTGCACCGCAGGCGGCACCCGCGCGACGCTGGACGCCGTGACACCCGACGTGCGACCGCGCCGGGACCACGCCCGAAGGGGGACGCGGTGCGCCTCGACGTGATGACCGGCGGCATGCCGCTGCGCGACATCCAGGACCTGGCACGCGACGTGCAGCGCAGCGGGCACGCCGGTCTGGTCGTGACCGAGTCCGGTCGGACCGCCTACCTGTCCTGCGCGGCGGCCGCGCTCGCTGCGGACATCGACGTCCTGACCGGCATCGCCGTGGCGTTCCCGCGCAGCCCCATGGTCACCGCCGCCACGGCGTGGGAGCTCGCCGAGGCCTCCGGTGGACGGTTCCGCCTGGGTCTCGGCACGCAGGTCCGGGCCCACGTGGAGCGGCGCTACGGCGCCGACTTCGACCGCCCCGGTCCCCGCATGCGCGACCACCTCCAAGCCGTACGCGCCTGCTTCGCCGCGTTCCGGGGTGACGCACCGCTCGACCACCACGGCGAGTTCCACGAGCTCACGCTCCTGCCCCGCATGTGGTCGCCCGGGCCCATCGACGTGCCCGATCCACCGATCGACCTGGCCGCGGTGAACCCCTGGATGCTGCGCCTGGCCGGCGAGCTCGCCGACGGGGTCCACGTGCACCCGCTCAACACCCGGACGTACCTCGAGTCGACCGCCCTGCCCGAGCTCGCGGCCGGCGCGGCGCGCGCCGGGCGCGACCCCGACGAGCTGGAGGTCATCGTGCCGGCCTTCATCGCCGTGGGCGACACCGATGCCGAGCAGCGCCGGCGACGCGAGGCGGCACGCATGCAGCTCGCGTTCTACGGGTCGACGCCGAACTACGCGTTCATCTTCGAACAGGTCGGCCACGAGGGCACGACGGATCGGCTGCGGGAGCGCCAGAAGGCCGGCGACCTGGCGGGCATGGCCGCGGTGATCGGCGACGAGCTGCTCGACGAGTTCGTGGTCACCGGCACCTGGGCGACGATCGGGCGAGCGCTGCTCGACCGCTACCGGGGCACCGCCACCAGGGTGGTCGACTACTTCGGCACGACCGCATGGCGAGAGGACCCCGACTCGCTGCAGCGCTGGAGCGCGGTGACCGCCGAGCTCGCCTCGTCCTGACGCGGACCCCGAGCGGCGTTCGTCAGCCCGTGAAGGCGAGCGCGTTCGGCACGGGTGCGCGCTGCGCCTCCGGGGCGACGACGTTCACGCCCAGCGCCAGTGCTCGCTGGAGCCCGTCCGCGGTCACCGCCGACACGACCAGGTCGTGGTTGCCGCGCGAGCCGGGTGGCACCTGCACGACCATCTGGAAGGTGCCGTCGGCGCCGGCCTGGACGCGTGCGAGCCGCACCGGCGACGAGAACCACCAGAGGTCGACGACCGAGCCCGACTGGGCGCCGGCGCCGGTGAGGACCAGCGTCGAGCCGGCGACGACGTCGACGACGCCGTCAGCGGTGTCGAGCCCGTCACCCTCGACGCGGACCTCGAGCCCGTCCGCGCCGATCGTCGCTGCACCGCCTTCGACATCGACACGAGCCGGCGAGGTGGCCCCGTCGGGACCGGTCACCGTGCCGGTGCCCGGCCGGCCACCGACGGCCGGGAGCAGCTCGTCCGGCTCCATCGGCTGCGGCCGGTTCACGGGCACCGTCGTGGTCGGGGAGGTCGGAGGCTTCGTGGTCGTGGTCGAGGTCGTGGTCGAGGTCGTGGTCGAGGTCGTGATCGGAGTCGTGGTCGAGGTCGAGGTGGTCGTGGGCGGCGTCGGTGGCGGACAGTCGTCGCCCATCACCGTGTCGGTGAAGGTCACGCTCTGCGGGTCGTTGACGTCGCTGCGGTCGACGACGTCGGTGCCGTTGTCGCAGATCGTCGAGTTGGTGATGACGGTGTCCGAGTAGGCACCCTCGATGCCGACCGTGTTCCCCGTGATCGTCGTGTCGTCGATCGTCACCGGGATGATCCAGTTCGCGTTCTTCCCCAGGTAGATGCCGGTCGATGCGCCGGTGAAGGAGCTCCCGCTGATCCGCTTGCGGTTCAACCCGTCGAGGCAGACGCTGGACTCGCCGCTGAAGGTGGAGTCGGAGATGTCGGCGAAGCGGGCGGTGCGCACGACGCAGCTGCCGGTGTTCGAGTGGAAGGTGCTGCCCGAGATGTAGAGCCGGTTGCCGTAGGCCGTGTCGGGCAGCGGGGTCGCGTGGCTGTCGTTGCTCGGCGTCCCGCTGTGGTCGTTGCCGATCACCTTGTTCGAGTTGGCGTGCACCTCGCTGTCGACGATGTTGAGCACCCCCGCCTGGTGCTGATGGATGATCCCCCACCCGCCGCTGCTCGTGCAGCAGCCCGCGCCGCCCTCGTTCCCGGTGACCTCGACGGAGTCCAGCGTCGTCGTGCCGTTCGTGTGGTAGATCAGCGAGCCCGTGTTGGGCGAGGTGTGCCCGGTGAGGGTGAGGCCCTCGAGCGCGATGTCCACCGACGCCGTGGAGTGCACGAGCCGGAAGCTGCCGGTGTCGATGACCGTCGTGCCGGCCCCGAGTCCGACCAGACGAACGGACTGGGTGATGCTGGGCATCGCCTCGGTGAGCTCGATCGTGCCGTCCACCTGGATCGAGATCGTCCCGCCGCCGGAGCTGTTGGCTGCCGTGAGGGCGGCACGGAGGGTGCCGGACGTCCCGTCGTCGGCGGAGGAGGTGACCACCTGGTCGGCTGCAGCGGCCGGTCGGACCGTCAGCCCCGTGAGGACCGCTGCCAGGAGCGGGATGAGCATCGCCGCGGCCAGGAGGTGACGGAGCTGGCTGCGGGGGGTGGTCGGAGACATGGAGTAACCATCGGACACCAAGGTCGGAGCTTGAGAAGTCGTGCGCCCGTCCACGCGGGAAATGTTCAGATCAGCGGCAACGCGACCGATTCGAGGAGCACGCCACCGTCATCGATCGCGTGGCCGACCACACCGAGAGGACGACGACATGAGTCGATGGGGCAACAGCAAGGCGCTCACGCAGACCAGCTACGGGCTGGTCAAGGAGCATCCCGGGATGAACCGCTGGACCGTCCGTGCGGCCGTGCACGGCGCACTCGTCGGCGGCGTCGGCGCACTCGTCGGCATCGCCATCGTGGTCGCCGGCGCGGAGATGTCCGACGGCAAGGACGCCGGCGCCATGGGCACGGTCCTGCTGGTGGTCGGCGCCGTCGTCGCGGTGCTCGGGGTGATCGCGGGGCTCACCGCAGCGAACATCCAGCTCGCCGGTCTGGTGCAGGCCACCGACGACGTTCTGCACGGCCGCGAGCTCGACGAGCAGTCCGCGAAGGCGGCCGCACGGTCGCGTCGCGGGGCCCTGGCGCAGTGGTCGGCGATCTCGGTCGCCGTCGGTGCCCTGGTCGCCATGGTGCGCGGCGACGGCAACAGCGGCATCGTCACCACGATCGTGCGGTCCCTGCTCGCTGGCATGGTCGCTGCCGTCTGGGCGGTCGTCACCACGCTCGTCATGCCCGTGATCGTCCTCGAGGACGCCGGCGCGGTCGCCGCCATCAAGCGCTCCTCGTCGCTCATCCGCTCCACCTGGGGCGAGGCGGTGTTCGGGAGCGTGCGCATCGGTGCGCGCTTCGCCCTGATGTTCACCCTGCCCGGCGTGCTGCTGCTGATCGGCGGCATCGTCGCCGGCATCGCCGTCGGCGGCCCTGCGATGGCGGTCGGCGGCCTTCTGGCCGTGGCGGGTGTGGCCCTGATCGTCGTCGGCGCCGTGAAGGCAGCGACCTGCCGCAACGTCTTCGGCGTGGCGCTGTACCGCTGGACCACCGGTGAGGGCGCCCTGGGCCCCTTCACCGAGGACGACCTCCGCGGCGCCGTGCGCGTCCGCGGCGAGTCGGTGCCCGCCGCGGTCTGACGGCCCGACCTCGCCGAACCTGGCACCCTGGTGCCCGCTCCAGCGGGCCTCAGGGTGCCAGGTTCGTGTCAGAGGCCCAGCGCCGCCGTCACCTCGTACTGCACGACCTCGGCATCGAGGATCGACGCCTGCTGGTCGTCCGACGGACCCGAGCCCCGGAACGCCTCGACGTCAGCGACCGACGCCCAACGCTCCACCACGTTGATGCGGTCCTCCTCGATCGGGTCGGCCGACAGGTGGAACTCGCCACATCCCGGCGCAGCACGGGCCGCCTCGATCACCGCTCGACACCCCGCCAGGTAGGCGGCCCGGTCCTCTGCTGCGACACGCAGCCACCCCATCACGATGATCACCTGTGCTCCTCCGGTCGCTGTGGGTGTCGACGGGCCGGGCGCGATGGAGTCATCGGTGGCGCGGCCGACCAGCGGGCGCTGGTCAGTCCAGCTCGATCGTGATCGCGTCGGCCATCGCCCGGGCGGTCGTGCGTGCCTGGTCGACGTCATCGCCGGCGGCGATGCACACGGCGAGGCGGCGCTGGCCCTCGCACACCGGCTTGCCGAAGAGGCGCACCTGCGACTCGGGCTGCGCCAGGGCGACGTCCACCCCCCCGAAGCGGGGCACCCCCGTCCCGTCGCCGAGCAGGGGTACCGACACCGCCGCCCGACGCAGCTGGACCTCCGGCACCGGGAGGCCGAGGATCGCCCGGGCGTGCAGCGCGAACTCGCTCATGTCCTGACTCGCCAGGGTCACCAGACCCGTGTCGTGCGGGCGCGGGCTGACCTCGGAGAAGATCACCTCGTCGCCGGCGCAGAAGAGCTCGACGCCGAAGATGCCGTGGCCGCCCAACCCCTCGACCACCGCCGTCGCCACCTGCACCGCGCGCTCCATCAGCGGCCCGGAGATCGGCGCGGGCTGCCAGGACTCGCGGTAGTCGCCGTCGACCTGCACGTGACCGATCGGCGCGCAGCACTGGATGCCGTTGACCGCCGACACCGTGAGCAGGGTCAGCTCCACGTCGAAGTCGACGAAGCCCTCGACGATGCAGCGCGCACCACCGGCCCGGCCGCCCTCCTGGGCGTAGGTCCATGCGGCGTCCACGTCGTCGAGCGAGCGGAGCACGCTCTGGCCCTTGCCGCTCGAGGACATGATCGGCTTGAGCACCGCTGGCAGGCCGAGCTCGCCGAGCGCGGCCCGTAGCCCGTCGGCCGACTCCACGAACCGATAGGGCGAGGTGGCCACGCCGAGCTCCTCGGCGGCGAAGCGTCGGATGCCCTCCCGGTTCATCGTCAGGTTCGCCGCTCGGGCCGTGGGCACCACGTGCAGGCCCTGCGCCTCGAGCTCGACCAGGACGTCGGTCGCGATCGCCTCGATCTCGGGCACCACGAGGTGCGGCTGCTCGGCGGCGATGACCGCCCGGAGGGCATCGCCGTCGAGCATCGACAGGACGTGGCTCCGGTGTGCGACCTGCATCGCTGGCGCATCCGCGTAGCGGTCACACGCGATGACCTCGCAGCCGAGCCGTTGCAGCTCGATCGCGACCTCCTTGCCGAGTTCTCCCGAGCCCAGGAGCAGGACGCGTGTGGCGGACGGGCTGAGCGGCGTGCCGATCGACATGAGCAGGTTCGTAGCACGACGCCCGCCGCGTCGGGGAGTCGAGACGCGCTCGGCCCCTCAGCCCGCGGAGCGTGCCGAGATCGACCGCGAGCTGCCGATCAGCTCACGGAACTTCGCGAGCGGCTGGCCGAACAGCTCCCAGCCGCCCGAGGGGCTGTTGAGGTTGGAGTCGAAGTACGACAGGCCGATGACCTGGGAGCCGTTGCGCCCGGAGGTGACGGCGAAGTCGTAGAAGGCCTGCATCTCCGCAGCGGACGTGGCGTCGGTGCCGCGGTTGCCCCATTCGCCGATGGCGATCTTCATGCCCTTGGCCGACACGAAGCCGTACATCCGCGACCAGGTGGTGTTGAGCACGCTCGGTGCGCTCAGGGAGTCCTGGTAGTGGTCGATGCCGACGAAGTCCCAGATGCCGTCGACCCACCAGTCGGCCGGGTTGCGACCCGACCGCGAGTCGTAGGTCCACGCCATCAGGATGGGCGCCAGGGCGATGTTGTCGGTCTTGAGCGCCGTCATCCGCATGCGGATCCGTCGCTGCATCCCGCGCCACGCCGTGGGGCCACCGGGATCGTCCGAGGAGTTGACGCCACCGCCGCCCTCGGGCTCGTGGTGCAGCGTCAACCACACCGGACCGTTCAGGGCGTCGAGGCCCCGCAGCATCTCGTCGATCTCCGCGTCGTGCGAGCCGGCAGCGACCGCCGCCCAGGACGGCGGCTTGACCGAGACCCACGGCAGGCGGCCGGCGGCCAGGTCGGCGCGGGCGGTGGAGACGACGGACCCGCTGCGCTGCTTCCACTGGAAGAAGGTGCGGCGAAGGCCCATCGCTTCGCCGGCGACCGACTCGTGGCGGGCGGGGTCGGAGTTGCCGCCGATCGAGGCGCCCCAGCGCACGGAGCCCGCGGCGACATCGCCCGGGAAGCCCTGGGGGCGGGGTGCGGGCGTCACCGGGGGCGGCGTCGTCGGGCGGGACGAGGCGGGGACGGTCGTCGAGGGTGACGGCGAGGTGCCCGGATCGGGGCTGTTGTCGGAGCCGCTCAGCTCGGGCGAGGCGGAGCACGCAGCCCCGAGGAGCGGGAGCAGCAGTGCAACGGCGGCGGTTCGGTGTCGAAGTCTCACGGTTCGGTGCTCGTTTCGGCTGGTGGCGTGGGTGGAGGCGACGTTGCCCGTGCAGTTGGCTCATGGGTCCATCGGCCCAGAGGGCCGAGTGACTTGAGCGGCGTCTCCGGGCGGACCCGGCGACTCCGACATCCCTCCGCTGACGGCGATCTCGCCGACCTCGGGACCCGGGGATGACCGAACAGTCAAGAAACCGTAACTGTTCCGTAACGTAGTTGTCGACCGCGACACCGTCCGGGTTGAGCAAATCCCCCAGGATCTCTCCACCGGCACTTCTTTCGGCCCGGAGACGCCGGAGGTTGCGTCATGCGCCGGTATGCTCGGAGTGTCGGCCGACCCCGGAGGATCTGAGCGTGCCCGTAGAGAGCAGCGACGTGCAGCCGATCAGGCTGGCGGAGGCGGTGCGCTCGAGCCTGTGGATCATCATCGCGACCAGCCTCGTCGGGCTCGCGATCGGGTTCGCCCTGAGCGCACAGATCGTCGAGCGGTCGACCGCGACCACCAAGATCCTGATCAACCCGCTCGACGCCAACCCCTTCGACACCTCCACGCGCGGCCAGCAGCTCGTCAACCTCGAGACCGAGGCGCAGGCGCTGCGCTCCACCGCGGTCGCCACCATCGCCCGGGAGAAGATGGACACGGATCTCAGCGAGGAGGAGCTGCTGTCCGAACTGAAGGTCGGCGTGCCGCCGAACACGCAGATCCTCGAGGTCAGCTACACCGCCGGGCAGGCCGCGACCGCGCTCGAGGGCTCCCAGGCCTTCGCCGACAGCTACCTCGAGTACCGCACCTCCCGCGCCCAGGCCCGCATCGACGAGCAGACCGAACGCCTCGACGCGAGCATCGAGGCCTCGCTGGAGCAGCTGGACCAGCTCTCGGCCCGCGTCGCCGACCTGCCGGCGAACTCGGTGGACGCCCGCGTGCTGCAGTCGGAGATCGACGCGACGACCGACGAGCTCGCCACCGCACGGGCGCAGCGCACCGAGCTCAACAGCACCCCGCTCGATCCCGGTTCGCCGGTGCAGCCCGCGTCGCTGGACGGCACCGGACCGATCACCCCGAAGCGCCTGCTCCCCTTGGCGGGTCTGGTGCTCGGCGTGCTCGCCGGTCTGGCGATCGCCCTGCTGCGCTCCCGCGCCGACCATCGTGTGCGGGCACCCTCCGACGTGCTGGACATGGGGATCCCCGTGCTCGGCACCGTCGCGTGGAGCGACTCCAGCAGCTCGGGCGGCCGCGGGGACGACGCGCCGACCGACGACGAGTACCGCAAGATCCGGGTCGCGATCCTGGCGCTCGAGCGGCGCCGCCCCTTCACGCTCGTCATCGCGCCCGCCGCAGGTGGCGCCGCCGGGCCGCTGTCGACGGTCGACCTCTGCACGTCGCTGGCCCGTTCCGGCCTCGACACCGTGGTCGTGGACGCCACGTCGCACGGATCGGGTCCGTCCCGGGTCCTCGACCCCGGCAACGACGTCGGCCTGGCCGAGGTGCTGCTGGGCGACGCGGTCCTGACCGACGCCCTCTCGCCCGTCGCCCCGCTGCTGTGGGTGCTGCCCCCGGGTGAGGCCATCGGCAGCGTGGCCGACCTGTTCGTCGGCGACGAGATGTCCCGGCTGCTCGACGCCGCCAAGGACCACTGCGACGTCGTCGTGGTCGCTGCCGACTCCCTCCAGCAGGGCGTGGCGCAGTCCCTCGCGGACCTCGCCGACGCCGTCGTGGTCGAGGTCGAGCAGGACGGGACGACGCGGCCGGAGCTCGACCGGGTCGCCCGCTCGCTGAACCTGCTGAGCAGCTCGTTCCTCGGCGCGGTGTTCCTGGGTCGGGACGCCGCTCGGCGCACGCAGAGCTTCCGTCCCCAGATCACCGTCAACCAGCGCCAGCTCCCCGCCGGCCCGATGGGCGCACTGGGGGGCTCCGGTGACGACGACGACAGCTCGGCGTCCGACGATCCCGACGACCGCGGACCGATCGCCGCCGGGCCGGCGACGTCACGCGCCCGCGACGAGGACGGCGACGATCCCGACGACACGGCGTCCGCCGGCGCCTCCGACGCCGCCGGAGTGTCCGGCAAGAACGGCACCTCCGTGTCCACCGCCACCGCCCAGCGGTCCGACCGATCGGGCAGCGACCGGGCCTCGTCCGAGGACCGGGCCGAGCGGTCAGCAGCGAGCACCAAGCGTGGTCGCGCCAAGGCCGCCGCGGACCGTGACGACGGCGACGATCGCGACGCGAGCGACGAGTCGACGACGGGCGGTCAGTGACCGGAGGCGTCAGCTCGGAGAGCCACGCCCAACTCGGTCGCATCGCCCGCGGCGGCGCCCTCAACCTGGTCGGCTCGGTGGTCTCGGCGATCACCAGCTTCCTGCTCGTCGTCGCCGTCGCGAACTACTTCGACGAGAACACCGCCGGCATGCTCTTCGCCGCGACGTCGTTGTTCATGATCCTCCAGGCGCTCTGCACGCTGGGCACCGACACCGGACTGGCCCGCTTCGTGCTGCGCTACGAGGCGCAGGGCCGCTACGGCGACGTGCCCATCGCGCTGCGCAGCGCCCTGACGCCCGTCACCGTGCTCGCCGTCGTGACCAGCGTCGCCCTGTTCGCCTCGGCGGGCGTGCTGGCGCCCCACATCGGTCTCGGCGACGCGGGCGGCGCACAGATGCTGCGGGTCGCCGCGATCGCACTGCCGTTCGCCACCCTCAGCGACGTGACGCTGTCCGCCACCAGGGCGTTCGGCAAGATGCGGCCGACGGTGCTGGTCGACAGCATCCTGCGCTGCACCGCGCAGCTCGGTGCCGTCGTCGTGGCGGGGATGCTCGGCGCCGGCGCGGTTGCGCTGGCCGGCGCATGGACGCTCCCCTACATCCTGACCGCAGCGATCGCGACCGTGCTCACCGTGCGGCTGGTCCGGGCGCGCGCAGCACGCTGGCCGGAGCACGCCCCCGGGGACCGTCCGGCGGTGCGTCGCGAGTTCTGGCTCTACACCTGGCCGCGCAGCATCGCCCGTGTGTGCCAGATCGCGATCCAGCGGGCCGACATCATCCTGGTCGCCGCCCTGATCGACCCCGCCGCCGCCGCGGTCTACACCGCGGCGACCCGGTTCGTGGTGTTGGGCCAGTTCTCCCAGATCGCCATCCAGCGGGTGCTGCAGCCGCGCCTGAGCGGCCTGCTCGCACGCGACGACCACGACACGGTCGAGGACGTCTTCAAGGTCTCGACCTCGTGGAGCATCGCCCTGTCGTGGCCGCTGTACGTGATCGTCGGCTGCGCGGCGCCGCTCTACCTCGACCTGTTCGGCTCCGGCTACCGCGCCGACGGCCTCGGGGTCGTGGTGGTGATGGCGATCGGCATGATGCTGGCGATGGCCGCCGGGCCGCTCGACACGTTGCTGCTGATGGCCGGCGGCAGCACGACGAGCCTGTGGAACACGATCGTGGCGCTCGTCGTGGACATCGGGCTGTGCCTGGTCCTGATCCCGACGATGGGCATCCTCGGCGCGGCCGTCGCCTGGGCGGTGTCGGTGGTGGTGCGCAACGCCATGACGCTGGTGCAGGTCCGACGCATGAGCCGCATCACCCCGTTCAGCCGGGCAGCCACCGTGGTCGCAGTGGCGTCGCTGGTCTGCTTCGGCGTGCCGCTGCTGGCGGTGGCAGCGCTCGCTGGACTGACGCTGCTCACCGTGACGCCGACCGTCATCGCTGGCGGCGTGGCCTATGCCGCGGTGCTGTGGTGGGAGCGGGAGCGCCTGGCGCTGTCGGCGTTCGGGGCCCTCCTCCCGGCCTCGCGACGCGCCACCTGATCGGTCCCATCGCGCCTGGTCCGGTCGCTCGACCACGCCACCTCGCCGGGACCGTCCGGTCCGCGCCATGATGATCCCTCGATGATCTCGATCGAAGGGTTCGAGGATCTTCAGCTGATCGGCGTGGGCGGCTTCGCGGACGTCCACCAGGCGTACGAATCGGCGTACGCCCGCACGGTCGCGCTCAAGGTCTTCCGTGCCAGGGTGGACTCGGACGACCGGTCGGCCTTCGAGCGGGAAGCGCAGGCGATGGGCCGCCTGTCGGGCATCCGCAACGTCGTGCAGGTGTACCACGGCGGCGTGACCGCCGAGGGGAACCCGTACCTGGCGATGGAGCTCATGCACGGGTCCATGGAGGACCTGCTCGAGCGGGGACCGCTGTCGGTGCCGACCGCGTGCGCCGTCGGCGTCCGCATCGGCGGCGCGCTGGCCGAGGCGCACAGCCGGTCCGTGCTGCACCGCGACCTCAAGCCCGCCAACATCCTCATCGACCGCTACGGCGAGCCGCAGCTGTCGGACTTCGGGATCTCCAGCCTCTCCGAGTCGGGGGCGAGCCGGTCCGTCGCCGCCTTCACGGCGGAGCACGCACCGCCCGAGGTCTTCGAGGCCGCCCGGTCGAGCGCGGCCGGCGACCTGTACTCACTGGCGTCCACGTTGATCACGTTGATCGACGGCACCGCACCGTTCGTGCGCCGCGACGACGAAGGTCCGCTCGCGTTCATGCGGCGGGTGCAGGAGAGCCCGGTGCCGAGCAGCGCCGCGGCCCGGGCGGTCGCCCCCGAGCTCGACGAGCTCCTCCGTGCCGCCATGGCCAAGGATCCCGCCGAGCGGCCGCCCCTGACGACCTTCGTCGAGCAGCTCGGCGCCCACGCCGGCACCGCCGACCTGCGCCTGGACCCGGCGGCCTCGGTCACCCGGAGGACGCCGTCGAGCGGTCCCGTCACCGCGGACCCGCCCGCCACGGCCGGTCCGTCGGCCGGCTCGTCCGGAGCCCCGGGCGGCAGCGGGACCGACAGTGGCGGAACCGACAGTGGCGGGACCGGCGGCGGCACCGCAGGGGACGACCGGCCCGCTCGCTCCGGCCGGCGCGGTCCGATCGCGGCGGTCGTCGCCCTCGTGCTGCTCGCCGGCGGGTTCCTCTGGATGCAGAACCGGAGCGGCGCAGAGCAAGCGGCCGCCGAGACGTCCACTGTGCCGTCCTCCACGACCACCACGGGACCCGGGCCGACCGAGCCACCGCCCGTCATCCCGCCCAAGCCGGGGGTATCAGGCCTGGAGCCGGTCTCGGGTGCCGGACTGGCGGACACCTCCCCCACGCTGCGCGCCTGGATCGATGCGTTCGCCGCCACGAGCACCGACCCGGCCGTCCGCACCGCCACGCCGGTGGAGTTCGGCGCCCAGGAGCTCAAGCTGGGCAGTCCGCCGTCCCGCTTCGACTACCTCGATGGCAACGCCGAGGCCACGCCCGAGTGTCGACAGGTGTTCCTCCGGGACCTGACCGCGCTCGGCGCCGCCGTGTCCTGGTGGGCCACCGACGGCGAGGTCGTGTTCGTGAACGTGGTGCAGCTGGGCTCGGAGCTCCAGGCGCGCCGGTACTACTGGGCGACGGCACTGAACCTGGGGCTGGCGACCGGCCAGTGCGGCGGGTGGCCGCCGGACGGCGTGGCGGTCGACCCGGACGACCTCACCGTCGACCGCATGGACGTCGCGATCGAGGTGGGTGACGACGTCGACGTCATGACGGCGATCGACCGCTCCCCCGACGAGGAGCTCATGCGCAACGGCATCGCCTACGACGCCGCGTTCCGCGTCGACGACCTGGTCGTCGTTGCCAGCGCGGGGTACACCACGACCGACCGGGACGACACCGTGCTGGTCGAGATGCTGCAGGAGCTCGCGGACCACCTGTCGCGCTGACCATGTGCGGGCCCGGCCACACGCGCACCGGGACGCGGAACGTCCCCCCGTGGGGCCACAGGGGGACGTCCGCCCCTTCCTCGGGGATGCTGCGACGCGCACACGGCGCGTCACGGGCTGTCGGGTCGGTCCGCTCCAGGGGCGACGGATCGGGCCGACCCGATGAGGACAGTTCACAACGCGGCGGGGACCGGTGGGAGGGAAGGGGTTCCCCCGGCGGTCACCCGGCGGACGGAGGTCCGTGGCGGTCGGCGAGCTCGTCGAAGACGCCGTGCGCGACGAGTTGGCGACAGAGCCAGTCACGCTGCTGGTCGGAGCCCAGGTCGACCGGCACCAGCCCGGCGGTCCGCACCCGACGCACCACCCGCTCCACCGCCCCGACCGCCTGCTTGTCGCTGAGCTGCAGCTCGCGGCGGATCCGGGCGTACGACAGGGGTTCGGCGACCCCACCCGAGGGGTCCCGGTACTCACGGGCCATCACCCACAGGACCGAGAACTCCGTCGGCGTCACGCAGTCGGCGAGCTCCTCGCGCAACGTCACGGTGTCGCTGCCCGAGCTCGCCCGCCTCGCCGCCACCACGTCGGCATCGGCGGTCCGCCGGCACTCCAGCCGGAACGAGCTGGCGGCGACGTTCAGCAGCACGTCGAACGACGCCTGGGTGACAGCGAACTCGTGCGGCGCCTCGTCCATGGTCGAGGGCGCCAGCTCGATCGCCCGGTGCGCCCGCGGCTCCACGACCACCGGATCACGGGTGCCGAGCGAGCGCACCCGCCACAGGCCGCCCTCCCACGCGATCTCGCCCCACAGCCGATGGATCAGGGGGTCGGCCGACAGCTCCACGAAGCGCCCGTCGTAGCCCCACCCCTTCACCGCACCGGGTTCCAGGTTGACCCGACCGAACCCCAGTCGTGCCCCCTCGACCTCGTCGAGCACGATGCGTTGCCCCATCGCCCGCACCTGCAGCTCCCCCATGGGTCATTCACTAGGTGTGCGCACGACCCGTGGGCAAGTCGGCGGCCGAGCTCAACGAGCCAGGTGCCGATCGACCCGGCGCACCCACCCGTGTCGGTCCTCGACCCGGCCGCCCTGCACGTCGAGCAGGCGCTGGCGGAGCTCGACCGTCACGGGGCCGGGGGTCCCGTCGCCGACCTGCACCGTCCGGTCCCCGACCTGGAACGATCCGATCGGGGCGACCACGGCGGCGGTGCCGCAGGCGAACGACTCACGCAGGGTCCCGTCCTGGGCGCCCGCCACCAGCGCGTCGATCGAGGTCGCCTCGACGCACACCTCGTCGACCGGGCCGGGTGACGGCCCCGGATCGCCGGCCCCCGCCACTGCGTCCTCTGCGAGGTGCAGCAGCGAGTCGCGGGTCACGCCGTCGAGGATCGTGCCGCCGAGCGGCGGTGTGGTGAGGACCCGTCGCCCGTCGCGATGCCACACGAACATGACGTTCATCGCGTTCAGCTCCTCGACCCAGCGGTGCTCCGCCGCATCCAGCCACAGCACCTGGTCGTGTCCGGCTGCACCGGCCCGACCGTGCGCCGCGAACCCGGCGGCGTAGTTGCCGGCGAACTTCGCGGCGCCCGTGCCGCCCGGGGTCGCACGGACGTCGAGGGACTCGACCGCGACGCTGATGGCCCGCAGATGCGCCCCGAAGTACGACGCCACCGGGGAGGCGATGACGACGAAGAGGTACTCCTGCGCGGGCCGCACCGACAGGTGCGCCTCGGCGCCGAACATGAACGGCCGGACGTAGAGCGCTGCGCCCTCCTGGGTCGGCACCCAGGCCCTGTCGGCGTCGACCAGCAGCTCGCACGCCCGTTCGAAGACGCCGTCGGGCAGGGTCGGCATGGCGATGCGCGTCGCGCTCGCGGCCATGCGTGCGGCGTTGCGACCCGGGCGGAACAGCGCCACGGACCCGTCGAGCAGCGCATACGCCTTGAGCGCCTCGAAGATCGACTGCCCGTAGTGCAGGGCGAGCGTGGCGGGGCTGAGCTCCAGCGGCGCGAACGGGCCGAGCTCGAGCGGCCCCCATTCCCCGTTCGCCCAGCGCATGGTCACCATGTGGTCGCTGAACGACTCGCCGAAGACCGGAGCCTGGAGGATCGCCTCGCGCGCCTGGCGGCTCAGCGGCTGGTCGCTCGGGGAGATCCGTTCCGGGTGCACCCACCCATCCTGCCCCCACTCCGAGCTGTCCCCCGGAGCTCTGTCCCCCGGACCGGTGCAGATCAGCGCTGATCCGGGGAACAGAACGGTGAGATCAGATCCGCCCGGGCCCGCCTTCGCCTCTACGCTCGCCGTCGTGGAGCTGCGAGTGGGGTGTCCGATGTGGGCGCACAAGCCCTGGCAGGGCCGGTACCTGCCAGAGAAGCTCGGCCGGAGCGAGCAGCTCAGCGCCTACGCCACATGGTGCAACGCCGTCGAGGGCAACACCACCTTCTACGGCACACCCTCGATCGAGACGGTGCGCAGTTGGGCACGATCGACCCCGCCGGACTTCCGGTTCGTCTTCAAGCTGCCGAAGGTGGTCACCCACGACCGTCGACTGCGCGACGTCACCACGGAGATGCGCGACTTCCTCGCCCTGCTGGAACCGCTCGGACCCCGGGCACGGACCCTCTCGGTGCAGCTGCCCGCGTCGTTCGGGCCGGCCGACCTCGACACGCTCGACCGCTTCCTGGCCCGCATGCCTGCCGCACACGAGTGCGGCGTGGAGGTGCGACACCCCGCGTTCTTCGGCGCGAGCGACCCGGCGGGCGGCGCCCTGACCGACCTGCTCGAACGCCACGGGGCCGAGTGGATCACCTTCGACACGACCGTGCTGTTCTCGGCGCCACCGACCAGCGAGGCCGAGCGGGAGGGGTGGGCGCAGAAGCCGCGACTCCCCCGCCGCGCCGCGGCGATCGGCGCGCATCCGATCGTCCGCTACGTGGGGCGTGACGACGTCGCCGTGACCGAGCGGGGCTGGCAGCCCTGGATCGCCGTCGTCGCCGGCTGGCTCCGCGAGGGGCGACGACCCACGTTCTTCGTGCACACCCCCGACAACGACGACGCGCTCGACCTGGCCCGACGGTTCCACGACCAGGTCCGCGCCGAGGTCCCCGGCCTGGTCCCGCTGCCGGAGCCGTTGATCGAGCGGCCGACGACCCTGTTCTGAGCGTGCCCGCCCGACGGGATCCGAGACGCCCGCAGGCTCAGCGACGCCAGCTGGGCGTGCGCCCGGTCAGCTCGGCGAGTCGCGCGTCGTGCGGCTCGTACGCCGCTCGGAGCCGTTCACGCAGCTCGGGGGTCAGGGCGGTCCCGGGCCGGGCGTTCCACTGCTCGACCTTCGACGGCGTCCACGGGGTCAGCCCCAACCAGTCGAACAGGGCCGCGACCTCACGCTCGGGCTCGGCGAAGAAGTCGTCCGCGTCCATGACGTACACCGAGTCGGCCCCCACCGCCGCCTGCAGCCGCTCGACCTGCTCGGCGTACTGCCCGCGCGTCACGTACGCATGGTGGCGGTGGTCGAAGCTCTCGTAGGAGGGATCGGCCTCCATGCGGGCCACCTCGCCGGCGAGCCGTTCGGGCTCGAGCTCGAGGGCCCGCTCGAACGTCTCGGTCTCGAAGCCACGCGCGAACTCGTGCTTGTACGCGGAGTGGGCCCGCTCGACCGGGTCGCGGACCATCAGCACCAGCTTCACGCCCGGCAGGTCGCGCCCGATCCGCTCGGCGGCGAGCGGGTGGAAGCTGTAGTACCCGCTGGACTCGAACGCCACCGGCTCGCCGCTCGGGACCCGCCGGCGTGCCGGCCAGGCGAGCGGGAAGTGGCCGCGGTACCACGTGGCGCCACGGCCGTAGTTGACGTCGAAGTAGAAGATGCCCTTGGAGAAGGTCGGGCGGACGATGTCGGGGTGCTCCGACAGCACGCGGTACAGCGTCGTGGTGCCGCAGCGCTGGGCACCGACGACGATCACCTTCGGCTCCAGGCGCAGGCCGGCGGTGAGCCGCCCCCAGCGGTGTGCGAGGTCCCGGAGCGCCTCGAGCACCCCGCGGGGCACGTGGTCCGACACCCAGCGGGTCAGGGAGCGAAGGTTCACGGCGAGGTCTCCGGTGGTCGGTCGCCGAGGTGTCGGCTGAGTTCGGTCAGGATCGAGAGCACGAGCCGGGCCTGGTCGGCCACCGCCTCGCCGCCGGCCCCCTGGGCGCCGAGAAGATACCGGCTGCCCAGCGCCGCCAGGTACGTGGCCGCGAGCGCCAGGTCCCGGCGACCGTCGCCCGTCGCGCCGAGGCGCAGTCCGTCCACGACGCTGCCCAGCGAGAAGCCACGCTCGCGCGCCAGGGTGTGCACCGCGTAGTGGATGCGGTCGAGACCGCGTGGCACGCCGAGCTCGAAGCGCTCCCAGTCCCACAGCTGCAACCGGTCGGCCGAGCGGGCCATGTTCCACGGCGTGAAGTCGCCGTGCCACGCACCCACCTGCACCGTCGTGTCACCGACCGACCGCTCGACGCGTTCCAGTGCATCGGCGAGCTCGGCGGCCAGGTCCTGGTCGGCGAGCTGGCCGGGCACGGCCGACAGTCGGCCCCACATCGGCGTCGCCGCGAGGGGTCGCTCGTCGACGCCGTCGATGAACGCGAGCTCGTCCATCGCCGCGTCCGGCATCGGCCACCGCCCGTCGCGGCCCTGCCACGGCGGCGGGACGAGCGCCGACATGACCAGCACGTACATGTCGCGCCACTCGACCGCGCCGAGCAGGCGAGGCACCTCGATGACCCGCCAGTCCCGCTCGCCCAGTGCCTCGAGCGCCTCGGCCTCCCGACGGACGTGACCGATGGACGCCGGGTTGTCGCCGACCTTGACGAACGCCACGGGCCGTCCCGCCGGGTCGAACGCCCCGAGCACCGGCTTGCGGTTGGCGCGCACGGTGCCGATGCCCAGGCTGAGCGCGACCGGGCCACCGACGACGTCGGCCACGACCGTTGCGATGTTGTCCGTCCCCGGCGAGGAGATCACGACCCGGTCACGCAGCAGGGCGGCGCCGGCCACACGGGTGACGGTGCCGACGACGCGGCGCTGGAGCATCTCCTGGACCGAGATCGCGGCGCTGAAGCGCTGCACGGCACTGGCGCAGCTCCGAGGGTCGACCGGCGCCAAGAGGCGGGCGGATGCTGCGTTCGGCACCACGGCGAGCTCGACCCGGTCCGACGACGAGTGATCGGTGGACGGGCCCGGGGCGGCGGCACGGCCCCGACCGCGACGCGACACGTCGACCGCACCGGCCTGGGGCCAGAGTCGCTCGACCGTGTCGACGAGCGCGTCGATGGTCCGCATCGCGGGGGGAGCCGTCATCCCCGCCAGCGTACCGACCGGGTTCAGCTTTCCGAGCGGGGGGCCGGTCGTCGCCGGCGGCCGGCGTCCCGGAACGCCATGATGCCGAGCCCGAGCAGGCCGCCGATCAGCGCGCCGGACACCACGGGCACCTCCACCGGTGCGCGGACCCGTTCGGTCTGCGCCGGTCGCAGCAGTCGTCCTGCGCCGCTCGAGCCGAGCTCCAGATCTGCGAGCTGGCGCCGGAGCTCGTCCTCGACCAGCACCTCCCCGACCGGCGCACCCGAGTCGTCCTCGGTCTCGACCGTCTCGACCAGCCCGAGTCCTGCGCTCGCCGCGAGCTGGTCCTCGAGCTGGCGGCGCACCTGCTCACGACGCTGCGCGAGGTACTCGTCGCGGACCTCCAGGTAGCTGACCGCGAGCGCGTCCGCGAGGGCCGCCGCGCGCTCGGGGTCGTCACCGATCACCGTGATCCGCAGCACCCGGGTGTTGGGCGGCGCCGTCACCCGCACCGAGTCGCGCAGGTCGGGCTCCTCGTCCAGGTCGAACTGCTCGCGCACACGCGTGATCGTCTCCTCGGCGTAGACCATCGACGCCTCGGTGTCGACGGTGATCTCCCGAGCGGCGTCGGTCGCGAGCGGGTCGAGGTACACGGGTGAGGGCTGGAGCAGCACCGGTGCGGTCGCCTCGTAGGTCGGGGTCCAGCGGGTGGCGATGAACCCGCCCACCAGCGCACCGAGGAGCACCGACGCCACCAGCAACCGTCCCGAGGCGCGCAGGCGCGACGCGGTGGACTCGAGCGTCACCCCGGACCACGAGCGCGGCGACAACCGGGTCCGCTCGCGCCACATCAGCCCGATGGCGATCATGATCGTGTACATCGGCATGCCGAGCGTGTCGTAGACGAACAGCTGCAGCGCGAAGAACAGCAGCAGGCAGACACCGACGGCCTCGATGGTCGTCCGGCTGCGCCAGTGCCGCGCGAGCTGCCCTCCGAAGAAGGCCAGGAACGCGAACAGCCCCACGAACCCCTGGGAGAACAGCACCAACCACAGCTGGCCCTGCGTGCCGAGCGGGGGCACCGTGCAGGCGGGGCACTCCGGGGTCGCGCCGCCCGCGATGGACGCAAAGCTCCCCTGGACGTCGCGGGTGCTGCCGAAGCCGAGGATCGGCGAACCCTCCGCGGTCGAGGTGATGGTCGCGGTGAGCAGCTCCCCCCGGCGATCGTTGCTGTGGGGTGTCTCGAGCCGGTTGGCGGTCATCTCGCCGAGGGGGCTCGCCAGGAAGACCACCCCGGCGACCGCCACGACGATGACCGCGCCGACCAGTGCGACCAGCCGACCCCGCAGCACCAGGCGCACCACGGCGTAGACGACACCGAGCGCCAGCGACAGCCACAGGCCGCGGTTGAGCGACAGGACGATCGGCACCGCCGCCACCACCAGGACCACCGGGGCGACGCTGCGCCGCCAGCCGGCTTCGCGACCCAACCAGCCGACGAGGAAGAACGGCAGGAACATCGACAGGTTCGCGCCCCACGAGTTGGCGAAGGCGAAGGGCGCGATCGGCCGCGGTGACTCCGTGCCGAGGATCGACTGCACCGCTGCGCTCGCCGGGTGCACGAGGGACCGGACGAAGGAGTTGCTGCGGAGCCCCCCGGGCAGCACCGCCTCGACCGCCGAGGTGAACTCGAGGTTCGGTGCCAGCACGCCGAGCAGGCCGCCGAGCACGGTGACCACGAACATCCACGACATCAGCCGCACGACCCGCTGGGTGGGCAGCTCACGCTCGTCCAGGTTCGCCACCCAGAGCAGGACGATGCCGCAGGCGACGTACCAGGCCAGGCGGTAGGCGAACACGATCAGACGGGTGGGGCCACCGCCGGGGACCGCGCCCGGCGCGTCGACGAAGAGGACGCCGACGCTGAGCGCCACGCACGCCAGGAAGATCAGCCACCATCCGAACCCGTCGGGCATGCGCACCGGGTGACGTCGATAGAGGTGCAACGCCATGGGCACGGCCATCAGGACCGGCATGATCGACGCCAGGCCCAGGGCCCACCAGATCGGGAACCCGATCACGAGCAGGGTGAGCGGCCAGTCGGTCGACCACGTCGCCCAGGCACCCCCCGACGGGCCGCGTCCCCGCCGCGGAGCGACGTCCGCGGCCTCGCTCACCTCGGCGGTCGACGTCGGCACCGGACCAGCCTACGACCGGCGACGGGGTGCCGACACCGTCGCTGATCCGGGCTCCTCCTGAGGATGCTGCCAGGAAGTCACCGGATCGCCCACGGGCCGTGGGACCCAGATCACCACTGGTGGTCTGGGCAGTTCTACCGGTTGTGACCGATACGATGGGCGGGCGAGACTACACGGGCGTCATTCGTGGCGTCGGCAGGTGGGCAGGACGGAGAGGGCGACCCCGTTCCCCGCCACCGGATCGAGGAAGAAGCTGGGACACACAGTCCGGGGAGACCCGGACGGAATCGGACACACATGAACACCTCCGTTGATCGCGCGCTCGGTCGCCACACCACCCGGCCCGTCCGGGTCGTCGCCGCGCTCGTCGCCGCGCTGCTCGCGATGGGCACGCTGCTCACGCAGTCCGTGGGAGCGGTCCAGCCCGGATCGCACAACGGCAAGCTCGTCAGCAGCACGCAGGCGGTCGGATGGACGCCCCACGTGCTCGACGGCTACGTGAGCGCCATCGCCGAGGTCGGCGACACCGTGATCGTCGGTGGCAACTTCGCCCAGATCGCGACCGCGGACGACCGCGAGACGCCGATCGACCGCCCGTACCTCTTCTCCTTCCAGAAGGGCACCGGCCAGATCAACACCGCCTTCTCGCCCGTCGTCAACGGCGAGATCACCTCGATCGTCCCGAGCGGCGACGGCCAGACCGTCTTCATCGGCGGCGGCTTCAACAACCTCAACGGCCAGACGGTGCGCAACGTCGCCAAGGTCGACCTGGCGACGGGACAGCGCGTCACGCAGTTCGCCAACCCGGTGCTCAACGGCCAGGTCAACGACCTGCGCCTGCGCAACGGCAAGCTCTACGCGATGGGCCGCTTCACCCTGGCCGGCTCCCAGCCCCGGCCCCTGCTCGCGGCGTTCAACCCCACCACCGGGGCGCTCGACGCCGATGCACGCGCCGACTTCACCGATCCCCGCCGTGACAGCTTCCTCACGATCGGCACCGGCGACATCACCGCCGACGGCACCCGCATGGTCGTGGCCGGCAACTTCACCAAGGTCAACGGCCAGGACCGCTACCAGATCGCCCAGCTCGACCTGACCACGTCACCGATCACGGTGTCCGACTGGTCGACCAACCAGTACGGCGACGGCTGCGCCGGGGCGTTCGCCACCTACATGCGCGACGTCGACTACTCCCCCGACGGCTCCTACTTCGTGGCCGTCACCACCGGCGCCTTCAGCTCCACCTTCCTCTGCGACACCGCGGCGCGCTGGGAGACCAGCGCCACCGGCACCAACCTCCAGCCGACGTGGGTCAACTACACCGGCGGCGACACGCTCCTGTCCGCTGCGGTGACCGACACCGCCGTGTACCTGGGCGGCCACCAGCGCTGGTCCGACAACCCCTACGCCGCCGACCGCGTCGGCGCCGGCGCCGTCACCCGTGAGGGCCTCGGCGCGGTCGATCCCCGCACCGGCACGACGTTGTCCTGGAACCCGGGCCGCACCCGCGGCGTCGGCGTGTACACGTTCCTCGCCACCGACGAGGGCCTGTGGATCGGCAGCGACACCGACCGCATCGCGAACTTCCAGTACCGCGGTCGCATCGCCTTCATGCCGCTCGACCAGACGGCCACCATGCCCGTCGAGTTCACCGGCGAGCTGCCGGGCCAGGTCGTCTCGTTCGGCCGTGGCGCCTCGACGAACGACGTCAACACCCGCAACTTCGACGGCGGACCCGTGACCACCGGTGGCACCTCCGCGCCCTGGACCCCGGCGAACCTGCCGGGCGGCGCGGCGATGTGGCTCGACGCCTCCGACGCCGGCACGTTCAGCTTCTCCGGCAGCGGCATCACCGAGTGGCGTGACCGCTCCGGCAACGGCCGCAACGCCGAGGACGGCTTCTCCTCGTCCGCCCGGCCGACCCGCAGCGACAACCTCATCGGTGGACTCCCGGCCGTGTCCTTCGACGGCTCGAACGACTACCTGGCCTTCGACGGCTCGTCGATCACGAACACCGACTACACCGTCGCCGCCGTCACCGCCCGGACCAGCAACAAGGGCACCAACTACTACCTGGGCGGCTCCCAGAGCACGAACAACCGCAACCTGCACGTCGGCTGGCGCTCCAACACCGCCATGACCCACGCGCAGTACGGCAACGACATGGATGCGAACGTCGCGGGCTACTCCACGCCGCAGGCGACGCTGCAGGTCTCGCGCCACTCGGGCACCGCCGGCAAGGCGATGTACCTCGACGGCACCCAGGTCAGCACCAACTCGAGCACCACCCCCCTCCAGGGCTGGTCGGGTTCGGCCGTCGGCCGCTACAACTCGTCGTTCTTCCAGGGCCGGGTCGGTGAGGTCCTGCTGGTGCGCAGCTCGCTGGCCGATGCGGACCGCCAGCGCCTCGAGGGCTACCTGGCGCACAAGTGGGGCACCACCGCCTCCCTGCCCGCCGGGCACCCGTACAAGACCTCGGCACCCGCCACGATCACCGCCACCCCGGTGCCCTCGACCGTGGCATGGAACGACTCCCGTGGCGCCTTCATGGTCGACGGCAAGCTCTTCACCGGCTGGGCGGACGGCACCATGAAGGTGCAGGACTTCGACGGCACCACCTTCGGCGAGCAGACCGACGTGTCGCTCATCAAGGTCGAGGGCGACGTCGCCTCCCGCAACCGCTACGCCACCGAAGATCTGCCGACCGTGAGCGGCACCTTCTACGACCGCACCACGGGCCGGATGTACTTCACCCGGACCAACTCGAGCTCGCTGCACTTCCGGGGCTTCTCGCCCGAGAGCCGCATCGTCGGCTCGGCACGCACCTCCAGCGCCGCCAACGCCGGTGGCGTGGCGTGGAACAACGTGCGCTCGATGTTCCTGGTGGGCGGCAAGCTCTACACGGCCACGACCTCGGGCGACCTCGTCGCCCACGACTGGAACAGCGCCGCTGGCCTCCCCGTCGCCGGCACCGCCACGACCGTCAGCGGTCCGGGTGTCGACGGCCAGGACTGGCGTGCCCGCGGCGCCGTCGTGGTCGCCGGCGGCGGCACCGAGCTGCCGAACGAGGCGCCCACCGCCTCCTTCACCCAGAACTGCACGCAGGCCACCTGCGAGTTCGACGCCTCGGCCTCGCTCGACCAGGACGGCACCATCGAGTCGTACACCTGGAACTTCGGTGACGACACCAGCCCGGGTGTGGGCGTGACGGCGAACCACGTGTACGCCACCTCGGGCACCTACCCCGTGACCCTGACCGTCACCGACAACCGTGGCGCCTCGACGTCGACCACCCAGGACGTCACGGTGCTCACGCCGAACATCGCGCCCACCGCCGGTTTCGCATCGAGCTGCGCCGGCCTGGACTGCACGTTCGACTCGTCGTCCAGCATCGACACCGACGGGACGATCGTGTCCCACAGCTGGACCTTCGGCGACGGCGACACCTCCACCGAGGCCTCACCGCAGCACTCCTACGACGAGGCCGGCACCTACGACGTGTCGCTCACGGTCGTCGACGACCGCGGCGCCTCGAACACCAAGACCACCGGTGTCACCGTCGTCGACCCGAACGCCACCGCCACGGTGAGCTTCCGGGCCGCTGCGTCGGTGAACAGCAACGCGACCACGTCGACGGTCACCGTGCCCGGCGCGGTCCGTGCCGGCGACGTCATGGTGCTCTTCACCACCTCGGCGAGCGAGACGGCGGTCATCTCCGCACCTGCGGGCTGGACGCTGCTCGACCAGGAGGCGAACTCCACCGCGACCGTGCAGACCGCGGCGTGGACCCGCACGGCCACCGCTGCCGATGCCGGCACCAACGTCACCCTCACGAGCTCCCGCAGCGCCAAGATGGCGACGCAGCTGCTCGCCTACGAGGGCGCCAGCACCGTCTCGGCCCACCAGGTCGCGATCGACACGGTGTCGACCAACACCCGGACGACGCCGACCGTGAACGTGACGACGCAGGGCAGCGCCCTCGTGTCGTACTGGGCCGACAAGTCCGCCGACAACGGTGGCTGGACGCTCCCCGCCGAGGTCACCCTGCGCGACCAGAGCGTCGGCGCCGGCAGCGGTCGGGTGACCGCGGCGGTCGCGGACAGCGGACCGCTCGGCACCGGTACCACCGGTGGCTACACCGCCTCGTCGCCCACGGCCAACCGTCGTGGCGTCGTCTGGTCGGTCGTCGTCTCGCCGGGTGCAGGTGCACCCAACGTGGCGCCCACGGCGTCGTTCACCTCCAACTGCACCGGGCTGACCTGCTCGTTCGACGCCAGCGGCTCCGAGGACGTCGACGGCACGATCACCGGCTACTCGTGGAACCTCGGCCAGGGCCCCGGCGCCTCGGGCGTCACGACCAGCCGCACCTACAGCACGGCCGGCACCTACGACGTGTCGCTGACCGTCACCGACAACGCCGGGGCGACCAACACCACGACCCGCCAGGTGACCGTGAGCCAGCCCGTCGGCGGCAACGTCGCCTTCCGTGCCGCCACCGGGACCAACGTGAACGCCACCTCCGCCCCGGTCACCGTGCCCGCCTCGGTGCAGGCCGGTGACGTGATGGTCATCGTCGCCACGGCCAACAACGTCACGAGCACGCTGAACGGCCCGACCGGCTGGACGCTGGTCAACTCGGGCAGCAACGCCACCACCGACAACCAGTCCCGGGTCTGGACGCGCACGGCGACCGCCGCCGACGCCGGCTCCGTGGCCACCGTGACGTCGTCGAGCATCGTCAAGATGGCGGTGCAGCTCTCGGCCTACTCGGGCGCCACCGGCATCACGGCCAGCGCCGTGTCCTTCGACACCGTGAACCGCGCCGAGCGCACCACGCCCGTGGTGCCCGTCACCGTGGCCGGCAGCACGCTCGTGTCGTACTGGGCCGACAAGTCCAGCGCCACCACCGACTGGGCCGTGCCGGCGAGCGCACAGCTGCGCCACCTGAGCGTGGGCTCGGGCGGCGGGCGCATCACCGCCGCCATCGCCGACACCGGCTCCCTGGCGACGGGGAACGCCGGCGGCCTCACGGCCACCGCCGACTCGGTCACCCGCCGGGGCGTGTCGTGGTCCATCGTGATCCGTCCGCTCTGACAGGATCAGCGGATGCCTGATCCGTCCGACCCCACCCGGGACAACAGCACCGAGGACCCCACCGCCGACGACGTCGCGCGGCGCCGGCCACTGCTCATCGCAGCAGTGGCCGGTGCCGCGCTCGTCATCGTGCTGTTGGTGGTGCTCGCCGTCACCCGGGACGACGACGACGGGTCGACCACGACCACCTCGACCACCGAGGCGACCGACGAGGCCGCCGCGCCCACGACGACCGCTGCTCCCCCCGGCCCCGACGGCGACGACCCCGAGGCCGGCGAGGAGCCGGCGGGACCCGAGGAGGCACCGGTCGCGACCTCCGTGCCGATCGGGGCGGTCGACGGCACCACCGAGGCCGAGCTCTGCACCGCGATCGTCGACCGCATCGAGCGCTACCGGGCCGTGGTCGTCGATTCGATCCCCGACGAGGAGCTCATCACCGCGCTCGAGGAGTTCGAGGCCCAGATCGACGTGCAGTCCGACGACCAGGACTGGGGCGACGCGATCATGGAGTCGCTGACGAACGTCCGCCGGGAGTGGTCCACCGCACGTGCCGCTGCCGCCGCCGGCGAGGACGCCGAGGCCCGGGAACGGACCGACGCCAGCATCGAGTACCTCGACGAGGCGATCGACACCCCCTGCCCTACCCCCTGAGCCGACCGAGCCCTCCCCACGGACGCCACGGCGACGGTCCCGGGGAGTGACGTCGCAGCCGCCCCGGGTGGTCCCCTTCGAGGGTCCCTGGCGCACCGCGGCGCACCGCGCAACGATCCCGGTCCCCCGCACTTCCTGCCAATCCCCGGCGGTCGTTGCGCCCGCCACCACGACGGGTCACACTGGCGGAAGGGCGACGCGACAGGTCGACACGACCGTGGTTGCGCAAGTGGCTGCGGGTCGGGCGACAGGGACACGAGGGAGACGCCGGTCGGCACAGCCTCCGGCGGGTTGGGACACGAGATGAACAGGCAACGACTCGCTCGCCGAGGCGTTCACGCACGACGGGGGCCTCGCGCCCTGACCGCAGGGCTGCTCGCCGCCCTCCTGGTGTTCGGCGCCGCCGTCGCCCTCGACTCGGGCGCAGTGCAGCCCAGCACGCAGTCCGGCCGGGTGGTGAGCGACACCAACCCGGCGTCGTGGACCCCCAACGTGCAGGACGGCTACGTCGCCGCGTTCGCCGAGGCGGGCAACACCGTGCTCGTCGGCGGCAACTTCACGACCGTGCGACGGGCGAACACCAGCGCCAACCTCACACGCAACTACCTGTTCGCGTTCGACCGGACCACCGGAGCGATCAGCACCACCTTCGTCCCGACGCTCAACGGCGAGGTCCGCTCGATCATCTACGCGGGTGACGGCACCGCGTGGATCGCCGGCGGCTTCAACAACGTCAACGGCCAGGGCGCTCGCAACCTGGCACGTGTCAACATCACCACGGGTCAACGCGTCACCTCGTTCGCCCCACCGGTGTTCAACGGCCGGATCAACGACATGCAGCTGCGCAACGGCAAGCTGTTCGTCGAGGGTCGCTTCACCACGGTGGGCGGCCAGACCCACGAGCTGATCGCCGCCGTCGACGCGACGACCGGAGCGCTCGACCCCGCGGTGAAGGTCGACTTCGCCGACCCGCGCAGCGGCGGGGTGCTCAACGTCTACGCCGCCGACGTCACCCCCGACGGCTCGAAGATGGCGGTGGTCGGCAACTTCACGACGATCAACGGCCTCGGCAGGTATCAGATCGCGCAGCTCGACCTCACGACGTCGCCGACCTCGGTGGCGAACTGGCAGACCGACGCGTACGGCAACGGCTGCAGCGGCAGCTTCGAGACGTACATGCGCGACGTCGAGTACTCCCCCGACGGATCGTTCTTCGTCCCCGTCACCACCGGGGCGTACAACAACACGTTCCTCTGCGACGTGGCAGCACGTTGGGAGACGTCCGCGACGGGCACGAACCTGCAGCCCACGTGGACGAACTACTCGGGTGGCGACACGCTGACGGCCGTCGCCATCACCGACTCCGCCGTCTACGTCGGCGGACACCAGCGCTGGATGAACAACCGCTACGCCGCCGACCGCGTCGGCGCCGGGGCGGTGCCCCGCGAGGGCCTGGCCGCGCTCGACCCGCGCAGCGGCGCCACGCTCACGTGGAACCCGACGCGCAACCGGGGTTGGGGCGTCTACACGTTCCTGGCGACGGACTCCGGGCTGTGGATCGGCAGCGACACCAGCCAGATCGCCGGCACGACCCGCGGCAAGATGGCGTTCCTGCCCCTGGCCGGCGGCGTCACGATGCCGGCGGAGAACGTCGGCTCGCTGCCCGCCACCGTCGTCTCGCTGGGCCTGATGCAGGGCGGCACCACGGCGGACCAGGACCGCACGCAGGCACGCACCTTCACCGGCACGAGCACCAGCGGTTCCAGCACGGCAGCAGGGACCGAGGACTGGAGCTCGTTGCGCGGCGCGTTCATGGTGGACGGCAAGCTCTACACGGGCTGGGCCGACCGGAGCTTCCGCGTCCAGGACACCAACGGCACGACGTTCGGGCCGCAGACGACGATCCCGCTGGCGCTCGTCCCGGGTGACAGCGCATCGCTCAACCGGTTCGCCACCGAGGACCTGGCGAACATCACCGGCATGTTCTACGACCGGGCGACCGCGACGCTGTACTTCACTCGGTCGGGCCAGAACCGGCTGTACCGACGCAGCTTCTCGGTGCAGAGCAACATCGTCGGCGCCGAGCGCTTCGAGTCGTCCCTCGGCGCCGGTGGTGTGACCTGGTCGGCGGTGCAGTCCATGTTCATCGCCGACGGCAACCTCTACACGTCCGACACCAGCGGCAACCTGGTGCGACGGGCGTGGAGCTCGGCGACGGGACTGCCGACCGGCGGTGCGACGACGGTCAGCGGGCCGGGCATCGACGGGCAGGACTGGCGGGCGCGTGACGCGTTCGTGGTGACCGGCACGGCGCCGCCGCCACCGCCGCCGAACCAGCCCCCGACGGCCTCGTTCAGCTCCTCGTGCGTCGAGGCCGCCTGCACCTTCGACGCGGGTGCCAGCACCGACAACGACGGCAACATCGTCAGCTACAGCTGGAACTGGGGCGACTCCACTGCCGCCGGCTCCGGCGAGCAGGCCGCGCACACCTACGGCGGGGGTGGCGTGTACACGGTGACCCTGACCGTCACCGACGACGACGGCGCCACCGGCTCCACCAGCGCCCAGGTCTCGGTGTCGACGGGGCCGCCGCCGACCGGGAGCGTGACGTTCCGAGGGGCGGCCGGCACCAACGTGAACGGCACCTCGGCGACCGTCGTCGTGCCGGCTGCGGTGCAGGCCGGCGACGTGATGGTCCTCGTGACCACCTCGGCGTCCGAGGCCGTCAGCCTCGGGGGCCCGGCGGGCTGGACCCTCGTCAACTCCGCCGTCAGCGCGACCGCCGGCATGCAGACGGCGCTGTGGACCCGCACCGCGACCGCGGCCGACGCCAACACCCAGGTCAGGGTGACCAGCTCGGCGATCGCGAAGGCGGCGCTGCAGCTCTCGGCGTACGACGACAGCGCGGGCATCACTGCGCAGGCGGTGGCGTTCGACGGGGTCAACCGGGCGACTCGGACGACACCGACCGTCCCCGTCGCCAACGGCGGCAGCGCCGTCGTCTCCTACTGGGCGGACAAGTCGAGCGCGACCACCACGTGGACACCGGCGGCCGGATCCACCCTCAGGAACCTCACCGCTGGGGCTGGCGGTGGCCGCATCGCGGCGGCCCTCGCCGACACCCTGGGCGTCGGCGCGGGAACGTCGGGCGGGTTCGCGGCAACCGCGAACTCGACCACCGCCAAGGCGGTGACCTGGTCGATCGTGCTGGGCCCAGCCTGATCGGCTCTGCGGTCCGCTCCGGCGTGGTCGACGACCCGCCGGGGCGCACGGCGGCGCCATGACGCTGCGCTGTGCCTGCAGCAGCGCTGGATGGCGCGGCTGACGCTCGGCCAGCAGCCGGTCAGCCGAGCATCGAGCGCAGCATCCAGGCCGTCTTCTCGTGGACCTGGAGGCGCTGGGTGATCACGTCCGCGGTGGACTCGTCGTTCGCCGCATCGGCGACCGGGAACACCGACCGAGCGGTGCGGGTCACGGCCTCGTGGCCGGCCACCAGATCGGCGAGCATCTCCTCGGCCGTGGGGACGCCGACCGCTTCGGGGATGCTCGAGAGGGCGCCGAACTGGCTGTAGCTCCCCGGTGCGAAGGCGCCCAGCGAGCGGATGCGCTCCGCGATCAGGTCCACCGCCAGCCACAGCTCGTTGTACTGCTCCTCGAACATGAGGTGCAGCGTGTTGAACATCGGGCCGGTGACGTTCCAGTGGTAGTTGTGGGTCTTCAGGTACAGCGAGTACGTGTCGGCCAGCAGCCGCGCGAGACCGTCCGCGATCTCGTTGCGGGACGCCTCGGAGATGCCGATGTCGATGGCCGGTGTCTGCGTGTCGCTCATGTGGCCAGCCTACGACCGGCGCCGCGAGATCCGCTGTCGGACCTCAGTCCTCGGTCGCCGGGGTGGGCCTCAGTCCTCGGTCCCCGCTCGCACCACGACCACCGGGCACGGCGCGTTGTTGGTCACGTGGCTGCTGACGGATCCGAGGAGCGCCCGCTTGAGGGCACCCCGACCGCGCGAGCCGACCACGATGACGTCCGCGCCGATCTCCTCGGCGAGGCGGCAGATCGCAGGACCGGCCTCACCGGAGCGGGTCACCTGCTCGACCGGCACCGAGGCACCCAGTGCGGCCACGGTGTGCTCCAGCACCTCGGCGGCGTCCTGCTCCACCAGCGCCCATGCACGGTCGACCTCGGCGTCGCTCACCATGCCGCCGGCGAAGCCCGACTCCAGCCCTGCGGTCGCGGCGCCCGGCGTCTCGACGACGCACATCACCGTGATCTCCTGGGGGCTGGCGAGCAGTCCCAGACCGGTCGTCGCCGCTGCGATCGCGTCGTCCGAACCGTCGGTGCCGATCAGTACCCGCATGCTCCACTCCCCTGTCCAGCCGCACGGACGTGCCTCTGGCCCGCGACGGTACATGTCCGGCGACGCTGCTGGCAGACTGCACGCGTGCACGAGTCCGTCGAGCAGCTCGAGACCGCGTTGACCGACCCCTCACTGGCGGACCGGGTGGAGATGGTCCTGCGTCCCGTGGCGGACGACACCTACCGCGCCGTCGCGACGGACGGGTGGGTCGAGTTCGCCAGGACGCCGGTGGACGGCAGCTACCGCTACGACGTCGTGGCCGGCGTCGGACGGGATCCACTGGGCGATCGGGCCGTCGACCGGCTCGTCGGCCACGGTGTCGAGCGCGCCGCCGGCACGGTCGACCGCGTCCACAACTCGTATCCGCACGCGTTCGACTCGATCGCGCAGTTCTTCGACGGCACGCACGCGCCGGACCTGGTGGCGCTGCACACCGGCGCCCACATGAGCGACGGGCACCTCGGCCAGCACGGTTCGCTCGCGGCCGTGCAGGCGCGCGCGCCGTTCATCGCCGCCGGTGCCGGCGTGCGGGCGGAAGGCCTGGTCGATCGCTCCACCCGCGTGGTCGACCTCGCGCCCACGATCGCTGCACTGCTGGGCCTGGACCCGCACCCCGACGCCATCGGCCCGACGGGCGAACGTCGTCCCGACGGCCTGCTCGCCCGCCAGGACGGCGACGTGGACGTCGACCTGCTCGACGGCAGCATCGCCGAGCACGTCGTCGTGCTCCTGCTCGACGGCTGCAACTCGAACCTGCTGCTCGACGCGGTGGCCACCGGCGACGCCCCCACGATCGCCGGGCTGGTGCGGCGCGGCACCGCGTACCGCCACGGCGCGTTCGCGTCGCTGCCCACCGCAACGCTCGCGAACCACACCACTGCGGTGACGGGCGTGCACCCCGGGCACTCGGGCGTGCTGCACAACACCTGGATCGACCGCCGCACCGACCAGGTCCCGGACCTGCTGGCCCTCGACCAGATGTTCTGGGCCATGCAGCACCTGGACCCGTCCGTCGAGACGCTCTTCGGCGCGCTGACCCGGTCACGTCCCACGGCGTTCAGCACGGCGTCGTTCGAGTTCTGCGACACCGGCGCGACCTGGTCGAGCTTCGCCGAGGTCCGCGACGGCGCCGGCGGCGCCCTGCCGGAGCTCGACGACGTCACCCAGCTCGACCGGGACGCCGCGGAGGGCTCCGAGGCGTACCGGTTCATGTCCCGGGTCGACCACCTCAGCGTGGAGCACACGATCGAGGCATGGGAGCAGCGCCCGGGCAACCCGCTGCCGACGCTGAGCTGGTGCAGCCTGGCGCTGACCGACGAGGCGGGCCACGAGAGCGGGCCCCACGGCGAGCTGGCCCGCGCCGCGGTCCGTGACTCCGACGCCCGGGTGGCCCGGGTGCTCGACGCCGTGGAGCGCGCCGGCGCCCTGGAGCGCACGGCGGTCCTCGTCATCGCGGACCACGGCATGGAGCAGTGCGATCCGACGCTCGACCGGCCATGGTCCGAGGACCTGGCGGACTGCGGTATCGCACACCGCGAGGTCGGCGGCGGGCTGTTCTACGTCGAGGGCGTCGGACCGGCGCCACGCTGAGGGCTTTTCCGTTCGCCCGCTCGCCTCTCTAGGATGAGTCGGGCGCACGGACCGCCGTGCGAGGAACGACGAGGAGCGACTCCAGATGGCCCTGAAGGTGTGGATCGACCAGGACCTGTGCACCGGGGACGGCATCTGCGTGGAGATCTGCCCGTCGCTGTTCGGCATGAGCGACGACGGACTCGCCTACGTCAAGGAGAAGAGCTGGCCGAGCATCGGCGGGCCCGACGGCGGCGGCGACCCCGCGCTCAAGGGCGGCGACGGCACCGCGGACGTGCCCGACGGCGAGCTCGCCGACGCGATCGACGCCGCCGAGGAGTGCCCCGGGGAGTGCATCTTCTTCGACGAGGTCTGACCGACCTCGTCGGCTCCCCGGCCGTTGGCGGGGAGGATCCGACGGTGCCCCGTCGGGGTGCGGAGCTCAGCCGTCCTCGGCGACCGCCACGACACGTGGCAGGACCGACCGCTCGGCGACGAGGCGACGCGCCGTCACCGCGTCGACCGGCCGGCCCAGGTGGTACCCCTGCGCCATCGTGCAGCCGAGCTCGACCAGCGCGTCCGCCTGCGCCTGGGTCTCCACGCCCTCGGCGATCGGGACCAGTCCGAGCGCATGTGAGATGTGGATGATCGCCTGAGCCAGCGACCACCCGTCGGACGCGATGTCGTCCGCGACGAAGGCGCCGTCGATCTTGAGGATGTCGATCGGGAACTGCTGGAGATGCGACAGCGACGACTGGCCCGTGCCGAAGTCGTCGACCGCGAGCCGCACGCCGAGTCGGCTCAGCCGCTGCAGGCTGCTCGTGACACCCAGGGGGTCGCGCATGAGCGCGCCCTCGGTGATCTCGAGCACCAGCTGGGCCGGGTGCAGGCCGCTGCGGTGCAGCATGAGCTCGATGCGATCCGCGAGGTCCGGGTCGAGCAGCTGGCGGGGTGAGATGTTCACGCTCACCGCCGGCGCGTCGACCGGTCCGACGTCACGCGCCCAGCGGCGGGCGTCGTCACACGCCGTCACCATCACGTGGTGTCCGATCTCGTCGATCAGGCCGCCCTCCTCGGCGAAGGGGATGAACGACAGCGGTCCGAGCAGACCGCGCTCGGGATGCTCCCAGCGCACCAGGGCCTCCATCGCCGTGATCCGTCCGGTCGCGAGCTCCACGATCGGCTGGTAGTGCAGGACCAGCTCCCCGCGGTCGGCGGCGCCGCGCAGGCGCGCCTCGACGTCGAGGCGCTCGGCCGCGGCGTGGTGCATCTCGTCGGCGAATACCTCGTAGCGCTGCTTCCCGGCGGACTTGGCGGTGTACATGGCCAGGTCCGCGTTGCGCAGCAGGTCCTCGACCTGATCGGTCGCGACGCCGTAGGCGATGCCGATGCTCGCCGAGACGGCGACCGTGGCCCCCGCGACGGTCACGCTCCGACCGAGCACCTCGATGATCCGCTGGGCCACCATCGGGGCGTCGTCGGGATGCTGGATCTCGTCGACCAGCACGGCGAACTCGTCGCCGCCGAGACGTGCCGCCGTGTCACCTGGGCGGAGGCTCTCGGTCAGTCGTTCGCCAACCGACGCAAGCAGTGCGTCGCCCACGCCGTGGCCCAGGTTGTCGTTGACGGTCTTGAAGTCGTCCAGGTCGATGAACATCACGGCCAGCTCGCCACCGTGGCGGGCCAGGCGCGCCATCGCCATGGCCAGGCGATCGCGGAACAGCGCCTGGTTCGCGAGCCCGGTCAGCGGGTCGTGGAAGGCCTGGTGCGAGAGCTCGTCCTGCAGGCGGACCTGCTCGGTCATGTCGCGGAAGCTCCAGACGCGACCGACCACCTCGCCGTCGATGCGCTGGGGCAGCGAGTCGCGTTCGAACACGCGGCCGTCGAGGAACTCGAGCACGTCGCGACTGGCCGACTCGGGAGCGGCGTACAGGTCGCGGATCTTGGCCACGAAGGCGGCCGGGTCCCGGAGCTGACGCTGGATCGCCTCGATGATGTGGTGGTCGTCGCGACGGGAGATCGCCTGGTCGGGCAGCCGCCACAGCTCGGCGAAGCGTGCGTTGTAGCTCACGACGTGACCCTCGAGGTCCACGACGAGGATGCCCTCGGCGGTCGACTCGAGCGTCGCGGCCAGCAGCGAGTTCGCCTCGCGCAGCTCCTGTTCGGCGCGTACGCGGTCCGACACGTCGTGGCCCGTCGCGATGATGCCCTCGACCGTCGGGTCGTCGAGCAGGTCGGTCAGCGTGACGGCGAAGGGGACCACCTCGCCGTCCGCGTTGAGCAGGCGCAGGTCGAGCGTCACGGGGTCGGTCGACCGCCGCACCAGATCGAGCGCGGTGCGCAGCGCGTCGTGGTCGCGTTCGTCGACCAGGGCGTCGAGGTGTCGCCCCTCGAGCCACTCCTGACCTCGTGCGAGCAGGCGCGAGAGCCCGCCGGAGGAGGAGGCGACCGTGCCGTCGACCTCGAGCACCATCATCAGGGTCGTGGAGCTCTGCAACAGGGCCCGCAGCCGGGTCGACTCGCCACCCGCGACCTCCCAACGTCGACGGTCGGTCAGGTCACGGAGGCTCAGCAGGATGCCCTCGGCGTGGCGGGCGCCGCGCATCTCCATCACCCGCCAGGCGCCGTCGGCCCGTCGCATGCGCAGCTCGAGCAGCGTGCCGAGCTCCTTGGCCTGCATGCTCTCCAGCGAGAGCAGCGCCATCTGCAGGTCGTCGGGGTGGACGAACTCCAGGCCGTTGCGGCCGATCCCGTCGTCGAACGACACGCCGAACAGCTCCGTCGCCGACGGGTTGCCCCAGAGGATCCGCCCACCGTCGTCCACGAGCACCGCGGCGTCGGGCAGCGAGTCGAGGACCTGCGCGTTCCAGACGTCGTCGGCTGCCCCTGGTCCTGTCACCGATGCCCCTCGGTCGATCGACTCATCGAACATCCATCGGCCGTCAACGGCCGACGCTGGAGGAAAGCGGGATCGATTGTTCAGACGGACATGGCCCCGCGAGTCAGCCGGCCCGTGGCGCCGGCCCCTCGGTGGGCGCCCCGGCGAACGCCTGTGCGCACGCCATCCACGAGCGGGCCGCGTCGCCGACGACGACCAGGTCGGTGTCGTCCACGTGGCGGCGCTGGGTGACGACCCGACAGAAGTCCTCCACCGCACCCGTGATCGAGTCGGCCGCCTCGGCGCTCCCCCACGACCGCACCGCACCGCTCGGACCCCACAGCTCCACGAACACCTCGTCGTCCGGTGCCGTCTCGCCGCGGTTCGCGTAGCTCCAACCCCGGGTGATCACGCCCATCTGCGCGATGTGGAAGAGGCGGTCCGTCGCCGGCCGGTGGGCGCCCACGGCGTCCACCACGTCCTGGCCGTGCGCCCACGTCTCCATGAGACGGGCGGTCAGGAACGAACGGGCGCTCATCGACGGCCCGTACCACTCGACCCGACTCGTGTCGTCGAGCGTCGAGGCGGCCGTCGCGAGCAGGAGCCGTCCGCCGCGCCAGTGCACGATCAGCTCGGCGGGATCCATGGCCCTCGACCCGCTCAGGGTCAGCTCGTCGAGCGCCGCGGGGTCGCCGAGCGCCGCGGTGAACAGCTCGTCGCGCCGGAGCGCGAACGCGTCCGGGTCCTCGATCGCCGTCACCGCCGTGCGGTCGAAGTAGGACAGGTGACCGATCTGGTCGGCGACGGTCCACCCGGGGCTGGGCGTCGCGAGGGACCACTGCTCCACGTCGAGCACCTCGACGATCGCGTCGAGCGCCGCCTGCTCGGCCTCGAGGTCGTTCGTCAGCTGCTCCACGTGCGTCGTCATCGCCACCCCCGCTCGTCGGTGCCGGCGACCGTCGCCGCCCGCCCGTGGATCGTAGCGAGCACCCGCCGCGGACGACCGCGAGCCTCTAGGGTCCTGGCCCATGACCAGCCGGGGGACGGCCAGCCGAGGGGCCGAACGATGAGCGTCCTGCGCTCGCGGCTCGACACGTCCGCGGCCGAGCACGTCGAGAACGTCGCGAGGATGCGTGAGCTGTGGGACCAGGTCGAGGAGCAGCTGCGCTCCGTGCCGACCGTCGGCGGCCAGCGCTACGTCGACCGCCACCGCACCCGGGACAAGCTGCTCGTCCGCGAGCGCATCGAGGCGCTCGTCGACCCGCACACGCCGTTCCTGGAGCTGAGCCCGCTCGCGGCCTGGGGCACCGAGGACCCGGTGGGTGCTGGCGTCGTCACGGGCATCGGGATCGTGGCCGGCACCGAGGTCGCCATCACGGGCTCGGACATCACCTACCGCGGCGGTTCGGTCAACCCGTCCACGCTCGCCAAGTCGGCCCGCTTCTACGAGATCGCCCGCCGCAACCGGCTGCCGGTCGTGGTGCTCAACGAGTCCGCCGGCGCCGACCTGCCCCGCCAGGCCGACATCTTCGTGCCGGGTGGTGCGCAGTTCAAGAACCTGACGCAGCTCTCCCGCGACGGCATCCCGACGATCACCATCGGCTTCGGGCCGGCCACCGCGGGCGGCGCGTACGTCCCGGGCATGAGCGACTACGTGGTGATGGTCAAGGACAAGGCGACGGCGTACCTCGGAGGGCCGCCGCTGGTGAAGATGGCGATCGAGGAGGTCGTCGACGAGGAGTCCCTCGGCGGTGCCGAGATGCACTCGCGCACGAGCGGGCTGTCGGACTACCTGGCCGTCGACGAGCTCGACGCCCTCCGGATCGGCCGCGACATCGTGGGGCACCTGCGCTGGACCAAGGCGGGACCCGGCCCCAGCGAGCCCGATGACGAGCCCCTGTACCCGGCCGACGAGCTCATCGGCTGCGCCTCGGCGGACGTGCGGGTGCCCTTCGAGGTTCGTGAGGTCCTCGCACGGGTGCTCGACGGGAGCCGGTTCGAGGAGTTCAAGCCGCTCTACGGCGACAAGCTCGTGTGCGGCTGGGGCTCGATCCACGGCTTCCCGGTCGGGGTGCTGGCCAACAACGGCATCCTCTTCTCCGAGGAGGCCAAGAAGGGCGCCCAGTTCATCCAGCTCTGCAACCGGACCGACACGCCGCTGCTGTTCGTGCAGAACATCACGGGCTTCATGGTCGGCTCCGCCGCCGAGCAGGGCGGCATCATCCGCAACGGCGCCAAGCTGATCAACGCCGTGTCCAACTCCGAGGTGCCGCACCTGGTGCTGATGGTGGGCGCCAGCTACGGCGCCGGCAACTACGGCATGTCGGGACGGGCGTACGACCCCCGGTTCATCTTCACCTGGCCCAACCACCGGATCGCCGTCATGGGACCCAAGCAGCTGTCGGGCGTCATGGACATCGTGGCGCGCAACGCCGCCGCGGGGCGCGGCCTGCCGGTGGACGAGGAGCAGCTGGCGGCCCAGGCAGCGATGCTCGAGGGCATGATCGAACAGCAGTCGACCGCGCTGTTCGCGACCGGGCGCATGTGGGACGACGGCATCATCCACCCGAACGACAGCCGCACGGTGCTCGGCATGGCCCTGTCCGCCACCCACAGCGCACCCGTCGTGGGCAGCACCGAGTACGGCGTGTGGCGGCACTGATGGCACCCGAGATGGACCCACGACCGATCCGTCGGCTGCTGATCGCCAACCGTGGCGAGATCGCGGTGCGCATCGCGGCGACGGCGCACCGCATGGGCATCGCCACCGTCGGCGTGCACTCCACTCCCGACGCGGACGCGCTGCACGTGCGCAGCGTCGACCTCGCCGTGTCGCTGGGTGGCGCGACGCCTGCCGAGTCCTACCTTCGTGCGGACGCGATCGTGGACGTCGCCCGCTCGACCGGCTGCGACGCGGTCCATCCGGGCTACGGCTTCCTCGCCGAGCTGCCCGAGGCGGCCTCGATGGCGATCGACGCCGGAGTCCGGTGGGTCGGTCCGACGCCGGAGCAGATCGCGTTGCTCGGCGACAAGATGGCCGCCAAGCGTGCGGCGGTCGCTGCGGGCGTGCCGACGGCCGGGTTCGTCGAGGTCGAGGCCGGCCGGGTCCCCGACGACGTGGTGATGCCGGCGCTGGTCAAGGCCGCTGCGGGCGGCGGCGGGCGCGGCATGCGGATCGTGCGCTCCGCGGGCGAGCTCGCCGACGCCATCGCCGCCGCGTCGCGGGAGGCCGAGGCGGCCTTCGGTGACGGCACCGTGTTCATCGAGCCGTACCTGGAGAGGGGCCGCCACGTCGAGGTCCAGATCCTCGGCGACGAGCACGGCAACGTCATCCACCTGGGCGACCGGGACTGCTCGGTGCAGCGCCGCAACCAGAAGGTGATCGAGGAGGCGCCGGCCCCCGGCCTCACGGACGACGTCCGCCGGCAGCTGCACGACGGCGCCCTCGCCCTCGCCCGCCACGTCGGCTATCGCAACGCCGGGACCGTGGAGTTCATGGTCGGGGCGGACGGCACCGTGAACTTCCTCGAGGTCAACACCCGCCTGCAGGTCGAGCACCCGGTGACCGAGGCCGTCACGGGGCTCGACCTGGTGGAGCTCCAGCTCCTGGTCGCCGGTGGCGCCGAGCTGCCGATCGGCCAGGAGGACGTGATCCTCGACGGCCACGCGATCGAGGTCCGCGTCGTCGCCGAGGACCCCGGCGCCCGGTGGCTGCCCTCGACCGGGACGCTGGAGGCGGTCGACGTGCCCGCCTCGGTGCGCTGCGACACCGGCGTGACCAGCGGATCGATCGTGGGGGCCGAGTACGACTCGCTGCTCGCCAAGGTCGTCTCGTGGGCGCCTGACCGCGAGGGCGCCGCCGCCGCGCTCGCACGGGCGCTGCGCTCGAGCACGGTCGTCGGCGTGCGCACCGACCTGGCCATGCTGGCCGCGACGCTCGAGGAGCCGGACTTCCTCTCGGGCGGTGTGGACACCGGCTACCTGGACGAGCACCCTGACCTGCTCGCCGCCCGTCTGCCCGACGGCGAGGAGCGGGTCGCGTCCCTCGTGGCCGCCGTGTTGGCGGACCGCTCGGCAGCCCGGAGCAGCGATCGCCGCTGGGGGTTCGCACCCGCGGGGTGGCGCAACCTCGCCGTGCAGGGACAGCGCTCGACGTGGCGCGACGACGCGACCGACGACGAGGAGCAGGTCGAGGTGTGCACCGATCGCGACGGCACCACCACGATCCTCTTCGGTGCGCCGCCGGCGGCCGACGAGTCCGGGGCACTCGGTGCCGACGAGCGGCGCCGTGCCGTGGTCGACTCGGTCGCCCACGACGACGGGACGTGCACGATCGCGATCGACGACCGACGCCGGACGGTGCGGGTCACCGCGCTGGGCGGCGGCCAGCTCGTGCAGGGCCCCGCCGGATCGGTGCGGTGGCGCCAGCTGCCACGGTTCCAGGAGCACGACGGTGCTGCTGCGGGTGCCGGTCCCGTGGCCCCGTTGCCGGGCGTCGTGCTCGCCGTGCACGTCGCCGACGGAGATCCGGTCGGCGACGGCACACCGATGGTGGTGCTCGAGGCCATGAAGATGGAGCACGTCATCCGCGCCGCTGCGGACGGCGTGGTCGCCACGGTGCACGTCGCCGTGGGCGACCGGGTGGATGCCGGCCAGCTGCTGGTCGAGCTCGAGACCCCGCCAGATCCCTGATCTGCGCTCACCAACCCTCCTGCACCCCACCGGTCGCTTCTGTGTTCTGGAAGTGAGGCCATGGCCTCACTTCCAGAACACAGAAGCAAGGTGACCTGAGCGACTCGACGGGTGGATTAACCCTGGCACCGAGCGGGTCAGGGGGCCGGCGTCACTTGACCAGTCGGCGGCACTGGTCCTCCATGTTGCCGCGCACCTGGTTGCCCGAACCGCGGGGTGCGGGCGAGTTCTCCTTGCACTGGAGGTTCCCGTCGACGCGGTTGTTGCTGATGGCGGCACCGCCGCGGTTCTTCATCACCTGGATGTTGCCGCCCACGGTGTTGTCATCCGCCCGCACCTCGAGGCGGTTCTCGTCGTACTGGATGTCGCCGTCGACACGGGTCTGGGTGACACGGGCACCGCCGCCCTGCTTCACCTGCACGTCGCCGTCGACGCGCGACAGCGCTCCGACGATCACCGCAGCTGCACCCTCGGCCTGGACGTTGCCGCCCACCCGCACGGTGGTGGCGTTCAGACGGGCGCCGCGCTCCACGACGATGTTGCCGCGCACCTGGGTCCGGTTCAGGGTGCACGTCGCCGACGCGGGCACCCGCAGGTCGTCGACGGTGGTCGCGCCGATCGTCCCGCGACAGACGCGCTCGTCGGCACCCGCGGTGCTGGGAGCGACGACGAACACCGCGCCGGCGGTGACGAGACCAGCGACGAACAGACGGGGGACACGCATGGGGAGCTCCTGGGATCGGGCCCGCGTGGGGTGCGGACGACACGATCGTCCGGTCCGCCGATGGGTCACCGGTGAGATCCCCGTGAGAACCGTCTCATCCGGGACCGCGCAGCGCAGTCTCTCCTCTCTCCCATTTGTGATCTGAAACCGTGGCCTAGGCCACGGTTTCAGATCACAGATGGGGAATTCGCGGAGTGGGAGGTCGGCCGGTCAGTGCCAGCCGGCCCGCTTCATGAGGCGCAGCGCCGCGGTCATCATCGCCGCGAAGCCGTCATCGCCCAGTCGGGCGATCGGCGGCGCCAGGTTGAAGAGGCGCTGGCGGGCGATGGTCTGGGACTCGGTGTACTTGAGCAGCCCACCGGCCCCGTGACGCCGACCGAGGCCGGAGTCGCCCATGCCACCCATCGGCGCATCGATGCTGCCCCAGGCGGCGGCGTACGCCTCGTTGACGTTGACGGTGCCGGCCCGCAGCCGGGCGGCGACCTCACGTCCTCGCCGGGCCGAGCGACTCCACACGCTCGCGTTGAGGCCGTAGCGGGTCGCATTGGCCCGCTCGACCGCCTCGTCGTCGGAACCGACCCGGTAGATGGACACGAGCGGGCCGAAGGTCTCCTCGGCGAAGCACTCCATGGACTCGTCGACGTCGGCGAGCACCGTCGGCTCGAAGAAGTAGGGGCCCAGGTCAGGACGGGCCCGACCGCCGGCGAGCAGCGTGGCGCCCTTCGACACGGCATCGTCCACGTGGCGCTGCACGACGTCGAGCTGCTCGGTCGACGTGAGCGTGCCCATCTGCGTGCTGAAGTCGAACGCCGGACCCATGTCCATGGCGCTGACGCCGGCGAGGAAGCGGCCGACGAACTCGTCGTGCACCGCGTCCTGCACGTACATGCGCTCGATCGAGATGCACAGCTGGCCGCTGGACGAGAAGCAGGCGCGCACCGCGCCCTCGGCGGCGCGGTCCAGGTCGGCGTCGTCGAGCACGACCATGGCGTTCTTGCCACCGAGCTCGAGCGAGCAGTCGACCAGTCGCCGGCCCGCCTCGGTCGCGATGTGGCGACCCGACTCGGTCGAGCCGGTGAACATCACGTAGTCGGCGGCGTCGAGCAGCTGGTCGCCGATGTTGCTGCCACGGCCCAGCACGACCTGCCACAGGTCCTCGGGGATGCCCGCCCGACGTGCCAGGTCGAGCGCGGCGAGCGCCGTCAGCGCGGTCTGGTTGTCGGCCTTCTGCAGCACCGCGTTGCCGGCGAGCAGTGCGGGGATCGAGTCGCCTGCAGCGAGGCTGAGCGGATAGTTCCAGGGCGAGATCACGGTGACGACCCCACGCGGGTGGCGCAGCTCCTGCACCGACGTGAGCCCCGGGATCAGCCCGGTGCGCGGCGACGGCGCCAGCACCGACGTCGCGGTGCGGGCGTAGTAGCGGCAGGTGTTGGCGATGTCGCCGACCTCGAGGAACGCGTCACGTCGGGCCTTGCCGTTCTCCGCCTGGATGAGGTCCATCAGCAGCTCGCGCTCGTCGAGCACGAGGTCGTGCAGCCGCAGCACGATCGCGGCGCGCTCCTGCACGGGCCGAGCCGCCCAGCGACGCTGCGCGGCACGGGCACGCTCGGCCGCGGCGGTCACGTCCTCAGGACTCGACTGGGGCAACTCGGCGATCGTGGCGCCGTTGAACGGCGCCCTCGTCGTGACCGCGGGGGCCGTGCCGGAGGCGCTGACCAGCGCGGTGAGCCGGGCTTGGAGCTCATCGGTCAGGCGGACGGGCAACGCTGCGTCGCCGACGCCCGGCGCGGCGTCGGTCGACACCGTGTCCCCGGACGGCACGGGACGGATCGGCTGTTCGGTGGTCGTCATCGGCACTCCCTGCTGGTCGGTGGGCACGCGCCACAGCACGAACCTACGCTGCGCACGTGGACAGCTTCGTCGGGACACGCCAGCTGCGTCGACTGCTCGACGCCGTGCTGTCGGTCGGAGCCGAGCTGGACCTGGGCACCGTGCTGCAACGCATCGTCGAGGCCGCGACCGACCTGGTCGACGCCCGCTACGGCGCGCTCGGGGTGCTCGACGAGGCGCACACCGAGCTCGCAGAGTTCCTCACCGTCGGGCTCGACCTCGACCAGCGCCACGCCATCGGCGACCTGCCCCGGGGCCACGGCATCCTGGGCGTGCTCATCACCGACCCCCGACCGCTGCGCCTGCCCGATCTGGCCCGTCACCCCGAGAGCCAGGGCTTCCCGCCCAACCACCCGCCCATGTCGTCGTTCCTGGGCGTCCCGGTGATGGTGCACGGGCAGGTGTTCGGGAACCTCTACCTCTGCGACAAGATCGGCGGCGAACCCTTCAGCGACATCGACGAGGAGCTCTGCGTCGCACTGGCCACCGCCGCCGGCGTCGCGATCGACAACGCCCGCCTGCACAGCCGCGTCGCCAACCTGGTCCTGTTCGAGGAGCGCGACCGCATCGCCCGCGACCTGCACGACACGGTCATCCAGCGGCTGTTCGGCATCGGCCTGAACCTCCAGAGCGTGGCGCAGATGGACCTGGTGCCCGCCGCGAGCGACCGACTCGAGGCGGCGGTCGACGACCTGGACACGACCGTGCGAGAGATCCGCACGGCGATCTTCGAGCTGCACTCGTCCCCCGCCGGGCCGCGCTCGGTGCGACGCGCGGCGGGCGAGATGGTCGCCGAGTCGGCCCGGACGCTCGGCTTCGAGCCGTCGCTGCGCATCCACGGCGCGGTGGACCAGCTGGTGGACGACGTGATGGCCGAGCACCTCCTGTCGGTCGAGCGCGAGGCCCTGTCGAACGTGGCGCGACACGCGAAGGCCTCGGCGGTCGACGTCACGATCGAGCTCACCGACGGCTGGTTGTCGCTGACCGTCACCGACGACGGGGTCGGTCCCGTCGCCGGGTCCTCGGGCGGTCGCGGCACGGCCAACATGGAGGCCCGGGCGGCCAAGCTCCACGGTCGGTGCTCGCTGGGCCCCGCCGAGGACGGTGGCTGCGTGCTCCGCTGGCAGGTCCCGCTGCAGCACTGACGCTGCATCCACCGACGCCGCGGCCCCACCGATCCGCCGCCCCTCAGCGACCCGGCCCGCCGTCGGCCGACCGCCGCTCGCCGTCGCCGGGCCTGCCGGCGGCATGGTGCGGGTCGCTCAACAGCGCCACGACCTGTTCGTCGGGGGTCTGGTCGAAGCGCTCGTAGAACTGCCCGACGGAGCGGAACCGGTCCGAGGCCACGACCGCGACGACCTCGTCGGCGTGGCGACGCAACTCGGTCACCGCCTCCCGCGAGGCGACGGGCACGGCGAGGACCACCCTGGCTGCACCCATCAATCGGGCGACCTGACAGGCGGCGAGCGCGGTCGAGCCCGTCGCCATGCCGTCGTCCACCAGGACCGCCGTACGCCCGAGCAGGGGGACCGCGTCCCGGTCCCCCCGGTAGCGACGGACCCGTCGCTGCAGCTCGGACCGCTCGGCCTCCTCGACCTGTGCCAGCTGCGCGTCGGTGACGTGCAGCGAGCGGATGACGTCGCCGTCGAGGATCCGGACGTCGCACTCGCCGATCGCACCCATGGCCAGCTCCGGCTGCGAGGGAACCCCCAGCTTGCGCACCACCAGGACGTCGAGCGGCGCGTCGAGCGCATCGGCGACCTCCGCGGCCACCGGCACCCCGCCACGGGGCAGCCCGAGCACCACCACCCGTTCGCCGGCCAGGTGCCCGAGCAGTCCCGCCAGCCGACGGCCCGCCTCACTGCGATCACGGAAGTCCACGGAGAACACCTCGGGCTGATCGTCCCAGTCCCCGCCCTGCCCGTCCTAGGGCCGATGGTCCTGACCCCCGTGCTGCGGTGCTAGGAACGTCGGATGCTCTCCCGGATCCCGACGCGGCGACGGCGACCCCGAGGGTCGACCGCCGGCGCACGTCCGGGCGACACGTGGACGAACTGGGGGCGCAACCAGTCCTGCGTGCCCGCCGGCTGGCACCGGCCCACCAGCGAGGAGCAGCTCGTCGACGTGATCGGTCGAGCCTCGGCCGAGGACACGGCGGTGCGCTGCGTGGGCGCCGGGCACAGCTACTCGTCGATCGCCTGCACCGCTGGTCACCTGGTCGACCTGTCGGACTACGACCGCGTGCTGGCGGCGGATCCCGCGACCGGTGTCGTCACGGTCCAGGCCGGCATCACGCTGCGCCGGCTGAACCAGGAGCTGGCGGCGAGGGGCCTGGCGATGGAGGTGCTGGGCGACATCGACTACCAGTCGATCGCCGGCGCCATCTCGACCGGCACCCATGGTCCCGGCGTCCGGTTCCCGACACCCTCGGCGCGCGTGCTCGGGCTCCGTCTGGTCGACGGCGCCGGCGAGGTCCTCGACTGCTCCGCGACCGAGGCACCCGACGTGTTCGCCTCGGCCAGGGTGGGCCTCGGCGCGCTCGGCGCCGTCTCGACGGTCACGCTGCAGACCGTGCCGGCCTTCGACCTGCACACCGTCGAGGAACCCCGCCGGATGGACCGCCTGCTGCCCGTCATCGACGACCTGGTCGACGACAACGACCACGTGGGCATGTTCTGGTTCCCCGGCTCGGACGTCGCGCTGGTCAAGCGCAGCAACCGCACCGACCTGCCCCGGTCGCCACGGTCCCGGCGCGCCGAGTGGACGAACGACGTCCTGGTCGACAACGTGCTCTTCGGCGCTGCGTGCAAGGTCGCGACCCGTGTGCCGGCCGTCGGTCGCAGCATCGTCGCCGGAGCCGGTGCCAAGTCGGCGCACGAGTGGGTCGACCGCAGCGACCGCGTCTTCGCCACCCCGCGCCTGGTCCGGGTCGTGGAGATGGAGTACTCCGTGCCGCGCGAGGCGTTCTCCGAGGTGTTCGGCCGCCTGCGCCGACTGGTGGAGGGCATCGGCACGCCGGTCACCGTGCCGGTCGAGATCCGCTGGACCGCGGGCGACGACATCCCGCTCAGCCACGCGTCAGGACGGGACTCGGCCTACATCGCCGTGCACATGTACCGGGGCGTGCCCTACGACCAGTACTTCCAGGGCGTCGAGGCGATCATGTCGGACCACGACGGTCGGCCCCACTGGGGCAAGCTGCACTTCCAGCAGGCCGCGACGCTGGCGCCCCGCTATCCGCGGTGGGCCGAGTTCCAGGAGGTGCGTGCCCGGATGGACCCACGAGGTCGTTTCGCCAACCCCTACACCGACCGCGTGCTCGGTCCGGCGCCGGAGGCGACGCGGTGAGCGACTCGACGGCCATCTCCACGCTCGAGGCGGCGCCTCGGGTGCAGCTCGGGCACTGGCCGACGCCGCTGGAGCCGTGCGACCGCCTCCGCGAGCACATCGGCGGACCACGCATCTGGCTCAAGCGCGACGACTGCAGCGGGCTGGCGATCGGCGGCAACAAGACCCGCAAGCTCGAGTACCTGCTCGGTGACGCCCTGGCCCAGGGGTGCAGCGGCGTCGTCACCTTCGGCGCCCTGCAGTCGAACCACGCCCGCCAGACCGCCGCGGCCTGTGCCCGCACGGGGCTGAGTTGCGACCTCGTCCTCACCCGCGCGGTCGATCGCGACGACGTGCACTACGTCGGGTCGGGCAACGTCGTGCTCGACCGCGTCCTCGGGGCGACGCTGCACGTCGTCGACGATCCCGACGCCGCGTTCGTCCGCTTCGCCGAGCTGCTCGAGGCCGCGGCGGCCGACGGGCGTCAGCTCTACGGCATCGTGCCCGGCGGGTCGGATCCCGTCGGCACGCTCGGCTACGTGCGAGCCGGCCTCGAGCTCGTCGGGCAGCTCGCCGAGGAGTCGCTCGACCCCCAGCGACTGGTCGTCGCGGCGAGCACCACCGGGACCGCCGCGGGGCTGCTGATCGGCACGGAGCTCGCCGGCTCGGACGTCCGCCTCGACGTGGCGTGCGTGTACCACGACCGCGAGCAGACCTCCGAGGAGCTCACGGGGCTCGCCGCCGCGACCGTCGCCGCCCTCGGGGGCACGGCGCCCGACACGACACGTCTGCACGTCGACGACGAGCAGCTCGGCGAGGGCTACGGGATCCCGACGTCGGCCTGCGTCGAGGCCATCGAGCTGCTGGCGCGCACCGAGGGCGTGCTGCTCGACCCGGTGTACAGCTCCAAGGCGTTCGCGCACCTGCTCCGGGCAGTGCGCGACGGCGAGCTCGACGACGACCGGCCAGTCGTGTTCGTGCACACCGGCGGCAGCCCGGGACTCTTCGCCTACGCCTCGGAGTGGGGCGAGGCCGGGGCCTGACGCCGACGCCGCCTCGGAGAGCCGACGGACGGTCGGTTTTCCGGGCGTCGGATCCGAGCGGGCTAGGGTCGTCGGTGGCGGACGACATTTCCTCGGGGGGACAGATGGTCGGGCGGATCGGATCGAGGGCGCGCGTCGCGGCGCTCGCCTGCACGGTGCTCGTCGCGTTGTCGGCCGGGTGCGCGATCGTCCCCACTCCGTCGGTGCCCGACACGACACCGCGTCCCGTCACCTCACCGCGGGCCGACTACCGGGTGCTCGGTGGTGTCGAGCAGCTCTACGTGCTGGACGCGCTCGAGGGCGACCGCATCGACGTCCTCTCGCAGGGCGTCGCTGTCGCCACCGGCGTGGCCGACCGCTTCGGCAGCCTGGCGGTGCGTGAGCTCGAGCAGGGTCGCACCTACCAGGTGCGCAACCGCACGAGCGGGGACGTGCGCGACGTGCGGATCCTGGTCGCGGACGAGCACCCGTCGGCCGAGACGTACCGAGCGACACGGCTGCGCGAGGGTCTCAACTACGTCCCGATGCGCGACGGCATCACCCTTGCCGCAACGGTGCGTCCACCGATCGGCCAGAGCCTGTCCGACGGCCCCTTCCCCACCGTCATCGAGTACTCCGGCTACCAGATCGCAGCCCCCAACGAGCCGCTGATCGCCAAGGTCGGCTCCCTGCTCGGACTGCCGAGCGACCCGCTCGCGCCCGGTGGTGAGACCGACGTCGGCAGCCTGCTGGTGCGTCTCGCCGGCTTCGCCGTCGTCTCGGTGCAGATGCGCGGCACCGGGTGCTCCGGCGGCGAGTCGGACCTGTTCGACCTCCCGACCCGCCTCGACGGCTACGACGCCGTCGAGACCGTCGCCGCGCAGCCATGGGTGAAGGGCGGCACGGTCGGCATGGTCGGGATCTCGTTCTCGGGGTTCAGCCAGATCGCGACCGCAGCGACCCGGCCGCCGCACCTGTCGGCCATCGCACCGATGTCGTTCGTCGGCAGCCTCTACGACATCGCGCATCCGGGCGGCATCTTCAACGACGGCTTCGCCCGGACGTGGATGGCCGAGCGCGTCGCGAGCACCCGGCCGGCGCCCGCCGAGGGCGCCCTGCCCTACGCGAACGAGCTCGTGCGCACCGACGCCCGGTGCCGGGACAACCAGCGCCTCCGGCTGCAGACCCGCGACGGCGACGGCCTGATCCGCTCCGAGGACACCTTCGGCGTGGTGTACCAGCGACGCGACTTCCGAGCCTGGATGCGCGACATCCAGGTGCCGACGTTCGCGTCGCTGCAGTTCGAGGACGAGGAGACCAGCTCCTATGCGGTGCTCTCGGCCCGGGACCTGGTCGGGGCGAACGACCGGGTGTGGTTGAACGTCTCCAGCGGACACCACCGCGACGCGGTCACGCCCGACACCATCACGCAGTTCTTCGAGTTCCTCGACATCTACGTCGCACGCCAGGCGCCGTCACCGAAGCTCCTCGTGAACCTGGTGAGCGGCATCATCTTCGGGGAGGGCAGCGACGTGCCCCCCTTGCCGACGGCGATGGCACCGACGCTGGCCGAGGCGAGGGCGTCGTTCGAGGCCCGGCCCCGGGTCCGGGTCCTGCTCGAGCTCGCGGAGGGCGCGAACGAGGGCCGCAATCGCGGCGCCGCGTGGCAGCTCACCGACTCCACGTTCCCGCTGTCGGACTCGGTCGAGCGCACCTGGTACCTCGGCGACGGCGGCACCCTGACCGACGCGGCCGGCCCACCCGCTGCGGCCTCGTACCGCCCGGACCCCGCCGCTCGGCGCAGGGACCCGGGACCGGCATCGGTCGCGTCGGCAGCCGCGTTCGAGTGGACCGCCGTGGCGCCCGACGCCGGGCTCGGGTTCGTCTCCTCCCCGCTCACCGAGGACGTCGTCGCGCTCGGCCCAGCGGCGCTCGACCTGCGCCTGTCATCGAACGCCGCCGACACCGACGTGGCCGTGGTGATCACCGAGGTCCGTCCCGACGGACAGGAGATGCTGGTGGGCACGGGGGTGCAACGTGCGTCGATGCGCGACGTCGACCCGGCACGCTCCACCGCGACCGTGCCGGCCTTCACCCTCGTGGGCGCACGTCCGCTCGAGGGCGGCGTGGCCGAGGTCCCGGTCCAGGTGCTGCCGATGGGGCACGTGTTCCGGGCGGGCAGCCGGATCCGGGTGCTCGTGACCGCCGTGAACGGCGACCGTGAGCGCTGGACCTACGACTCCGTGGTGCCGGCCGGGCGCAGCGTCACCGACACGATCCACCTGGGCGCCGCCACGCCGTCGTCGATCACCTTCACCCTCTCGCCGCGCCGGGGCTACCCCGCCGCATCGCTGCCGTGCCCTGCGGCCGCCAAGCCCTGCCGGCCCTACACACCCATGCTCAACGGCGGCTGAGGGCGACCCGGGCGGGGTCCGCCGTCAGCCCGACGGCGGTCGAAGGACCAGCACCGGCGTGCGCCGGCGGTAGTCGCGGTACTCGGGATCGTCACCCCATCGCTGATGGGCCCGGGCCTCGAGCAGCGGCACGCCGCTGATCCGTGTGAGGAGCACCGCGACGAACACCGGCGAGATCAGGGTGACGTACTGCCAGCCCGACAGCGCCGGCACCGCGATCAGGGCAATGCCCACCCACAGCGTGATCTCGCCGAAGTAGTTGGGGTGCCGGGACCACGCCCACAGCCCCGTGGTGATGAAGCGGCCGCGGTTCGCCGGATCGGACCGGAAGGCACGCTTCTGCGCGTCGGCCATGACCTCGATCCCGAACCCGAGCGCCCACACCACCACACCCGGCGCGACGAACCACCCGGGATCGACGTCCCTCCCGGTCGTCATGGCGGCGAGGGCGGCCGAGGCGGTCAGGACCACCCACAGCGCCTGCATCGTCCAGCTCATCGCGAAGCGGACGGGATCGAGCTTGATCCGATCGAAGCGGCCGTCGGACCCGTCGCGCCGGATGCGCAGGAACAGGAAGCTGCCGAGGCGAGTGGCCCAGATCGCGATCAGCGCTGCCAGCAGCACCGAGCGCGGGTCGCCGTTGCCGAACACCAGCGCCAGCGCGACCACGCACAGGTACGTGAGGCTGCCGGTGAGGTCGTAGAAGCGCTCGGTCCGCGCCAGGTACGACGGCACGTAGACCACCCAGTTGATCGCCAGCGCGGCCATCGAGCACACGGCGACGACGGGCACCGCGCCCATCCGGATCCCACCGGCACCCGCGGCCGCGGTGACGGCGGCGCCCACCGCCAGCGACGCCGCGATGGTGGCCAGGGATCGTCCGGTCGTGCCCATGGCGGCCCATTCCACCACCACCGGTACGCTCTGCGTGCTCACCTTCTGCTCAGAGAGCTCGATGCCGACCGATACGTGGAACCGTCTCCCCCAGGCCCGACGAGATGCCGTCCTGCACGCGGCCGAGGCGGAGTTCGCCGCCAACGGGTTTTCCAGGGGGAGCCTCAACGTGATCGCCCGCGAAGCCGGCGTCGCCAAGGGCAGCCTCTTCCAGTACTTCGACGACAAGGTCGACCTGTTCGCGTTCCTGAGCGAACAGGCGGTCGAGCGCGTCGGTGAGGCCATGCGGGCGCACCTCCTGCGCATCGACTGGTCGGGGCCGTTCTTCCCGGCGTTCACCGAGCTCATGGACGCGTGGGTGGACCACTTCCGCGAGCACCCGGTCGATCGGGCGCTGTCCGCAGCGGTGTTCCTGGAGCCGGACACCGAGGCCCGCTCGGTCGTGCTCGGCATCGTGGAAGGGCACCTGCTCGCGTTCCTCGGGCCGCTCCTGGCACGGGCCAGCGTCGACGGCTGGTTGCGTCCCGACGCCGACCTGGATGCGTTCCGCGCGTTGACGCTGATGGTGCTGCCCCAGCTGGCGCTCGCCCCGAGCCACCCGGAGCTGGATCCGGTGCTGGGACTCAGCGAGGACCCCTGCGCGGGCGTCCGCCGACTGATGGCCGTGTTCGAGGCGGCCTTCGGCACCTGAGCCGGCGGCGCCAGCGGCCGCTGCGCCTTGATCACCGATCGCCGATCGCAAGCCGGCTGCTCCGTCGAAGGGGAGGATCCGGCCGGCCCGTGCCGGATCAGCCGGCCGCGACCGCCTCGTCGTCCTCCGCGTCGGCGCGGTCCTTCGCGACCTCGTCGAGCAGCTCGTACTCCTCGCCGGTGTCCACCCAGTCCTCGAACTGCGTCACGCCGAGCGTGTCGAAGCGGGAGCGCAGCCACCCGTCGTTCGCGTCGAGCAGGCCCAGCTTCTTGCAGTTCGGGACGATCTTGGAGAAGAGCAGCTGCTGGAACGGGTCCTGGTTCTTGAGCTCCGGATCGTCCTGGCGGAACAGGGTGATGGCCTCCTTCACCGGGACGCCCATCTGCTCCCAGACCTCCTGCTGCAGGAAGCGGTCGCGCATGCGCACCGCGGCCTCGAAGGCGAACTCCTGACGTTCGAGCAGCTCGGCGTCGCTCAACCCGGCGTAGTACTCCTGCAGCGACAGCACGCCGAACGCGACGTGGCGGGCCTCGTCGCTCATGACGTAGCGCAGCAGCTGCTTGAGCAGCGGGTCCGGTGTGACCTGGTAGGCCATGCCGAACGCAGCGAGCGCCAGGCCCTCGACCATGATCTGCATGCCCAGGTAGGTCATGTCCCAACGGCTGTCGTTGATGATGTCGTCGAGCAGCAGCCGAAGATGGTGGTTCACCGGGTAGTGGCCGCTCAGCTTGGTGTCGAGGTAGCGGGCGAACACCTCGACGTGGCGGGCCTCGTCCATGACCTGGGTGGAGGCGTAGTACTTGGCGTCGATCCACGGCACGGTCTCGACGATCTTCGCCGTGCAGATCAGCGCGCCCTGCTCGCCGTGCATGAACTGGCTGAGGCTCCAGTTCTGCGTCTCGATCGACAGCTGCAGCCACTCGGCGTCGGTCCAGCTCGCGAGCGACGTGCCCGACAGGTCGAAGCCGAGCTGCTCGATCAGCTCGTTCGTCATCGTCATCGGCGACTGGGCGGCGAGGCGCTCCTGGTCGACCTCGATCGACCAGTCGAGGTCGGTCTCGCCGTTCCACATGGAGTGCTTGGCCTTCTCGTACAGCTTGTTGAGCGCCGGCCGCGCGCCCTTCTCGTAGTCCCACGTGAAGATGGCGTCCGCGTGGTCGGTGACGGTGTGGATGACCTCGTCACGCTCGGTGTTCGTGATCGCCAGGATGGCGTCGAGGTCGTCGACGTCCTCCCGGTCGAGGATCTCGGCGTCGCTGCGGTGCATGGTGGTCCCCCCTGGAACGAATGACCGGTGGTCGCAAGGTAGCGGCGGCGGCAGGGTCGATCCACCCACCCCGGCGAAAACTCGTTGACGCACGCACCTCCACCCGCCACCGTGTCCGTATGAGGAGAGGCATCGCCATCGGGGTGCCGGGTGTGGCACTCGCGACGGCCGGGGGGCTCTGGGCGCAGGTCCGCCACACCGCGAACGCGCCGCTGCCGCACTTCGGTGACCTCGACCCGAGTGGGCGCTACGGCAGCGACGACGGCCGCCGGCCGCTGCGGGTCGCCGTGCTCGGCGACAGCTCGATGACCGGCCCGGGCCTGAGCTCGGCCGCCGACATCTGGATCGCCCGGGCAGCCGCCGCCCTCGGTCGCCCGGCGGAGCTGCGCAGCCTCGCACGCGGTGGGTCCCGGGCCCGCGACGTGCTCGAGCACCAGGTACCCAGGGTGCTCGACGAGCCGTGCGACCTGGTCGTCGTCTCGGTCGGTGCGAACGACGCCATCCACGCGACGCCCCTGCGCAGCTACGCCCGCGCCCTGGAACGACTGCTCGACCGCGTGGCAGAGGCGGCGCCGGTGGTCAGCCTCGGCATCGGCGACCTGTCGGTGATCCCGCGCCTGCCCAGGACGTTCCGACCCGTCGTCGCCCGGCGCAGCGCAGCGGTCGACCGCACCCACACCCTGGTGACGGCGGACCGCGACCGCGTGCTCCGCGTGCCGGTGTCGAAGTTGTCGGACCACCTGTTCCGCGGCCAGCAGGACGTGCTCTTTGCCGACGACCTGTTCCACCCCAACCGACGGGGCCACGCGTTGTGGGCCGAGCTGTTCGGCCCCTACCTGCAACGCGCGCTCGACCTGCCGTCTCGCGGCGGCGTCGACCGATCCCGCGGCACCGTGATCGACCTCCGCACGGAGCTCACCGCGGCACGCTGAGCCACAGCCATGGGGTCGGTCGACCCCGACTGCATCGCGTCGGAGCAGCGGTTCATCACTGGGCAATGTCGCCGGTCGACCCCGCTGGACTGGGTTCGTACGGTGGCCTCGACCGGGTACTGGGAACCCGGCAGAACGAAGGGGGAACGCGATGAAGCGTTCACTGTCCATGGTCCTCGCGACCGCTGCACTTGCGCTCGGGATCTGGTGCGTCCCTGGGCAGGCCGGTGCGACCAACATCGGCGACGAGGGGTGCACGCCGGGCTACTGGAAGAACCACACGGAGTCGTGGGAGGAGTTCACGCCGAACACGCCGCTCAACGTCTACGCGTCGAACTTCACGTTCCCTGACGCGCTCGCCAAGTACCGCACCAAGACCTTCCTCGAGGCACTGAACTTCAAGGGCGGTCCGGGGGTCGACGGGGCGGCGCAGATCCTCCTGCGAGCAGCCACCGCTGCCTACCTCAACGCCGCCCACGAGGGGGTCGGCTACCCGTACCGGCGCTACCAGGATCCGTTCAACATCCAAGCGCAGGTGAACGCAGCGCTCGCCAGCCTCGACCGGGGCACGATGATCGCGCTCGCCGGGGTGCTCGACGACGCGAACAACCTCGGCTGCCCGCTCAACTGAGCCGACCGACGACACGACGGCCGTGCCGTCTGCGCCGCCCGTGGTCTCACCGTGTCGAACGGGGGGACCGCGGGCGGTCCGCGTCCGCCACGGACCCGCCGGACTCGAGCTCGAGGAGCAGGACCTTGGCCTCGGTGCCCCCGAGGTACTGACCGATCGAGCCGTCGCTGCGGACCACCCGGTGGCACGGCAGCACCACGGGCACGGGGTTGTGGGAGCAGGCGCTGCCGACGGCCCGGGAGGCGCCGGCGTTGCCCAGGCCCTTGGCGACCGAGCCGTACGACGCCGTCCGGCCGTAGGGGATCTCGACGAGGTGCTCGATCACCTGGCGGCGGAACCCGCCGACCAGCTGCAGGTCCACGCCCACCTCGAACACCCGGAGGTCGCCGGCGAAGTACTGCTCGAGCTGTCGGGCGACGTCGTCGGTGCGCGCGGGTGCATGCAGCACCCGGGGGCTGACCGTCTCGGCGAGCTCGTCGAGCACACGATCGTGGTCCTCGACCTCGAACGCGATCCGGACGACGCCGCTGGCGGAGGCCGCGACGAGCAGCGCGCCGATCGGGCTGTCGACGACGCGGTAGGCGAGGTCGAGCACGCCGTCGGCGTCGGCCCGCGTGGCCAGCGTCGCCCTGGCGTCGCGCAGCGCTGCGGACGGCGGCTCGATCGTCGCCAGCCGTCGCTCGAGGTCCTCGGTGCGGTCGTGGGTGCTCATCGGCTCCCCTCCTCTGGTCGGTACTGCCGGCGGATCGACGCGATGCCGTCCGCCGCGTTGCGGCGCGCCGCGTCGTTGCTCGTGCCGGCGAGGGCCGCCACGTCGTCGTACGACAGGTCCGCCAGGTAGCGGCCCACCACGGCGGTGCGCTGCTTGGGCGGCAGGGCACGCACCAGGTCGAGCAGCTGCTCGTCGCCCGGTTCTGCACCGGCCGAGCCGGTGGCCATGAGCGGCTCGACGTCCTCGTGGGGCAGGGCCCGACGGCCACGGGCGCGGAGCTGGTCGACCGACCGGTGGTGCGCGATCGTCACCAGCCACGCCCGGACGTCGGCCCCCTCGCCCAGGTCCGGCCAGGCCCGCATCGCCGACAGGAAGGTCTCGGCCCAGGCGTCCTCGGCGTCGTCGGGCCCGACCAGTCCGCGGCACACGCGCAGCACCACGGCACCGTGCTCCTGCACCACCAGTTCGAAGGGTCGCCGCGTGCTCACCCCCGTACGACGTCCCGGGCGGCGGATCTGTGAGGTCGGGATGCGTGAGGTCGGGCGGCGATCATGTCCACCCGAGCGCCTCGGCGAGGGCGAGCGCTCCCAGGCCGATCGCCAACGTCAGCGCCACGTTGCGGGTGCGCCACGCGACGAGCGCCGCCAGGACGCCGGCGAACAGCTCCGGTTGCACCAGCGAGAGCTCGCCGCCGGGTCGCAGGAACGCCGGGACGACCAGCGAGGCGAGTGCGGCCGACGGGATCTGGCGCAACAGCCGCTGCACAGCGGGCGGGACGACCGACAGCCGACCTGCGGCGGCCAGGAACGAGGCGCGCATGGCGAAGGTGCCGGCCCCGGCCAGGAGGATGGCGACCCAGGTGGCGCTCATGTCGCCGTCACCGCGTCCGCCGGGTCGTCGTGGTCGGCGAGCGCGCCGGCGAGCACGCCCGCCACGGCGCCCACCATGACCGACAGCGGTCCGACGCCCAGCTCCAGGGCCAGGACGGTCGCCAAGCCGCCGACAGCGGCCGCGACCACGGCGTGGGCCCGGTCGAGCGTCGGGATCAGCAGGACGAGGAACACCAGCGGCACGGCGAAGCCGAGCGGGACCGAGTCCGGGATCGCGTTGCCGAGCAGCACGCCGGCGACCGTGCTCGCCTGCCAGGCGCCCCACAGGGTCAGGCCCGCACCGAGGTAGAACGACCACCGACGGTCGAGCAACGCCCTGTCCACCCGCTGGTCGCCCTCGCCCCGCCACCGCAGGATCGACACCGCGTACGCCTGGTCGGTCAGCAGGTAGGCGACCGCCATGCGCCGCCCGAACCGCTCCGAGGAGAGGTATGGCGCGAGCGACGCCGAGTACAGCAGCATCCGCAGGTTGATGGTGCACGCTGCGAGCGCTGCCACCACGGCCGCACCGCCGTCCGACAGGACCTCGATCGCCGCGAGCTGCGACGCGCCGGCGAACACGATCGTCGAGAACCCCACCGCGGCGCCGCCACCCAGGCCGCCGGCGACGGGGGTGACGCCGGCGACGAGGCCGAAGGGGATGACGCCGATGAGCATCGGCACGATGGCCATCGCCCCGGCCCGCAGATCGGTGCGCACCATCGGCCCATCATGTCCCCCGCCGTCGGACACCAGCGACCCGGTTCCGTCCCTCCCTGCCCAACTCCCGTTCTGTGGTTCGGAATGCACCCTGTGGGGTTCGTTCCGAACGACGAAACGAGTACCGCGGGGCGGCCGGTCGTGCAGCGCCCGGCGCAGGGCGAGGGGTCAGAGGTAGCCCAGGTGGCGGGCCTCACGCTCGAGCTGCACGCGGTGGTCCGGGTGCGCGACGTCGATCAGGTTGCGGGCGCGCTCGCGCAGGGAGCGCCCGCGGAGCTCCGCCACGCCCCACTCGGTCACGACCTTGTCGACGGTGTTCTTCAACGTCGTCACCACCGAGCCACGGGCGAGGCGGGAGACGATCTTGGACGTCGTGCCGTCGCTGGTCGTCGATCGGGTGACGAGGAACCCCTGCCCGCCCTCGCTGAACATCGCGCCCCGGGCGAAGTCCGCCTGCCCACCCGACCCCGAGTAGTAGCGCCCACCGATCGTCTCCGACGCCGCCTGGCCGAGCAGGTCGACCTCGGTCGTGGCGTTGATGGACATCATCAGCGGCTGCTGGGCGATCACTCGCGGGTCGTTCACCCACTCGACCGGCAGGAACTGCACGGCGGGGTTCTCGTGGAGGAAGTCGTACAGGCGTCGAGTGCCCAGGGCGAACGTCGTGACCGACTGGTTCGGACGGCGCCGCTTGTGCACGCCCGTGACCACACCCGACTCGATCAGGTCGATCACCCCGTCGGAGATCAGCTCGGTGTGGATGCCGAGATCCCGATGGTCGCCGAGCGCGGCGAGCACCGCGTTGGGGATCGAGCCGATGCCGATCTGGAGCGTCGCTCGGTCGGGGATGCGCTCGGCGATCAGCGACGCGATCGCGTGGTCGAGCCGGTCGGGCTGGATCGGCGGGACCTCGGGCAGCGGGCGATCCGTCCTCGACCAGGCCAGCACCTGGCTGATGTGCACCGAGTTGCGACCGAACGTCCGGGGCATCTGCTCGTTGGCCTCGAGCACCACCGGCCAGTGCCCGATGAACGACGCCACGTAGTCGGCGTTGGTCCCCAGCGAGAAGTAGCCGTGACGGTCGGGCGGCGAGGCCGCGGCGACGATCAACGGCCGGCGGCAGTTGTGGCGCAGGAGCAGGGGCACCTCGCTGAAGTGCGCAGGGATGAAGTCGATGCCGCCGGTGTGGAAGTGCGCCCGGGTCACCGGCGACAGGAAGTACGACACGTGGCGCAGGCGGTCGCCGTACCGACCGTCCATGTAGCCCCGGTCGGTCAGCGCGTGCATCTGGTGCACGCGGACGCCCTCGAGCGTGTCGGCGGCCGCCTCGATCGCGTCCAGCAGCCCGACGGGCTCGCCGGCGGCGAGCGGGACGATCAGGTCGGTGCCCGGCGCGACGTGGCGGACGACCTCCTCGGGGGGCACGGGGTCGGACCACGAGGACACGCGTTCAGGGTACCGACCCTCCGGTCCGCCGGGGACGCCGGAGGCCGATGGTCGCGGCCGGTGGGGTCGTTCGGCCCTGTGGCACGCGCACTCGTCGGCGCAGACTGGCGGTCAGCGGCGACGAGGAGGTCCGTCCGTGCATCGATCGAAGGTGCTCGTGGGAGTCGGCGCCGTGGCGCTGGTGGTCGTCGGCATCGGCCTGTACCTGACCCTGCGCGACAACGCCCGACCGGTGACCGTCGAGGAGGCGCGGTCGCGGACCACCACCACCGCCGCCACCGACGACGGCAGCGGCGGCGCCAGCGACCCCGCGGACGCGGACGGCTCCGAAGCGGCCGATGCTGTGCGTCGGCCCGAACCGGGGATCTACCGCTACGAGGGCACCGGCACCGAGGCGCTGTCGACCCCGCCCCTCTCGCAGACACAGGGTCCGGAGATGCCCGCGACCGTGGAGTGGCTCGACGAGGGGTGCTGGACCCTGCGCATCGACTACAGCTCCAACCACTGGCAGCGCTGGCGCTACTGCCCCACCGGCGACGACCTCACCGAGACGGGTGGCGAGACCTGGCAGCGCTGGATGATCGGCACCACGGCCATCACCAACCTCAGCACCTTCCGCTGCGACGAGTCCGTGACGATGGCGGCCGACCCGGAGCCCGGCCAGGAATGGGAGCAGCGCTGCACCGGCACGGGAGCGGCGGTCGAGGGCGAGACCGTGTCGGAGGGACCGCACCGCTTCGAGGGTGAGGAGGTCGTCGACGTCGACGGCGAGGCAGTCCTCACCCAGCGCTACGTGAGCGAACGAGCGATGTCGGGCGCCCAGACCGGGACGGAGCGGACGACCTCCTGGTTCGACGCCGGGACCGGACTCCCGGTCCGCAACGAGCGGGTGCTCGAGGTTCGCACCGACACGCCGATCGGCGAGTCGACCTACACCGAGCGTGGCGAGTTCCACTTGCTCGACCTCCAGCCGGCCTGAACCGCTGGCGTGTCGGCAGACGTCGCGGCGTCCGACCCGTCACCCGGGTCGAAGCGGCGGCCGGATCGGCGTCGGCAGCGGGCGCCGACCGGGTGGCTCAGGTGCTGCCGGCGCGTGACCCGGACCGGGCACCCTTGGCCGGTGCGAGCCCGACGAGGGTGCTCAGCAGGTCGCCGACCGTGCGGTGGGACTCGAGCGGGTGCCGCAGCGGCGCGTCGAGGTGGATCTCGTAGCGGTTGCGGCGACCCTCGCGGGTCCGCGTCAGGTACCCGTCCGCCGCCAGGTCCGCGACGATCGCCTGCGCAGCACGCTCGGTGATGCCGACCCGCGCAGCGATGTCGCGGCCGCGTGCATCGGGCTCGTCCGCGATGCACACCAGGACGTGCGCATGGTTCGTCAGGAAGGTCCACCCGGACCGCGGCGTGTCATCGCTCATCAGCGACCCACCCTATCGGCCCGCTCCGGCACCGTTCCCGACACTCGTGAGTCGTCGATCGTGCGTCCGACGCGCAGCGGACCCCGACCTGCTCGGCCAGGGCCCACCGCGACGTGTGGGTTCCCTGCGCCCGGTGTCAGCCGTTCGCCGACGCGATCACCGAGTCGACCGCGTGGATCACCCCGTTGCTCGCCTCGATGTCGGGCGAGATGATCTTGGCGCCACCGACGATGACGTCGTCGCCGTCCATCTCGACGAGCAGCTTGCCGCCCTCGACCGTGGTGAGCGTCTTCCCGTCCAGGTCCATCAGGTCCGTCGACTTGTACGTGCCGGGGACGACGTGCAGCGTCAGCACCTGGGTGAGCGTGGCGTTGTCCTCCACCACCGACTGCAGCGTCTCGGGTGGCAGCGCGGCGAACGCCTCGTTGACCGGGGCGAACACCGTGAAGGGACCTCCGTCGCGCAGGGTCGCGGCCAGACCCGACTTCACGACCAGTTGGGTCAGGGTGGTCACGGCACTCGTGCCGGTCGCGATCTGGGCGATGTTCAGCTCGGACGTGTCGCCCTCGGGCGGTGTGCCCATCGGCAGCACCGCCACCGCCTCCTCGCCGTCGGCCGCAGCGGCGGTCGACTCGGTGGCCGCTGCCTCGGTGCCCTCGGCGACGGTCGTCTCGCTCGAGGACGCCTCCGCACCGGTGTCCTCGTCGTCGCTGCACCCCGCAGCGACGAGCGCGACCGGAACGACGGCAACAGCCAGGATGCTGCGGAACCTCATCGACGACCTCCTCGTGTGCGGACGTCGGACGTCGACGTGCCGCTCCCCCGACCGTAGGAAGCGCCGGATGCGGTCTCTAGGGTCCTGAGACCCTGAAGCCGAACCGGTGCCACCCGCCACACGGCGGCGCCCTCCTCGGCGACACGGGGCCTTGGCGACATAGGGGTCGTCATCGACACAGGATGTCGATGACGACCCCTATCTCGCGGTGAGGTGGCGCGTGGGGGCCGGTCAGGTCGCCGGGTCGACGGCGCGGGGGGTGCGCGCCGAGAGCCGTGGCAGCAGCGCCAGACCACCCAGGGCGGCCAGGCCCGCCGCGGCGAACCCGGCGCGGTAGCTGCCGAGTGCGACGATCACGCCGAGCACCGGCGGGCCGATGCCCGACGCCAGGTCGAAGAAGACCGAGAAGGTGCCGACCGCCTGACCACGCTCGGCCTCGGGCACCTGGGACACCATCGAGGAGAACAGCGCCGGGAACAGGAGCGACATGCCCATGGCGAGCGCGAGCGTCGCCAACCACACGCCGGCGGTCGCCGCCCACAGACCCAGCACGATTCCGGCGCCGCCGAGCACCGTCAGCGCCGCCGTCGAGGCACGACGCCAGCCCAGCCGATCGGGCAGGCGTGCGCCGACCACGCGGATCACCAGGACGAGCCCGCCGTACAGGACGAACAGCGGTGCGACGTCGTCGATGCCGACGTCGGGCCCGTACAGCGGAAGGAAGGCGCTGAACCCGACGAAGGGCAGGAGCCCCAGGAGCAAGACGAGCCCTGGGGCGATCGCCGTGGGGTGCAGCAGTCTGAACGGCTGCTGCTCGTGGGCGATCACCCTGGGGGTCGCGAGGCCGAGCACGGCGGCGACCAGGGCCAGCCCGCCGGCGCTGTACCAGACGGCGTCGAAGCCCGATCGGTCCAGCACCCATTCGCCGAGGGCCGGTCCGAAGGCCAGCCCCGCGTACAACGCGACGGAGAAGTACGACGCGGCCTCGCCGCGACGGTCGTCCGGCGCCATGTCCTGCACGGCGGTGGCCGCGCCGACCCACATGGCCGCCTCGCCGATCCCCGTCAGGAGACGGACGACGACGAGCAGCGCCAGGCTGTCGACCAGCGAGTAGCTGAGCACGGACAGCCCGAACAGCATGGACCCGCCGACCACGAGCAGGCGACGGCCGCGCAGGTCGCCCAGGCGGCCGGCGAACGGACGCAGCGCCGCGGCGGCGAGCGAGAACACGCCCACGGTCACCCCGACCGCGACGCTGCCGCCGCCGAGGCCGTCCTCGACGTAGCGCGGCAGCACCGGCAGCAGCGCGCCCATCGCCATGAAGTAGGCGAACGTCGACGCCGTGACGAGGGCGAAGGGGACGGTGATCAGTCGGCTGCGGCCGGCCGGAGCCGATGCATCGGTCTCGCTCAACGTCCACCCGGGTGCTGCGATCGGCCCATCACGGCGGCGACGCTACCGCCGGCCTCCGGGTACGAACGAACGGGATCGGCGACTCAGCCCGCGGCGGGTGGGCGATCGTCGGCGCTCGGGTGCTCAGCCGTCGCGTCCTGCGCCGGTGAGGCGGCCTCTGTCGTCTCGTGCGCCGCGAGCAGCAGCTCCCGACGCTGGAGGTAGTCCTCGGACTCGATCTCGCCGCGGGCGAAGCGCTCCTCGAGGATCGCGATCGCCGGGTTGGACGCGGCGGGCGCGACGCGGGCACCGGTGCCGTCGACGGGCCGGTCGCTGCCCGCCCGCACCAGCTCGAAGATGCCGTAGGCGACGAGCCCGACGATTGCGAGCGGCAGGAGCAGCCCGACGACGATCCCTGGCAACACGGCGAACACCACAGGAAGGTTCGGGGTCATGACTCGGCTCCCTGCTGGTCGTCGCGCTGGTCGGCGGGCGTCTCGTCCGCCGGCCGTTCGTCCGATCCCTGCTGGTCCTCGTCCTGGTCGCCGTCGCCGTCAGCTCCACGACCGGGCGCTGCCGGTGGCCCACCGGGGCGATCACCCGGGACGCCACCGGGCCCACCCGGACCACCGGGGCCGGCACCGTCCTGCGGTCCGGGACCTCGGCCGCTGCCCGGCATCCACTCGTCGCCCTCGGTGCCACCGCCGCCCCAACCGGACCCGTCTCGTTCGGCGCGACGATCCATGCGCTGCTCGATCCGTTCCATGCGCTGCTCGCGTCGGTCGTCGCGGCGCGCCGACGCGGCGGCGACGTTGACCACCAGCAGCACCGCGGCGAGCGCGAAGGCCACCGCGGCACGGAATCGGGCTCGTCGACGTGCTCCTTCGTCCATGTGGCGGACGGTACGCAGCGTTGGTTGGAGTTCGGTGAGAACGGGGTCAGAAGCTGGTTCGGGGTCGCTGACCTCTCGTCGGCGTGCGGCCGTCATCCGCCGAGCAATACTCGGCGGGTCCACCCACACCGGAGGCCACCATGTCGCTCACCCCGAGCATCTCGACCGACCCTCGCGGGCTGATCTTCATCAACCCCGACGCCTTCGCCGACATGGAGCAGTGGCACCGGACGGCGGCGGAGATCCGTCGAGAGGACCCGGTCATGCGGGTCGAGGCCGAGGGGTGGCCGAACTTCTGGGCGATCACGCGACACGAGGACGTGTTCGACGTGTCGCGCCGCAGCGACGTGTTCTTCAACACCGAGAAGTCCGCGCCGGGCCCCGACCTGCAGTACGACCTCATGCAGGCGATGGGCATCGAGCTGCCCCGCACCCTGGTCCACCTGCACGGTGACGTGCACCAGCAGCTGCGAGCGGTCACGAACGACTGGTTCAAGCCGGCCGCCGTCGGTCGGCTCCAGCCAGCGATCGACGAGATCGCCGAGGAGTACGCCCAGCGCCTCGTCGACTTCGGCGGCGAGTGCGACCTGGCCGCCGACCTGGCGGTGCCGTTCACCCTGCGCGTGATCATGAGCATCTTCGGGGTGCCGGCCAGCGACGAGGCCCTGATGCTGCAGCTCACCCAGGGCCTGTTCGGCGCCGCCGACCCCGAGTACATGGGCGACTTCTCCGACCCCCTCGCCGCCGTCACCAACTCGATCAACATGTTCGAGCAGTACTTCGACGAGCTGACCGCCGCCCGCCGCGCCGAGCCCGGCGACGACCTGGCCACGGTGATCGCCAACGGCCTCGTCGACGGCGCACCCATGGGTGAACGGGAGCGGCTCTGGTACTACATCATCGTGGCGACCGCAGGGCACGACACGACGTCGTTCTCGTTCTCCGGCGGCATGGAGCAGCTGCTGCGACACCCCGACCAGCTGCAGCTCCTGCGCGAGGACCCGTCGCTCGCAGCGAACGCGGCCGAGGAGATGATCCGCTGGACCAGCCCGGTGCGCAGCTTCTTCCGCTGGGCCCAGGAGGACACCGAGATCGGCGGCACCCAGATCGCGGAGGGCGACGTGGTGCTCACGTCGTACCCGTCGGCGAACCGCGACGAGGACGTCTTCGTCGATCCGGACCGCTTCGACATCACGCGGCCCGACGCGAGCAAGTTGCTGTCGTTCGGTCTGGGCATGCACTACTGCCTGGGCGCGCAGGTCGCCCGCCGCGAGGTCCGGACGCTGCTCGCCAAGGTGATCGAGACCGTCGACACGATCGAGCTGGCCGGCGACCCGCAATGGAGCGGCGCGCACTTCGTGAGCGGCGTGAAGCACCTACCGGTGCGCTACACCCTGCGCTGAGCGGAGCAGCTCAGGTCGTCGCCAGCATGGCGTCGGCGCAGCGGCGCCCGGAGAAGAGCGCTCCCTGGATCGAGGGTGTGTCGCGGTGGTCACCGCAGACGAACACGCCCTCGCCGAGCGCGACACGACGCTTGGGTGAGAAGGCCGGGCGGCTGTCCGGCTGGCCGTGGCGGATCGTGTGGGTGCGCAGGTGCGTCCAACGATCGACGTCGCTGCCGAACCAGCTGCGGAGCTGGCGGCGCACGTCATCGACCAGCGAGACCTCCTCCCCGCCGGCGCCGCGACCGGGACACGCCGCCACGATCACGGCGCGGCCGTCGAAGGAGTACTCCGGTGCCACGTTGGTCATGACGGCGACATTCAACGCCGGCCCGCTGCGCTCGGCGTCGAGCGCGATCAGCGGCTGGTCGTACGGTGCGTGGTCGGCAGCGAACCAGACGCCGCTCACGGCTCGGGAGGCGACGGGTGCCAGACCGAGCAGCTCAGCCGCCGCGGGTCCCTCGGTCGCGACGACCAGCTGGGCACCCGTGACGGCGGCGCCACCGGCGATGCGCACCGTGGTGCCGCCGACCGACTCGACCCGGGCACCCAGTCGGACCGCGTCGTCGGGCAGACCACCGGCCAGCTGCGCGGGAATGGCGCCCATGCCGGCAGCGGGCACCGCGGCGTCCCCGGTCGCCAGGCAGCGCAGCACGATGTCCAGCATGCGGCGACTGGCCGACAGCTCGGCGTCCAGCTGGATGCCGCCGACGAGCGGGCGGAAGAAGCGGTCGATCATCGTGTCGCTGAACCCCTCGGCGCGCAGCGCCTCGAGCGACGACACGTCCTCGCCCCGCAGCAACGCGACCGGATCGGCGCGACGCAGGCGCAGCAGCAGGCGCGCCAGCCGGGCCTTGTCGACGGGTGCGCCGACCGGCGCGACGGCTGACGACAGCATCGTCGTCGGCTGTCGCAGCGGGTCGCCGACACGTCGCAACGAGGACCCCACACGGACCAGCGCGCCAGGGTCGAAGCTGCGCAGGTGCAGCGCGTCGACATCCAGCTGACGGTGCAGCGCGGGGTACGCCGTGAGCAGCACTTGGAAGCCCCGGTCGAGATGGAACCCGTCCACGTCGTCGGTGCGGACCCGGCCGCCGACGCCGTCCGAGGACTCGAGGACCACGACCGAGCGACCGGCCTGATGGAGCCGTCGTGCAGCGGCGAGGCCGGCGAGGCCGGCGCCGACCACCACGACGTCGAAGCGTTCGGTGGGCATGGGGCGGAACCTACCCCCGTGTTTCTCGGTTGACCCGCTCGTGTGCGGACCGCGAGCGTTCGGGCATGTCGAACGCCTTCCTCGACACGACGCAGGTCCACGCCGCCGGCGGAGGCAGCTACCACGCGGCGATCGACCCGATCTGGAACCTGCGCCCGCTGCCCCAGGGCGGAGTCGTCTCCGCGATCGCGCTGCGGGCGATGGAGGCCGAGCTCGACCATGCGCCGCACTCGCTGCGGTCGCTGCACACGACCTTCGTCGCCCAGGTCGCGCACGGTCCCGTCGAGGTGCAGGTCGACATCCTGCGTCGCGGTCGCTCGATGTCGCAGCTGCGCGCCGAGGTCCGCAACGTCGGCGCCGAGCGTGGCCACGTCACGACGGCCGTGTTCGGCGCGGCGCGTGAGGGCTTCGACTTCACCGACCAGCGCCCACCGGCGGGGCTGGCCGGGCCCGCCGACTGCCCGTCGTTCCGCGACCCGCCGCCGCCGGACGTGGAGGCCTTCGAGCCGATGCCGTTCTGGACGCAGGTCGAGGGTCGCCCGGCGCTCGGCCACGCCTTCTGGGAGGACTACACACCCGACCGCGCCGAGCGAGCGGGCTGGTACCGCTTCGACGATCCACCGATGCTCGACGACGCCACCCTGGACCCCGCAGCGCTCGTGGTGCTGTGCGACTTCATGCCCGGAGCGATCGGCGAGAAGGTCGGCGGTGCCCGCGCCGTCGGCCGGCCGTGGTTCTCCCCGAGCGTCGACCTGACCGTGCACATGGTCGGCGAGTGCCGCTCGGAGTGGGTGCTCGCCCACAACACCGCCCGTCACGCCGGCGACGGCTACGCGTCGGCCGACATGTCGCTGTGGGACTGCGGCGACGACGGCCGCGGTGCACCGCGCCTGCTCGCGCACGGCACGCAGGTCTGCTACTTCACGTTCCTGGACTGACTCCGGCCGACGTGCGCGAACTCCCGTTCTGTAGTTCGGAATGAACCTGCAGGGTTCATTCCGAACTACAGAACCAGTGTGGTGAGGCAGGGTCAGGTTCCGGCGCCGAGCAGGCGCTCGATCACGATCGCGACACCGTCGTCGTCGTTGGATGCCGTGATCTCGTCGGCGTGCTCGAGCACCCTGGGATCCGCGTTGGCGACGGCCACACCCCACCCGGCCCAGCGGATCAGCTCCAGGTCGTTGGGCATGTCGCCGAACGCCACGACCTCGGACGCCTCGACGCCGCCGTCGAGCAGCAGGTGCTCCACCGCGACCGCCTTGTGCGCGTCCGGGTGCGACAGCTCCAGGAACGACTCGTCGACCGAGTGGGTCACGAGGGCCCTCGCGCCGACCACCGCCTGCACGGCATCGGCGGTACCCGCGGCCGCCGGCGGCGGCAGCCGCACGATGAGCTTGAGCACGGGGCGGTCCAGGAACGACAGGATCGGACCGATGCGCAGGTCCTCCAGGTTCCAGTTGGCGACCAGCTCGGGCGCGCTGGTGCGGATGGACTCGTCGATCGCGAAGTCGAGGCCCTGCTCCACGCCCATCACGGCCTCGGGGAACGCCGCCGCCAGATCGACCACGAGCTCTGCGGCCACGTCCGCTGCGAGCGGCGTGCTGCGCACGATCTCGTGGCGCGCCGGGTCGTAGACCGCAGCGCCGTTCGCGCACACGACCAGCCCTCGCTCACCGAGCTGCTCCACGATCGGCGCGATCCAGCGGGGAGGTCGTCCGGTGGCGATCACCACGACGACACCCGCGTCCTCGGCGGCGGCGACCGCACGGCGGGTGCGCTCCGAGATCGTCCGGTCGCTGCGCAGCAGCGTGCCGTCGAGGTCGCTCGCAACGGCCCGTAGCCCTTCCACGGACGGCACCCTAGCGCCCGACCCGATTGGCGCCGTCTATGGCGACGATCGCGAGGAACGATCTACAGCACCGATCACGACGTGCTATGTTCATACACGTTCCCTATCGAACCCAAACCACCCAGAGGTGACAACCAATGTCCTTGGTCAACTCCGAGATCAAGCCCTTCACGGCTCAGGCCTTCCACAACGGCGAGTTCGTCGCCGTCTCCGACGAGGATCTGAAGGGTCAGTGGAGCGTCATGTTCTTCTACCCCGCCGACTTCACCTTCGTGTGCCCCACCGAGCTCGGCGACATGGCCGACAACTACGAGGCCTTCAAGGCGCTCGGCGTCGAGATCTACTCCGTCTCGACCGACACCCACTTCACCCACAAGGCGTGGCACGACACCTCCGACACGATCGGCAAGATCACGTACCCGATGATCGCCGACCCGACGCTCGAGATCAGCGCCAACTTCGAGGTGCTGCGTGAGGGCCAGGGCCTGGCTGACCGTGGCACGTTCCTGATCGACCCCGACGGCGTCATCCAGTTCATGGAGGTCACCGCCGAGGGCATCGGCCGCAACGCCGCCGAGCTGCTCCGCAAGGTCAAGGCAGCGCAGTACGTGCGCTCGCACCCGGGCGAGGTCTGCCCGGCCAAGTGGGAAGAGGGTTCCGACACCCTCGCCCCCGGCCTGGACCTCGTCGGCAAGATCTGAGCCACTGGCTCAGGGTCTGAGCATCCAACGGCGCGGGACCGGGATCCCTTCCTCCCTCCTCCCCCCGGTCCTGCGCCGTGCTCAGGCCACCCCCCGAACACCCCCTTCCGCCTCACCCCCTCCGCCCCTACCCGCCGCAGCACCGCTCGACGGTGACGCGGCCCGCACCACACCTGGAGCGACGCCATGCTCGACGCGAACATCGCAGAACAACTGAAGGGCCACCTGGCCAAGATCGCCCAGCCGGTCGTGCTGGCTGCCTCGCTCGACGACGGACCGAAGTCCGCCGAGCTGGCCGAGCTGCTCGACGAGATCGCCGCCATGAGCGACAAGATCACCGTCGATCGCCGTGACGACGACGACCGCCGTCCCTCCTTCGCCATCGAGCGCGCCGGGACCGACGTGTCCGTGCGCTTCGCCGGCATCCCGATGGGCCACGAGTTCACCTCGCTGGTGCTCGCACTCCTGCAGGTCGGCGGTCACCCTTCGACCGTGTCCGAGGACGTGCTCGAGCAGATCCGCAACCTCGAGGGCGAGTACCACTTCGAGACCTACTTCTCGCTGTCGTGCCAGAACTGCCCCGATGTGGTGCAGGGCCTGAACCTCATGAGCATCGTCAACCCGAACATCCACCACGTCGCGATCGACGGTGCGCTGTTCCAGGAGGAGGTCGACGCACGCCAGGTCATGGCCGTGCCGTCGGTGTTCCTCGACGGCGAGATGTGGGGCTCGGGCCGCATGACGGTCGAGGAGCTCGTCGCCAAGCTCGACACCGGCGCCGCCGAGCGCCAGGCCGAGCGCCTGGACGCCGAGGAGCCCTTCGAGGTCCTGGTCGTCGGCGGTGGTCCCGCCGGTGCCGCCTCCGCCGTGTACGCCGCCCGCAAGGGCATCCGCACCGGCGTGGTCACCGAGCGCTTCGGCGGTCAGGTGCTCGACACCATGGCCATCGAGAACTTCATCTCGGTGCCCTACACCGAGGGCCCCAAGCTGGTCACCGCACTCGAGCAGCACGTCAAGGACTACGACGTCGACGTCATCAACCTGCAGCGCGCCGCCAAGTTGGTCTCGGCCGCCGACAGCGAGTCGGGCCTGATCGAGGTGCAGCTCGACAGCGGCGCGACGCTCCGGTCCCGCTCGGTCGTGCTCTCGACCGGTGCCCGCTGGCGTTCCATGGGCGTGCCGGGCGAGGACGAGTACCGCACCAAGGGCGTGACCTACTGCCCGCACTGCGACGGGCCCCTCTTCAAGGGCAAGCGCGTCGCGGTCATCGGCGGCGGCAACTCCGGCGCCGAGGCGGCGATCGACCTTGCCGGCGTCGTCGCACACGTGACCCTCATCGAGTTCGACGGCCAGCTGCGTGCCGACGAGGTCCTGCAGCGCAAGCTGCGCTCGATGGACAACGTCGACATCATCGTGAGCGCCCTGACCACCGAGGTCCTGGGCGACGGCGAGAAGGTCACCGCGCTCACCTACACCGACCGCACCACCGACGAGTCGCACACGCTCGAGCTGCAGGGGATCTTCGTCCAGATCGGCCTGTTGCCGAACACGGAGTGGCTCGACGGCTCCATCGAGCTGTCGCCGCGGGGTGAGGTCGTCATCGACGACCGCGGCCAGACCTCGCTGCCCGGCGTGTTCGCCGCCGGCGACTGCACGACGGTGCCCTACAAGCAGATCGTGATCGCCATGGGCGCCGGCGCCACCGCAGCGCTGTCCGCCTTCGACCACCTGATCCGCACCAGCGCCCCGGCCGAGGCCACGCCGGAGCCGGCGCTCGCCTGAGTCCCATGAACCTCCAGGACCTCCGCTACCTGGTCGCCGTGGCCGACCACCGCCACTTCGGCCGGGCAGCGGAGGCCTGCTTCGTCAGCCAGCCGACGCTGTCGACGCAGCTCAAGAAGCTGGAGCGTGAGCTCGGCGTCGAGCTGATCGAGCGCAACCCGCGCCAGATCATGCTGACCGGCGTCGGCGAGTCCGTCGTCGAACGCGCGCGCGTGGTCCTGCGCGAGACCGACAACATCCGCGAGGTTGCGCGCCGAGCGACCGACCCCGAGGCCGGCAGCCTGCGCATCGGACTGTTCCCCACCCTCGCGCCCTACCTGCTGCCCCACATCGTGCCGGTGCTGCACGAGCGCTTCCCCAAGCTCGAGCTGTTGCTCGTCGAGGAGAAGAGCGCGGTCGTGCACCAACGCCTGCGCGACGGCCAGCTCGACGTCGGCCTCCTGGCGATGCCCGTGCACGACGACCACCTGATCAGCGAGCCGTTGTTCAGCGAGGAGTTCGTGCTGGCGGTGCCGTCCGGGCACCCCCTGTCGCAGGTCGACGGGACGGTGAGCACCTCGGTGCTGGCCGGCGAGAACGTGCTGCTGCTGGAGGAGGGCCACTGCCTGCGCGACCAGGCCCTGTCGGTGTGCCAGCTCGCCGGCGCCGAGGAGCGGGCCGGCTTCCGTGCGACCAGCCTCGAGACGCTGCGCCAGATGGTCGCCGCCGGCGTCGGCGTGACGCTCTTGCCCGAGCTCGCGGTCGAGGCCCCGGTGCCGGCGTCGCCCGACATCGACCTGGTGCACTTCGACCCGCCGGTCCCTCGCCGCGAGATCGCGATGTTCTGGCGGCGCACGAGCGCGTACGCCGACTTCCTGCCCGAGATCGCGGCGACCATCCGCCAGACCGCAACTGCGCTCGTGGGTGCCGTCGACGCCTGATCCGTCGCGGCAACGTCAGAGGGCGCAGCCTCAGAGGCCGGCCTCGAGCTCCAGGCCGACGCGGGCAATCGCGACACGGCGCTCGAGCAGCTCGACACGCTGCTGCTCGTCCAGGTCGGGCCGGTGGTCGAGCACGGTCGCGGAGATCACCGAGCGGATCGCCAGGTGCGTCGCCCAGCCCGCGACGACGTCGTGCGGGTCGGGGTGCACGCCCTCATCGGCCAGGCCCTCCATGTAGGCGTCCAACAGGACAGCGGCGATCGCGGGAGCCTCGTCGGGATCGGCCTGGCCCGTGTCGAACCGCCCGGCCAGGAGCTGGCCCAGGTCGGCGCCGAGCGGACCGGACGACCCGTAGCTCCAGTCGATCGCCACGACTGCCTCACGCGTCGACAGCAGGTTGTCCGGCGTGGCGTCGCCGTGCGACATCGCGTGTGGCAACGCCTCGGCCGCGGCGATCCGCATCGGCGCTCTCGCGATGAGCGCATCCAGCTGCGCGCGGAACGCCGGACCGGCGATCCGCTCGACTGCCGGGTCGGCCCAGTGGGTGTCGGTCGCCAGGATCGGCAGGTCGACGTTCGCGAGCTTGCCGAAGAACAGGTACGCGAGGTCCCGTCGCCCGATGCCGAGCTGCCCCTCGACCCGGCCCTCGGGCCAACGGCCCGACATCGCACCGAGGGTACGAGCGGCTCGGCGGTAGTCGTCGGGCGACCAGTCGCGATCGGCGTGCACCTGCTCGAGCCACAGGACGATGCGGTCCGAACCCTCCTCCAGCACCAGGAGCCGCGGCATCCGGAGGCCGTCCGGCAGGTCCTCGCGCAGCGAGCTGCGGTACACGGTCGGCTCGTCCATCCAGTTGAGGTTCTGCGACACCGACGCGTGGTGGTCCTCGGGGATGTAGGCCATGAGCGGGGACGCCGTGGCGGGCTGGAGCACCTTGACGAACGCCTCCCAGTCGGCCCCGTCGACCATGGCACCGCGGACGTGGTGCAGCGACGCGGTCGTCATGTTGTCGACACGGTGCTCCGACGCCCGGATCTCCACCGAGACGAGCTCGTCGATCGTCACCGCCGGACGGTCGAGCGCAGCCGCCGCCGCGGCACAGAGCACGTCGGGCCGGGCGAGATCGGCGGCGTGCGGATCGGCGGCGCGGAGGTCGGACGTGCGCAGATCGGCCATGGACAGATCGTAAGGCTTCCTTACGAGTTCGTCCATGCTGGCGTACGCTCGGGCCATGCCGAGCGAGCGGACGGACGACGCACGACCCGAACACGTCCTGGCGCTGTTGCACCGCCTGCGCCAGCGGACCGACACCGACATCGCGCCGCGGTTCCGCGCGGTCCCCGGGATGCGGGGGTCGTTCGGCTTCATCCTGGGGGTCCTCCCGGCGGACGGCGCCCGGCCCACGGCGCTGGCGGCGCAGATGGGCATCACCAAGCAGTCGCTCGGGGAACGGGTGCGCGAGCTCGAGCGGCGCGGGTGGGTCGAGTCGCTCCCCGACCCGGCCGACGGGCGGGCGCGACTGATCCGACGCACGGCCGAGGGCGACCGCGTGCGGAGGATCACCGAGGAGGTGATCGCGTCGATGGAGCACGACTGGGCCGCGCAGGTCGGCGCGGACCGCTATGCGACGTTCCTCTCGGTCCTGCGTGAGCTCGGCGACGCGCCCGACGACTGAAGATGCAGGGAGGGCGTTCAGGGTCGGAGCGGGCCGGCCTCGTCGGACGTCGCGTCGTCGGGGCGATCGATGCGTGCGACCAGCTTCTTCGGCGCGAGGGCGCAGTAGCTCTCGGTGATCACCTCGCGGACCTCGTCCCAGTCGGTGCGGTCGTCGAGCACCAGGCCCAGCGCGTCACGGCCCCACCCGAGCACCAGGAACGGGGGGCCGGCGTGGCGCAGCGCCTCCAGCTCCTCGCCGGTCGAGCGAAACGCCAGCACGACCGACGGCTCCGTCCCGGCGTCCTCCAGGCCGAGCACGTGGGCGAACGTCCTGGTACGGACGCGCCAGCGGATGCCCTTCCACGCGGGCTCCTCGTGGGTCTCGGGCAACTCGGCACACAGCTCACGCACCCGGGCGACCAGGTCGTCGGGCACGTCGTCGGTGTAGCGACGTGCGGCGTCGGACATGTGCCGAGCGTACGCCCGAGGTCGCTCAGGCCCGCAGGACCAGGAGGTACTGCCCGCCGCCGGGCTCGACGCCGGCGCTCAGCCCGAGCCCCGGGCGGAGCCGGGCGACGCGGTCGGTCAGCCAGTCGGCGGCCTCCTGACCGTCGGCCTCGGTCGGACAGCGTGCGATGACCTCTCGTCCCCCCTTGCGCTCCAGGCGCTCGACGGTGCCGAGGATCGGTGCCGGGTCGACGACGAACAGGTGCTCGGGCCACGGCACCACCGCGGCCACGGCACCCTTGCGGGTGTTGCAGTCACGGTGCGCCAGGCGTTCCTCGGGCACACCTCCCTTGCCACCCTTGCCCCCTTGGCCTTGCCGCGCTTGGCGGTCGTCAGGCTGTCGACGCTCGGACCACGCGGGTCGTTGACCGACATGTCCGGGTCCACCGCCTCGTCGCAGATCCAGCACCGCCAACCGTCGCGGTCGCCCACCTCGTCGAGCCTCGCCATCCTCAGGCCCCGGGTGCCGGGGTGCGGGCGGCGACGACGTCGCTGCGGCCGATGTCGAGCTCGTGGAACCTCAGGGCCGTCATGCTCACAGGTTCGCAGGTGGAGCGCGCGAACCCCATTTGTGAGCTGAAACCGAGGCCATGGCCTCGGTTTCAGCTCACAAATGGGTGCATGGGCGATGTCCACCCGTCCCAGACTCGGGTGCAGGGGACCTTCGGCCCGTTCCGCGCCGGGCCCGAGCTGTCAGGCTGCGGAGATGCCGCTCATCTACGCGTTCGACCGCCGCCACCGGCGCCCGCCGATGCAGCTGACGGACCTGCTCGGCGGCAAGGGCGCCAACCTCGCGGAGATGACCTCGGTGCTGACGCTGCCGGTCCCGCCGGGGTTCACGATCACGACCGAGGCCTGTCGTCGCTACATGGCCGACGGCTGGCCACTCGGGCTCGACGCTGAGCTCGACCACCACCTCGAGCGTCTCGAGTCCGCGATGGGGCGACATCTGGGCGACCCCGACGATCCGCTCCTGGTCTCGGTGCGCTCCGGCGCCAAGTTCTCGATGCCGGGGATGATGGACACGGTCCTGAACCTCGGGCTCAACGACCGCAGCGTCAAGGGCCTCGCCCGTGGCGGTGGCGGCGAGCAGTTCGCCCACCGCTCCTACGCCCGACTGCTGTCGATGTACGCCAAGGTCGTGCTCGAGCTCGACCCGACCCCGTTCGACGGTGCGCTGGACCGCGAGAAGGCGGACCAGGGCGTCGCGGACGACAGCGGGCTCGACGCAGCTGCGTGGAAGCGGCTGTGCAAGGAGTACAAGGCGACCATCCGGAACGAGGCCGGTCGGCCGTTCCCCCAGAACCCCACGGTCCAGCTGCGCGCCGCCATCGATGCGGTGTTCCGTTCCTGGAACGGGGCCCGTGCCGTCGCGTACCGCGAGCGCGAGCACATCCCACACGACCTGGGCACCGCGGTGAACGTCCAGGCGATGGTCTTCGGCAACCGCGGCGACGACTCGGGCACCGGCGTGGCGTTCACCCGCGACGCCGCCACCGGCGAGAACGTGCCCTACGGGGACTTCCTGTTGAACGCCCAGGGCGAGGACGTCGTGGCGGGCGTGCGCATCACCGAGCCGCTGAGCGCCGTCGCCGAGCGCTTCCCGGACCTGCACGAGCAGCTGCTCGGCCACATGCGGGCGATGGAGTCGCACTACCGCGACATGCTCGACCTGGAGTTCACGATCGAGCAGGGCACGCTGTGGATGCTGCAGGCCCGCGTCGGCAAGCGCACCGGCGCGGCGGCGTTGCGCATGGCGGTCGACATGACCAGCGACGCGCACATCCGACTGACCCGTGCCGAGGCGGTGCAGCGCGTCGCCCCCGAGCACCTGGAGCAGGTGCTGCACCCCCGCCTGGGCGACACCAACCTGCCCGTGCTGGCCACCGGTCTGGCCGCCTCACCCGGTGCGGCGGTCGGCGCGGTCGTGTTCACCGCAGAGGACGCGGTCGCCGCCGCAGGCCGCGGCGAGTCGGTGATCCTGGTGCGCAAGGAGACCAATCCCGAGGACGTGCACGGCATGCTCGCCGCAGCGGGCATCCTGACCAGTCGTGGCGGCCTCGTCAGCCACGCAGCGGTCGTCGCCCGCGGCTGGGGCAAGCCGGCGATCGTCGGCGCCGACGCGGTCAAGGTCGTCGGGCGTGAGCTGCGTGTCGGCGACACCGTGGTGCGCCACGGCGACGTCATCTCGATCGACGGCTCGAGCGGTCACGTCGTGCTCGGCGCGGCGCCGCTGCGCCTGCCGGAGCCGACACCCGACTTCGACACGATCCTGTCGTGGGCCGACACGCTGCGCCGAGGCCACCTGGCCGTGCGCGCCAACGCCGACAACGGACCCGACGCCGCCAACGCCCGCCGGCTCGGCGCCGAGGGCATCGGCTTGTGCCGGACCGAGCACATGTTCCTGCACGAGGACCGCCTGCCGGTCGTGCGACGCATGATCCTGGCCCGTGACGCCGACGAGGAGGTCGAGGCGCTCGCCGAGCTGCGCCGCGTCCAGCACCTGGACTTCCTGGAGCTGCTCGAGGCGATGGACGGGCTGCCGGTGACGGTGCGGCTGCTCGACCCGCCGCTGCACGAGTTCCTGCCGAAGGTCGAGGAGCTCGACCTGAAGGCGGCGCTCGGCACGATCACCGAGGACGAGCAGCGGTTGCGCCGAGCCGCGCTCGACTGGTCGGAGCAGAACCCGATGCTCGGCATCCGCGGCGTGCGCCTCGCCGTGATGAAGCCCGGGCTCTACGCCATGCAGGTCCGTGCGCTGCTCGACGCAGTGGGCGACCGGGTCGCAGCGGGCGGCACGCCGATCGTCGAGGTGATGATCCCGCTGACGGTGTCGGCCGAGGAGCTTGCGCTGGCGCGCTCGTGGATCGTGCAGGCCGCCGAGGAGCTCGACATCACCTCGACGCTCTTGATCGGCACGATGATCGAGACGCCGCGGGCAGCGCTGGTGGCCGACCGCATGGCCAGGATCGCCGACTTCTTCAGCTTCGGCACCAACGACCTCACCCAGATGACGTTCGGGTTCAGCCGCGACGACGTCGAGGCCAAGATGATGCCGGAGTACGTCGCTCGCGGGCTCCTGCCGGGCGACCCGTTCGACTCGATCGACGTCGACGGTGTCGGCGAGCTGGTGCGTCAGGCGGTGCAGCGGGGCCGGTCCGTCAAGCGTCGACTGAAGATCGGCGTCTGCGGCGAGCACGGCGGCGATCCCGCCTCGATCGCGTGCTTCCTCGACGCGGGCGTCGACTACGTGTCGTGCTCGCCGTACCGTGTGCCCATCGCACGTCTCGCCGCGGCGCATGCCGTGATCGGCACCGGCGGCGACACACGTTGAGGAGCACCCGTGAGCGACGACCCGACCCCGGAGCACGAACCCCCGTTGATCGACGTCAGCCCGGCGCTGCACATGGCCGGCCACGAGGCCGAGCTGCTCGGCCTCGACGGCGTGGAGGACACGGCGCCTGCGCTCGCCGGTGACGACGACCCGGGCGGCGACCCGGTGCACCACCTGGGCAGCGACATCGCCACCCGCGGCGCCGGCCACGCCGACTGACGACCCTGCCGGCTCCTGCCGGACGGCGGCGATGATCAGGCCGGCGGCGGCCCCATCGACTCGAGCATCGCCTTCATCTGCGCGTGCACCAGGTTGACCGCCTTGAGCGGACGCAGCATGACCCGGAACTCGACGATGCGGCCCTGGTCGTTGCAGCGGATGATGTCGACGCCATTGACGTACGTGCCCTCGACCGACGTCTCGAACTCGAGCACCGCCGTGTCCCCCGCCAGGACCTCCTTGGTGTACCGGAACCGCCCCGGCCGGTCCGACGGGCCGTCGCTCCCGGCGCTCGCCAGCGCCCCGTCGCTGTCCGAGCTGGCCAAGGCAGCTGCACCGTCACCCGGCAGCGTCTGGGACGCGGCCTGGAGGTACATCGACGTGAGCGCCTTGCCCTCCTGGGGCGTGTAGACGATCGGCGAGAAGAACACGACGTCGTCGTCGAGCAGCTCGTCGAGCCCGCCCGGCAGCTCACCACGCAGGTGCGCATGCCACTTCTCGATCACCGGCTCGATCATCTGGACCCCCCTCGGTCGATGCGACGACGCTACCGGCGAACGCCGACCGGCCACCCGCCGGCTCAGCGCCGACGCAGCCGGGAGCCGGTCACCAGGATCCGTTGGCTGAACCCGGCCGGCAACCGCGACGCCAGGTCGAACAGCCGAGCGTCGGGGCCGATGAGGGCTCGACGACGGTTGCGTTCGACGGCCGACAGGATCTGCAGTGCCGCCGCGTCCGGCGTCGTCCGCGCGACCTTGGCGAAGTCGACCGCGGCGACCTCGTTGTCGGCGCCGATCGGCGAGCTGTGGGGATCGAGCCGGGCGTTGCGCACGATGTTCGTGCGGATGCCGCCCGGATGCACCGTCGTGGCCGACACGCCGCACCGTTCGATGTCGAGCTCGATGCGCAGCGCGTCGGTGAAGCCGCGCACGGCGAACTTGGCGGCGTTGTACGCCGACTGCGACGGGATCGCCAGCAGCCCGAACACGCTCGACACGTTGACCACGTGACCCTCTCCGGCGGCCTTCAGGTGCGGCAGGAACGCCTTGGTGCCGTGCACGACGCCCCAGAAGTTGATCGACATCAGCCATTCGAGGTCCTCGTACGACATCGACTCGACCGTCGCGCTCAGCGCGACGCCGGCGTTGTTCACGATCATGTTGACCTTGCCATGGTCCTCGACGACCCGGTCGGCCCACTCGTGCACGCCCGCCCGGTCGGACACGTCGAGGTGCTCGGACGTCACCTTGACGCCTCGGCCCTCACAGGCGGCCACCGTTTCGGCCAGGCCCACCTCGTCGACGTCGCACAGCGCGAGCGGTGCGCCACGTCCAGCCAGTTCGATCGCCAGCGCCCGACCGATGCCCGAGCCGGAACCGGTGACCGCCGCGACACGTCCACGCAGCTCCTTCATGACCGCAACTCCTTCATGACAGCGGGCGCCATCACCTGGTCGCCCCGACGGTCGTCCGGACCGCGAGCGCGTCGTGCTGCGGCGTCGGCCGGGAGAACTCGAGGGCGGGATCGTCGACCGGTCCGCGCTTCATGATCCGGTGGTCCTTCAGGTAGCTCTGGTGCATCTGCCAGGGTGCGGTCGAGCCCTGCTGGGGGAAGCGGTCCTTGGAGCGCTGGATGTAGCCGGCCGTCAGCCCGAGCAGCGGCGAGGTCGTGACCGACGGGTCGGTGTTGCGCGGCACGCAGCGCGTCGCCCCGCTGCGATGCATGCGCTCGAGCACACGACACACGTGGCCGCAGGTGAGCTCGGCCTTCAAGGTCCACGACGCGTTCGTGTAGCCGACCGCCATGGCGAAGTTCGGCACACCCTCGAGCATCATCCCTTTGTAGGCCAGGCACTCGCCGGGCTCGACGACCTCGCCGTCGACCGACATCTCGATGCCGCCGACGAACAACAGCTCGAGGCCGGTCGCGGACACGACGACGTCGGCAGCCAGCACCTGCCCGGACTGCAGGCGGATGCCCTCGGGCACGAAGGTGTCGATGTGGTCGGTCACCACCGACGCCCGGTCCTGGCGGATCGCACGGAACAGGTCGCCGTCGGGCACGACGCAGAGTCGCTGGTCCCACGGGTCGTAGCTGGGCGTGAAGTGCGTGTCGATGTCGTAGCCCGGCGGCAGCTCGCGCTCGAGGCCCTTGCGCAGGGCCCGCTTGACCAGCTGCGGGCGAAGCTTGCTGATGCGGAAGAACGCCTGGGTGGTCAGCGCGTTCATCCAGCGCAGCGTGGTGGGCGCCCAGCGACGTGGCACCACCTTGCGCACGATGCGGGTCAACGGGTTGCGAGCCGGCAGCGACGCCACGTAGGTCGGCGAGCGTTGCAGCATCGTCACGTGCTCGGCCGAGGCGGCGAGCGCCGGGATCAGCGTGACGGCGGTCGCGCCGCTGCCGATGACGACCACCCGCCGGCCCGTGACGTCCAGGTCCTCGGGCCAGAACTGCGGGTGCACGAGCGTGCCGGCGAAGTCGTCCATGCCCGGGAAGTCGGGCTGGTACCCGCGGTCGTAGCGGTAGTAGCCGCTGCACGAGAACAGGAAGCCGCACGTGAGCGTGACGATGTCGATGACGTCGCCGTCGGGGCCGAGCCGCTCCGCGGTGATCAACCAGCGGGCGTCGTCGCTCGACCAGGCCGCCGACACGATCCGGTGCCCGAACCGGATGCGACGGTCGATGCCGAACTCGGCGGCGGTGTCGCGCACGTAGGACAGGATCGACGCCCCATCGGCGATCGACTGCTCCTCGGGCCAGGGGCGGAAGGAGTAGCCGAGCGTGAACATGTCGGAGTCGGAGCGGATGCCCGGGTAGCGGAACAGATCCCACGTTCCGCCGATCGAGTCGCGTGCCTCGAACACGGCGTAGCTCGCCCACGGACACGACGTCTGCACGTGGTACGCCGCAGCGATGCCCGACAGGCCGGCGCCGACGACCAGGACGTCCAGGTGCTCGGTCGGGGCGCCGGTGCGGGCGGCGCTCACGCGACGGATCCGGCGCGGCTCAGTTTGTCGACCATCGAGCCACCCTCCCCGAACAGCGCCTCTCGCCAGAACTCGACCAGGTCGTCGGTGTCGCGGTCGTCGGGGTGGAAGTCCGGTCGGTCGTAGTCGCGCAGCTGGTCCCAGACCTCACGTCGCAGCATCGGCGTGCGGCGGAACCGTCGAAAGCTGTCACGCAGGCGGCCCCGCCCGTAGGTCGCAGGGTCGCCGGCGAGCGAGACCAGGACCTCGGCGGTCATGCCGACGATGAAGCCGAGGCGGATGAGCTTCATGGTGATGATGCGCACCCGCTCGCTGCCCCCGACGGCGCGGTACACGTCGAACGCGACCGCCTTGTGCTCGGACTCCTCCAGCGCGTGCCACAGGAACAGGTCGCGCACGCCGGGCTCGCCGGGGATCAGGCGGGCCTCCTCGTCGGTGAGCACGAGCTCCGCGAGCGTCGCGGTGAAGTGCTCGAGCGCCGCGGTCGCGGCCAGGTTGGACGTGGGCGACATGATGCGCTCGCGCTGCGCCAGGCCCCAGCGGGTGAGGCGCTCCATGCGCTTGGTCGGGTAGCCCAGCTCGTCGAGCCGGTCGTTGAACACGCGGTGCTCGCGGCCGTGCACCGACTCCTGTCCGATGAAGCCGGCAACCTGGCGGGCCAATTCCGGATCGTCGATCCGGTCGCGGAAGTACCGGACGCTGCGCACGAAGTAGTCCTCGCCGTCGGGGAACACCGACGAGAGCGAGGCGAGCACGTGGCTGGCGATCAGGTCGCCGTCCTTGGCGAAGTGCTTGGGCAAGCGCTGCAGCGACTCCTCGAAGGAGACCCGTCGGGTGGGGACCCGTCGTGCTGCACGTGCGGGAGCGAGGGTGCTGGTGGCGTCCATGGAGTCACCATAGAGGAAATGAGTGATTCACTCAATCGCTCATTTCTGATACCTTCGTCACCGATGAGCAGCACCGACCGTGACCGATCCGAGAGCGCCCGATCGGACGGCGCAGAGACCAAGGGCGAGCTGACCCGCCGCGCGATCCTCGACGCGGCGATCGAGCGCTTCGGTCGCGAGGGGTACCGGGCCACGTCGGTCGCCGACATCACCCGCGACGCCGGCGTCGGCGGCACCGTCGCCTACGCATACTTCGCCAACAAGGAGTCGCTCTTCCTCGCAGCGCTCGACGAGGACGCCGCTGCGGTCATCAACGAGGGCCTGTCGCAGTTCATGGAGGACCCGGACCCCCGCTCCTGGCGCCGGACGCTGATCGCGACGCTGGTCGACGCGCTCGAGCGCCACCCGCTCGCCCGACGTGTGCTGTCCGGGCTCGAGCCGGCCGCGACCGACCGTGTCGTCGACATCCCCGCCATGCTCGAGCTGCGCAAGGCGATCGTCGAGCGCCTGCGCAACGACCAGCTCGCCGGCATGATCCGCAGCGACATCGACCCGGCCGCCATCGGCAACGGCTCGGTCACGATCATCGTCTCGCTGCTCATGTCGATCCTGCAGTTCGGCCGGAGCGGCGTCGACGTCTACGGCCCCGACGTGTTCGCCGTGTTCGAAGCCGCGCTCGGCACGGCGCCCGACGAGCGGACCTGACGCAGACCTACGCTGCGCCGGAGGGGGCTGGCGATGCGAGACACCGAGGACCACCTGGCCGAGATCGAGTCGCAGGGCTTCACCGTCGTGCACGACGTGTTCGACGCGGACCGTGCCACCGCGCTCGTCGGACGCCTGGACGAGCTGGAGTCGTCGCTCGGGATCACGCCGGCCGACAACAGCTTCGAGGGCAGCGCAACGGTGCGGATCTACAACCTGCTCGTGCACGGGGCGCTGTTCGAGGCGGTGCCCGTCGAGCCGCGTGTGCTGTCGGTCATCGAGGGCGTGCTCGATAGGGGCTGTCTGATCTCGTCGCTGTCGTCGATCGCCATCGACCCGGGCGAGACGGCGCAACCGATCCATGCGGACGACCAGGTCATGCCGCTGCCCCGCCCGCACGTCGCGACGGTGTGCAACTCCATGTGGGCGCTGACGGACTTCACCGAGGCCAACGGCGCGACCCGCGTCGTGCCGGGCTCGCACCTCTGGGCCGAGGCGCCGGAGTACGGCACGCCCTACGACTCGATCCCCGCCGTCATGTCGCGGGGCTCGGTGCTGGTCTGGCACGGCTCGCTGTGGCACGGCGGCGGTGCGAACACGTCCGAGCAGCGGCGGGTCGGGCTGGCCATGAACTACTGCGCCGGATGGGTGCGCCAGCAGGAGAACCAGCAGCTCGGCATCCCGCTCGACACGGTGCGCGGCTTCGAGCCGCGACTGCGCGAGCTCTGCGGGTTCGGCACCTACCGCCAGCTGATCGGCCACATCGACAAGCAGACCCCGGCGCAGCGGCTGCTCGGCGACCAGGGTGCGCCGTCGTTGTTCGACGTCAGTTGAGCTGCACGTCGCCGAGCAGGCCGATACTGTCCCCTCGACTTCCTGCGCACACCACGTGCGGCCGGGAGGGGGGGGGAAGCTGATCATGAAGCATCGCTCGGTCTACTGCGTCGTCGTGGTGACGATGCTCGGCGCGCTGGCGGGGTGCATCACACCTCCACCGGCGCCCGCCCCGCCCACCATCCACTCGGTGGAGGTGTCGCCGCAGCCGGCCGGACCCGGCGACACGGTCTCGGTCCGGATCGACGCCAGCCACCCCACGGCGGTCTACAACGGGATCCCCCTGGCCCTGACCAACCCACAGGGCTCCTCCGTCCCTGTCGATGACTGCAGTTGGACGATCGAGCACCAGGGCGAGGATCAGACGCGGGCGACGATCACGATCGCCTGCGCGCTGCCGACGGTGGTGTCGAACGGCACCTGGACGCTCACCTATCGCGTCAACTACTACCCGCTCACCGACTACCCCTTCCAGGCACCGCCCCCTCCCCCCTCCACGGCGACCTTCGAGGTGGCCGGAGGCTCCGACGACGTCTCGCCCCCGACGCTGGAGAGCTACTCCGTCGCCCCCGAGGTCGTCACGCGGAGCACGCCGTTCACGGTGACCGCCAGGGTGCGCGACGACTCCGGGATCGTCTTCGGGATCTGGAACCTCCCCAACTCCCGGAACATCACGTTCGCCGGCTCGAGCTTCTCCAAGACGTGCCGCGACGGCACCTCGACGCCGGTCTCCGCGACCGAGGCCGATGTCGTCTTCGTCTGCGAGGGCGGTTGGATCGGCCCCGTGGGTCCGATGACGGGACAGTTCACCGGCACCTTGGTGGTGCAGGACGCGCTGTACAACACCGCTCGGCTCCCGCTGACCGTCGACGTCCAGTCGGGCGCCTGACCCGCTCCACCCTCGAACTGCTGCTGTCCGACTCGACGGTCGGCCGAGTCAGCGCGACGCAGCGATCACCTGCTCGCCGTAGGCGGCGAGCGACCCCTCGGGGTCGTTCCAGAACAGGAACGCCGGCACGATCACTCGGTCGACACCCATCGCCTCGAGCGCAGCGACCTCGTCGAGCGCACGTGAGCCCACCGCGCCGCGTCCACCGGTGGTCAGCTCGATCGCTTCGGGATCACGGCCGTGCTCCTCGGCGGTGGCGCGCACCACGTCGAACAGATGGGCCAGGTCCTCGTGGCTTCCCTTGCCCGGGAAGTAGCCGTCACCCAGGCGTCCGGCACGACGCGCCGACACCTCGGTGTGGCCGCCGACGTGCACCGGCAGGGTGCCTCGCACGGGCGAGGGCAGCAGGATGCAGTCGGTGAAGTCGACGGTGTCGCCGTGGAAGGTGGCGGGCCCGTCCGACCACAACGCTCGCATGGCGGCGACGTACTCGTCGGTGCGGGCGCCTCGGCCGGCGAAGGGCACGCCGATCGCGTCGAACTCCTCCTCCAGCCAACCGACACCGATGCCGAGCTCCAGCCGCCCGCCCGACATCTGGTCGAGCGTGGCGAGCTCCTTGGCGAGCACCACCGGGTTGCGCTGGGGCACGATCAGGATGCCGGTCGCCAGCTTGATCGTCGACGTCGCGGCCGCCACGTAGGCCAGCCAGATCAGCGGGTCCGGGATCGGGGACTCCTCGCCGCCGGGCATCTTGCCGGACGGGTCGTAGGGATAGGTCGACTCGTAGCCCTTGGGCACCACGACGTGCTCGACGGTCCAGATCGAGTCGAACCCCGCGGCCTCGGCGGCACGGGCGAACGTGGCGGCCTGGTCGGGCTCGGCGAAGGGACCGGTGTTGGCGAAGGCGATTCCGAACTCCATGGCCCGACCGTAACCCGCGGGGCCGTTCGCGGGCGGCGCCGGCCCGACTCCCTACACCGTCACCCGGGTGGCGCCCCTCGGCGCCGCCGGTGCGCCTCGTAGGCTGCGCGCATGTCCGACCAGCGACCGGTGCTCACCGCGGACGAGGCACGTCGTCGAGTGCTCGCGGCGGTCTCGGTCCTGTCGACCGTGCGGGTCCCGCTGGCCGACGCGGTCGGCTCGGTGCTGCGCGCCGACGTGCGCACCAGGGTCGACCAGCCACCCTTCGACCACTCGGCCATGGACGGCTACGCAGTCCGCAGCGCGGATCTGGTCGACGCCCCGGTGACGCTGCCGGTGGTCACGGTCTCCTCGGCCGGTCATCCCGCACCGCGTGGCATCCAGCCCGGCGAGGCGGCGCGGATCCTGACCGGCGCGGTCATGGTGCCCGGGGCGGATCAGGTCGTGCGGGTCGAGGACACCGACGGCGGCGTCGACGTGGTCGAGGTGCGTGCTGCGGCTGCGGCCGGCGCGAACCTGCGCCGAGCGGCCGAGGGCGCGGCGAGCGGCGACGTCGTGATCCCCGCCGGCGTCGTCGTGCATCCCGGACACCTCGGCGTCGCCGCCGCGGCCGGTGTCGACGAGCTCGAGGTCACCGCCACCCCCCGGGTCGCCGTGCTGTCGACCGGCGACGAGCTCGTCCCGGTCACGACGAAGGAGCTGGCACCCGGTCAGCTGTTCGAGTCCAACGGCATCGTGATCGCCGAGCTCGCCCGCGCTGCCGGGTGCGACGTGACGGTGCAGCACTGTGGCGACGACACGGCCATGCTCGAGTCGACGGTGCGCCAGCTCGCGGCGACCCACGACCTGATCGTCACCACCGGGGGCGTGTCGATGGGCGGTGAGTACGACACGGTGCGCGCCGCGCTGCTCGGCTCCGACGTCGAGTTCTGGAAGCTGGCGATCCGGCCGGCCAAGCCGTTCGCGTTCGGTCGTGTGGGCGGCGCCGTGTTCTTCGGCCTGCCCGGCAACCCGGTGTCGGCGGTCGTGTCGTTCGAGCTGTTCGTGCGCCCCGCGATCCGGGCGCTACGCGGCATCGAGCCGGCCACGCCACCGACGGTCGTCGGCGTGGCCGGTGAGGCACTGTCGCGACCGGATGACGAGCAGACCCACTTCGTGCGGGTGCGTCGTGACGACGACGGGCGGTGGCGATCGACCGGCCGACTGGGCACGCACCTGCTCGGCGGCATCTCGGACGCCGACGGGCTCGCCGTGCTCGGTCCCGGCGTCACGACCGTCGATCCGGACGACGCGTTGGAGATCGTGCCGCTCTGGCAGTAGCTCGCCCTGGCAGGCAGTTCCGTCGGACGGCGATCAGCCAGGACCCACCCGGAAGACCGGCCAGCCGATCTCGGTGCGCCATGCACCCGGGTCGTCGGTGTCGTGCGGGCCGACCAGGTAGGTCTCGCGCACGGGTCCGGCGACGGCGAGGGCGTTCTCGACCACCCAGGCGCCGAGCCGCCCGTAGGTGACATCGACGTCGTGGTGCTCGCCGACGTGGGTCGTGAGGGCCAGCTCGACGGCGGGCAGGGTCACCGGATGCACCCTGCCGATGTCGGGCGGGTCGTCGGTCGGGACGTACACGAGCAGGTGACCGCGGCCGGAGTCGAACAGCTCGTTGTCGTACAAGCCGCCCGGGCGACCGGTGGGGCTGGCGACCACGGCGTCCAGCTCGGCCATCGCCCCGGCGTACCAGCCCGGGACGTGCTCGCTGTCGACGTCGTCCCCGACCGCGGCGACGGTGACGGCAGCGACCTCCCGCAGCTCGACGATCAGGTCGGTCGGCTCCGGTTGCAGCAGCCGCTGCAGCGAGGCGACGGCGGCGCGGGTCCGGTCGAGCTGGGACTCGAGGCGCTGCAGGTGCTCGGCGACCAGGTCGGCGCGTACGACCGGATCCGCCGAGCCCAGGATCTGCTGGACGTCGCCGAGGGGCACGTCGAGCTCGCGCAGCCGGTGGATCACCTGCGCCGTCGGGATCTGCTCGACGGTGTAGTAGCGGTAGCCGCTCGAGCGGTCCACCGTCGCCGGTTCGAGCAGCCCTGCCTCGTGGTAGCGGCGCAGCGTGCGCACGCTCAGGTGGGTGAGCTGGGAGAACTCGCCGATCGACAGCACCCGGCCACTGTGAACTCTCCCCCGGGGGAGAGTCCAGCGTTTGACCCTCCCGCGCTCGGAGGCCGCATGGTGGCGCCATGACCTCACCGACGAACATCGACCCGACCGACCTGCCCGACGTGATCCGGTCGTTCATGGCCGCCCACATCGCCCGGGACGCCGACGCGGCCATCACCGCGTTCACTCCCGACGCCGTGATCACCGACGAGGGGCACAGCTTCCGCGGCACCGACGAGGTGCACGAGTTCCTGCGAACCGCCGGCAGCGAGTTCACGTACACGAGACCGAGGTGCTGGGTGCCGAGCGCACCGACGACGAGCACTGGGCCGTGCTGATCCGCATCGAGGGCGACTTCCCCGGCGGATCCGCGGACCTGACCTACCAGTTCTCCTTCGACGGCGACCGCGTCTCGGAGCTGCACATCGCCCCCACCGCTGCCGAGTAGCGGCGGCGACCGCCGTGGCGAGCGCTCCCGGTACCGTGATCCGGGTGGGACGGCGAGGACAGCGGTTGAGCGGGGCGTTCTGGCGCGGGTGCGCCGCGATCGCCGTGCTCTCGGCCGTGAGCTTCAGCATGTTGGTGAGCGGTGGCTACCGCGGCGGCGTGACCGCTCCGGGTGCCGACCCACTGCTGGCCGCGCTCTTCACCGCACTGCTGGCCGGCATCGCGTTCCTCGTGCTGTGGCGCTGGGAGCAACGACACCACGACGGGCGCTGACGGAGCTCAGGGGAAAGCGAGTGCGTGATTCCGCGGAAGCATCCTCAGCTCATCGCCCTCACGCGCCAGTTGTTGCGGTCCCCGATGTACGCGACTCCGGACGGGGAGATCGTCAGACCGCTGATCCCGGAGAACCTCGCCTCGACCCCGGTGCCGTCGGCGAAGCCACGGGTGCTGCCCGCCAGCGTCGAGACGACGCCTGACGGGTCGATCCGCCGGATCCGGTCGTTGCCGGAGTCGCCGACGTAGAGCGACCCGTCGGCTCCGATGTCGATGCCCTGGATCACTCGGAACCGAGCGGCGGTGCCGGCGCCATCGACGTAGCCGCTCGAGGTGCTCCCGGCGACCGTGCTCACCGTGCCGCCGGCGAGGCGACGGACCCGGTAGAAGGTGTCGACGAAGGTGATCGCGCCGTCCTCGCCGACCGCCAGGTCGCTCACCTGGTCGAAGAACGGCCCGGTCGACGACGTCACCGTCGTCACCTCGCCGGACGGGGTCACCTTGCGGATCCGGTGGTTGCCGTACTCGGCGACGTAGAGGTTCCCGTCGGGGCCCACGTCCAGGCCATACGGCAGGTAGAAGCGGGCAGCGGACCCGGTGCCATCGGCATAGCCCGACAGGCCTCCCGCGAGCGTCGAGACGATGCCGTCGGGGCTGATGGCGCGGATCCGGTTGATCACGGCCAGGTCGTACACGCCAGCTGTCAGCTCGGACACGGCCTCGGCGACGTAGACCGTCCCGTCGGGGCCGAGGGCGATCGACTGCGGGCTGTAGAAGCTGGCCGTCGCGGCGGGGCCGTCCGTCGTGCCACGCACTCCGGTGCCCGCCACGGTCGTCACCTCGCCGGCCGGGCTGACGCGGCGGATCCGGAAGTTGGCCGAGTCGACGACGTAGACGGATCCATCCGGTGCGACCGCCACGTCGGCGACGCTGCCGAACCTGGCGTCGGCGCCCACGCCGTCCTGGTAACCGCTCTCACTTCCCGCGAGCGTCGTGACGATCCCGGAGAGCACCACGGGTGGTGGCGTCGTGGTCGTCGTCGACGTCGTGGTGGTGGACGTCGTCGTGGTGGAGGTGGTGGTCGATGTCGTCGTCGACGTGGTGGTGGTGGAGGTCGATGTCGTGCTGGACGAGGTGGTCGTCGTCGCCTCAGGGGGCGTCAGCGGCGCACACGCCGCCGCGACGAAGGCGACGATCAGAACGATCGGGACGGTCCGACGCATGCACCCCTCCTGCGCTCGCACGATGCCGAAGTGTGCCACGACGCGGCCCTCCGGCGTCGATCAGCGCAGCGTTCTCGGTGCGATCGCAGTCGACCGGTGTCACCGACAGCACCGAGAACGCGCACGAATGATTCCGCGGAATCGTGAGCGTCGGCGGAGCGCTGACATCGCGGGTCTCTGCGTTTCAGAGCAACGCGATCCCCCGCGATTTCGTCAGTGGGGACGGTCACCAAGGGCACCGAGAACGCAGGCGCGTGATTCCGCGGAATCGTCGACCTCCTTTTCTGCGCCGTTCTGGAAAGAGCTGCCGTCGCTCAGCGACGGGAACTCACGCAAGGAGCCTTGACTCGGCGCCACTCCGGATGGGGCGCACTCGCTAGCGCCGGCGGTCGAGGTCGCCGGGCTCGTCGACGTCGTCGAACGACGAACCGGTCGGGTCGACCCGACGCCACTCGTCCTCGGCCCACCAGTCGACGCGGAGGCGGTCGAGCAGCGTCCGCATGCTGCGCCCGCCATCCGCGAGCACCTGCTCGGCGACCGGACCCACGTCGGTGCGGTAGGCGGCGACGAGCGGCTCGGGTCGACCGTCGCGCATCGGCACCACGGCGTCGACGCCACCATCGGCATCGACCAGGCGCTCCAGCAGCGACCGGAGCAGCTCTGGCTGCAGGTACGGGTGATCGGCCGCGAGCAGCAGCACGACCGGCGAGTCGACGTGCGCGAGCCCGTGGGCGAACCCGCCGAGCGGCCCCCGCCGAGGTTCGGGCTCGAGCACGCGCCGGACATCCTCGGCCACCTCGGCCAGCGACATCGACGCCTCAGGCTCCGAACGGGTCGACCAGGTCGCCCCGGGCGCCCGTGGCCCCACCACGAGCACCTCGTCCGCCACGGCAATCGCGACGTCGACGACCCGATCGAGCAAGGTCACGCCGTCGAGCAGCGCAGCGGTCTTGTCGGACCCGAAGCGGGTCGAGGTGCCACCGGCGAGCACCACCGCGGTCGAGGATCCCATACGACATGTTGGCCCGCCGTGGTAAGGAGGGTGCCATGGCCGACGAACCGCTGGACCTGACCTGGATCAACCGACTCGGCTCGGAGCTGGGGCTCGACCCCCTCGACCAGGCGCAGGTCGACGCGCTGCTGCGCATCGCAGCCGACGCCGCGCACGACAGCGGCGACCGCCGCAACGCACCCATGGCCTGCTTCCTCACGGGGCTGCGCCTGGGACGCGACGGCACCGACCCCACGCCGGCCCACCTGCTCGGAGGCACCGCATGACCGACATCACCCACATCCGCACCTGCCCGCTCTGCGAAGCCACCTGCGGGCTCGAGATCACCGTGCGCGACGGCCAGATCGCCCGCATCCGCGGCGACCGCGACGACGTGTTCTCCAAGGGGTTCATCTGCCCCAAGGGCTCGACGCTGCGCCAGCTCTACGAGGACCCCGACCGGGTGCGCACCCCGCTGATCAAGCGTGACGGCGTGTTCGTCGAGGCCACCTGGGACGAGGCGTTCCAGGCCGTCGCCGACGGGCTCGGTCGCATCTGGGAGGGTGGCGACCGCGACGCGGTGGCGCTGTACCTGGGCAACCCGACGGCGCACTCGGTCGCCGGCGGCATGTTCGTCGGCCCGATGGTCAAGTCGTTCGGCACCCGCAACGTGTTCTCGGCGTCGACGGTCGACCAGATGCCCAAGCACGTGAGCAGCGGCCTGCTGTTCGGCAGCGCCGGTGCCATCCCGGTGCCGGACCTGGACCGCACCGACTACCTGCTGATGCTCGGCGCCAACCCGCACGAGTCCAACGGCAGCCTGTGCACCGCACCCGACTTCCCCGGTCGTCTGGCCGCGATCCGCGACCGTGGCGGCCGTGTCGTCACCGTCGACCCGCGCCGCACCAAGACCGCCGCGGCGTCCGACGAGCACATCGCGATCCGCCCCGGGTCCGACGCCCTGTGGCTCGCCGCGCTCGTCACCGAGATCGACCGCGCCGGCAACGTCGACCTGGGCCGGCTGGGCGACGTCACCGACGGGCTCGACGAGACCCTGGCGGCCCTCGCGCCGTTCGACGCCGACACCGTCGCCGCGCACACCCGGGTCGACCCGGCGACCACCCGCCGCATCGCCGCCGAGCTCGCCGCCGCGCCCACCGCCGCGGTCTACGGCCGCATCGGCACCCACACCACCGAGTGGGGCACGCTCGCCTCGTGGCTGGTCGAGGTGCTCAACATCGTGACCGGCAACCTGGATCGCCCCGGCGGCGCGATGTTCGCGACCTCGGCGGTCAGCGCCCCCACTGCGGGACGCACCCCGGGCGGTCGCGGGTTCAGCATCGGTCGCTGGACCTCCCGTGTGGCGGGCCACCCCGAGGTGAAGGGCGAGCTGCCCGTCGCCACGTTGGCCGACGAGATCGAGACGCCCGGCGCGGGCCAGGTCCGGGCGCTCGTCACCAGCGGCGGCAACCCGGTGCGGTCGTGCCCCAACAGCGCACGGCTGGACGCGGCACTCGAGTCGCTCGAGTTCATGGTGTCGATCGACATCTACCTGAACGAGACGACCCGCCACGCGGACGTCGTGCTGCCGTCGCCGTCGCCGCTCGCCAAGCCGCACTTCGACTTCGCGTTCCAGGGCCTGTCGGTGCGCAACGTCGTCAACTACAGCGCGCCGCTGCACCCCGCCGACGCGCCGGGCGAGCCCGGCATGGACGAACACGACATCGTCGCCAAGCTCGCCCTGATCGCCGGCGGCATGGGTCCCGACGCCGACCCGTCGATGCTGCACTCGATGATGTTCTCGACGCTCGCCGAGCGTGCCGGGCTGGACGCGGACGCCGAGTCCGCCGCCCGTGAGCACCTGGGTCCGGTCGAGGGGATGATCGACCTGATGCTCGTCGCCGGCCCGTACAAGGACCTGGACATGCAGGCCATGCTCGACAACCCCCACGGCATCGACCTGGGCCCGCTCGAGCCGCGCCTGCCCGAGATGCTGCGCACGGTGTCGGGGAAGGTCGAGCTGAGCTCGGCGCCGATGCTCGCAGACGTGCCGCGCCTGGCGGCGGTGCTCGACGACGAGCCCGACGGCCGGCTGCTGCTGGTCGGTCGACGGCATCTGCGCTCCAACAACTCGTGGATGCACAACGTGCAGGTGCTGGTGAAGGGCAAGCCCCGCTGCACGCTGCAGCTGCACCCCGACGACGCGTCGGCACGGGGTATCGAGGACGGCAGTCAGGTCCGCCTCAGCTCCGACACGGGCTCGGTCGAGGCGACCGTCGAGATCACCGACGACATCATGCTGGGCACCGTCAGCCTGCCCCACGGCTGGGGCCACGACGCACCCGGGGCGGTCGGCGCCGTGGCCGCGGCGACCGTCGGGGTGAACTCCAACGAGCTCACCGGCGACGCGATCATCGACCCGCTGTCGGGCAACGCCCGACTCAATGCGATCCCCGTCGAGGTCGAGGCGCTGGTCCCGGCGTGAGCGCTCTCGCCCGGCGGGCGGGTCGGCCGGATGGTCGGGCGGCCGCCGCGCTTGGCGGCACGGCGAACTACTGGCATTCGGTGCGACAGATGTTGGAGACTCTTCGCATGACGCACGCACCCGTTCGCCCGACCACCGAGCGGCTGGCGTGAGCGCCCCGCGCCGCGTCGCACTGGTCGCCGAGGCCGGCGGCTACGTCGGTCCCGCCATGGCCCGCGAGCTCGCCCGCCGGGGCCACGACCTGGTGGTGGGCTCCCCCGCCGACGGGCTCGTCGACGAGCTGACCGAGATGGGCGCCGCGGTCGAGCGTGTCGACGGCGTGCGCAACCTGGCGGATCCCGACTCGGCGCCGACCCTCGTCGCTGCGGCGCTCGAGCGGTTCGGGCGCATCGACGCCGCTGCGGCGTTCACCGGTCGCATCATCCCCGGCACCTTCATGGACTCCTCCGTCGACGACCTGCATCGGCTGATGACCGGCTGCATCGAGGCGCCCTACCGGTTCATGAAGGCCGTCGCTGCGCCAATGATCGAACGGGGCGACGGACAGATCCTGATGATCACCAGCGCCGCGGGAGCCCGACCGACCAAGGGCGCGGCGCTCTACTCGTCGGTGCGCGCCGGGGCGACGATGATGGCCAAGAACCTGGCCCAGGAGATCGCCGCGACCGGCGTGCAGGTCAACGCCGTCGGCACGAACTTCATGGACTTCCCCGAGTTCCACGACGCGGCCGGCACCCACGACCCCGCCGCACGTGCCGCGCTCGAGTCGATGGTGCCGATGAAGCGCATGGGCACCATGGAGGAGTTCGCCTCGTTCGCCATGGTGTTCATGGACGGCACGAGCGGCTTCACGACCGGACAGTTCGTCGCCTACGCCGGCGGCTGGGCCTGACGCCCGACGCTCGCAAGGGCCTGACCCTCGACAAGGCCCCACTCTCGACAAGGACGGAATCATGACCGAGCTGATCCTCGACTCATTGCAGCGGCGCATGGCCACCATGCACTCGCTCTACTACCAGGCCGTCGACACGATGGACCTGGACCACGTCAACCACTTCGAGCGCCCCGGTGTGCTGCCCATCGCGTTCTCGCTGTTCCACTACACGAACATGCAGGACTCGACCTTCATGGTGCTCTCGGGAGAGGCGCCGACGTGGAACGACGAGTGGCAGGCCCGTGTGCAGATGGCGATCAACGACCACGGCAAGGAGCGCACGGTCGACGAGATGATCCACCAGCGCATCGGGAACTACGACGAGTTCAAGGCCTACCAGCGCACCGTGTTCGACCGCACCGAGGCGTGGCTGACGACGCTCTCGGTGGACGACCTGAACCGGGTGCTGATCCCCCGCCCGTTCCCAGAGGTCGTCGCCAGCACCTACAGCGCCCGCTGCGCGGGGCCCGAGGGCATCACGCTGCTCGACGGCATCGAGTGCTGGCACTACCAGCACGGTCTGCGCCACATGGGCGAGATCGAGCTCGCCCGAGGTCTCGTCGGCCTGGGCGGCATGACCAGCTGAGTCGCGGGCTCAGCCGAGGACCTCGAAGCGCACGCCGGCGTGCGCTTCGAGTCGCTCGTACAGGTGCTCGCCGAGCGCGGTCGACGGGGTCCAGAACCCGCCCGCCACTTCGTCGCGGTCCAGGTCGACCAGCACCGCGGCCGCCTCCGCGAGCATGCGCGCCGTGCAGCCGTAGCCGGGGTCGCGGTCGCCGGTCACCGACGTGCGGATCGTGTCGCCGTCGGCGGTGCGGCCGGCGAAGCGCAGCTCGAAGCTGCCGCGCTCCTGCGCGATGGGCGACGGGCCCTCGCCCGGCGACGGCAGCACGCGCTCGAGCAGTCGACGCGTCGGGCCGATCGCCGCCAGACCGACACCGGCACCCAGACCGGCGGTCAGCGCACCGGCCTTGACCACGCCAAGGGGTCCCGGGCCCATGTCCATCGCCTCGTCGTAGCGGAACGACGGGCCCCACGGTCGGCCCGCCAGGGCATGGCTCCGGTGCACGACCCGGGTGTTGACCGCCGCCATGACGAACGGCGCCGTCCAGTCGCCGGTGTCGTCGCGGGTCGGTCGGCGCATCTCGTCCTGGGCGACGCCGTGGCGCTGGTCGACCGGCGCAAGCGCATACGGGTCGGCGAGCAGTCGACGCAGCTCGGCGTCCGACGCGGCCTCCTCCATCATGTTGAACATCGATGCGAGGGTCCCGCCGCTCGCGCCGCCACGCATCGAGCGCACCCGCATCGACACCTGCTCGCACGGCTCGCCGAAGCGCTCCATCGCCTGGCGCTGAAGGAACCACACGCCCATGTCGGACGGGATCGAGTCGAAGCCGCACGCGTGCACGATCCGGGCACCACTGTTGACCGCCGCGTCGTGGTGGGCGTCGATCATCTGACGCATCCACTGCGTCTCGCCGGTCAGGTCGCAGTAGTCGGTGCCTGCAGCGACCGCAGCGGCGACCAGGTCGGAGCCGTAGAGGGCGTAAGGCCCGACGGTCGAGACGACGACCTTGGTGCGCGCGGCCATGGCGTCGAGCGCCGCCCGATCGGTTGCGTCGACGACGATGCGTTCGACGTCCGCGCCGGTGTCGAGCGCGACCGACGCGAGCTTGTCGGCGCTGCGCCCGGCGATCGCCCACCGCAACCCGTCCCCAGCACCTGGCGCAGCGTTGCTGCCGCTCGAAGCACCGCCACCCGAGACACCGCCACCCGGCAGCCCGGCGTCGGGCACGCCGTGACGTTCGACGAGCACCCTGCACAGGATCTGTCCGACGAAGCTGGTGGCGCCGAACACCACCAGGTCGAGCTCGCGATCGTCGCCTCGTTGCATGCCGCGAGACTACGCAGACCCGTTGTCGGTCGGCTCTGCGAGACTGCCCGGGACGAAGGAGCGCTGGAATGGCCGACGCAGGTCCCGCCGACGGGATCGACATCGACCAGGTGGTCGACGACCACCGCCGTGAGCTGACCGGCTTCTGCTACCGCATGCTCGGCTCGGGCTCCGAGGCCGAGGACGCCGTGCAGGAGACGATGGTGCGGGCGTGGCGAGCCGCGGACGGGTTCGAGGGTCGCTCGAGCGTGCGCACCTGGCTGTTCCGCATCGCCCACAACGTCTGCGTCGACATGGTCCGCAGCCCCCAGCGTCGCGCGTTGCCGGTCGAGATGGGCCCGTCGCAGCACGCCGCGGACGTCGTGCTCGGCGAGCCGATGGCGCCCGGCGCCTGGGTCGAACCGGTGCGTGACGACCGGGTGCTCGACGACTCGAGCGACCCGGCCGAGCTGGCCACCGCCCGCGACTCGGTGCGCCTGGCGTTCGTCGCCGCGCTCCAGCACCTGCCCGCACGGCAGCGCTCCGCGCTCATCCTGTGCGACGTGCTGCGCTGGCCCGCCGTCGACGCGGCGAGCGCGCTCGACACGACGGTCGCGTCGATCAACAGCGGCCTGCAGCGAGCGCGGGCGACGTTGTCGCAACGCCAGGGTGCTCCCCTCGACGACATCGCCGACGCGACGTCGCAGATGCTGTTGGAGCGCTACGTCGATGCGTTCCAGCGCTACGACATGGACGCGCTCGTGGCGCTCATGCGTGACGACATCGTGCTGTCCATGCCGCCCTTCGACGTCTGGCTGCAGGGCCCCGACGAGCTGGTCGCGTGGTTCACCGGCCAGGGCGCGGGGTGCGCGGGCTCCCGGCTCATCCCGGTGGAGCTCAGCGGCGGCGCCGGGTTCGCCAGCTACAAGCCGGCCGGTCCCGGCGTGTGGGCGCCGTTCGCGCTCCAGGTGATCGACGTGCGTGGCGGGCTGCTCGCCGGGCACCACAACTACCTGTACCCCGACCGGTTCGCCGAGTTCGGGCTGCCGACGGAGCTGCGCGGCCCCACCGACTGAGAGGGTCAGCGGATAGGGCTCCATCGTTGGGCCCAGTCGATGAGCTTGGCTGCGAGTAGGAACGCGATGGCAAGTTGGAGCTGTGCTCGTCGGTGGCTGCTGCGCCGGTCGGTGTTTCGTCGG